>Ga0272441_10000152_pt1 | contig 154755 bp, 116 predicted proteins | sample SSMProp6N_FD_193582 | JGI IMG/M metagenome (GOLD analysis project Ga0272441, IMG submission 193582) | Marine sediment archaeal communities from Little Sippewissett salt marsh, Falmouth, MA, United States - SSM-Prop-6N | ecosystem: Environmental > Aquatic > Marine > Wetlands > Sediment ...
ATCGCGGTGAGTACCGCTTCCCTTTGCTGCCCAACACGATCACCTCTTCCTCTCCCGAGGTGATCCTACCATCTCAGCCACTCAGACTTAACACTTCAGGTGGTTCAGCTTTTCCACCGCAGCCCCCTTGTCAGTGTCAGAGGCATGAGCGGAGTCTTTCTTGTGGCGCTTCCCAACGAAGAGCAGGCCTTGAGGGCGCGGGATTCTCAAGCGATAGCTCTTGAGTGGATGTCTGCTCGCGTTATGCAGTTGTCAGAACTGCGGGAAGGTATCAGCCCATGAGGTTCGCTCGTTTCGTCATCGCAATGGTGCTAGTTGGCCTGACAGCAAGCTCTCAGGCTTCGGGATACGGTTCCCTCCGACGAGTAGGCGATGCCACGAGTCCCAGGTTCGGGTGGGAAGTCACGGCAGCATACTTCCCTCATGGGCGGGAAGGTGCAGGGATTGATGTCCATGGCAACTACTTCACGTACACACGGTTCACAGGTGAAACGCAGCTATCCCTATCAGGAAGCTGGAAATTCATTCCATGTGTCACGGTAGGCGTTGCAGTCAGTGACTGCGTCGTCGAGATCCGCGAGCATCGCACGTATGACACTGGAAAGTCCGAAGAGACGATCGTCTCCTCTCAGGTTGCTCTCGCGAGTAGCTCTGAGTTTCGTCTTGCTCCAGGGACTCAGCTGGACCCCAGAATCAAGATCAAACACAGCACTCCCGATGTCACGGAAGTTGCAGCCTCACTGGGCTATGTTCTCGATCCAGTTGTGATTGGAGGAATGCTGGGCATCAGAATGTCGGCAAGAGATCCATCCACCTACCTGAATCTCGCGATCAGTGCTGCCCTCGTGGCGAACTCAAGGCTAAGCGTCGCTGCAAGTGGACAGTGGAGCATCCCTGTCGGTGTGTCGGGACTGCCTACATCGACAATCCGCATTCATCTACAGTGCTCGCTCGATGCTGCGAGGAAGTTGAACTGCCTCTTCCGGTTCGCAGTATCATCCATTGGCCAGACCACTCGGATTGGCTTGGAAGGCTCGGCTACGGGCTTCGTGCCTTAGGGTTTGTGCATCATCACAACGCGTTACAGTCCATCGAGCGGGGTGCTCTGCAACACCCGGACAGCCGATCGGTTCAACGTTGTCTTGTGAACGAAGACAGGGCAGGGGTTCGTCGGATCAATTGGACGTCACCGCAGTCAGGGAGATTGAACCGTAAGGTTCATAGAACAAGCATCTGGGAGAGCATTGTGCTTCTCTCAAGCACCCCGATTTCCTGGGTACGGGTCAGGGTCGGACGAGCCGAACGTCAACTTCACGGGCCTTCATTGCTTGACGATTCGTGGCATTCATGAACGGGTGACCAGGGCAAACACTAAGAATAAAGACGCGACCCCTTCGCCCATGGCCGGGCCGCCGGCGATTGAGCACCGTGAATCGGTCAAGCTACTCCTCGAGCGGGAGCCCACGATCCGCCGTAACAGCTTAGTCATCCGGGTTGAAGAAGCCGTCAAGGAAATTGCCTGCTTCTCTTGTTGCTTGATCCGCCTTTTTTCTAGCTGACTGGCCAGCATTTCGGGCTTGTCCATCTTCGCAACCACACAACGAGCAGAGGATAGCGAAAGATAGCGACAGCAAAAGCAGGTAGACACCTAGACGACGGATCAGTGGTATGAACATAAGTGACCTCCTTAGTTAGAATAGATATATAGCATAAGCAGGCAAGAGTGCAAGTTTACTAACGAGCGTGGCTATCGCGTGTTGGTAAATGTTTGGAAGCACTCTATCATCTGCAGTTTTGAAGGACCATCTCACAGTGATGGCGACGCTTGAGCAGCTAGGTCCTGTGTGCGTAGAGCCCTTGTCGTGTAAGGAGATGGAGGGAAATCGCAGGCCACATCAAGTAATGAAGAAACAGAAAACATGGAGCCTGGGGAGTATTCAAGCATAAGTGTAGATGCGCATAGACCTGAAGATTGTCTTTGCGGTGATACTGCTCGTCAGAGAATGGAGCTCAAGGTGGTCGCTGACCTTCTGGATCGTATGATGGTACCTACGGACGGTATTGTGAATGGCATTGTCGCGCTCCACTCCGTCCGCACGTTCGCGAAGAGCGTGCCTAGCAGTGGGCGTGCCGCGGACTTATCTCGTCTAAGAATATTGGGATCAAGGGAAGCTTCTGCAAGCCTTGGCTTCATCTGTTCCACGAACCCATCACTTCCAAGAAGGCTTCCGGCGCGTAGTACTTCCCAAACATTGACGCTGCGGCCTTGGCTGACGAACTTGCGATAAGCACGGATTGCCGGTGCACGCTTGTCGGCGAACTGCGAGATAACCCAGTCGACCGTAAGGAAACTGGGAATCTCGGATTGCCCGGCAGCCGCGCGGTAGCTGCTTCACGGTCAAGCTTGAGCCGAGCGGACCATCTTCGCACGGACGGGATTCAGGACAACGTAGCGGGCCAGCTCAAGTAGATACGATTCCTTCTCAACCGGGGTGGCCTTGAAACGCCCTGGAAGACGTGCCCCGATCACTTCTCTGGTTGGTTGAACCGTTGTGTGTAGATGCCGTTGAGAAGCTGCATTCCTTTGGGCTGATTCGGCTACGGAGTCTCGATGAGAAGATGGAAGTGGTCGACATCAAGCAGTACGCATGACAGACCACTCGAGCCTGGAGACCACGCCCCCGAGGGTTTCGAGAAACATGACCCGATCACGGTCGGTCGTATAGATGTTCGCCGGCGCATTGCCGCGGCTCGCGATGTGCCTTGCAGCCAACATAGATACCGACGCAGAGGTGGGGATCCATACATGCCTCCTTCCAGTCTGGGGTTGGCCATCCAGGTCATCTCGTCTGCTGGAAAGAGGACCATCCAAGCGGAGTTGCCAAGCTGCCGTGCCGGCTTCAGATGCGGCAGCCCAACTCCCAAACTGTCTGCCGTACGGCAGACAGCCCCCGTCCATCCGTGCATAATACAACGGTAGACCCCGACGTCCGCCATGATGCCAAGATGCACGTTCTATCGGTAGGTCGATCGAGAACACCCCCTTGACGAACGACGCGCTCTTGAGATGTTCCCCGAATTCCCGATCCAACCCACAGATTCGCAGGATGTCGTGTAGGCTGTATACTGCGGATGTCAGTAGATCAAACAAGAAATTCGTGATGGAGGTGCGAGTGAGGATCTTCGTTGGATCATCATCCGAAGCTGCAGAGGTTGATCGTAAGGTTCGATCAATCCTCGAGTCGCTAGGCGTGGAAGTTGTGGATTGGCGCAAAGCGTTTCAGCCGGGTGACTTCGCAGTTGACGTGCTCTTGGAGCTTGGGATGACTGTGGATGGTGCGCTCATGATAGTGACGCCCGATGACCTCGTTGTCCACCGAGGTGACGAGAGGCTCTCGCCCCGCGACAACGTGTTGTTTGAGCTCGGGATGTTCCTCGCGCACTTCGGCCGGAGAAGGGCCGCGGCCGTTCACGTATTCACTGACCAAGGAAGCGCGAAACTCCCTAGTGATCTCTCGGGATTGACGACGCTTCAGCTAGATCTCCGTAATCCGGGTAGCTGTGAAACGAGGATCGAAGGATGGCTCGATGGCGTTGCGGACGATGTCGAGAAGCAGCACCCGGCTCTCCCTCAGGTCTTCGGCGCTCTGAGGGAAGCCGCCAGGACGATTCCTTCGTCCTGGCGAGAAGAGGTGGACAAATATGTCATAGACACGTTCTTGGCTCGGCTGAAGCTTGCTTCACGAGGGCAGATAGTCCTCTCCTCGGGGCAGTACTATCAAGCGATCTTCGACGAGATTGATAGGGCTTCCGCTCCGTGCGAGGTTCTTGGAGTTGCGACTCTATCGTCATCTTTCTGGAACGACGTAAGCGATCAGCAGCGCTATCTCGCGAAGAACACCGAGGCCGTGCTGAGAGGAACAACTATCAGGAGGATGTTCGTTGTCCCTGATCATGAGTGGCCAAGGATGATCCCCATCATCCGGTGTCAGCTTGATGCCGGGATCAGCGTTCGTCGTGCAAGACCGTCGATGCTGATGGAGGCAATCTCACTGGAAGACATGGTCATGTTCATCGACACAGCAGCAGAACACACCCGGGCATATATCGCAGATCAGTCTTTCGATGATCCAGGACGCGTTCGGCGGGGAAGACTCGTGCTGGATGCGAAGGAGCGAGGAGATCTCAAGGAAGCCTTCGATGCAGTCTGGAGTATGGCGGAAGTGGTCACGCATGGAAGCCTTGCAGAAGCTGAGGGAGAGACCAGAGAGAATTCGCCCGAACCCGGGCCAACCATGAAGGTCTACAACTTGGCTGAGCCTGTTGTTTCCTGCGAGGAGGCAGCCGAGGCAAAGGGCATGCCTCTGTATCAGGAACTCAAGACGTTAGTCCTATCCACGCAGAAAGGCCTGGTGGCGCTTCACCTGCCAGGGGACGGAGAGGCGTCATTGCGCAAGGTGAAGCGCGCTCTGGAGGTATCAGAGGCTTGTTTGGCCCCTCCAGAGGAGTTGGATCGACTGGGTCTACAGCCAGGAACAGTCTGTGCAGTCAAGGATCCCATCTGGAGTCTTCGACACTTGATCAGCCGCCGCGTCATGTCCATGACGGTTGTGTCGACCAACAACGGTACTCTCAGGGGGTTCTATCGCTTCCATCCTGCTGTGCTTCTTGAGGCGGACTCAGTCATGCTGGGCGATTTCGAGACCAACTCGGAGGGAGAAGCAGGAGGGAATGGCGAGGAGGCGAACACTCGTGGCAAGTGATCACCACATGCTTCTCATCACCACGGGCGGGACGATTGCTGGACAAGTCGCCAGTGACAAGCTGGACACGGAGTCGGTGAGGGACGCCGGGGATCTCTTGGCAATCATCGGTAGCACCGTGTCCCATCTGAATCGGAAGTACAACCTGAACATCTCGATCGACAGTCACCCACTATGCAACGTTGATAGCTCGAACATACTCCCCAAGCATTGGAGTGACCTCGTGGCACTCATAAGAGACAAGTACGACGACTACGACTCCTTCATCATCACGCATGGTACCAATACCCTCGGATACACTTGTGCTGCCTTGTCGTTCGCAATCGCTAATTCCTCGAAGCCAATTGTCCTTACAGGATCTCAAGTTTCCGCCGGTCTGCCTGGGTCAGACGGAATCACCAATCTGGAGAACGCTCTTCGTGTGGCCGTCTGGCGCTACAGGAATCGCCAGATGAAGGGTGTGGTAGCCGTATTTGGCAGCCACATCATTACAGGAACCAGAGTCAAGAAGGAGACAGAATTCGACTACGATGCCTTCATTTCGTTTGGCACAGGGAGCATCGGACGCATCGGGCGTATCATCAACATCGACGAGGGAAACCTTAGCAAGCACCAGAGCTATCTGGAGACCGCTGTGTACCCAGAGGCCCGCAATGCGAACACACTACGATGCGACAATGAGTTCGATATGAGGATCCTTTCTCTAACGGAGTTTCCGGGGATGTCCTCTTGCTATCTTCGGGAATTCGCTGAGCGTCTTGAAGTAAGGGGAGTGATCCTGAGAGCTTTCGGAGCTGGAGATCCGTGCACACGCCACTTGGAATCATTTGAGATCCTGAAACGCTATGGCATCCCCGTGGTCATCACAACCCAAGCGCCCAATGGCAATAGCAACTTCCAGGTCAACCAACCGGGGAAGGTTCTGAAAGACAAGGGTTTGGCAATACCTGCGCATGACATGAGTATCGAGTCCATGACAGTGAAGCTCGCGTGGCTGCTTCCGAAGAAGAAGGAACTAGGTTACGAGAAACTCTGCGAGGAAATGGTTCGCGACATGCGTGGAGAGATCAACGTGATGTGGGAGGTTGGGGGCTAGAAGCGGCTCAGCTTGGGAACACCAATGTAGGATCCTGGAGGAGACATGACTGCGCCTCTTGTAGCAAACATCGTGGCAGGACTGTCCTTGCTCGTGTCGGCAGCACTTGCGTTCTTCTACATCCGAGACAGGCGACATGCGAAGATCGCGCTGGAGATCTCGCATGCGAACAGGCTAATGGAGTGGCATGGAGCGGTCATTGAGGTTCTTCTGTTTCTGAAGCTCACTTGGAACCAATCAAGTGGGGAAAAGCACCGAGAGCATCTTGCTAGGTTGTCGGGGCTCATTGACCAGGGTCGGTTCTTCTTCCCGAACCTGGATCGCGGAGACGGATATGGAGCCAGCAAACCTCCAGCATTCCGAGGCTACCGGAATCTGGCGTTGGACTTCCTCGTTGGCTCCTTCAACCTGTTCTCAAAGCCACCAACGAGCGAGGCCGAAGCGGATGTGGATAGTCTCCGCAGGCACTTCACCTCGATCCTATTTGAGGTGCTTTGCCCGCGCGAGAGACTCGCCCGGATTCGATCTCTGACAGATCGCTACTTCATAAAGGATGTGTGCTACCAGCAGTTCCTGGATCATCCAGATGGGGCGATCATAGACAGCATTTGGCGGCGCTGAAGGCTCTTGGGTTTGGCGAGGACTCGGGCTCTCGGGGCAATCTACAACCGAGACCTGATACCTTCGCCTGGCTGCAACCTACTCATTCTGTTTGCCCAGTCGCTGTCTGCTTTCCTCTACCCTTGCCAACACGTAATCCATTGAGTCCACGCACTCTCTAACATAACGATGCTTGCGGCGCTCCTCAGGGAGAGCAGCGATTCGATTCAGAATGGACGAGGCCGAGCCAGCGATGGTGTTCAGATCGTCTGAGGAGAACTCCCTCTCGAAGCGGTCGTAGAAGTCCTGGTAGGTCCGTGCCACTTTGTATGGGTAGTGGCGATTTTCTACATCGTGGATCTGCCGGTGGATGATGTTCCGGGCCTGGCGGAAGCAGAGCATGTGATCGTCCGGAGATGCCCCCTCGATAGCGGCTCTCAAAAGGTACCGGGAGTAGTGGTTGTCGATCTGGTAGGTGTCTTTGTCTCGCTTCCTTGCGAGCGCATACGATGTATCGAAGTACTTCTTTGACCGCTCCAACTCGTCGTTGACTAGGCATGCGATCGCGTATTGCAGCCAGAAGAGGTAGTTGTGCTTGGTGGCCTGCAGTCCTTTGATGCCCTCGTAGTAGTCGATCACGGCGCTCCGTTTGCCCTTCTCCGGCAGGAGGTTCTGAACCAACGCATACCGAGTCAGATCGACCATCAGGCTCCAGTACCGCTGCGAGTGGTGGGCGAAGGAGTTCGCTTTGACGCAAAGGTGCTTCAGGCACTCCACGGTCTGCGAAGGTGGGATCGTGCCACGAAGAAGGTACCGGGCTACCACAGCGCTTCTTACTCTCACTCGGCCGGACGTGATGTCGATAAGCTCTGCAGCTGCTGGATCTTTCCTCAGGCTGCTCTTGAGCACCGCGTCCGCGCCGAAGATGTCGATAAGCGTGTCAATCCCATGGAGCTTGCCTAGGACAGTCAACACTAGCGCACCCGTCAGAACTCTCGATGCGGATGTCTTTGCTTTCAACCGGCCGTACAGATCTGCTAAGCGGTCCTTCATGGCCGGAGCCTCAAGTGCGCCTAGCAGAATGGCGTGGAACTCCGCATTGCAATCCTTGACAAGGAAGCGGCGCTTCTCTCCTCGGGTAAGACCAGCGTTGTCGCCCCATAACCCGTGTACGTCCAGGCTGTTCTGAACCCATTCGATCTCGTCATCGGCTAGCTGATCTACGGAGACGTCCATCATGATGAAATCCCCCGTCGCATTGTCAAGCTCCTCCTCAAGCAGGTCATGGAGCGCACTACGGGCAGTTGCTACGAGTGAGCAGCGTGAATGTGCTCTCAAACAGAAGAACCGTATCTCATCCAGCCATTCGACATAGTTGTCTGCAATGAGAAGCATCTTGTCTGAATGTCTAGTTAGGGACTCAAGCTCCTCAAGGGTTCGCTGATTCTTCTCGGCCAAGTCGAAGACCCTGTAACCCGCTTCGTAGGCTCTCTGTCTCAAGCCACTCAGGAGCAAAGTCTTCCCATTGCCAAGGTCGGCTGTGACGGCCACCGCAATCTTCCCGGGCTCGATCAGGTCAAGGACGGTTGAAGTCCTCTCTCTCTCCAAGTAGTAGGTGTTGTCGCTTGCCATCGAGGATTGCACGAGGCCATCCTTGAGGTCTCCAAACAGCAGAAGGTTGATGAAGTCGGGATCATGGCCCTTCTCAGGCGAGGAACTAGGGCGGTACTCCTCAAGGGCCAGGATCTGTAGTCCTCTCGAAGGCTTCTTGTGAGTCGCCTTCGTTGATTCAATTCGGAGCGCGAAGGCCGCTGAGGATTCTGTGCAGATTGCACCGAAGCGGCTTGCTCGTCGGAGAGTGGCAGCGCTTGGCGAGTTTCCGAGAACGAAGAAGCATTTCTCTCGTAGCAAATCGCTGCTGCTAAGGAGCCTTCCTATGTCTAGATCCTGAACAGAGTAGCCGACAAAGAAGACTGAGCGCGCTATGCGGAGATCCTGTCGGAACAGCATCATCCAAGGTGAGTCTTCCAGGGTAGCGGTGAGATAGCTTGAGTCAACAAGCTTGAACTCATCCCATAGGGTATCTCGGTTCAGGGAGTCTATGAAGCCATTCAAGTGCACGCACAGTGAGAGGTCCTTCGGCATCCCGTAAATTCCTGTTCCGGCAGTCACCGGCGTAAGGCTCTTCTTGTCATCTCTTGCCGCTCGCTCTGCGACGTCATCGTAGTTCGTAGTATAGATACGTAGCCACGGCACAGAGACGATTCGCCTGTGGTAATCCTGAGTCTCGCTAGCCTGGAACTGCTGCTTGAGATCGGCTATCAGGGCGTCTTCCCCCCTCGCATGTGCAAACTCCTCAGATGCATCACCAAGTGCTGTGTCCGGAGGGAGACCGAGTTGCGCTGCGTAGTGCTCTGCCAGCTGAGAACCGAGCATCATCTCGCGCCCGGCGACGTTGGTGGCTCCGACTGAGAACCCCGCTCCTATGAACAGGATGCTCTCCCCATCAAGTGCGTGATCCAGTGCGTCGTTCAGATCCATGCCTGCCTCCTTTCGTGAGAGTAGATTGGGAAGTTTCCTAGATGGCATTGTAGCAGAGGAACGGCAACGTCAACCAGTGGCTCTTTCCTGGATTGGAGGCATGAATCAAGCGCGCGCGAGAGAACTGCGCCGGTCATATGGCCAGACCTGCTGCACGATCTCTTGGGCTGTCGTGATGCTGGAGCGAAGAGACGGAGTCTGAAAGCTCCGCTTCGCACAGACCAGCGGCCTGTTCTGCCCAGTACGCTCGTGAGTAGCACGGCTTCCCGAATGCGCCGGGTCTGCCTTCTGACCAGGGGGACAATGCCTTTCGGCTTTCTCCTCTGCGCAGACGTCGCAGCTCTTGCCGTCTGAGCTCGAGGTTTCGTGGTGCTCCAATGGGAAGGGCTTCATGCATGAAGCCCTCCTGTTGCGGAGACACAAGCAACTTCGGGCGAAGGGCTTCGCTCTTCGCTGTTTCCGGAGTGTCTGGCATGTCCATCCGAGCAAAGCCCTGCCGAAGATGTCGACGCCTAGTCTGGGATGAGCTTGGAAGAACGGGGAGTTGTCTGCCGGAGTCCGGATTCTCGTGCGAACTACTGAGCTCTCGTTGAAGTACGCTCCCTACTCTCCTCGTGTCGAGTACGTAATGAGAATGGCAACGGCTGCCAGCAAGCAGGCAGCCGTTGCTTGCGAGAACACTGATAACGTTCTCGTCTGTCCATCAAGCTTTTCTTCGCGCCAATTCTTGCGATCGAGCCTACGCTAGTAAGCTCGTGAGAAGTAGGCGCGCCCAAACGCTTGCTTGCCGCATACGGCACATTTTTCTCCGGCCGGGTTCCACTCCTCGTTGCAATCCAGAGGAGAAGCACGGCTACTCTGACGAGTAGCTTGGATCCAACTATGTATGCGGGCTTCCCAGTGTCCAGTCCGGTGGACTGACACTGGAAGCTTGGGAGAACGCGGCCTGCGTTCTCCTTGACACTCCTCTAGGGCCTAGTAGGTTCTGGAGAAGTAGGCCTTCCCGAAGATGCCGGTGCCTGCTCTTCGAGCAGGTTGGAGAATGCCGAGGATGCGGCATTCTCCCTGCGCAAGCCTGGCCGCAAATGAGAGAGGCGGAGCCATGCGGCTCCGCCTCATCAACTGCTGTAGGGCTTCTCGCTCGCTAATAGGCGCGCGAGAAGTACGCGCGGCCGAAGATGCCTGCGCCTACTCTTCGAGTAGGTGGGAGAACGCGGGCAGCGTTCTCCTGCACCGCTTTCGGGAGAACATGGAAGAGGAGGAGCCCTGGGGCTCCTCCTCGTTTCTTGCGATGAGGTTCAGCATGAACCGCTAATACGCCCTGCTGAAATAAGCCTTCCCGAAAGCTTGTGCACCACACACGGGACAGACCTTGCCTTCAGGATTCCATTCGGGATTGAGATCCAATGGGAAACAGCGACTAGTCGCCTTGGTCTCTTCTTTGATCTTCTCTTCGCATTCGGGCGTGCCGCAGTGCCAGATGAGGCTCCAGCCGCCGTCGACTTGTGCTTTGAGCTCGTCGTAGGTTGCGGCTTCGTGCAGGTGCGCGTCACGGAATTCGGTGGCTCGCTGCAACATCCCGGCTTGGATTTCGTCCAGGAGGGCGGGAATTCGCCCAGCAAGCTCGGACACGGGGATGATGGTCTTGCCATCCCGGCCAGGGATGTCACGCCGGGCGGACATCACGGATTCGCCTTGAACGTCCCTCGGTCCGATTTCGAGCCGCACGGGCACGCCGCGCATCTCCCAGTCGTTGAACTTGAAGCCGGGGCTCAACCCTTCGCGCTTGTCGACGTGCAGCCGCACGCCCGCGTCACGAAGCACGTTGTCGACCTTCTCAGCGAAGCTGAAGACTGTCTCTTGGTCTTCGTCCGTTTTCCAGATGGGGGTGATCACGACTTGGTACGGCGCGAGGCGGGGAGGCAGTCTCAGGCCCTTGTCGTCGCCGTGGGCCATGATGATGCCGCCGACCATCCGCGTCGACACGCCCCACGAGGTGGTCCACGCATACTGCAGCTCGTTGTTCTCGTCGAGGAACTTGATGTCGAACGCCTTGGCGAAGTTCTGGCCGAGGAAGTGCGAGGTGCCCGACTGCAATGCCCACGTGTTTCCCATCATCGCTTCGATGGTGTACGAATCGGTGGCACCGGCGAACTTCTCCTGTGGGCTCTTCAGCCCCTTGATCACGGGGATCGCGGCTTCGTTGATGGCGAAGTCGGCGTACTGGTCGAGGATCGATACGGTCTCCGCCACGGCCTCTTCCTTGGTGGCGTGGGCGGTGTGGCCTTCTTGCCACAGGAATTCGGTGGTGCGCAGGAACAGGCGGGGCCGCAGTTCCCAGCGTACGACGTTGGCCCATTGGTTGATCAATACGGGCAGGTCGCGATAGCTCTGGATCCAGTCGGCGTACGCATGACCGATCACGGTCTCGGAGGTCGGTCGCACAACCAGCGGCTCTTCCAGCTCCTTGCCGCCGCCGTGGGTGACCACGGCCAGCTCGGGTTTGAAGCCTTCCACGTGTTCGGCTTCTTTGTTGATGAAGCTCATGGGGATGAACAGCGGGAAGTAGGCGTTCCTGTGCCCGGATGCCTTGAAGCGGCTGTCCAGGGCGGATTTGATGTTCTCCCACAGCTCATAGCCATAGGGTTTGATGATCATGCAGCCACGCACGGGGGCGTTGTCCGCAAGATCGGCCATCTTGACAACATCGGTGTACCAGCGAGAGTAGTCTTCGCTCTGGGGTGTTACGCCTTGTGCTGCCATGCTACCGTCCCTCCTTTTGTGATATAGATTACAAACGGGCGCCTCAAACGAAGAAGGAGTTGCGTCTCGCAACTCCCAAGCAACCGGCAATCTACAGCAATTCATCCAGCTGCCAGGCGCATCCGCTCGCCGGAGAAAGTGTATCGGCTTGCCGGCAAAGAAGAAAGGAGGCTTGGCGCGTTGGCGCGTGCCCGAAGAGTGACACCACGCGCCTGGGGTTTCGCACACCTCCAATGCTTCTGCGAAACGTCCCGTCCGATGTGGGAAACGATTGGCGCGTGCCACTGGCTGCTTCCCATCCGCTCTTTCCCACAAGCAACAGACTACAGGCCACGAGCTTCCTTCCCCTTGATTCCCGAACTCCCTCGTACTACGGTGATACTGACGGAACCCGGCCAACGAGGTGATGGGAAAGGAGGATGCTGATGCTCCCCATTCGAAAGATTCTCTGTCCGACGGATTTTTCCGAGCCGGCGTGTAAGGCGATTGTCGCTGCGGGCGAGCTGGCGGAGGCGTTCTCCTCTTCGGTGATCTTGCTGCACGTGGTTCACGCGATTCCGGTGGTCGATTCGCCGACCGGACTGTCCGGTTTCGATGTCGCGGGCTACCAGAACGAACTCGCTGCCGGTGCGCAGCGTTCGCTCGAGGAGCGGCGCGATAGGATTCCCGAATCGGTCGAGACGCAGCTATTGGTCACCCACGGAGATCCGGCCCACGAGATCGTACGCGTGGCTAAGGAAGAGGGCGTGGACTTGATTGTGGTCTCAACCCACGGCGCCACGGGCTGGCGTCATCGGATCTTCGGCTCGGTGACCGACAAGGTGGTTCATATCGCGGAGATTCCGGTGCTGACGGTCCATACGGCGCCTGCTCGGTAGAACGTTCGAGCTACGCGAGCCTGCGAATGCCCGGCAGGTGCTGGAACACGTGCTCGTACGTGTTCTGGGCGATGATCCGCCAGGGCTTCCAATCGGACGGCATCTCCTTGAAGCGGCGCGGGTCGTTGAGATCTTCGTTGTCCAGCGTCCGCAACGCCTCCATCAGCTTCGTGTGCGTCTTCTTGGCTCGCGCAAGGATGTCCTCGGCGGGTCGGTCCTTGTGGAGTTCGTAAATCTGGGTGTTTCGTTCGTCGGTGGGAAGCGCCCACCAGGAGGACGAATCGGCCAGTGACCGGTGCTCGATCATCCTGACGATCTCATTCTCATGCCACGCGATGTGGATGATGACATCCTTGATCGACCAAGCTGTCGTGGCCCCGGCGGTTGTGAGCTTCTCCGCGGGGATGCGCTCCAACGTGGTCTCGTATTCCTTCCACGCGGCGGTGACGGCTTCGAGCAGATCCTTGACTCTCATGCCCACTCCTTTGCGTGCTGGATGGTTCATTCTAGGGGATTTTCTCTCCCGGTGGATAGAGGTCCCGTCGTGGCGTCGCGGTTGGCGTGAGCTCTGGGGCGTGACCCAGTAATCTAGGGGCATGACCAAGAGAGGTTTCATCACGATCGCCGTCGTCGTTGTGGCCGCCTTGACGGTGGTACTCTTGACCACCCTCAATCGTCCCGCCCCGGAACCGGAACCGGAACCGAAACTCGTTATCGCGCTTGATGCAGGGCACGGAGGTCGCGACCCGGGTGCTGTGGTTGGCGATGTGGTGGAGAAGGATATCAATCTTCACTTGGTGAAACACGTTCGCGATCTCGTGGATGCCGATCCGACGCTGGAGGCCTATCTCATCCGCGAGGTGGATGTGTTCATCGCGCTGGAGAACCGGATCGCTCGCGCCGAAGATGCGGGGGCTGTGATGTACATCACGGTTCACGCCAATTCGTTCAGCGATCCGGAGGTTTACGGCCTCGAGGTTTGGGTGGATGATTCGGTTCCGGATGAAGACGACAGCTGGGTTCTTGCGTCGATGCTCCGTGAGGGGATGGTGGCGCAGACGGGCGCACGCGATCGCGGAACACGCGAGCAGGAGCTTTACCTCCGCCATACGGAGATGCCGGCGGTTTCGCTGGAGGTCGGCTACATGACGAATCCGGATGAGTTGGCGAAGCTTGTGGATGAGGCGTACCACGTGAAGCTGGCTCAGGGAATCTACGATGGAATTCGTCAGTTTGTGGATTGGAAATATGGCGAAGAGGAGGACCAATAAAGATTCTCCTCTTCGCCTGCAGTTCCACCGATAGGCGGGAACTGCTATGGGGTGAGCGCGTCGCGGATTTAGCTCTTCACTGGAGTCTCTAAGCAGGCAGGCTCTCCTCAGCAGCTGCAGTTCCACGGATAGGCGGGAACTGCTATGGGGTGAGCGCGTCGCGGATTTAGCTCTTCACTGGAGTCTCTAAGCAGGCAGGCTCTCCTCAGCAGCCAGGTTCGTCAGCATCCAGATCCTTCGCCAGAACTCCTCAGCAGCAGGGTTCCTCGTCAGCCGGACGGCTTCCGATCGTTGCGAAGACGTACCGTCACCTGTGGCGTTGTGCTATCGCCTGACGGCGGCGCCTATCCTCTCGATGACCCAGCCGAGTGCGGTTCCTGCCAGTGCGGCCCAGATGGGCATCAATCCCGGAAGGGGGATGGCGCCGAGCACGGTCAACAACAAGACCGATCCGGCGGCCCAGCCGATGGCCGATCGAATTCGGCGGGGTGAGAGCGGCTCACCGGTCCGATCCCCGACGCTTCGAACGGTCCGATACGTCGCGATGATGGGAGCCAGCGCGACGCAGACGGCGGCAAGGCTCCAGATTCCCCACCCTCTCCACGCCAGCGGCCGGATGTTCGCTCCCTTGATGGCGGCCACGATGCCGGATGCGGCGAGGAGTGCGAGGGGAAAGTCACGGCGCAAGACGCCGGGGAGCCTTCTGGTGGCCGCAAACGGAACGGGGATCACGGCGAGCGCTGCAATCATCCAATGGATCGAGATCGCAAGCCACAGCGAGAGAAAGTAGAACAACAAGAGATCGATCGGCCCGGGCGCCAAGCCGGGTGTCCGATTGATCAGCCGCAGGCCGAGGAGAAACCACAGAGCGAGGGCCAGGTTGGCGGGTCCGAGTAGGGTTCCGGCAACGGCTGCGCCTGCCGCGGCAAGGAACGCGGCGTACCATCGGTCGGGATCGGCTTCCCTTGTCAGTGCCCAGGTGAGGAACAGCGAGGCGCCAAATGCTGCCGCTCTTCCGAGGGCGGTGAACACGGGATCGCCGCGGGTCAGGTGTGCCGCCAAGGCGCCGACCAGCCCGGCAAGGAACACGAAGACGATGGCTCGGTTGGTCGGGACGCGCCAGTCGATGGTTCGCCCGATGGTGGAGAGTGGTGCTCTTTCCCCTGCGGGCTCGACCATTACGGGGCCACGTTGTGCGTGCCGTCACAGAACGGCTTGTTGCTCGAGCGTCCGCAGCAGCACAGGGCGCCGACACGTACGTGACAGCACTCGTTGGATCCTTCCGAGCGCAACTCGGCGGAGCCGGTGATCTTCAACGGGCCGGGATCGACGGCCTTGATCTTCAATTCACCGGGCTCCGGCGTTTGGCCATCGCCTTGGCTGAGATGGGCGTCGGTCAAGGCGCCGCTCGAGTGGAACTCCGATTTCTCGTGCGATCCATCGCACAGCGGCTTGTTGCGCGAGTGTCCGCAGCGGCACAGGGCGACCCGCGTGTCGCGCAAGAGCGTTTGATCTTCGGCATCGACGATGTGGACGTCGCCGCGAACGAACAGCGGACCGTCGGAAGACACGGTGATTTGATTGGTCTGGGGCGTCTGCTCCGGTGGCTTGCTGTCGGTACGGTCGTAGTGCAGCGCCCCGGTGGGACACCGCTCACACACGTCGGCCACTTCGTCCGGTGTGGCAAGGCTCGGGTCGATCCACGGCCGCCGATCGGGATCAAAGACCTCGGGAAGTCCTCGAACACACTCTTCGACGTGAATGCAACGCAGGTAGTCCCAGTGAACCACGAGGCCGTCCGCTTCGAAATCGTAGATCCGTTCTCGCATCCGTGCTCCTTTTCGTTGCATGAGGGATCGAACGGTTCGATTATCGGGATGTCGTATTGCGCAGACAATAGGGGGTTTCCCCACGTTCTAGATCCAGGCGCGACGCAACGTACCGTTGGAGAACAAGAACCGGTCTCCGGGTTCATCGGCGGGGTGGATGGCCCGCGTGCATCCTTCGTCGCGAAGCCTGCGAGCGAACTGGCGGTACAGAGCACTGGTCCACCCGATATGCATCGGAAGGGTCGCGGCGACATCCAGGTGTTCGAGCGTGAACAGGCTGCCGGATCGAAGCGCCTCGGTGCTCGGGAATCCGCAGCCGAATGCGGGAAGGAACGCGAGGTCAACCGGAGCGAATCGTTCGGCCAGATAGGTGATCCCATCGGTGAATGCCGGCTCCGGCGGGATCCGGCCGGCGACGTGGTCTCCGGCATGGTAGATCACAATCCCATCGACTTCGACGGCGAATGCCGATCCGCTGTCGGTTGCGGGGATGGCGCCGATGCGAAGCCCGTCGATCTCCTCGACGTCGGTGCCGCCGAACCGCAATCCCGCAGTGTCGACCTCGGCGTCCCAGCCGAACACGTATCGGATGTCCGGAATCTGCTGTTGCCACTCGAGGATGTGCCGGTCGAAGTGGTCGGTATGGTGGTGCGAGACGAACACGGTGACCGGGTACGACGCCAGCTGTTCCGGATGGATGCGGCCGTTGGCCAGGGAGTCTTCTCCGCCCGCCCTGCCGCTTGGGGCGTAGTCGAAGATCAGCAGGTGGTTCGCTGTGCGAACGGCCCAGCCGCTGTGTCCGAGGTACCAGCAGATCGCTTCTCCCGGAGCGACGGCGCGTTCGATCTGCGCGCCGGCATCCTCGGGGCGGATGTCGCGTCCTGGCTGTGCACCGAGGCTCCGGAGTGCTTCCCATGCGCCACTGCGTGCATACACGCCAGCCAGATCGAGCGGGGTGTTCCCGTCCGCGTCCGGCGAATCAAGCGGTGCGGCTGCTTCGGCCAGGGTACGGATCACGGCCTGGTGACCGTGGGCTGCGGCGGCATGGAGTGCAGTGCGGCCGAGGTGGTTCGCGATCCTCGTTTCGGCGTGGTGCTCGAGCAGCAGCCGGACGATCTCGTGATGCCCAGCGATGGCCGCGGTGTAGAGAGGAGTCTGGTCTTCGTGGTTGAGGATGTCGACTGGCACGCCGTGAGAGAGGAGGAGAGAGACGATCTCGATCCGTCCGAACGATGCCGCGCTGTGCAGCGGCGTGTCGCCGACCTGATCCCGCGCTTCCGCGTCGTCTCCACGTTCGAGGAGATACGACACCACGTCGGCTGCCCCGCCGACGACGGCCTTGTGGAGAATCGTCAGTCGGTAGTCATCGACCGGGTTGGGCTCTGCGCCGTGTTCGAGAAGCCACTGCACCACGTCGAGTTTGCCGGCCTGCGCGGCACGATGGAGCGGACGCTCGCTGTAGGCATTGGGTGTATCCATTCCGCATCCGAGATCGACCAAGCATTCGATGGCATGGATGGAGCCTCCGGTGGCGGCGGCATGAAGGATGCCGGTCCCGAACTCATCCACCGCGGCGATGTCCGCCCCGTGGTTCACGAGAGCCGAGAAGCTCTGCGAACAGCCCCCGAATGCGGCGAAGTGGAGCGGTGAATGGCCGGCCTGATTCCGGGCGTTCGGATCTGCGCCGTGCTCAAGAAGCTCCTCGAGGATCTCCGGATGGGCGAAGTACGCGGCATAGTGCGCCGGCGTGCTGCCGTCGGACTTGGTGTGGCGAACAGCATCTGGATTTGCGGCGAGAACCGCTCGAACCGCCGCAGTATCTCCCTCGCGCAGGGGCGCGAAGATGTCGCTGGATGCATCGGGCATGCAGGCCTCCTCGTGCGGCTGGAGTCGCGGTGAATGGTACTACAGCTTGCCACGCAGGGCACGGGGCAGCTTGGCGACGACGAGATCGTACGATTCATCGATCCACGCCTGAAGCTCGTGCTCCGGAACGGTTCCGTCGAGTTCGATGGTGTTCCAGTGCTCCTTGTTCATGTGGTATCCCGGGTGAACCGCCCGGTACATGTCGCGAGCCATCTGGCCGTTGAGCGGATGCAGCTTGAGGGTCAGGCGCACGGGCGCCTCCTTGGTGGAGAAGAGGGCGAACATCCTTCCCGACACCTTGTACACCGGCGGCTCCGGTCCGAACGGATACTCCTCCGAGGTGCCCGGCTTCGATAGGCAGTAGGCTCGGAGTGTCTTCAGCGTCATGCTAGCGAGGATTCCATTCGAGCAACGGGCGGCGGCGTTCCGGAAGTCTCCGGAACAGGTTGCGCGGGTACCCGAGGATGAGCACCACCTGTGGCGTCCGGTCTTCGGGGACCCCAGCCTTGCGCCGCAGACGGGCGCTTCGGGTGAGCAGGATCTGCAGGAGGCCGATCTGACACGTCGCCAGGCCGTGGGTGCCGGCGGCGAGCATGATGTTGTACGTGCCGTACACCGCATCATCCCGCCCGAACAGGTTCGCCTTCTGCGTGTGTCCGATGAGGACCACTGGCGCGTTGTAGAATACGGGATCCTGGCCCTGCGCCCACCGTTCGTACAGTGCTTCTGCACGCTCCTTGCTGCCACGTGCCGCCCGGGCCTTGTCCCGTCCGACCAACAGCGGAAGGAAAGGGCGAACGAGCGGGTGTTCCACCCAACGGGCAAGGCGGCGAAGCTTGTCGATCGTCAGCTTGGCTAGTTTGGCGATCCGGGTCTTGTCGTCGAGAGCGACCCAGTCGAGCGCCTGGTTGTTCATTGCTGACGGGACCCAGCGGGCGGTGTCGATCAACTCGCGGACGGTGTTCCGGTCGACCGTTTGTTCGCTGTACGTTCGGTTTGAGCGGCGGGAGCGCAAGAGGAGCGTGAGCTGCTCGACGGTCGGGGCAGCCTTTGGGTCGAGCATCGGGCTTTCGTCGAGAGGGAAGTCATCGTGGTCGATGGCGTCGGTCGGGCATACGGCGACACACTGTCCGCATCGCCAGCAAGCATCCGGCCGCACGGCCTGTATAGCATCATCCCGCATCTCATACACGCTGGCGATCTGGCATACATCGATGCACGCCCCGCACCGGATGCATGCGGTTTGATCCACGGCGATTCCAGCCATTCTGTTGCATCCTCCTTGATGTGTCGCTCGTAGGGTAGCCTGTGACCGGGCAATAAGCCCCTCTCCTAGGGCGCATTGAGGGTACGGAAGGTCCGCTTCGAATCGGCCAGATGTCTCCTGGTTGCAAGACCTCGCCCCCTAAGGTAAGGGCATGGAATCGAACGAGTTCGTCGACAAGCTCCTTTCCCAGACGACTTTGGACGCCGTGGACTTCGCGAGCGACGTGGAGCGTATCCTTGCCGATCAGGTGGTCTTTCTCCGCGGACAGCTCGAGACCTGCCGCCAGGACTCGGTGGTCGGTGCGCACAAGGTGATCGGCGAGCTGTACGCCCGGCTTGCCGACAAGGATGCCCAGATCGCATCCCTTCAGGACGAGATCCGCTTTCTCCGCCGGCAGATTGCCGGTGTGACGGGTTGAAACGCGCACACCGTTGCCGTACGGTTATTTGGCTATGGCACGCCTAGACATCTCCGGCCATCTCGAGAAAGCGAGAGCCGAACACCATGAACTCGAACAGCAGCTAGCCGATCCCAATGCCTTTTCACGTTCGGATTACCGCGATATTGCCCAGCGATACGCCCATCTGGGCGAGCTGATCCGCTCCGGCGAGGCGTGGGAGCAGCTGCGCGATGCGATCGAAGAGATGAAGGAGCTGCGCGATGTCGATGAGGATCTGCGCGATGAGCTGACCTCGGAGATCGAGCGGGATGAATCGCGGCTCGAATCGCTGGAGAGTGCGTTCTGCGTTCTGGTGGTCCCGCCGGATCCCAACGATCAGAAGCCGGCGATCATCGAGATCCGTGCCGGCGCCGGAGGCGACGAGTCTTCCTTGTTTGCCGCGGATCTGCTGCGGATGTACGCCCGCTTCTCCGAGAAGAAAGGGCTCAAGACCGGGCTCCTCGACAGTCATCCGACCCCAATCGGCGGCTTCCGCCAACTGACGTTCGCGGTGGAGGGGAAGAACGCCTACGGCTTGTTGCGATACGAGTCGGGCGTACACCGGGTCCAACGGGTTCCGGAGACGGAATCGCAGGGGCGCATTCACACCTCAACGGCGAGCGTTGTGGTTCTTCCCGAAGCCGAGGATATCGAGGTCGAGATCGATCCCAAGGACCTGCGCATCGATGTGTTCCGCTCATCCGGGCCCGGCGGGCAGAGCGTCAACACCACCGACTCAGCGGTCCGGATCACCCACGTGCCGACGGGGATCGTCGTCAGCTGCCAGGACGAGAAATCGCAGCACAAGAATAAGGCGCAGGCAATGCGTGTTCTGCGGGCGAGGTTGCATGACCGGCAGGAGCAGGAACAGCAGGAAGAGCTGTCTGCGACGCGCAGGAGCCACATCGGATCGGGCGATCGCAGCGAGAAGATCCGTACGTACAACTATCCCCAGAACCGGATCACCGACCACCGGATCGGCTTGTCGTTGTACGATCTTGCCAATGTGCTCGAGGGGAACATGGAACCGTTGGTCGATGCGCTGCGCAGCGCGGCGGCGGCGGCCGCGTTTGATGCATGATGTGGACCCGTTCCCGATATCACGATATGCCGTCCTATCCTTGACAGGGTCCAGATGCCTAGCTACCATTGACGGCGTCTTCTGGGTCTGTAGCTCAGCTGGTTAGAGCGCTCGCCTGATAAGCGGGAGGTCCCTGGTTCGAATCCAGGCAGGCCCACCATTCTCCGGTTTCCAGTCCCTCAGCAATGCCAGAGAACGGCTTTCTGTAGGTGGGAACGATGCTTTCGGCTGTGACTTCGCAGTTCGAAGTGACAACCCGCAGCATTCTTGCCCTTTCTTCATCATCTTGTTTCATGTATAGAGCAGGAGCGCGTTTCATGAGTTCGAAGAGTTCAGTGATGCTCTCGAATCGTGGGTCTTCTGTAGATCGCAGTTCGTCGATCTGACTAGTGACGACTGCAATCTCTTCGTCCAGCTCAGCCACGGTCCGGTTGTACTCCTGCTGGTCAATTAAGTTGCTCAAGTGCATACGTAGTGCCGTGTGCTTCTGGTCTTCTTTCGCCTGAGCTTCGGCTTTCAGTGCTACCACTTTGGCGTTCCTTGCTCTGCGATATTCGCTGAACTCCGCTTGGCTCTCTGCAACGAGTGCTTGAAGCATGCTCTCAATCTCGGGGCTAATCTGAATTCCGCGCAACACGGAGACAAGAGAGTCCGACAGCTTCCTCTCTGAGAACGTGGGTCGTGTGCAAGTCGTCCTAGAAGACGGGCAGTGTTGATAGCGGTACGTTTTCCCTGCTTTGGCTTTCTCCGTTAGGGTGAGCGGCCTTCCGCAGTCAGCGCAAGTGAGTATGCCCTTGAATGGATTCCGATGGAGAGACCCTGACGAAATTCTGCGTCTGAGTGTGTCCTGCACTCTGTTGAACAGTTGCTCAGAGATTAGGGGGGTGTGCTTCCCGCTATACAACCCGTGCTTCGTTCTCACCATCCCATAGTATGCTGGATTGGTGAGGATGAAGTGTATCTCGCTTCGCGCAGGCACTCGCCCCTTCCTTGTCCTTAGCCCCCGTGTCTTTGCCCATGCTGTTGCAGCGTCGAGATCGAGTTTCTTGCTAGCAGTTTCTTCGAAGAGCTCCTGGATCAGGTGTGCACGAGCAGGATCCAGCTTGGTAGAGCTTGGTTTCACAGAGTCGTCAGCGAGGTAGCCAAGTGGGCGCACACCCAGGAAATAGCCTTGCTCAGCGCGTGCCTGCATTCCGCGTTTTACACGTCCACTCAGCTGATCTGAGTAGTGTTTGGAGGTTGAGAGCAGGATGTTGAACTGGAAGACCGATCCAGGAACGCTTGGATCAATCTCTCCCTCATTTACCGAGACGATCACCCTCTTTAGGTTCTCTAGGATATTTGCGCCATCTGTGAGGTTTCTGGCCAAGCGGTCGATACGACTGACAATGATCCCTTCGATTGTGGCATCGCTTTCGAGCTGCCTCACCGAGTCCGCGAATTGAGGCCGCGATGAAGGCGTCCAACCAGAATGGGATTCCTCTCGTTCAGTCACAAGAAGTAGGCCGTTCCGTTTGGCGTACTCATGGACCAGCTTCCGCTGGGTTGAGAGAGAGAAGTTGTTCCGCTTCTGCTCCTCAGTCGAGACTCGATAGTATGCGATGAATCGTCTCATTGTCTCCTTGACGGCACTCTACTTGACCTTCGTACTTCTGTCCAGCCGAAACACGTGTATCCCATTCCCTGAGTATCGAAACGAACTCGCGCAGTGTGTCCATGGCTGCTGGATCGAAGATTCGCTCGGTGCGTACTTCGGCCTTGCAGCAACTGGCGCTTTGAGTAGTCAAGTCGAATTCCCTCTCTTAGTCCGGTCGGCAGATTGGAGTTGATCCTTCGTCTTGCTTGCAGTGAGATGCTTTCGATTGGCGGTGTGTGCGAGAACGTCTGGCTTGTGCGCAGCTGTTTGATGAATGGCGGTAGCTTGTGTGTGCCAGTATCCAGCTGTTCTTGCCCACAGGTTCGCGATGTAGTCTCTCGATCTGGCAGTTTCCCGGGGGCTCTGTTTCGTCGGCTTTCATGAGATGGCGGAGTGGTCGGCTTCTCCAGGAGCCATGCCGGAAAGAATGTAGTGATGTACGGCTCTTCTTGCTTCGGTCGATAGATCATGACTACCGCTTCGTTCTGACAGGATCTCCAATCCTGCCGCCTCAATACAGCTGAGGTATAACGTGACAGCTGTGCGCCTGAGAGCATTCGCGTGCCAATCTATCGCATCACTATCTCTCTTGTGAAAAACCCGAAACTCATGCATCCGAACCTCCTGCTTCACGGCGATGATTCAGCCTCACATCTCTCGCGGCCGCTTCCGTTCCCCATTTGATTCTTCCGGCGTCAAAGACAATTGGCTTGCAGTACTCGGAGACTTCGCGCCTAGACGCTGGCGGAGTGTAATCCTCCCAGCTTGCGTCTATCTCTGACGGCTTGAATCTGCGGGAAGAGCGAGCGTAGTATGGAGCGCTGGACGTTTCTATCTCTAGTGATTTCAAGTACCTACTTGCCTCATCCCAGTTCGGGATCCCAGCCAATCCGAGGCGATCATCGATTGCTGCACGAATCGCACGCCATGCCTTGCCACAGACTCGGGTGATACGCTTACGCATGCCATCAGCAGTCACGTGGTGATTGAGAGCCGTGAGGGAGATGTTTCCAGATGAGTCAATATAGTCAGCAATGGACGTTGCCTCTTCGTCAGTCAGCAACTCTCGCCACTTCCTGTCACTCACTTCGTCTGCCAGCCACGAAACGTACCGTGTAAGGCGGAACCGCCTATTCGTGGGAGTCTCTCGGTGGGAGGACGGGAGGAACCCTTTCCTGCTATCGACGTCTGCCGAAAACGGATCAATCGTGAATGCGACTGCTTCATCAACGGCGAACCTACGAGTTCGGGGATTCCATAGCCCGTGTAGGTTCACATCGGTACGTTCTACCTCGCGACACACTTCCTCGCGTAAGATCGCATACCCGAAGTGGTCAAACCACTTCCTGAACGAGTAACGCCCCGAGGGTTTCCACCTCGGCAAGACACGATCTACGAAGAGATCGCCTGCGACATCCTTGAGAAACGCGTACCCGAAGTCTTCTTGCTGCCCATAGATGGGATGGTTCTTGAGAAGAGATCCACCTTCCGGATAGTTCTGCAATCGCTCTACGATTCGCTCGATGTCTGGCCATACCGCCCTGATTCGTATCTCTCGATCCCCCGGGAAGCTTCGCGCCCAAAGGCTCAGCACATTCTCCCCCGTTACTTCCCTGGTACTCATGCCACCACCCCCAAGTAGTTGCTGCCACTTCGCTCTGAGAGACGCACCAGCTCCCGGCAAAAAAAAACGGGCGCAGACTATGTCTACGCCTATTTGCACAGGCTAGGAGAGCTTCCTCTCCTCCGTCTCTGAAACCACAAGTGTTCCAACAACAGTATACGGCATCTGAGAACGGGTGTCAAGCACATAGGTGCGATAAGGCTCGTAGGAAAACAAGGGCAGCATATGTGAGAGCACGAGGATAGGCACTAGAAGGTAACATCTGTATACTGACAACGCTAGTGATGAAGAAAAATCCTATAGTGTACGAATAGGGAGGCGAAGATTATGTCGGAACCCTCTGCGACTCTCTCGATCTACTTCCCGAAGAAGCGGGCGGATGCGGACGCAGTTCGACGTCTCATGAAGCTTGCGAAGAAGCGAGACCGCTCTGTGAATTATCTTGTTGTCGAGGCGATTCTCCAATATCTGGACACAAAGGATTCAGCGGAGTGATCAAGGCAAGGTGGCAACTCGTGAGCATCGTGAGAGCGACACGATTCCTCCTTCTGAAGCCGCCGCGTGGCGACCCATTCTGGCCAGCGCTGTACCACGCGCTTGACGAGACCCAGAAGGCTGCGAATGATGTCATGACCCGTCTCTATTTGCACGAGAAAGCTCGTATGGACTACCGCGATGAGTACGGAGAATGGCCTGATCAAGAGCAAGTAGAGAGCTTCCCCGAGTACAATCAATGGTCCAAGAAGTATGCTCTCAATTCGCGCATCCTACCTATGCTTTACCCTCAGAATAGACATGTCCCATCACAAGGCGGAGGCTACACCGGCGGGATCTGGAAACGATTGAGGAATGATGTCATGCGCGGAAAGGCAAGCCTTCCCAATATCCGTTGGGGACGAGTGCCCTTCAAGGCAGCTTCTGTTCTTACCAAGGACAAGCAGCTGAAGGTCGAGGAGCGGAAAGGAGATCTTTGGTGGCCCCTTCCGCTAGATGAGAAGATCCTGTTTCCGTCGAAGGGGTGGTACTGGGTGCGGATTGCTACCCGGAATCTGGATGGTTCGCGCAAGGAAGTCCTTGCTCGATTGATGGACGGTACCTATCGCTGTGGAGATTGGGAACTGCATTGGAAGGAACGTCGGAAACTCCTGGAAATCGTTGTTACCTATACCCAACCAGCAGATTCAGAAGAAACACCTCTTGCGAGAGATCGGGTTTTGGGGATTGATCTTGGGGTGAAGCAGACAGTGGCTGCTCTCGCGAACTCCAAATACCCTGTCGGCCAAGCTGCACTGCGTGAAACGGTCTCACAATTGATCGAAACGAAGCTCCATATTGAAGGTCGCCGGCGGGAACTTCTTCGCAGACTTAGTCGGCCAGATGTTCGGCGTGGGCATGGCCGCAAAGCTAAGTATCGGCCCATCGAGCATCTGGATGAGAAGTGGAAGAACTTCCGTAAGACCTGGAACCATACGCTTTCACGACGGATCGTTGACATAGCCGTTCGAGAACGATGTGGTGTTATCCAACGTGAGGATCTGACAGGAGAGCTGACGGATACTCAAACCTTCTTGGGTCGGAACTGGCCTCTCCATGAGTTGTGGCAGATGATCGATTACAAGGCGAAGGAGGCGGGTATTGAAGTCAGGAAGATCAATCCCGCTTACACTTCAAGACGCTGTAGTGAGTGCGGTGTCATCGATGACAGATTCACGTTCGAGTATCGAGCGACTCACGGCATGCCGAAGTTCCGTTGCCGAGCATGTGGCTGGGAAGCAGATGCAGATTTCAACGCGGCGAGAAACATCGCGAACCCCAAGGTGGAGGAGGAGATCAAGAAGGAACGAGAGAGACAGGAACGGAAGAATCGCAGCTTTCTCGAGGAGTGAGGTTCGCGACTAGGAGAAATCGTGATGGGAACAGCAATACCCGTGCCAATCGCACTGGCGCTAGAGCGAGAAGTACCCGCTTGGGGTTACCCTCGCAAGTCTCCCGCGCAGAAGGTCCTACCATTGCGAGATCGCGGCCCTAGTGTTGCAACGCCTATTCAAGTCGGGAGAGCAGTGCGAGCCTTTAGAGGTTGCTCAGACCTCTGATTTCGCCCATGTTGCAACGCCTATTCAAGTCGGGAGAGCAGTGCGAGTTTGAGATTGAAGGCGTCACGTTCGACATGAAACACGTTGCAACGCCTATTCAAGTCGGGAGAGCAGTGCGAGCATTTCGCCCATAGCCAGGATCTCGCGGGCGAAGTCGTTGCAACGCCTATTCAAGTCGGGAGAGCAGTGCGAGCCCTCGATGTCGATGCGTACTGTGCAGCGTGCAAGTTGCAACGCCTATTCAAGTCGGGAGAGCAGTGCGAGATCCCGCTTGGCGTCAAGCTCGGCGAAGTCAAGCCCGTTGCAACGCCTATTCAAGTCGGGAGAGCAGTGCGAGCTCTGTGCAACCCTAGCACGTTTCCGGCTTTAGGTGTTGCAACGCCTATTCAAGTCGGGAGAGCAGTGCGAGAAGTTGCTGATCGTGTGATCTGTGTCTTTGCTCATCGTTGCAACGCCTATTCAAGTCGGGAGAGCAGTGCGAGTGGTTTCTATGGCGAAACCCGTGCGTATGGTCGCTATGGGTACCCCTTTGCGAGCGAGACCCCACCCCGAAGTTCAGAATTTAGTGGGATGGCTATGGTTGCGCGACCCCTTAACCGCTGTATAGGACTGCATTATAGAACATGGAGCGAAAGTGCTAGTGGCCCGGAATCTTAGCAGCTTCTAACCCGTCCCAACCGGATCTTGGCTCCAATCTGCTAGGAGGTCTATTCAATACAGGCGTTCTCCGTGGGAGGAGAAGAAGGCGGGGAACATCGGCTAGAACCGGGGTTGAATAGAATTGCTATCTGGCTGGTTATGGTGACAGGCTGAGAAAAAATGGTGCATTTTGTGCGGGGGTATACTCTTTCTCGCGTCGCCGCTGGGAGTTTTACCGGGGGTAGGGGTACTACGCCTTCAGGGTGCGCTCTACGCCCTTCCAAATCCGCTCGATCGTTGGTGGGGTCTGTCCGATATACCTCATCAACTGCGAAGGGTTAGTGTGGCCTGTGACCCGTGCTGCATTCACTGGATCCCCCCCGCTGTTCTCGTAGACGATCGTGCAGAATGCCTTCCGCATGGAGTGAGTCCCGTAGTCGCCTTTGAGGTTGACTGCCGCGCACCACTGCTTCACAAGTCGCCGAACGTGTTGCCGAGTCAACGTGAACACCTTCGTTTCCCTGTCCGTAATGCCCCCTCTCAGGCTCTCCAGGGCCTCTCTAGTCAAGGGGATAAGGCGTATCGTCCTTTGTTGCCCTGTCTTGTTCTCCGTAACGATCATCGATCGGGCAATCTCACCTTCGGCAGTCACTACGTCTTTCCAGCGAAGATCTAGAATATCAGAGATACGCAATCCCGTGCCGATCCCAACCGCCCACAGTGCTACGTCTCGCGGGTCTCCCTTCCCCTGGAGGTAGGTCAACACGCTCATCGCCTGCTTCCCCGTCAATGCCCCCACTCGTTCGGACATGTTTCCCCCTTTGCATGTTCCTAAGTATCCCGATTCTAACATTGAGGAGCATGTTTGTCAAGGGGGGGAATGAAAACGCCGTAGGGGCCTCAAATGTTCCTTACCGTCATTCTGGAACATCTTGGAATCGACCATTTTAGGGACATCCTGTCCTAGATCTGTCCCCTGAAACATCCCGATTCCCTCACCCTTGATACGCCGAAAGGCGCTCAAGCGATTCTAGGCCTCTCTCAGGCAATCGCGGGGCATTGTGGTGACTGTCCTCCCGGAAATCGGCACGATGGAAACGCAGCAACAGCTTCCCGCTCTCTTCGCGTGTCCTCTTCAGCTGACGTCTCTGTCAGTCTGGCCCGGGTTTGGGGGTATAGGCACGGGCGGAACCTGTTTTGGTGCCTTCGTACTCGATTTCGGTGCTCTCCCCGGCAGTGTAGACACCGGGGCGTGATCTCTCTCAAGTCAATAGCTCGCAATGCTATTGGTGCATCGCCTACGGCTTTTGCAGCAGCAGCTCAAGCCCCCCTTCAATGTCAACACGGATGGCAAGCCGTATGCCACGGATGGAAGGGCAACCTCTTCCCGCGCAATCCCGGCCAATCACCGAGCATACGGTTACTAACACAGTTGTATCCTAACACGAAGGGCCACATCATAAGATTAGGCCTTATACCCTTGCTATGGTTCTCGTTTTTGGCCTATACAACACGTTGCCGCTATGATATCGTTTTGAGAGTGTTCACCGTCTGCATCTCAGGCTAACGCGTATTGGTAACCTGACAAGCGGGCGTTTGCATGGGAGTAGTGGGAGGTCGCGAATGGCAAATGAGGCAGGAGGGGAGCCGAAGGGCCTGCTTGATATAGAGTCCACAGGTCATGAGAACATCCCCTTGACAGCAAGGCTGTCATGGCTCTGCAGCACAGTCAGCAAGTTCGTCAAGGGTGGAACCTATCTGCTGGCAGGAGAAGCTGGCATTGGGAAGTCGACTCTCGCTTTGCAGATTGCGCTTGATCTGGGTGTGGCAGGAGCCCAGACCGTCTATATGCACACGGAGCAGTCCGCAGCAGACCTGAAGGAGAGAGCACAGCTGCTCGTGTCAGGCATCCCCAAAGCGGACAGAGAGCTGGCTCTGAGCAATGTGAAGCCGGTCGACTGGCACTACGAGCACTCTCAACTCGGAAGCTTCTTAGCCCGCGAAGTTCTGGGCCGAGAGGCACCCTACACGAACGCAGTATTGGTTGTTCTGGACTCCATCCAGGGTCACGGCCTCTCGTCTGCAGCAACCAAGCAGTTCAACCACATATATGCATTCTGCAGAGAGGCGAAAGCAGCGGGCATAGCCACGCTCCTAGTTGGGCACGTGACCAAGAGGGGAGGAATTGCAGGCCCGAAGACTCTGGAGCACAATGTCGATTGCATCCTGTACTTCAGGAAGGCGTTCAGGTATCGGCCGCTCTTCGTCCCGAAGAACCGATTTGGCCCGGCGCGCTTGAAACCCATACCGCTTGAGATGGATAGAAAGACCACAGAACTCAGGGTATCTGCACACAGCGAAACGCTGAGCGCGGTCGCTAGGAGCTTCCTCGGCAAGCCTCATGGCGATGTCGAAGCGCAAGCTGCCGTCGCACTTCCTACCTATGGGAGCCGTGGCCGCATCACCGCGCCCGGTCTTCCGAAGAAGGAAGTAGAGCAGCTCCTCAGCTGCCTCAGCCAGCTCGAGGAAGTTGACATCGAGGATTTGTCGTTCACAATCCAATGTCGCCTCCCAGGTGAGAGGGTTTACCGCGCGCTCTTGGGTCTTCCGTTGGCAATGGCGCTCTTGTCCTCCTACCTCCAACGTGAAATCCCTTCTCATCACATGTACTTAGGTGAGCTGGATCTTCAGAAACGTGTTCGTGAGGTACCGGACGTTCTCATCGAGGAGCTCTGGGAATCAGTCGAAGACGGTACGCTTTCCACTCCCCTGCGTCTCTACTGTCCCAAGGAGAGCGCCTCGTTGGTCCGCGAGGGTCTCAGAGACGCCACGGTGGTTGCATGTGAGACTCTTGAGGACGTTGTGTTCAAGACCTGGCCTGACCTTGCTCCGAGGTAGCTTACCAGTGCTGACTCTCGAAGATCGGCTAAGACGTGCAAGCGCAAGTGAGCGAGATCGGTTGCGCCATCTGCAGGAGGATGTGATCCCGTCTCTGGGCAGAGACGAGACAGTATCGGTGCAGGAACATAACGAGCTGAATGAAGAGCAAGAGCAGTCGCGCAAGCAGCTTGAGGATATCCAGGCCCGGCTGGATCGGAACTCTCAACGCAAGCAGAAGCTCGCCCAGCTGAAGAAGAGGATGGAAGATCGCGCGAGGATCCTGACGAATCAGCAGGTTGAACTGGAATCAGGGCTTCGTCACAGCAGAGAGCTACTGAAGGATCTGGAAGCGAACCACAAGCGCCAGCGTGAGGAGTTGAACTCCGCGATCGCCGAGAAGGAAGAGCTTCATCAGCGATTGCAGGAGACGCATATCTCCGCAGTGAACCAGTACATGAGCGAGATGAGAATCTGGCTTGAGGAGTGCTGCGATCATAGCAGGCGGCAACAGGAGTTGCAGGAGACTGTAGAGCGCTTCGAGAAGGCACGCTCAACAGATCCAGACATCATGGACCTGTGGGAGTCGTACCAGGAAGTCAGGCGCCTCTTGTCCGAGGCAACGGTACAGTCTGTCAAGCAGAAGCTGAATGAGATCCTGGCGGAAACAGAGTGCTGCATCGAGCGCAAGTTCCCTGGGGCTGTTCGGCTACGGGAACAGATTGATGTCGAAACGGAGGAAGCCTGTATCTATGCGTGGCAAGATGAGAAGGGGGGGCTGAGGATTCTGCTTCCGTTGAGCAGAGATGATGTCGACGCGCTCGAGTCAACCACGAAAGCGACGACCGCAGATTTTCTAATGCATAGCGTGTGGGCAATTGCCCGCGCTCTGGCTGTAGACCCCAAGACGGGAGAGCTGCTGCTATCGAAGTCAGACTGGCTGATGCTGCGGGTTCCGGAGAGCGGTGCGAAGACGAGTGGCACCGTAGTGGCAGTTGCTCTTGCTGGCGGGGATAGGATTCAATTTCACATCCGCACTGCCCCCGAGGAGTGCGCTGACTCGTTCCGGGACCCGGAGGACGAAACAAGTCTCTCGCGAATAGCATCCGCACACCCCCTTGCGGGAGTTGCCTTCATGTCCCAACTGGCGGACTTCGATGCGCTCTGGCCGGTTCCGGAAGAGGGTTTATCTGAGACATTGACGCACCTTCGGGCCGACCGCGAATCCGTCCCCGACCATGACGACAGCGAGTGCGCCAGAGGTTTCGAGATGAGGCAATCCCCAATCCAAGGTCTCTCTGACTATGAAACCCACGCTCTCATAGAACTCTGGAGGAAGGGCAAGGCCGTGCCCGAGGCTGCCCTGAAGCGGTACCTCGGTAACTGCCAAGACCCAAGAGGAAGCATTCGAACTCTAGTTAAGCGGGGCTTGATCGTGAAAGAGAAGAAGGGATACTCCCTCAATTCGCAGGCTCGGAGGCAAATTGCGCAGCTCGCTCCCGAGACTGAGAAAACATGATAGCGTTATCATGATCCCCCAGAGAACCTTATGTGCGCGAACGGCTGCGGCGATTGCATGCCTGATCTTCTGGTAGTAGGCATGCCTGTGGTGATCCTCATTGTGGGGCCTTCTTGACCTGCCGCCTGAAGTCGTTCCAGAACTTGAGGTAGGATCTGGGACGACTGAAACCTCCTGACAAGATCGCAGAGTTGTTGAATGCTACATCCCAATTGGTCAGTGGCTGCGCTACTTACCAATGAGATCTGCAGGGATCACAAGACCATGAGAGGTTTGAAATAGTCCGATACGGGGAGCCACAGAAGACGACGAAGCCCCTCTACGGAGGGGCTCTTGGTTTGAGTCCCCTGCGAGTCAAACAGGCCAAGAGACTTGTGCTTAGTCGAGATCCTGGTGGCTCGTCTAGGCCACTGCTAATGCCCTGAGCGCAGCAGAGTTGGCCTCTGTATGTCCACAAGCGCATCACTCGAGAGTTATTGTCGCGCCGATCTAGGCTCCTCTCGCATACGACAAAACAAGGCAGCGTTGTTGAAAGTGTGAAATGACCTATGATGCAGCTTCCACTTCGAAATCCGATCTTGGGCTTTCGAAGGGCCAGAAAGGGCTTAGTAAGGGCAGATCAGGCAAGCAGGGCAGGTAATTGCATTCATCGGAAACGTCAAAAATGCCTTCTTCCCTCAGATTTGCCCCAATGGCGAGACATTCGTACTCTTACATTAACCCGTTGAGCACGTAGGTAGAACCTGAGAGGGAATGAACACGGGCTATGGAAATGATCTGTCGTCTGACGCAGGACTGGGAGTTCGCTCAGGGAAGATGGAAGAGCAAGAATTGATGAGAATGATCTCGATAACCGACATCAGTCAGTACTTCCTACCAGTGTTCGCCCCAATTGCCCTTGCTTCCGAGACAGACCAATCTCCTCAAGGCGAGAAGGCGCAGTCCTTCAAGAGGGGGTCCACTGGGGTGAAAAGCCCTGATACCACAATGGTCTGCGCAAGATGGGAAACGGCCATCCAAGAAGCTGTCAGAGAAGTCGAGGCTCCCCAGTGAAGATCCTCCATACCTCAGACTGGCATCTCGGCCGTTCTCTCCACGGGAGGAAACGCTATAAGGAGTCCTCGGAGTTTCTGGATTGGCTGGTCAAGACGATTGAAAATCAGCAGGTCGATACAGTGCTTGTCGCTGGAGATGTGTTCGATATCAGCACACCAAGCAATCGAGCGCAGAAACTGTATTATCGATTTCTCTATCGCGTTGCTGCATCCTGCTGCCGACATGTTGTTGTGGTTGCCGGGAACCATGATTCACCGTCATTCCTGAATGCCCCAAAGGAGTTGCTGCGTGCGCTGAATGTGTATGTAGTTGGCTCGATGACCGAAGCCTTGGAGGACGAGGTCTTTGTCCTTCACGCAGACGATAAGCCGGAGGCCATTGTCTGCGCAGTGCCTTATTTGCGCGATAAAGACATCCGCACGGTCGAGCCGGGAGAGACTATCGCCGATAAGAACGCCAAGCTCGTTGAAGGATTGAGAAATCATTACGCGGATGTCTGCGCCATTGCTGAACAGAAACGAGCCACATTCAAGAGCGCCGGACATGATGGTATTCCCATTGTTGCCATGGGACACCTCTTCACGGCAGGCGGTAAGACCGTTGACGGTGATGGTGTCCGGGAGCTTTATGTGGGATCGCTGGCGCATGTCGGTGAAGAAGTTTTCCCCTCGTCAATCGATTATCTGGCCCTCGGGCATCTACATGTTCCTCAAGCGGTCGGTAGCGCGGAACACATCCGCTACTGTGGTTCGCCCATTCCGATGGGCTATGGCGAAGCGACTCAGGAAAAGAAGGTCGTCCTCATAGAGTTCGACAGCACAGCGCCAAGAGTTCAAGAGCTCACTGTACCGTGTTTTCAGGAGCTGGTTCGCATTGTCGGATCGCTGGGTGATATCTATGCCAAGCTGGAAGAACTCAAAAAGCAAGAAAGCTCTGCATGGCTTGAGATCGAATACATCGGTAGCGATATCATCGGCAACCTGCGCGAGATGCTCGATGAGGCGGTGGCTGACTCTGCCATGGAAATCACACGGATTAAGAACCGGCGTATCATGGACCGGGTGATGAGAACGGTCGCGGAAGATGAAACCCTTGAGGATCTGGATGCCGGAGACGTTTTTGCGCGCTGTCTGGATGCCTTTGAGGTGCCGGATGAGGATCGGGAGGAACTAACGGCCTCCTATAACGAAATCATCAAGTCTCTCCATGAAGACGACGTCAACGCGGAATAGAGAAGCTGACTATGAAGATACTTGAACTCAGATTTAAGAACGTCAACTCCCTGTATGGTGAATGGGTCATAGACTTCACTGATCCCGAATATGTATCGAACGGGATCTTTGCTCTGACCGGTCCGACCGGTGCGGGCAAGTCGACAATTCTTGATGCCATCTGTCTAGCCTTGTATGGAGCTACGCCCCGCCTCGGGAAAATCACCAAGAGCGGCAATGAGATCATGTCCCGTCAGACCGGTGAATGCTACGCCGAGGTACTCTTTGAATCCCAGGCTGGCCGGTTCCGTTGCCACTGGGAACAGCGCAGGGCACGGAAAAGGGCTGATGGCAACCTGCAGCATCAGGAACACGAGATTGCGGACGATGCTACGGGCAAACCTATCGAAACCAAGAAAAGCCTTGTCGGTGGAGTTATTGAAGAAAAAACCGGGATGGACTTCGACCGTTTCACCCGCTCCATTCTACTGGCACAGGGTGGCTTCGATACCTTCCTCAAGGCTGACGCTGAGCAGAAGTCCAAGATACTCGAGCAGATTACAGGCACCGCAATTTACTCAGAAATCTCACGCCGGGTTCATGAACGCCAGCGTGATGAGCGGGAAAAGCTGAATATCCTGAACGCCGAAACCTCCGGCATCGTGATTCTTGAGCCGGGACAGGAAAAGGAAATCCAAGACGGCCTTGCAGCCAAGCAGAAGCAGGAGACTGAGCTTACTGGTAAGTCAACCGAAACAGGCAAAGCCATCACATGGCTGACCACTATAGCGGGCCTGCAAAAGGAGATCCTCAGCCTTACGGATGACGCCGCCAAATTGAGGACCGATACCGAGGCGTTCAAGCCGAAACGGGCTAAACTTGAACAGGCCATCAAGGCCGCCTCACTTGACGGAACATACGTGGGCGTAGCATCCCTCCGAAAGCAGCAGGCTGACGATCAGACCTCCCTGAAAACGGATGAAGCCGCACTTCCTGAGCTTGAATCATTTGCAAACACACAGGCAGAGGCTCTCAAGGCTGCTGAACAGCTCACCTCAAAAGCCAAAGAGGAGCTGAAAACGGCAGCCCCGTTGATTCAGAAAATCCGGTCACTTGATCAGAGAATTGCCGAACAGACAAAGGCTGTATCAGAAGGCGCTAATGCTTGTACCAAGGAAGCCAAAAAGATTGAGATCGACAAACAGGTCCGGGTGAAGGAACAGGAAAAACGGACTGCCGCAGAAAAGACTCTGGAGACAGCAGAGCTGTATCTCAAAGAAAATGCCCGAGATGAATGGCTGATCAGTGGTCTGGCCGGTGTTGAAGAGCAGTTCGGTAGGCTGCTCGCCAAACAACAGGAGCTCATACAGAAAGGAACTGCTCTAAAAGATGCGGGTGCGGCCGTAACAGACGCCACTGAGAAACTGGAGACAGCCACCAAGCAATGTGGGCTCAAGAAACAGGAGCTGGAGACCGCCGGTAGAAATCGTCAGCAAGGCAAGGATACTCTGACTCAATTGCTGGGCGACAAACTGCTCCGAGAATATCGCATCGAGAAGGATACACTTCTTCGTAAAATGGTTTTCATCAGAAAAATCGAGGAGCTTGAAGTCCACCGAGCCAAACTGGAAGACGGCAAGCCCTGTCCACTTTGTGGCTCAAACGAGCATCCCTTTGCCGAGGGCAATATTCCGATTCCCGATGAGATCGAACAAGAGATAGAATCGCTGACCAAGCTGATCGACAAGGCTGACGAACAGGAAGCCGCCATCAAGAAACTGGAACAGGCGGAAGCCGCTGCCCGCAAAAGCCTGAACAACACTGAGAAGCTGGAAACCGATGCCGCCAATGACAAGAAGGCCGCAGAAAAAACGCTCACTGAATTGAAGGATACTCTCGTGAAGCTTCGGACCGGCTTTGAGGAACTCAAGCAGGCGGTTTCCGGGAAACTCCAGTCACTTGGCATTACTGAAATACCGGAGTCAGAGGTCGAGTCACTGCTCGTATCCCTTAAATCAAGACTGAAGGCATGGCAGGAGCAGGTAAAGCAAAAGACCGACATCGAAAAACAGATTGCCGCTATCGACAGCGAGGTGAAGCGTCTGGATGCTGTGATTGATACGCAGGTCAAGGCTCTCACTGAAAAGCAGGAGAATCTGGAGCGACTGAGAAAGGAACTGGCCGACGGAACCGATGAGCGGAGCAAATTGTATGGCGACAAGAACGCTGATGATGAAGAAGGCCGATTGAACAAAGCCATTAGCGACGCTGAAACAGCCGAGAAGAAAGCCAGAGACCTGAACATCGAGCGGCAGCAGAAACTGACAACAGCGAAGACCCATATTGAATCCCTCAAGAAGCGTATTGAGCAAACAACGCCTGAACTGAACAAAGCGGAAAGAGACTTCTCAGCAGCTCTGACTCCGGCAGGCTTTGCAGATGAGAAAGCCTTCCTCGAAGCCAGACTGTCACAGGAAGATCGGGAATCTCTATCTGCCCGGGCTAAAGAGCTCGATGACGCGGGAACAGAGCTCAAAGCTAAACAGACAGACCGTCAGACACGTCTGGCCACGGAGATCACCAAGAAGCTCACGGATAAGACGCTTGAGGAACTGGAGCCGCAGTTCAAGGAATTCGAGGAATCCCTGAAAGAGTTGCGTGATGCAATTGCCGGGCTCAAACACAAGCTGAAGGAAAATACGGCTGCCCAAGATCGGATAAAGGAAAAACAGTCCGCTATCGAGGCCCAGAAGGAAGAGTGCCATCGCTGGGAAAAGCTGCATGGCCTCATTGGTTCTGCTGACGGCAAGAAGTACCGGAACTTCGCGCAGGGACTGACCTTTGAGTTGATGGTTTCCCATGCCAACCGGCAGCTGGAAAAAATGACCGACCGCTATCTGCTGATCCGTGATGAACAGCGGCCGCTGGAACTGAATGTCGTCGATAACTATCAGGCCGGTGAAATCCGGTCGACCAAGAACCTGTCTGGCGGTGAGAGCTTTGTCGTCAGCCTGACGCTGGCATTGGGGTTGTCGAAAATGGCCAGCCGGAAAGTACGGGTGGATTCCCTATTTCTGGATGAAGGCTTCGGTTCCTTGGACGAAGAAGCACTGGAGACCGCACTGGAAACATTGTCCGGCCTGCAGCAGGACGGCAAGCTGATCGGAATCATCTCCCACGTATCTGCACTGAAAGACAGAATCAGCACCCAAATGAACATCACACCTGTGTCCGGGGGGCGCAGCTCACTGTCCGGCCCGGGGTGTGCAAGGGTGGGGAAAGCTCAATAGCGCGAGGCTTAACGCAGCTTCACCGTGAACCGACGTATGTAAGTTCTCGGTACAGTGACATCAGGGGTGCCCAAGAAGAGCCGAACTGTGTGGTTCACAAAGACTGCAGGGGTGCGATTTGGGGAGCGACCGCTCTAGGCTGCAATCAGATCAGCAGGTATCACAAGCCCGTGAGAAGTTTGAAAGCAGTCCACTACGGGGAGCGGGAGAGGATGACATCAACCGCTACTATCCTCTACATGGACTGAGGAAAGCTCCTCACGAATTACACATAGGTGCGGGCATGCCCTGACAAGAGCTGCAAAGGTCTAACCTGCTCTTTGCCGCCCCGATTGACTTCCAGCGATTGCGGACCGATAGAGGAAGGAACTGTTGCTTCTCGTATGCAGTCTCTGTGCTTTTCTCGTCAGAAGGAGGAGTGCTATATGGCAGGCCGATCTGATGTGTTCTTGCTCGGCGCGGGGGCATCGAAGGGAAGCAGCCTCGAGTAACCAATTCCAGTAGCCAAAGAGCTACTTCCTCTTGGTCTCGAGAGAGCAGATGGGGCATATGACCCACTGGAAAGCTACCTGAAGGAGGTCTTTGGGCTAGAACCCCTTGACTTCGAGGATGTATTTACCCAGATTGAGCTTGGTGACATGGGTCTATGGGGGGCGGAAGAAGATTCCATGAGTAGTGCGGTCGAGAATCTTGCTGGACTGCCTCCCAGCTACTGGATCACCAGTTTCCTGGCTGACACTCTTCACAGGACAACCAGTGCGTCTCTTGCCGATGCATCCTGCAAGCTTCATGGCTCACTGAACTGGAAGCTTCTCGAACCCTTGGAGTTATTGCCTGATCAGCAAATGACACTCCCTGGCAGTGAGAAGCGAACTCGCAGCTCGAGTGAAGTTCGGATCATTCCTGTAGAGCCTCTCTTGAGAGCCTACGTCACCAAGAGCAAGGACATAGGCAGCTTCATCCGCGGCGAGCCGTATGATGATGCGGTGTTCGATGCCGCGTGGAACGGGATGTATCCGTCCGCTCCCGACCATGCGAAGTTAGTCGGTGAGCTTGAGAGAGTTATCAAGAAACCGAATTCGCCCAGCAGAATCTTCAAGTCGGGGAACCTTGATCCGGTTGCTGCGTCAGAGTGATTGGCTGACCTGAAGATGCATTCTCCAATGCCTGATCAAGGCAGCATGCCCTTCATCGTTCCCCCATCGCTTCTCAAAGCAGGGCGTATTATTCGTTTGCGTTTCCTGAGAGAGATCTGGCGGAAAGCCTACTGCGCGCTTAGGGATGCCCGAAGGATAACAGTGATTGGGTGTGCCTTGAGCAAGAAGGATCTGCATCTGTGCAGCATGCTACGGTGCTCACAGCTGGGAAAGGGCGAATCACAGAGTGTCTGGCGCGTGGTTGACATTGACCCGAAAGGGCCCATCAGGAGACTCAAACAGATGGGCATTTGCGAGGATGTCCTGGATCGCAATGTCTACGGGAGTCTCAGTGAGTTTGTGAGGGAGTGCTGCTAGAGAACGTCAGCATGCTTGGCGCAGAGCATGCTCTACGAAGCACTTCGAGGGGAAGGGGCAATCGGATACGCCGATCTGGAGAAGTGTGAGTGGTATGCAGCGCTTGGTGCTACCGGCTGATCACGGGGATCTAGTCGAGAAGTACGTGTCATCAGGCTCTGGTTTGGCATACAACTCACACCATGAGAAACTAGTAGTGCGGGAAGGCAGACCACCCCTACCCGTAATGCCCCGGCCTATGGTTTTCAGTCGTTTAGGCTGCAGGTGGTCAGTGGGTGATATTTGTAGGTGTGTATATCGAGTGCCCCGTTTCGTGGGGCCAGTCCGCCCCGGCTCCCGAACGCATAGATGAGTTTATGATCACTCTGCGCGAGGCCTTTGTGCCTCAAGGGAATATCATGCCGTTCGCATTGCTCGTTTCTGGCGGCAGCGTCACCACTCCATTACGGATCGCCTCACCGCCGGGTCGGGTAAGAACCCCACACCAGGATCGCTGGCTATGCGATCAACGTTCGCTCTGGTAGCCAATCCCAGAGAGGCCAGTTCTGTATATCTTCAGCGTTTGGCGGCTGGTGGAGAGATTTTTCTCACTCGGTGTCCCCCAAGAAACCGGGGAGGGACTGGAATCAGGGAGACGAGCTTCTGTCTCTTGATTGCTACTGCTTGCAGGGTGCGCTCTCTTGACATCGAGCGAACGTGTGGTAGGCTTTCTCCACCGTATTGACGATGTCATAGGGTGTGCATCTGCGATCTGCCCTGTCGTAGGCCTAGAGAGCAGCTACCAGGAGGGCAGTAGTCTGGGCCTCAGGAGTTCGAAGCTCATCCAGAAAGGCCCACACTCTATTTGCATACGTGCCTTCTTTCGCCTATGATCCTTCAATACCTTAGAAAGGATGGATGTCATGGCCGAACAGCCTGCGGAGAACAATGAAGTCTTGGTAGCGGCGATTGACAAAGAACTGGGAAACAAGATTCACGTACGGCTCTCCCGGTTTCGGGATCGAGAATATCTCGACATCCGGAACTTCTACGAGACCGAAGAAGGGGAGTGGAAGCCGACTCGGAAGGGGATCTCCGTTCCGGTGGAGTTCTACGATGAACTCATGGCGGCGCTCACCAAGGCGAAGCCGATGATCGAAGAACGGGTCAAGGCAGCGAGCGACGGCTAGCGCCGGCCTTGATGCGAGAACGCCGATCTGAGATAATCGAGATCATTCAGGGTCCCATCGTCTAGTGGCCTAGGATAGCGGGCTCTCATCCCGTCGACGGGGGTTCAAATCCCCCTGGGACCACCACGTGTTTGGGCGCGGAATCTGTCGATTCCGCGCCTTTGTTTTCGATGGACACGGCAGCGCTCCGCTTCTTCCTCATCTGACACAAGCGCCATCGGGCACTACAATCGCAGCGAAGCCGGACATTGAGCGACGGCTCACGGTTTGCAGAAGGAGACGGGAGGCAAAGGACGTGAGGGCCTTCGATCTTGCGATCGCGGCGAACGATGTATCCAAGGCGTTCAGCGGAATGCACCAGCGCGTGGAGGTCTTGAAGAGCCTGTCGTTTCAGGCCGACCGCGGCAGCTGGACTACGTTCATCGGCCCCTCTGGATGCGGGAAGACCACGCTCCTTCGCGTGCTCGCGGGATTGATCGTTCCGGATGAGGGTGAGGTAGTCGTTGGCGGACGAGAGGGACCCGGGCCGGGCGGTACGGCGTACCTCCCACAACACGACACGCTGCTTCCGTGGCGTACCGCCCTTGACAACGCGGTGCTCGCTTCGGAGATCGAGAGGCGCCCGCTGCGCGATGCGCGGGCCGAGGCAGCGGCGCTGTTCGCCCACTTTGGCCTGGCGGGGTTTGAAGCGCACTATCCATCTCAACTGTCCGGCGGGATGCGGCAGCGGCTGGCGCTGGTGCGCACGTTTCTTGCCAAGCGCGAGATTCTGTTGCTGGACGAGCCGTTGGGCGCGCTGGATCCGCTGACGCGGATGAGTTTGCAGGATTGGCTCCTCGACGTGTGGAGCGAACTTCGCAAGACTGTCGTGCTGGTGACCCACGATGTGGATGAGGCGCTGCTCCTCTCCGACCGGGTGCTGGTCTTGTCTCCCCGGCCGGCGACTGTGCAACGGGAACTCGCCGTTGGGGTGGGGCGCCCGCGTGGCAGGACGTCTATCGAGCTCCAACAGCGAAAGAAAGAGATCCTCGACCTCATCCTGGAGGCGGCGTGATGCGCAAAGTGGCGAGCTTCCTGGCGCCCGTGGGCCTGGTGGTCATCCTCCTTGCAGGATGGGAGATCGGCGTTCGCGTGGCGGAAGTGCCGACGTTCATCCTTCCTGCGCCCAGCCGGATCGCCACGACGTTTGTGCTCTCGTTTCCCCAACTTCTCGGGCATGCGGTGGTTACCCTGGGGGAGATCGTTCTCGGGCTTGCGATCGGGCTTGTCGGAGGCTTCGGTCTGGCGGTGGCGGTCTTCTATTCGCGTCCGCTGGAACGGGCGCTGTATCCGGTGATCATCACCACGCAGATGATTCCGGTGTTCGCCATTGCGCCGCTCTTGGTCGTGTGGATGGGATATGGGGTGTGGCCCAAAGCCACGGTTGCCGCGCTGATCGCTTTCTTCCCGATTGTGGTGAATGCCTCCGACGGGCTCCGTTCTCCGACGGAGGCCTCGGTCGAGCTGTTCCGCTCGCTTGGTGCGACCAAGGGTCAGGTGTTCCGGAAACTGCGCTTCCCGGCCAGTCTGCCGATGGTCTTTTCCGGGTTGAAGATTGCGACCACCCTGTCCGTTGTCGGCGCGACGATCGGTGAGTGGGTCGGCGCCGAGCGGGGATTGGGGTACCTTATGCTGCAGTCGAATGCACTGCTGCGTGTCGATCAGGTCTTCGCGGCCATTCTGATGCTGTCGGCGGTCGGGTTGCTCCTGTTCGGCGGCCTCCGGATAATCGAGCGGCGGAGTCTGCGGTGGCGCGAGTTCGAATAGCGGATCGGAGGGTGGAATGAGATTCTTCTTGTGCGTTTCAGTCTGTGTTCTCTCCCTCGGTTTCGCGGCTTACGGCGAGGCGCCGATCGAGGTCGGCCTCGACTTCTTTGCCAATCCGAATCACTCTCCCCTGTACGTCGCCGATCATCTCGGGTTTTTCGCCGAGGAAGGGCTGAAGCTTCATCTGTTCATCCCTGGCACCGCCAGTGATCCGGTCAAGCTTGCCGCGGCGCGGTCTCTTGATGTGGCGCTGACGCCCCAAATCAACTACCTCATCGCACGGTCTGCGGGACTTCCGCTCCTGTCCATCGGGGCGCTGATCGACCACAGCCTTGGCGGACTGCTGATGCGTCAAGCCGAGGGAACTGCGGGAATAGAGGATCTGCGAGGCAAGGCGATCGGTTACTCGCTCGAGCCGCTCGAGCCGATCCTCTGGCGTACGATGCTCGGTTGTGCGGGGATCGGCGAAGACGAGTTCCGGCTGATCAACGTGGGGATGAGTACGATGCAGGCGCTCCTGGCCGGGAACGTCGATGCGATTGGGGCGTTTCGCAACTTCGAACGGATCCAGGCGGAACAGCTGGGCGCCGACGTGGCGTTCTTTCCGCAAGAGGACTACTGCATCCCTCCAACCTACGAGATTGTGCTGGTGTCCCACCCGGATCTGGTGGAGGAACGCCGCAGCGACTTGGAGGGATTCCTCCGCGCGTTGGCACGAGGCATCGAGTACACGGTTGAGCACCCGGACGACGCCATCCGCATCTTCTTGTCGATCCATCCGGACCTCGATGATGCCCTGAACCGAGCGGCGTTCGAAGCGACGGTTCCGCTGTACGCGCGTGGCGCGCGGCACGATGACCAGGGGGTCTGGGAGACGCTGTCCGGGTACCTGGCGAGCCAGGGCCTGCTCGAGGAGCAAGTTCCGACGGGCGATCTGTATACCGGGTCGCTTCTTCCGGATGACGAATAGGGATGAGAGGGGAATGATGCACACGGCGAACCGCCAACTCGAAGTGATCACCGGTTGCATGTTTTCGGGCAAGACGGAGGAGCTGATCCGCCGTCTCGAACGGGTGCGGATTGCTCGGGGAGCCATCCTGTTGTTCAAGCCGACGATTGACGATCGCTACAGCAAGAACAGCGTGATGACACACTATGGACGGGAATTCGCTGCGCACCTGCTCGATGCGGGAAGCGAAACGCTCGAGACGCTGGAGGAGACGGTGGGCCGGGATGCGATGGAGGATGCATCGGTCGTCGCATTCGATGAGGGAAACTTCTTCTCTGACGGCCTCCCCTCGCTGTGCGAGCAGCTCGTCGCGCGCGGCAAGCGGGTGATCGTGGCCGGGCTGGATCTCACCTTTGCCGCCGAACCGTTCGGTCCGATGCCGAAGTTGCTGGCGTTGGCCGATCATGTCACCAAGCTTCAGGCGGTCTGTGTGAAGTGCGGCGGCGTGGCCACCCGTTCTCAGCGGCTCATCGACGGTGAGCCCGCACCGATTGACGGGCCGGTGATCCAAATCGGCGGGGCGGAATCATACGAAGCACGGTGCAGAGACTGTCACCAGACGTAGGAACGGAAAACCCTTGCCGTCGCCTTCCGTTGGTGCGATTCCGGCCTACACGTAGTAGAGCTTGCCGTCTTCGCATAGCGTGACCCCGTCGATGGGATCAGGGGTCTCTCCGATGTGGTTCGCCATGACCGTGGTGCCTTGAGCAGTCAGCTGCTTCGCCAGTCCGGCGACATCGTGCAGATCGAGATGCCCCGGATCATCCGAAGCTGAAGCGTGCGTGAGTTCAAGGATGGCGACGTCCACACCGCGCAGGAGCCGGGGAATCTGCGGGCCCGGACCGGTATCGCCGGTGTATCCGAACGTGAGTCCGCGCCGGGTGAAGCGGTATCCGAACGCCTGGAGACCGAAGTGCTCCATCGGAACAGCGGCGACTTCCATCTCGCCGGTCCGATACGTCCCTTCCCGGTCGATCTCGGTGAACACCAGCGGGACGTGTGGGTGGAAACCCTTCTCGCGCATGTCCGGCCAGGCCAGCGAGCAGAGCTGTTCCACCATCGACTCGAGTCCGGGAGGGCCGATGATGTACAACGGCTCTTCCCGCTCGTACCGGACGCAGTACTCCAAGAGAAGAAACGGCAGGCCGAACATGTGGTCGGCGTGCAGATGGCTGATGAAGATGTGATCGATCCCTGTGGGGTCAATGCCCAGCCGATGGAGTTGGGGCACGGCCGAAGGCCCGATATCCAAGAGCACGGCCTTGTCGATCAACAGGCAACCATACTGCCTGCCCGACGACAACGCCGCTCCGGAACCGAGACAAAGAATCGGAATTCGGTCGGAGACTGCCTCGTTCACACCGCCGCTACCGGGCCTCATCGGTTGCACGCAGGCGCCGAGCGAGCTCTTCCAGCATGCTCTGCGCGATCTCCGGGTGGGAGTTGATGATGCTCCGCATGGCCCACTGGGTGATCACGAGAACTTGCGTATCCTCGATCGCCACGACATCCGCGGTGCGCGGGGCCCCGTCGATCACCGTCAGCTCTCCGAAGAAGTTGCCCTGAGAGAACTCCGCGAGTTTCTTTCCGCCCTGGATGACTTCGGCACGGCCACTGAGGATCAGGTAGAAGCCGACGCCTCCTTGGCCCTCCTCAACGATCTTCGTTCCGGCTGGAACGGACTTCTTCACCGCGGACTTCACCATTGACGCGAGACTGGCATCGCTCGTCCGGGCGAAGATGGGCGTCTTCTTGAGTAGGGAAATCGTCGTTCGATCGTCCATGTGTGGCTCCTTTCACCCCGCTAGAGGCCTGAAGCCATGATATAATAGGAAGATTCCCTTTTCCAGTCGGGAGGTCGCGCGGTGTCTTGGAGCCGTACGTTGAAAGTCCGTCAGATCCTTAGGGTACAGATTGAAGCCGGCGAAGAGATCGCTTTGCTGTTCAGCGATTTGCGCGGGTTCTCGAGCTACGCCGCCAAGGAAGGCGACCGCGCAGCGTTTCGCCTGACGCAGATTCACGAAGTGCTGCTGCGCGAGCGAATCAACGAGTACGGAATTGTAGTCAAGACGCTCGGAGACGGTGTGATGGCTGCGTTTGAAACGCCGACTCATGCCGTCCAAGCGGCGGTGGCGATTCAGAATGTCCTGCGTGAGCGCAATCGGGAGGCCACGGAGCCGCTTCACGTAGGGATCGGGATCGCCTGTGGCACGCCCGTGATGACCGACATCGACTTCATCGGGCATTCGGTCAACCTTGCGCAGCGCCTGTCCGCACTGGCCAAGGGCGGACAGATTCTGGTCGATTCCCGCGTGAAACGCGATTCTCCACTGGACATGCCGCTTCGATACCTCCCATTGGGGATGCGAAGCCTCCCGGGGGTGGGAATCGAGGAGACGTTCGAAGTAGGCTGGATCGCGGAGAGGGCACGCGTTTCCGATGGTGGAGATCACGTGTCGTTGATCCTGACCGAACAGGGGACCCTGGTGACGACGGTCGCGCGCGATGCGTGGCGCGAAGTGCGCGAAGCACTCGAGCAGCTGCGTCGAACATCGGCTACGGAAGAAGGTTGGCTTCGCGCGCTCCGGCAGCGGGCCGTGGCTGCGATCGTCTTGCGCTTGGTGAAAGGATCGGCCGAATCTCTTCGAAGCCTGCGGGAGCAACCTGTTGAGAGAACGAGGCTTGGGTACCGCAGGGGAAGGCTGGTGGCGAAGAGCCCCGAGGGCCGACTTGTGCTTCACGGCCCGTCACGGGAAGATGTAGAGCGGTTCCTTGGAGCGGTGGAGGTTGTTCGGAAGGAACATGCGGAAGGTTCTTGAATTAGGGATTCGGGTCCTGTGCTCCTTTCTAAGATCGTGCGGGGCGACCTTTGAATCGGAGGAAAGCGTATCATAGAATATCGGAAAAAAGCGATGCAGGGGGCAAGCATGGGCAAACGGGAAGTCCTGGAAAGCACACTCAAACAAATCAAGAAGGCGTACGGCGAAGGCTCGATCATGTGGCTTGGCGAGGGCGCACAGGTCCTTCAGGTCGATGCAGTGCCCACCGGGGCGCTTGCCCTTGACATTGCGCTTGGCGTCGGCGGGATTCCTCGCGGCCGGATTATCGAGATCTTCGGTATGGAGTCGAGCGGCAAAACGACGCTTGCACTCCACATGATCGCCGAGGTCCAGAAGCGCGGAGGCACCGCGGCGTTCATCGATGCGGAACACGCGCTCGATCCGACGTACAGCCGCGCTCTGGGCGTGGATCTCGATCATATGTTGATCTCGCAGCCGAACTCGGGAGAGCAGGCGCTGGAGATCACCGAGCAGCTCACCCGCAGCGGTGCGATCGACATCATCGTCATCGACTCGGTTGCCGCGCTGGTTCCGACGGCGGAAATCGAAGGGCAGATGGGTGATTCGCAGGTCGGACTGCAGGCACGGTTGATGAGCCAGGCGATGCGTAAGCTGTCCGGCGCGATCTCGCAGTCGAAGACGATTGTTGTATTCACAAACCAGATGCGATCCACCATCAGCGGATCGCGCTTCGGTCCGTCCACCACCACCGCCGGGGGTTGGGCGCTCAAGTTCTATGCATCGCTGCGGCTGCAGATGTGGCCGTCGGGCAAGATCGAAGACGGTACCGAACGGGTTGGAACACACGTCAATGTGCGCGTGGTGAAGAACAAGGTCGCGCCGCCGTTCAAAGAGGCGACGTTCGACGTGATCTATGGCAAGGGCATCGTCCGTTCGCGTGATCTGCTCAATACCGGCGAAGCACTCGGCCTGGTCTCACGGAGCGGATCGTGGTACTCGTTCGGCGACACGCGCCTCGGCCAGGGAATCGGCAACAGTGCCCAGGCTCTCGATGAAGACGCTGAGGTTGCGATGTCTCTGGAGGCGGCGATCCGGGAGAAGGCCGGACTGACCAATGGGCCGCAGCAGCCGCAGGAGCAGGAGGCCGAGAACGCCGAAGAATGATCCGTGGAACTCTCTATTACGGCTTCTACGTCATCGACCGAGAAGCGAATACGAGGCGAGGCGGCGTCTCGAGCGGCAAGGATTCGCCACCGACGAGATCGAGCGAACCATCGCGCAAGCGATCGATGCCGGGATGATCGACGATGCGCTGTTCGCCAAGCTGTGGGTAGACGATCGGTTGCTCCATCGGCCGCTTTCGCGGCGTGCGGTGGAAGTCGAGTTGCGTGACAAGGGCATCGAGCCCGGAGTCATCCGGGCGGCCCTTGATGCGGCGTATCCTGATTCGCTGGAGAAGGAACTGGCCTGGCGCCTCGGCCGTGAACGCTACGAACGCCTGTGTGCACTGGAGAGAGACAAGCGTTCACGGCGCGTGGCGGATTTCTTGTTGCGCAAGGGTTTCTCGCGCTCGTTGGCGATCGGCGTGGTCCGGGCGCTGGAAAAGGAAGACACCGCATGACGAACATCCGTGTGGGATTGGGACTTGACTTCCATCGGTTCGCCCCCGACCGGGCCTTGGTTCTCGGTGGGGTGAGCATTCCTCATGAGTTCGGCCTGTTGGGACACTCCGATGCCGATGTGCTTGTCCACGCCATCTGCGACGCGCTGCTCGGTGCCGCGGGACTGGGGGACATCGGTGTGCAGTTCCCCGATAGCGACGAGCGGTACCGCGGGATCTCGAGCCTCGTTTTGCTCCGGGATGTGATCGAGAAACTCCGAGACAAGGGGTTCCGTCCGGTCAATGTGGATGCAACGGTGATTGCCGAACGGCCGAAGATCAGCCCATTCATCGCTGCGATGCGGATGACGCTCGCGGAGACATTGAGCCTTCCGGGCGACCGGATCGGACTCAAGGCAACCACTTCCGAACGGATGGGCGCCTTGGGACGGGGCGAGGGCATCGGTGCGATGGCGGTCTGTCTTATCGAAACAGATTAAGGATGTCTTTGTACGTGATCAGGATCATCAGGGCAAAGAGGATCGCCAGCCCGATGGCGTGGATAATCCCCTGACGCTCCGGCGGGATCGGCTTTCCGCGAACCCACTCGTACAGCGCAAACCCGACGTGGCTTCCGTCGAGACCGGGGAACGGAACCAGGTTCAGCAACCCGAAGTTGAGCGATAGGAACGCCAACAGCTGGAAGAAGACACTCGGACCGAGACGGAGCCCTTCCCCCAACGTTCGTGCCACGCCCACCGGACCTTGAAGCGCCTCCCCCGGAGCCACCGACCCGGTCACCATCTCCCGGATGAGCTGCCCCATCGCCTGGACATACAACGCGAACTGGCCGGCGCCCAAGACGACGCCCGCTGCAAACCCCGTGCGCTGGGTCTCGACCCCGAGGTCGGCGAACACAGCGGATGAGAACAGAACGTCGGATGTCGTTCCGGTTGTGGGAAGAACGAGCTCCATCTCGTCTGCGCCCCGGGCGATGCGGAGGGCCACCTCCTCGGCGGGCAGGACACCGTCCAGTGCGAGGAGCAGGCTGATGCCCGATCGTACGGACGTTCCATCGACCGCGAGAATGAGATCGTTCGATTCGATTCCCGCCCGCTGCCAGACCGACGCTTCATCCACATCGAGAATCTCGTTGGTGAACGTGACCGAAGAGAAGTAGGCGCCGATCAAGTATCGATCCTCATCTTCCGTGTACCGTGGCGTGAGCTCGACCCTCTGCTCGACGCCGTCCCGAACGATTTCGAGTGCGAGCGTGTCTCCTTCGGCCCGCTGGACGATCTTCGAGATCTGACTGTTGGTGTAGATCCGCTGGTCGTCGATGGCCAAGATTCGGTCTCCGGGTGCGAGCACCTCTGCCGCGGGGGTGTCCGCGATGACTTCCCCTACTTGCAGGATCGGCAAATTCGTCGACCAAACGACAACGACCGAAACCGAGAGCGCGAGAAGGAGATTGGCCACCGGTCCCGCAGCGCTGATCAACGCGCGGATGTACGGCGGCTTGTTGAACAACAGCCTGTCCTCGGGAACGGATTCGTCCGCCTCATCGGGGCTCATTCCGGCCATTCGCACGAACCCGCCCACCGGGATCAACCGCAACGCGTAGCGGGTCTCTCCCCGCTTAACCGAGAACAGCCGGGGGCCGAATCCGAGCGCGAACTCGATGACGTACACGCGGAACGCCTTGGCGGCGGCGAAGTGTCCGATCTCGTGAAACCCAACCAGCACGAGGATGGATCCTAGGAACAGCAGAAACGAAATCATGGTGAAGTCTCCATTCGCATCACGAGTGCCGTCTTGGTCCGTTCGTCAATCCTTACGGCATCGGACAACCGGATGCCGACAACCCAGAGGATCCTGTTTGCATCGCACAACAGCAATACACGATCGCGGTCTTCGCGCGGTACCTTCTCACCGATCAAGAAATCCTTGAGCTTGACCGGGGCGTCCATTCCCAGCGGTACGAACCGGTCGCCGGGCCGGCGTGTCCGGAGGATCAACGGAAACGATACTCGATCGGCATCCGCAAGTTCTACCAGCGGATCGCCGTGCCACGTTGCCGAATCCCCCGCGGTGTGGGCGGTTACGCGCAGATCAAGGATTGTCCCGTGGCTTGGAATGGGCGTCCGTCCCACGGAAACGGGAAGGCAAACGGGTGTCGGGCTGGGTGCGGGGACGGATCCGAAGACCACGTTCCGTGCGTCGACCGATACGTGCAGGCCGGGAAGATCGAGGCCGCCCGGTCTCCCCGCTTGATCGACGAATGCATCGAGATCCCGGATGTGCTCACGGTCGATTCCGAGCAGATCGCCTCGTGCGCGGCGGCACCCCTCGCGCAGCACAAGAGCACGAACGGACCGGGGCAGCGCGGCCAGTGCGTCACGCCGCAGTGTGGTCAGCATTTCCGTAGGAACGGCCAGCGAATCCCACAGCTGCGCCACGAGGAAGGCCTCGTTCTCCTGGGCATCGCGAGCGAGATCGCCGGCGCGGCATAGGGCGCGGACTGCCTGAGGATTGATCCTTTCGAGTTCAGGCAGGACCTTATGCCGAATGCGGTTGCGGGCGAAGCAGATGTCGCGGTTTGTCGAGTCTTCCCGCCACAACAGGCCGCGGTCGCGGGCATAGTGCAGTACATCGGCACGGGTTGCGGCAATCAGCGGACGGACGATCGGGTGTGCGTCGGCCTGCATCGCCGCCAAGCCGGCGGGGCCGGCGCCGCGGGTGAGGTGAAACAGGATCGTCTCGGCGCGATCGGTCGCGGTGTGGCCGAGGGCGATGCTCCTGGCGCCGATGCGTGCTGCTGTGCGTGAGAGGAAGCCGTGTCTTGCCTCTCGGGCCGCCTCTTCGAGCCCCGCGCCGTGCTGGCTGGGAAGGGTCCCTGGCGTGAGCCGCTCGGCGTGGAAGGGGACGCCGGCTTCGCGGGCCATCCGCTCGACCCACGCCGCATCCTCGGCCGATTCGGGCCGAAGCCCGTGATCGAGGTGGGCCACCGCGATCATCAGCCCGTATTCCGTGGCCAACGTCCGAAGGACATCGAGCAATACGACGGAGTCCACGCCGCCCGAGACCGCGACCAGAACGATGTCCCCGCGGTTGAACAGGTGATGGGCTCCGATAGTCTGTCGCACCTTGCCGATCAGCATGGTTCGATTGTGTCGATGGGATGAGAGGAAATCAACGATTGGTGTCCGGCTGAGCGTGGGGTATCCTGATGACGGCATGCGCTGGGTTGCGATGGTTCTCGTTCTGTTTGTATCGGTCGGCTGTCTTGCACAGCCGAGGTTCCCGTTTCTCGACTTCCCCCAAGCCGTCGTTCTCGGCGAGTCCGGGCGGACGTCCGCGTACATCGAGTGGTCGGAAGGAGCGCCAGCGGGAGTGCTGGTGCGCGCCGTGACGCCGCGCATTGATATCGCAGCAAGTGTCGAGTGGCCGATGCGGCTCGATCTCGAAGCACGGGTTCTGTTGATCCGGGAGTGGATGCCGCTCCAGGCCGTGGGCGTGGCGGGGTTTCGCCGGTATGGGCTCCTGTCGGCGCTGCTCCTTGGGCCGGTCCATCTCGATGCCGGCCGTTTTTGGGGTCAGGAAGCCGAGACGTGGTGTGTGATACAGCTCGGACTCTCGGACCGCGCTGCGCTGTTCGGCGGCGTGGCGTGGCGCGATAATGCTCCGGGTCTGCTGGCGGGCCTGCGGTATCACCCGCCGGGCATTCGGCCATGGGGTGTGTCGTTGCAGTGGCGCGACAAGCGGCTGCGGATCGGGCTTGGTGGTTCGTGGTGATCCGGCGGGCCGGGCTGAGCGCGATCCTGGTATGTTTCTTCGCCATCGGTGTGTACTCGGCGCCGTTGACGATCCTCTACACGAACGATCTGCACCTTCAGTTCTCGCGCCTCGCGTCGATCGCTCGCACGATCGACGCCGAGCGAGCGGCGAGCGATGCGGTCCTCGTGGTGGATGCGGGCGATACATGGCAGGATTTCCGCTCCCCGATCGCGGCGGTCTGGGGTGCCGACGAGATGGTCCGGTGGATGAACTCGGCCGGCTACGATGCGATGGCGCTCGGAAATCACGACTTCTATTGGGGCGCGCGGCGCCTTGCTCAGCTGGTTTCGCAAGCAGAGTTCGCTGTGTTGTGTTCCAACTACGTCCCCTGGGGACGGGCGGACGTCCCGTACCTTCCTTCGGTGATTAGGGAGGTTGGCGCATGGCGGGTCTTGTTGATTGGGATCACTACGAGCCAATTCCTCCCATGGCTCGACTATCCGTGGCTTCACTACCTGACGCCTGCCGAGGCGGTGGCACCGCAGATCGAGGCGGCCGGGGCGGGCGTGGATCTGGTGGTGGTGCTGGCCCATCTTCCTGTTCCGGATGCGGTACGGCTTGCCGAGAGGGTTCCGGGCATCGACGTGATCGTTACCGGACATTCGCACGTGCAAACGCCGGATTCGGTAAGGGCCGGGGACACACTGATTGTGCAGGCAGGTGCATTCGGCGAGTACGTCGGTCGTTTGGAGATCGACCCGGCCGCTTCAGGCGGCGAGAGGCTGCAGATATCGAACCGTCTGATCTCAACAGAGAAGGCCCCAACGGATCTCCGCCGGGGCCTCTGGACCCTTTCTCGTGTTGCCGTTGCGATCGGCTTTCTTGCTGCTGCGATCTTCCTGTAGCAGCCGCGGATCGCTCGGGCTAACCGGTCTCGCTAGAAGTTGTAGGCGAACCCGATCCCATTCTCGACGAAACCGATGGTGAAGTTGGTCTCATCAGCGATCGTGTACGCATCGTATGCGCTGTAGATGTGCCAGCCGAGGGCCAGCGCGGGTGTTGCGATGGCCATCGGGGGAAGGAAGATCGCGCTGTAGAACCCCACGGTCCAGATGGCGATACTGACACCAAAGTGAACGAGCGCTCGATCGAGTTGGTCATTGAGCAGCTGTCCCAGGCCGGGGATCACAAAGGATGCCAAGCCTGGAATCCACGCATCCTCCTGCGCGGATCCGCCAATCGCCACAAACAGAAGCGTTGCCACAACACACGCCACCACCACTACCCTCTTCATCGATAACCTCCTTCGGACGTCTTACGCTGCGTCGAGTTCCTCCAAAACTGCGTCGTCGATGTCGAAATTGGCGTAGACCTCCTGAACATCCTCGTTGTCATCGAGTGCGGTGATGAGCTTGAGAACCTTCACTGCCGCCTGACCTTCGACATGGACCGTGCTCTTTGGAAGCATGGTGGCTTCGGCGCGGATCGGGGTCAGATCCTTCGATCGGATCGCCGCGGCCAGCTGGGGCAGGTCGCCGGGTTCGCACGTAATCTCAATGGTTTCATCTTCCTCAGAGAGATCCTGCGCTCCCGCGTCGATCAACGACATCAACAGCTCGTCGCGATCGACCTCTTCCGGCAGGTCGGCCAGGACGATGACGCCCTTGCGTTCGAACTGCCACGAAACACTGCCCACGGAAGCCATGCTGCCACCGTGCTTGCTGAATGCGTGCCGGATACTTGCCGCCGCCCGATTGCGATTGTCGGTAACGGCACGGACCAGAACGGCGATACCGTCATTGGCGTATCCCTCGTATGTTGTTTCTTCGTAGGTGACACCCTCCAGCTCTCCCGTGGCGCGCTTGATGGCGCGCTCGATGTTGTCCTTCGGAAGATTCGCCGCACGGGCGCGTTCCAGCGCCTGCGCGAGCCCGGGATTGTGCTCGGGACTCGGATCTCCGTTGCGAGCTTGTAGGGTGATCTCCTTGATCAGTTTGGCAAACACTCCAGAGCGCTTCTTGTCCTGGCGCTCCTTGCGATACTTGATGTTTGCCCATTTGGAGTGACCTGCCATCTTACCCCCTTGACGATTCACCTCATCTTAGCACTCGATGTACAGGCCGACAACGCGATGGTTGTCGTTACGGGCAATCCTCCGCCTCAGCCAATGCGGACGCGCGGCGGATCGCCAGCTCGTTGTACAACGGCCAGCGCCCGGCGATGTCAGCCTTCAGGGCGTCGTCGAGTACCTCGGAAAGCACAGCGCAGAATTCGTCATGCGCTCCTGTGGGTCTGAGTACGAACTCGGCCAGGTTGACCTTGTTTTCGAAGAAGAACGGGTCGATTGCGATCGCTTGTTCATGCAGCATCCGTGATCGTTCTACGTCTCCTCCGAGGAAGACAGGAACTCGGGCCATGAACGAAGCCAGCGAGCGGATCGCAGCCGCGCCGAGATACGTTTCATCGAGTTCAAGGGACCGCTCGTAACAGACCGGGATGTCCCGCATCCCGCCGCCGAGAATCGCCTCGAGCTGGTGGTAATCGAAGTAGCTGCCCATGGTGTTTCCGTACCACAAGACCGCCACCGGATCGTTGGCGCCGGCAAGCGCGTTGCGAAACCCGGCACGCTCCGCTTCGACGAACGCCGGATCGAGTCGTAGGCTTTCCAACGCGTGATCGCGGCCGGCGGCGAAGGCGGCTTCCTTGGCAGCCGCTTCGGTGAGGAATGCGGTGCCCAGATCGAAGTAGGCCTGCGCAAGACGGTTCAGAACGAAAGACTGAGATTGAATCTGCGATGGTGCGAGCAACGGGAGAAGCTGCTCGTACTGCGCGATCGCTTCTTCGAGATCGCTCCGGTAGGCATCGAAGTCGAACGGGCGATTCCAGCGATCGAATGCTCGCCCGGCTTGATCGAACAACGACGATGGATCCTGTGCCAGGGCACCGTGTGCCATCCAGCAGGAGGCAATCAGGAGTACTGCGGTCCATCGAACCCAACGACACGTGCGCACGATCATCCCTCCCTTGACGTTCCAAGCGCCCTTTCGAATACCGCACAAGGGCTTGACAGTCTGTCTTCACTCCGGCAGAGTCATTTCAGTCTATCAGATCGTGAGGGAGGCAACATGGGTACACGGCTGCGCGTGGGATTGGCGCTGGGGGTCTTGGCAAGCGTCTTGCTGTTGGGAGGATGTCTGTTCAATGCGTTTCAGACGGCGAGAATGCTTCAGGCGGGGAACATGTCGATGGTGATCGGTTCCGGATTGATGGATGTGGGGATCGACGAGAACGCGGCATGGGCGGCGACGCCGCAAGCGCGCCTAGCGTTCGGTCTTTCCGACAAGGTGAATCTCGGGCTTCACACCGGCGTTATGATGCCTCTGTCCACGGGGGATCCGGGGTGGATGGGCTTTGCCGCAGACCTGAAGTTCGGCGTGATCAACGATCCGGAGTCGATCTCCGTAGCGCTGGGCGTTGGCGGAGGAAGTGGGATCCATTTCCTGGGCTGGGGGCTGTTTGGCGGCATCTACGTCGACCTCAATGTCCTGCCGGTGTTCTTCGTGTATCAGCCCACGATCCCGATGAGCGGCGAAAGCTTCACGGTGTTGCACGATGTTACGCTCGGCGTGAGCCTCTCCCTGTCGGATAGGGCGCGAATCCTGCTCGAGGTGGATACACGGAACATCAGCCAGGTGATGAGCTTCGGCCTGGGCTTCGAGGCGGGCTTCTAGCGGTCCGCCGGTGACGCGGCACCTGGTCTTCGACCGGCGATTTCGCTGCGGCGTGACGGATCGGTCAGTGCTTCAATGACTTTCAGGTCTGCTTTGGAGAACGCGTATTCGTCGAGCCGCTGCAGCGTGGTCCATGCCCAATCGTCGCATTCGATGGCCACGGGTTCTCCCGCACAATGGCGGCAGCTATAGACGTGCATGGTCATTCGGAAGTGTGTGTAGGTGTGTCTCACCGTCACGAGCGGGGTCAGTGAGTTGACCTCGATGGCCAATTCCTCGCGTAGCTCGCGGTGCAGCGCCTCCTCCGGGGTTTCGCCCGATTCGACGCATCCTCCCGGGAACTCCCACAGACCGCCGAGCATGTCGCCGGTCCTTCGCTTGGCCACCAGAACACGCGCGCCTTTCGCATACGGTTCGCCTTCCCAGACCACGCCGGCGACCACCGTGCGATGCGGCACCGGTTGCCGCTTGGGATTCCGTGGATAGGCCGTCTCCTCGCCGGCGTGATGTGCGTCACATTCGTTTGTGATAGGACACGCGCCGCAGTCGGGTGTTCGGGGCCGGCAGATCCGTGCACCGAGGTCCATCAACGCCTGGTTGATCTCGGAGGCGCTGCCGAGGCGAGTTAAGGCTTGGGCGTGCTGAAGAATCTGCGCTCTTGTGGCCGCGCGCGACGGATCGCCCTGGATTCGGTACACACGCGTGAGTACCCGGATGATGTTGCCGTCGAGGGCGGGCTGATTTCTCCCAAAGGCGATCGACGCCACGGCCCCGGCCGTGTACGCTCCGATGCCCGGAAGCGATCGCAGCTGCTTCACGTCATCCGGCAACGATCCCCCGTGCTCCTCAACCGTCCGGCGGGCCGCCGCATGGAGGTTGTGGGCGCGGCGGTAGTAGCCGAGCCCCTGCCAGACCTTGAGCACTTCGTCGATCGATGCTTCCGCGAGCGCCTCGATGGATGGGAACTGCGCCATGAAGCGTTCGAAGTAGGCGATCGCTGTTTCCACCCGCGTTTGCTGAAGCATGATCTCGGAGACGAGGATGGCGTACGGATCGCGGGTTCGACGCCACGGGAGTTCGCGGGCCTCCGCGGCATACCACTCGAGCAAGCGCTCATGGATTCTCTCGGTTCGTGCGATGTTCTTAGACATAGAGAAAGGGCCGACGGACGACGACCTCAGCCGTCCGCCGGCTCCGAAACGTCTAGCGGTCGCGGACGAGAAGCTTCATGTACTCGCCCACACTGGAAATCTCCTCGAGGGCCATGGTGGTCTCGACGATCCGGTCGAGCCGTCCGGCGCTCATCGCATGCGATGCATTGGCGCGGAACTTGTCGATCAGCTCTTCGTCGGACAGCGGCCGCTCGGCTCGTCCCTTGGCGTGATCTTCGAGCTTGGTGAAGGACTGGCCGTCTTCGGTGGTGACCGTTACGACCGCGCGCTTCACCTTCGGGAACAGTGCATCGATCTCTGGATCGGCGACAACCACGATCTTCGGGAGCATCTCCCACACGAACGGATCGGCGAGCGCCTCTTCTTCGAAGTCGGAAGGGAGCACGTTTCCTTTGGTCACGGCCACGGCGATGCAATACGGCAGAGAATGGTCGGCCGTCTCCTTGGTCCGAGGCTCGTATTTCGATGGATCGGACAGGATGTCCGCACCGCGCGTCGTGGTCTTGACCAGGACCTCGGTGACCGAATGCGGATCGATGCCGTTCTCGCTCATCACCTCAAGGGCGGCGGTGATCGGTTGATGCGTCAGCGCCTCCGTAGGGAATGCCTTGTAGCCGCACTCGGTGATCAGGAACTTCTCGCCGAGTGCATCAAGCATTTCTGCAGGATCCCAAGTGACATTGGAGATGACGTGGAATACGCCCTCCTTGCCCTCGAACAGCTCCACCGGCCCCGAGTAATCCGTCTGGGCGAGCATCGCCGCCCGGACGCCGGCCTCGGTGGCCATCGGATCGGCGGTGTTCTTCATGTTGGTGAGGTGGCCGGCGACGACGCCTCCCAGGGTGAAGTGGCTCGATCCGCTGATTCCGCAAGCCGCCACCGCCTGGTCTTCGCTCAGCCCGAGCATACGGGCGGCCACCAGCGGGCTGACGAACTGTGTCAGGCTGGCGTGATGCCATCCGACCTCACGGACGCCGGGATTGGCGGCCAAGCACAGGCGCATCTCGAGTTCGTAGCAGATGAGGATGCCCACGAGTAGGTCGCGGCCCGACAAACCCATGTGCTCGGCCGGCGCCATGGCGGCCGGAAGAATGTCGGATGGATGGGACGGATCCTGTTTCCAGTAGATGTCGTTGTAGTCCATTGCCCGGATGAGCAGGGCATTCATCAGCGCGGCGTTGGCCATGTTGGTCTTCGTGCCGTGGCCGAGGATCGAAGCCTGCTCGTGTCCGCCGAGGCTCTGGACATAGGCGTAGGCTTGGCGCATGTCCTCATGGTCGAGGGCGGCAAGGGCGCACCCGACCGAGTCGAGCAGGAACCGCTTGGCTTCCTTGCGGGCCGGTGCAGGGATCTGGTCGTAGGACAACGAAAGCGCGAACTTCGCCATCTTGCGGCTGATCGAGTCTGCCATGCTAGGCCTCCTTGGCGGCTTGAGCGATCGCTGCGGCCATCTCGGTCGTGGTCGAGGTTCCACCCATGTCGTAGGTGCGGACTCTCTTTTCGCCGATTACCTGCGCCACCGCGGTCTCGATCCGTTGCGCCGTGCCGGTCTCGCCGAGATAGTCGAGGAGCATCTTGGCCGAGCGGATCGTGGCGATCGGATTCACCTTGTTCTGCCCGGCGTACTTGGGCGCCGAACCGTGCGTCGGCTCGAACACCGCGTATCCGTCGCCGATGTTTCCGGCGCACGCGAAGCCCAGGCCTCCGACGATCTGCGCCGCGAGATCGGACACGATGTCGCCGAACATGTTCGAGCTGACAATCACGCCGTAGTCCTGCGGATTCTTGACCAGCCACATACACATGGCATCGATGTTGGTCTCCCACAGATCGATGCCCGGATACTCTGCGGCGATCTTCCTCGCTTCCCGCACCATCAGGCCGGACGTCTCGCGGATTACGTTCGGTTTCTCCGCAACGGTCACCGTGGGATACCTGTGCTTCTTCGCGTACTCGAAGGCTCCGCGGACGATCGTTTGGCAGCCTTTCCGCGTGAAGATGCGGGTCGAGATCGCGAGATCGTCACTGGAGACCGCTTCGAACCGCTTCATCTTGGGATGGGTGTCGAAGGCGGATCGCACGTTCTCCGGTACCGGATGCCATTCCACACCGCAGTACAGGCCTTCGGTGTTCTCGCGGAACACCACCAGATCGATGTCATCGCGCAGATTGAGAGGGTTGCCGACGTACGCCTTGCATGGCCGGAGGTTGGTGTGTAGGCCCAGCTTTTGTCTCAACCCGACGATCGGGCTCGAGTACACGAGCCCCTGGTTCTGCAGTGCCGGGATCAACTCCGCCGCCGCCTCTTCCTTGGGCTTCGATGTGATTGCGCCGAAGAGACAGGCATCCGTCTCGCCGAGAAGATCGAGGGTTCGCTCGGGAAGGGGGTTCCCTTCGGTGCGCCAGAACTCCCATCCGATGTCGCCGTACCGGTAATTCGCCTCAAAACCCACCGCGTCGAGGACCAGCTTTGCCGCTTCAAGCACGTCTGCCCCGACGCCGTCGCCGGGGAGCATCGCAATCTTGTACGTCATGGACCGCCTCCACCGCTGTTTGATGTGCGCCATTATAGCGGGCATGAAAGAACATTCACTACGGCATTTTCGTCTCAGAACGTGAGACGCCGCGCCTGCTGCGATCGCTTCGATCCCGATGGGAGAGAACCCACGGCCATCGCTGAAGAGGGACCGGCATCGATGAAGCAGACAGGAAGGGTCATCGACTCAAGTTACAGACGGGCAGATCAAGTGGCACTGCAGTGTCTTCATCGTTCGGGACAGGCGACCGGTTCCACCAAGAGAAGCCTCCGGGGTCTCGAGCCGGCGGATTCGTGCCGCCTACGCCGAGGCGTCGGGGTTCTTGTGCCGGTACAAATGCCTCTTGATGTCGAGGGTTCCGGTCTTCGGGAACGGCTGGTTTACCAACACGAGCTGCCGGATGCTTCGAAGCCGTTTGTAGGGTGCGAGCCGTTCCAATTGGGCTCGCATCTCCTGCCAGATCACCTCGCGCGCCCGCTTCAGCGCCCCTGCCTGTTCCAGCTGCTCTTGGTTCGGATACACCACCGCTTCGATCTGCCCATCCGTTTCGCGGTAGCGGACGAGCACCTCTTCAACGTACGGGATCCGGCCGATCTCCCATTCCAGTTCCTCCGGGTAGACATTCTTCCCCGATCCGAGGACGATCACGTTCTTGGCGCGCCCTTTCAGGAAGATCTCCCCATCGGCGTCGAGACTGGCGAGATCTCCGGTGTGAAACCACCCTTCCTCATCGATGGCTCTTGCCGAGTCTTCCGGATTCTTGTAGTACCCCTGCATGACGATCGGACCGCGTACCAGCAGCTCTCCGACGCCATCGGGCCACGGATCCTGGATCCGCGCTTCGACGGTGGGGATCGGACGGCCGACCGACCCTGGCTTCCGGCTCATCGGATCGGACAGGGAAACCACAGGAGACGTCTCGGTCAGTCCGTACCCTTCCATCAACGCGATGCCCATTCGACGGAATCCGAGGGCGACCTCCGGATCGAGTGGCGCGGATCCGGATACGAAGAACCGCAGGCGTCCTCCGGTCAGCCGCTTCTTGATTCCGGCGCCGATCAGTCTCGGGGCCACCTGCCACAGGGCACGGGTGACGAGCGAGCCCTGGACCTTGTCCATCAGCCGGGCGTACAGCGCGTGGTGCAGCTTGGGAACGCCGACGAAGATCGAGACACCGTGTTCGAGCATCAGGTCGGCAAGCCGGCGGTACTCGTCGGTGTAGATGGCGGTGCCTCCGCCGTAGAGAGGGAGGATCAAGCAGGCGACAAGGCCAAGGATGTGGTGCCACGGTGCGATCGAGAGGAGAACATCGTCGGGGAAGATGGGGATGACCTTGGTTCCGTGAACCAGGTCGGAGACGACATTGTCGTGAGACAGCATCACGCCCTTTGCATTGCCCGTGGTTCCCGACGTGTAGGCAAGAAAGGCGATGTCATCCGGCGTCACCGACATGGGAGGCAGGGGGTCGTCTGACAGCACGTCCGCGTAGTGCAGATCCTCGCGATCATCGAAGTCGATGCGCAAGGCATCCGTCTCCGGCAATCGCGCGAGCAGGTCGCTGGAGGCGAGAACCGCGCGAGGCTCCGCGTGACGCAGGATCGAGTCGATCTCCGATGGGGTGTACGACGGATCGATCGGAACGACCCACGCGCCGATCCGAAGGATGCCAAGAACGGAGACGGCAAAGCGGATCCGCGGGCGGGAGAGCAGCACGACCCGGTCTCCCGGGCCGATGCCGAGCGCATGCAGTCCGGCGGCGAGCCGCGCGCTTTCTTTCTGGAGCTCTTCATGGGTGATCTGCATCGGCTCGGCGGGCTGATTGCGCGCGTTTCGAATCGCGATGTGATTGGGATAAAGACGGGCCGGAGTCGCTAGGAATTCGGGAATCGTTCTATCGGACATCTTCTCCTCCCTCGCACGGTCGATCGATGGGCTGTCTTCGCCAGGCTAGGGCGAAGGCGGTGCTCCGGTCAAACCTTCTCCCGGCCGGAAGCGGAACGAGCTTGGATGGCGAAATTGGCACACCGCAGCGATGTGGCGTGCGCTCGTCTGTGCCCAATTGGTAAGAGGGCTTTTCGCGTACACTGGTGAAAGGGCAGGGTCCAAGGAAAGGGGCGGCCCGTGGCCGGTTCGCCCGATCGATTTGAGGACTCAACGAATCTCGTGGTTCGGCGGGTGCCGGGCTGTGATGCAGGAAGGAGTATTTCGATGAGAGTGTGCTTTCCCGGCGGAAAGACAGTGGCGGCGGAGTTTCGCGGGTTCACGGTCCTGACCGATCAACCCGATGCAACCGGAGGTTCCGGTTCGGCGCCTAGTCCGTTCGACCTGTTCCTGGCATCGCTGGCTACATGTACAGGGTACTACGTCCTCGCGTTTTGCCAGAAGCGTGGTATCCCGACGGAGGAGATCGAGCTCTCCTTGACAACGGTCCGCAATGAGGAAACACGGATGATCGAGCGGATCGAGATTAAGGTTCACCTGCCCGCCGGGTTTCCTGAGAAGTACGTTGGTGCTTGTCTCAAGGCCGCCTCGCAGTGTGCGGTGAAGAAGCACCTGCAGAATCCTCCCCACGTGGAACTCACTGCCGAACGCGAATAGGCTGTCTTGCTGTGGCGAGTGGCTTACCGGAGGTCTGTCGCGTCGCCGGGCTCCACCTCGAAGATCCACCAGTTCTCGAACAGGCATTCCCCGTTGCTGCATGGGACCGTCTCGATTGCGCACAGAACGTATAGGCCGGTCTGGTCGAAGGTGTAGGGTACGCGGTACCGATCGGCGCCTTCGAGAATGCGCTGTGTGCCGTCCGGTTCGGTGAACTCCCACCGAACCTGTCGCGCGGTTTCACAGTCCGGGCGACAGGTGCTCGATAGCTCCAGCTCGAGCTTGGCGGGCGGCAGGAGCTTCAACAGATGGCCGGAGAGTGGGTTCATCGGCGGTGCCGGTCCGCTCTGGTAGGATAGCATCAGACACTCGTCCTTGCCGCACCAAGGGCACACGCTCGGATCTGCCTGTTCGGTGTTAGGCATATGGGGTACGGGCCCCGGAGGTTCAGTCGCACGCACCGAGAGGGTGGCCGAACATTGTTGGCCGTCTTCACAGGCCTGGGTCGCGGTGACCGTGTACGATCCAGCCACTGGGAAGTCGTAGGCCGTGCTCGATGCCGCCACCGAGAATGGAACGGGAGCCAAGCCGAACGGTAGCGGGTGCCACGCGGGCACGGCGGCAGGAGGTCGGATGGTGATCGACTGCATCCCTGCATCGCAGTTCGGGCCGCAGTCTCCGATCACGTTGATCGTTTGCTGCATGTTGCGTTGCACGGTGAGCGTGGCCGTTCCCGGAGGAAGCGCTGCTCCGTTCAAGCCGATGGAAACCTGACAGCTGCAGCCGGGGGACGGCGTCGGTCCGGGCCAGGCGTACGGGTCGGTGAGGATCGGCCGCCGGAACGGTCGGCGTGGGCTCGAGGCCACCAGCCGTCCAGCTTGATCACGGGCTTCCACACCCCATGTCCCGCCTTCGGGCGCGGCCGTTCGGCTGCCGGGCAGGCATACCGGTTCGCCCGGGCGGCCGGGATCGGCTTGTTGGCCTTGGGATTGACTCTGTCTATCGCAGGGAACACAGCAACAGAAGCGCCGCTCGGGCGACGGGAAGTCGTGTTCGCATTCTATGGAGGCGCCGATGGCGCTTCCGTTCTCGTATTCGCACTTAATCGTGCAGGTGAAGTTCATGAAGCAGGCCTTGTCGCCCAGGGCCTTTTTCAGTGCTTCATCGAGGTGCTCAGCACAGGTGCTGCTGCCGGGGATTTTCACCGTGGTCTCCGCGGCGCCGGTGCAGCAGGCATCGAGCCACGCGGGGTCCAGGTGATGCTTTGCGAGAGCGATCTGTGAGGAAATCAAGGCGAGTTGCTCTTGCCAGTAGGCTTGGCGAGCCGCGGCCTCCTCTTGCTCCTGCCGGTCGATCCGCCCAAGCTCCTCATCGATCTGGGCGATCCGGTCGATCAGGCACTGTTGGCACAATCGGCACATCTCCTCGATCGCCGCTTGGTGGGCCAACAGCCAGTCAACCACCGATAGCTCACACAGAAGGCTCTCGTACCCATCCCAGAGTTCGGAGGACATCAACTCGGCGAAGTTGGCCCATCCCTCAACTGCTACTGCGGTTGCGGCGGCCGCTTGCTGTGCCATGGCTTGGACGATTCGCACAATGAACGCCGGGCCCGGCGTTCCGTTCCTTCGGGCATTCTGAAGAATCCCCCGAAGGATCGTGAGCTGTTCCTGCACGGTCTCCGCGTTCTCGAGTGCCTCACAAGCCCCTGGCGATTGAGCACAGACGGCATCGGTCAGGTACTGCTTGATCAGTCCGCGAAGCGCTTCTTCGAGATCCGGAGTCAGGGCATCGATCAGGTCGGTGATCAGGCTGATTGCCTTGTCGACAAGTGAGAAGAGCCCATGGTAGAGCTCCATGGTTCCACGGTGATCGGCCCCGTTGAGCCAGCGCGTGAGCAATCGGCGGAACTCCCTCACATGGCCGGCTGCACTTGCATCGAGGGATTGGTACCGATCGATGAGCGAGCGCAGGAGGTTGGACAACCCTCGGCACGCATCGGCCTCGCAGGCATCGATCCGGAGGCCTTCGAGAGCCTCGGAATACGGTGCAAGGAGTGACTCGGCGCTGGTGGGACAGCGCGTGGGCAGGGGAAGTTCGAATGGTTCATCCTCCGAGTCCACCTGGGCGGCGTCGGCGCGATCGCGTTCTTCTTCCAGCTTGCCCAGGGTGTGCTCGATTTCACCTCTTCGGGTGGACAACCGGTCGAACATCTGCGAGATTTTGGCGCAGTATGCCGTCAGATTTGACTGCTCGACCTCCGACGCCCACCGCCGGAGGTCGAGATCGCGACGTGCTTCAGGGAGTGACGAATCCGGGAAGAGCGGGGCCAACGGATGCGGCCCGTTCACAACCTCTGGATCGCACTGCTTGGTCTGATGGAACACCTCGTACGTCGTGCCGGGAATACCCAGACCTTCCCAGCAGTAGGTGAAGGAGGAAGGCAGCGGCTCGTCACCCTCCACCGGCAGGGGCGAGAGCAGGGAAATCTCGAGCAGTGGCTGCCGCGGGCACTCGGCCTCTCGGCAGTTCGTGCCGGTTTCCTGGGCGGTTCCTCCCGCCTCGACACACCCAGGGAACGAGAGCTCGACGCAGGTCCCATCGGGCAGACAGCACGCTTGGTTCGGCTCGGGGCACGAGGTCCGCCGGCAGGTGCTTCCTAGATCCTGAGGTTCGCCACCGCGCACAGTACAGTGGCGTGGCGTGAGGTCGTAGCACGTTCCGTCCGTGAAGCAGCACGCCTGTTTCGGTTCGGGACAGGAGATACGCACGCAGTCCGTGTTCGATCCCTGCGGTACACCGCCCTTCGAGACGCACTGAGCACGCACGACATCCTCGCAGGTTCCATCGGGGAAGCAACAGGCCTGGTCCGGCTGGGGGCAGGAGGCGGTGGCACAGCGCGACCCATCGCCCTGTGGGGTGCCGTCGGCATCGAGGCAGGTTCCTTCGGGCAGGTCGTCACAGGTACCGTTGGGGAAGCAACAGGCCTGGTCCGGCTGGGGGCAGGAGGCGGTGGCACAGCGCGACCCATCGCCCTGTGGGGTGCCGTCGGCATCGAGGCAGGTTCCTTCGGGCAGGTCGTCACAGGTACCGTTGGGGAAGCAGCAGGCCTGGTCCGGTTGGGGACAGGAGGCGGTGGCACAGCGCGACCCATCGCCCTGTGGGGTGCCGTCGGCATCGAGGCAGGTTCCTTCGGGCAGGTCGTCACAGGTACCGTTGGGGAAGCAGCAGGCCTGTTCGGGCTGGGGACAGGAGGCAGTGGCGCAGCGGGAGCCGTCGCCCTGTGGGGTGCCGCTGGCATCGAGGCAGGTTCCTTCGGGCAGGTCGTCACAGGTACCGTTGGGGAAGCAGCAGGCCTGTTCGGGCTGGGGACAGGAGGCAGTGGCGCAGCGGGAGCCGTCGCCCTGTGGGGTGCCGCCGGCATCGAGGCAGGTTCCTTCGGGAAGGTCGTCACAGGTACCGTTGGGGAAGCAGCAGGCCTGTTTGGGTTGTGGACAGGTGATGTCGCTGCAGGTTGTTCCTTCCCCTTGGGGCTCGCCTCCCAACATGAGGCAAGACTCGATATCGGTGTTCTCGCAGGTTCCGTCGGGATAGCAGCAGGCCTGGGAATCCGCGCCGGATTGCGCGAGGCCGCAGAGCCCGGGAAGGATCAGGACGGCGATGAGGAGCAGCAAGAACTGGATACGACATGCGTTGTTCGCTCTCTGAAGAACAGGCAAGGTCATGGCACACCTCGGCCAAGCATGAGATGGTCTCAATCTAGAGAGAACATCACAGGGGTGTCAATAGCCGGTGGAAGGAACGCTGCCCTGTTTAGAGGTTGTGCGCAGAAGGGAGGAGACCGGAAACAGTTCGGCGGCGATCGCCGACCACCCGCTGCTTCGAACCGCTGCTACGCTGCAGCCTTTTCCCACCGATCCCAGCAGAGCTTGAGCCCCAACAGGGTGAGGAACGGGTCGTACCGGTCGATCGCAGCGAGATGATCGTGGAACAGTTTCCCCTTTCCGCCGGTGGCCAAGACCTTGAGATCCTCTCCGAGTTCGGCGTGGAAGCGGGAGATCAGCCCGGAGACGAGATCGAGATACCCGAGAACAACGCCGGACTGGATGTTCTGCGCGGTGGTCTTGCCGATCACGGAGTCAGGGACGGTCAGCTCGAAGGCATGGAGCTGTGCGGCCTTCTCGGTCAGTGCGCGCGCCGCGAGGTGCATCTCGGGGGCAATGGCTCCACCGACAAACGCGCCGTCCCGCGATACGAGATCGAAGTTGATTGCGGTCCCGAAGTCGAGGATGAGCATCGGCCCGCCGTACAGTGTATGGCCGGCGACCGAGTTGGCGATCCGGTCCGCCCCAACCGATCGGGGCTGTTCCACTTCCAAGGGAATCGGCGAAGACTCGGCGTTCAGAAAGCGGACCGGGCCGTGGATGTGCGGGGCGAGGCCGTGGAGCAACGGATCGTTCAACGAAGGAACCACGGAGGCGACGGCCACGCCGATGACATCGGAGCACTTCGCGCCGGCTTCGAACAGGAGGTTGCGCGTCGTCCAGCGGAGCTCATCCGCGGTGCGGTTGCGGTCGGTGCCGAGACGCCAGTGGCCGATCAGTTCCTCTTCATGGAATAGGCCTGCCACGATGTTGGTGTTTCCGATGTCGTAGGTCAGCAGCATGGTTACTCCTCGATTAGACGTTCTCCTGGAGGGAGAACGGTGTTGTCAATCAGCCGCGTTCCGCCGAGCCGGGCGGCGAGGGACACGAGCGCCCGGTCCTCGATCGACGCCAATTCATCGAGCGTCTCAAGCGCGGCGATACTGACGTACTCAGGCTGAATCAGCGTTTCAGCTTCGAGAACCTCCATCATGGCATGCCGGAGCCTCTCTGCGCTCCGTTCGCCTCTTGCATAGAGCTCCTCGGCAAGGTCGAGCGAGCGGCGTAACGCGGGGGCGGCAGCCCTTTCCGCGGGCGACAAGTAGGTGTTGCGGCTGCTCATGGCCAGCCCATCCGCTTCGCGAACGATCGGTCCGATTGCCAAGCGGATGTCGAGATTCAGATCGCGGATCAGTTGCCGGATCACCAGCGTCTGCTGCGCGTCCTTCTGTCCGAAGTAGGCGATGTCCGGCTTTATCACGTGAAAGAGCTTGGTTACGATGGTTGCGACGCCGCGGAAGTGCGTCGGTCGGGATGCCCCTTCGAGTTTCCCGGCGATTCCTGCCACATCGATCCAGGTGTTGTGTGTCGGGGGGTAGAAGTCCTCGTTCGAGGCGGGAGCCAAGACCACGTCGACGCCTTCTCTCTCCAGGAGCTCCAGATCGCGTTCGAGGTCACGGGGGTACGTGGACAAGTCCTCCGATGGTGCAAACTGCGTCGGGTTGACGAAGATGCTCACCGCCACCGATTCGCATGCCATTCTCGCCATCCGGACCAATGACAAGTGCCCTTCGTGAAGAAAGCCCATGGTCGGAACGAACCCCACCGGCCCTGCGAGGTCGGGGCGAACCTTCCGGCACTCGGCAATGGTGCGGGTGAGCTTCATCGCCGGTCGTTCCGTTCCTGTTCGAGACGAGTCAGGACGTCCCCGTTCAAGTGCGTGGACTGCTGGTCCGTGGGAAAGCGGCGTTCGGTAACATCTTCGGCATATTCGGCGATGGCCCGGCGGGCTGAGTCGGCAAGCTCTCCGTACCGTTTGGTGTGCCGCGGCACGAAGTCCGAGAACCACCCAAGGATGTCGCTGATCACCTGGATTTCGCCATCGCAATCCGGACCGGCGCCGATGCCGATGGTGGGGATCGAGAGACGCGCCGTGATCAGCCGTGACAGCTCTGCGGGGATGCACTCGAGGACGATCGCGAACGCTCCGGCTTCCTCCACCGCCAAGGCATCATCCAGGAGCCGCTCGGCCTGGGCCACGGTCTTGCCCTGCACCTTGAAGCCGCCCAACTGGTGGACCGACTGCGGGGTCAGTCCGATGTGTCCCATCACCGCGATGCCTGCCCGGGTCATCGCGCGGATCGATTCGGCCACCGGCTGCCCGCCTTCGAGTTTGACCGCCTGCGCGCCGCCCTCCTGGATGCACCGGCCTGCGGTCTCCATGGCCTGGGCGATTGACGTGTGGTAGGTCATGAACGGCATGTCGGCGACAACGAGCGCGTTCCGGCTACCGCGCACCACGGCGCGCGTGTGGTGGAGAATGTCATCGAGCGTTACCGGAATCGTATTCTCGTAGCCGAGGACGACCATTCCGAGACTGTCCCCAACGAGGATGATCGGGATGCTGGCTTCGTCGACCAGGCGCGCGGTTACCACATCGTAGGCCGTGAGTGCCGCGAACCGCTTGCCTTCCTGTTTGAGCTTCCGAATGTCCGCCGTTGTGATTCTCATGATTCTCCCGGTTCTTGATTGAGGACTTCCGCCAGCCGCTTGGCATCTTGCTCTCCGATTCGTCCTTTGGCAAGTGCGATCGGGATCGTCTTGCACGCGAGCTCCCGGTAAAACGGAACCAGTTCGGGTGCGGCAGCCTCCAGCTCGGCAAGGTGACGTTTCACGGTGCCGGCGTCCCCCCGGGCAATTGGGCCGGTCAGGCAGCCGGGAAGTCCCACCTTCTCCAGATTCTCGACTGTGCCGCGAACCAGGGGGAGCAGCGCACGGAGGCTCTCTTCCTTGCCAATGTCGAGATGTGACCAAAGCCCGGCAGCCAGATCGAGCAACGTGACGAGGAAGTTGGAGGCGATCACCGCACTGGCGTGGTAGAGTACCTTGCTGCCGTGAAGGGTCATCGGGAATCCGCCGAGTGCTCGTGCCATGTCCGTAAGTGCACTCTCCAAGGCATCACTAGAGGCTTCGATGGCGAATGTGCTTCCGGGCAGATTGGCTCGAGCCTGAGCGACACTGGCGAACGATTGCAGCGGATGGAATGCGCCGGTGTCGGCGCCCGCTGTTGCAGCGGTTTCGAGAAGCTCGGTGGATGCCGCGCCATTGCAGTGAACGGCCGCCTGGCTTGCTGCCCACCGGATGGATTCCGCTACGGAGCGGATGGCGTCGTCGGGCACCGTCAGAAAGACGATGTCGGCGCGATCGGCCACCACCTGCGGGCTGTCGGCCGCCTGCGCCTCGGGGAGACGCGATGCGAGATCCCGGCTGTGCGCGGGATTCCGGCTCGATACGGCGGTCACACGGTACCCCGCCTGGGCGAGCGCTTCGGCGAGCGACGCACCCACTACGCCCGTGCCGACAAATCCCAGTCTGATCTCTCGAGAGCGTTCCAAGGCGGCTCCTTTACCGGTTGCGAAGCCACGTGGCGACGCGATCCAGGATTCGGTCGGCCACATCCCGCTTCGGAAGCAGCGGCAGCTCCTCCCTGCCGTTGGAATCGATCAGGATGCACCGGTTCGATTCGGCGCCGAACCCACTGCCGGAGGCTGTGATGTCGTTGGCCACGATGAGGTCGAGTGCTTTGGATTCCAGCTTGCGCTTCGCATTTTCTACGAGGTTATCGGATTCCGCGGCAAACCCGATCCGGAAGGGCACGGTGAGCACGGTGCCGAGGATGTCTTGCGTTCGCTCCAGGGGCAGCGTGAGTCCATCCGCGTCCTTCTTCAGCTTCTGCGAGGCGGGCGGGGAGGCCGGCGTGTAGTCCGCGACCGCTGCGGCCATGATCAGGACATCGGCGCCTTGGGTCTCCCGCTGCACGGCCTCGAGCATCTCCGCTGCGGTCTCGACGGCGTGGACATCGACGCCCGCCGGTGTCGGCACGGTGATGGCGCCGGTGATCAGCCTGACCTCTGCGCCGCGGTCGCGGGCGGCCTCGGCCAAGGCAACACCCATCTTGCCTGTCGAACGGTTGCCGAGGAAGCGGACTGGATCGATCGGCTCCCGGGTTCCTCCTGCGGTGACCACCACCTTGCGCTCTGCCAGATCTCCCTTTCCTCCCAGCATGCCGAGTGCCGTGCCGAGAATCTCCGGCACAGGAGCGAATCGGCCGGTGCCGAATCCGCCGGAAGCCAACCGGCCTGTGGCCGGCCCGACGAAACGGATGCCGCGAGCCGCGAGCGTCTCCAGGTTGGCCTGCGTGGCCGGATTCTCCCACATCGCGGTGTGCATCGCCGGAGCGATCAGGATGGGCGCGCGGGTCGCCAATGCCGTACAGGTAAGCAAATCGTCGGCGATTCCCGCTGCCATCTTGGCCATCACATTGGCTGTGGACGGTGCGATCAACAGGAGGTCGGCGACCTCCGACAGGGAGATGTGTTCGATTGAGAAGGGATTCGTCAGCTCGAACATGCTTGTGGATACCGGAAGGCCGGTGATCGCGCGAAACGTCGCCGGGCCGACAAGCTGGGTGGCCGCTTCTGTCATGACGGTGTGAACAGAAACGCCGGCTTGCGTCAGCTTGCTCGCCAGATCTACTGCCTTGTACGCGGCAATCGACCCGCTGACTCCGAGAACCACGTGTCTTTCTGGCATTTCTCTCCCTTTCGCAGTCCGCGCGGATTGTACCGTGGGAACTCCACCATGCAAAGCCCAAGGGAGGTTTCTCGGAGTTCCCGGGACAGAACGGAGCTTCGTCCCGGCTCGGCATGAGGTGAGGTTCAGTGCACCGCCAAGCGAGTCGGCAACGAGGATCGGCTCCTTGGACAGGGAAAGGTTGAAGGCGATCTTGATGCCGCTGGAAGGTTCGAGCGCGGGTTTCCGCGCGTTGAGCGGAGATTGTCGATTCCTCCGCCCGAGTGAACGACTCCGTTGATGCCTTGGGCATCTCGCTCACGAAGCGATCGAGGGGTGTGCTCGCCCACGGGTTCGACCGGTGTGCGAAAGAAGAAACCCCGGCAAGCGCCGGGGCTTCGGCAGAGCACAATGCTTTGATTGTCTGGTCTTTCTCAGCAGCTCAGACCTCGCTCTGAGTCGCTGCCTGTGCTGCTGGCTCCCAGCCTCATTGGCTATGGCCGGGAGCTTGGGAGAACGGCTGCCCCACGATGTTGAACAGCAGTTCTCCAGCGGCTCAGTCCTCGCTCTGAATTGCTGCCTGATGCGCTTGGCTACTCGAGGAACGAGTAGCTTGGGAGAACGGCTGCCCCACGATGTTGAGCAGCCGTTCTCCAGCAGCACAAGCTAGTCTTGAATGGCAGCCTGTGCTGCTGCCAAGCGGGCGATCGGCACGCGGAACGGGCTGCAACTGACGTAGTTCAATCCGACCTTGTGGCAGAAGGCGACGGAAGAGGGTTCTCCACCGTGCTCTCCGCAGATGCCGAGCTTGATGCCGGGGCGTGTCTTGCGGCCCAGTTCACAGGCCATGGCCACGAGTTTGCCGACACCGGCCTGGTCGAGCACCTGGAACGGATCCTTCTCGTAGATGCCCATGCGCACGTAGTCCTTGAGGAACTTGCCTGCATCGTCGCGCGAGAAGCCGCAACCCATCTGCGTGAGGTCGTTGGTTCCGAAGCTGAAGAACTCGGCTTCGGTGGCGATCTCGTCCGCGGTGACTGCTGCGCGCGGAACCTCGATCATCGTTCCGACCATGTACGGGATCTCCGCCTTGGTCAGCCCGTTGGCTGTCAGGACCTCCTCGGCGACCTTCACGGCGAGTTCGCGTTGCAGCGCCAGCTCTTTCACGTTTCCGACGAGCGGAATCATGATCTCCGGCTTGACCGGGGTTCCCGACTTGTGCACGTTGCAGGCTGCTTCCATGACCGCGCGGACCTGCATCTCGGAGATCTCCGGATAGATGATCCCGAGGCGGCAGCCCCGGTGTCCGAGCATCGGGTTAAACTCATGCAGTGACTCCACCTTTTCGCGGATGACCTCTGCTGAGAGCCCCATGACGCTTGCCACTTCCTGCTGGCCTTGGGCATCGTGCGGAAGGAACTCGTGCAACGGCGGGTCGAGCAGGCGGATGGTGGCGGGACGCCCCTCAAGGGCGCGGAAGATTCCTTCGAAATCGCCGCGCTGCATCGGAAGGAGCTTGGCCAGCGGTTCCCGCCTGCCGGCTTCGTCTTCGGCAAGGATCATCTCGCGGACGGCGATGATCCGGTCTCCCTCGAAGAACATGTGCTCGGTCCGGCAGAGGCCGATGCCCTCGGCGCCGAACTTGACGGCGTTGGCCGCATCGTGCGGGGTGTCGGCATTGGTTCTTACCCCCATGGTCCGGATGTCATCGGCCCACGAGAGGAGCGTGCCGAAGTTGCCTGACAGCTCAGGATCGATGGTCGGTACCTCGCCCACGTACAAAGCGCCGGTGGAGCCGTTGAGGCTGATCGGATCTCCCGCTCGAACGGTCTTGCCGTTCACGGTGAACTGTCCGGCAGTGTAGTCGATCGCCAATTCGCCGGCACCGGCGACGCAACACTTGCCCATGCCACGGGCGACGACGGCGGCGTGGCTCGTCATTCCGCCGCGGGCGGTGAGGATTCCCTGTGCTGCATCCATGCCGCCGATGTCCTCGGGGCTGGTCTCGATGCGCACGAGGATGACCTTCTTACCGCTTTCCGCAGCGGCCTCGGCCGCTGCGGCCGAAAAGACTACGGCGCCGCTTGCGGCGCCCGGACTGGCCGGAAGGCCCTTGGTGAGGGTTTCGGCCTTGGCCTCGGCTGCGGGATCGAAGGTTGGATGGAGCAACTGATCGATCTGCTCCGGCGCCACGCGAAGGATCGCCTGCTTGCGATCGATCATCCCTTCTTCCGCCATCTCCACCGCGGTGCGTACGGCGGCGGCGGCGGTCCGCTTTCCGGTCCGGGTCTGCAGCATGTACAGCGTGCCGTTCTCGATCGTGAATTCGACGTCTTGCATATCACGATAGTGGCTCTCGAGTTTGCTGCGGATGGCCATGAGTTCGTCGTAGGCCGACGGCATCTCGTTCTTCAGCGTCTCGATCGGCTGGGGGGTCCGGATTCCGGCCACCACGTCCTCGCCCTGCGCGTTCATCAGATACTCGCCGTAGAAGACGTTCTCGCCGGTCGCAGGATTGCGGGTGAACGCGACGCCCGTGCCGCATCCGTCTCCCATGTTTCCGAAGACCATCGCTTGGACATTGACGGCGGTTCCAAGGAGCCCCTTGATGTCGTTGAGCTCGCGATACTTGTTTGCGCGCGGGTTGTTCCAAGAGCGGAAGACGGCTTCGATGGCGCCCCAGAGTTGCTCCTTCGGATCCTGGGGGAACGGCCGGCCGGCCTGCTTGGCGATGGCATCCTTGAACCGCTCCACCAGCGTCTTCAGGTTGTCTGCGGTCAGATCGGTGTCGAGCTTTGCGCCGCTCTCTTCCTTGACCTTGTCCAGAATCTCTTCGAACGGATCGAGATCGGTCTCGGTCTCCGGCTTGAGTCCCATGACGACATCGCCGTACATCTGCAGGAGACGGCGGTACGAATCGTATGCGAAGCGTTCGTTGCCCGACTTCTCCGCCAACCCCTTGACGGTCTCATCGGTGAGGCCCAGGTTGAGGATGGTGTCCATCATGCCCGGCATCGACACGGCGGCGCCGGATCGGACCGAGACAAGAAGCGGATTGGCTGCGTCTCCGAACGTCTTGCCGGTCGCCTTCTCCAATTCGGCCAGATGCTCGTCCAGCTCAGTGCTCAGCTGTTCCGGGTAGGCTCCGTCATGATCCTGGTAGTAGGCACAGACGTCGGTCGTGATGGTAAAGCCAGGCGGAACAGGAATCCCCAGTTCCGCCATCTCTGCAAGGTTGGCACCCTTCCCGCCGAGAAGCTGCTTCATCGACGCGTTGCCATCCGTTCTTTCTTTGCTGAAGAAGTAGATATTCTTCTCCATGCGTATCACACCTCCAAAAGAGTCACATGTTTGGCTACTCGGCAAACAGAGCCTCGACGAATTCGCCTGCGGAGAAATCGTGCAGGTCGTCCGCTGTTTCGCCCACGCCGACATAGAGGATCGGCAGGGCGAGCGTTTCACGGATGGCCAGAACGACACCGCCCTTGGCGGTAGAGTCCAGCTTGGTCAGCACGAGTCCGGTCAGGCTGATGGCTTCATGAAAACGCTCTGCTTGCGCGATGCCATTTTGTCCCGTTGTGGCATCGAGCACAAGAAGACGTTCGTCCGAGCTTCTACCCAGCCGCTTGGTCACGGTCCGCTCGATCTTCTTCAGCTCTTCCATCAGGTTGTGCTTGGTCTGCAACCGTCCCGCGGTGTCGATGAACAGGACGCCTCCGGTACGCATGACGTGATCGACGGCATCGTAGGCAACGGCTGCCGGGTCGGCGCCGGGCTGTTGCTTGATCAGATCGGCTCCGATGCGGCCGGCCCACGTTTCCAGTTGCTCGATCGCGGCTGCCCGAAAGGTGTCGCCGGCAGCGAAGGTGATCGGGATCCGGGGATCCTTCCTCCGTAGGTTCGCCGCCAGCTTGGCGATCGTCGTGGTCTTTCCGACGCCATTGACACCGGCGACGAAGATGACCGTGGGCGATCCGTCGGTGCGCAGGGACAGCCGCCGTTCCGTTCCATCGAGCCGGTTGAGGAGGATGCCCTTGAGGATATCCATCGCCGAGTCCTGCGACCTGCGGCCTAGGGTCTGGGCAAGCTCGGAAACCACATCGATGGCGACCTGAGCTCCGGTGTCGCCAGCGATGAGGATCTCCTCGAGTCGCTCGATGTCATCCGGATCGAGGCTGCTTCTTCCTCGCAGCAACGGCGAGAGCGAGTCGGTCAGGCCCGAGCGTGTCTTCTTCAGCCCCTTCTTGAGTCGATCGAACCAGGCCATCACATCGCCTCCGGGGCATCCATGCCGAGGATCTCGAGCGACTCGCGCAGTGCGATTCGAAGCGCTCGAAGCAGAGCCAGCCGGGCATGGGAGACCTTCTGATCGTCGGTGAGGACGCGGTGCCGGTCGTAGTACGCGTGAAACGCCCTCGAGAGTTGCATCGCGTACTCGGCAAGAAGGTGCGGAGCGAAGGATTGGGCCGCGTTCTGGATCACTTCGGGAAACGCATCGAGCGACTTGATCAATTCGCGCTCCTCCGCCTCAACCAGAGGGGACAGATCCACCGAGGCCCACGGGATCTCTTCGGCGTCGGCCTTGCGGAAGATCGATGCGATCCTTGTGTGCGCATACTGGATGTAGGTCGCGGGGTTGTCGATCGATTCCGACCTTGCCAGGTCGAGATCGAAGTCCAGGTGCGCTTCGGGTTTCCTCGAGACCATGAAGAAGCGAACGATGTCCTTTCCCAGGTCCTGAATCAGATCGCGGAGCGTGACGAACCGGCCGGCACGCGTCGACATGCGCCGCACCGCGCCGCCTTCTTTGAGGGACACGAATTGGTGTACGGCGTAGTCGAGGAATCCTTCCGGATACCCCAGGATGCGGAGCGCCGCCTTGACGCACGTCTGCTCTACCTGGTGGTCCGCTCCCTGAACATCGAGAACCCGGTCGAATCCTCGGACGTGCTTATCCATGTGGTACGCGATGTCGACCATCAAATACGTCGGACGTCCGTCGCTGCGAATCAACACGGAGTCCTTGGCGCCGCCGTGCGATTCCGCCGCAAGCCACAGGGCGCCATCCGCCTCGTATACGCCGCCCTTCTCTTTCAGTGCGGCAAGCGCGGCGTCGATCTCTCCCTTTTCGTGCAGTGTCCTCTCGCTGAACCACTCGTCGAACGAAACGCCCAAGGCGGAGAGATCTTGTTTGATCCACGCCGTCATTCGAGCTACGGCCTCCTGGCGGAACCACTTCCGGGTTTCTTCGTCCAACGCGGGGAAGGTCTCCTCCGTCTCGGCGCGAAGCGTCTCGGCAACGCCCTTCAGGTACTCACCCTGGTAGCCGCCCTCGGGGATTTCGTGTACGTCGCCGTCCAGCTCGCGAAATCGAACCCATAAGGATTCGGCAAGAAGGTCGATCTGTCGCCCTTCGTCATTGAAGTAGTACTCGCGGACCACGCGGTAACCGATCCGTTCGAAGAGCGAAGCCAGGACGTCTCCGAGGACCGCCTGGCGGCCATGCCCGACGGTCAGCGGGCCGGTCGGGTTGGAACTGACGAATTCCACTTGGATGGTCTGTCCGGTTCCGACTTCCGTTCGCCCGAAGCGCCGATCGGCTGAGAGGATCTCTCGCAATGACGTGCCGAGAGTCTCCGGATGGAGGAAGAAGTTGAGGAATCCGGGACCGGCGACCTGAACCTTCTCAAACAGCGAGACGTGACCTTGGGCTTGAAGCGCGGCCAGGAGTTCCTCGGCGATCTTCCGGGGAACGCTTCCTCTTGCGGCGCCGTCCAGCAAGGCGATGTTCGATGAGTAGTCTCCGAATTCCGGCCGATCCGTCGCGCGGATGGAAAGGTACTCTGGTGGTGGCTCTTCTCCTGTCGTGGTCCGATACGCAAGCGCCAGGGCGTCAACAATGCAATGCTTTAGATAGGTAGACATCATGAGTAGAGTGTAGTTCCGGTTATCTCTCGACGATGAAGCGAATGCCCGTCTTGTCGTGTCCATCGATTGAGAGTTCCATGAACCCCGGAATCACTCGAATCGGAGGATCGCCATCTTTCTCGATCAGGCGGCGGGCGATGGCGATTGCCTTCACCGTCTGGTTCACGGCCCCCGCGCCGATGGCGTGGAGTTCCACCACGCCGTGTTCCTCCAATGCGCCGGCGATGGCGCCTGATACGGAGTTGGGATTCGATCGGGATGCAACTTTCAGCGTCTCCACAAGCAACCTCCATCGCCAAGGGTGACCGGTCGTGCCGGCTCTCTGGTAGGCCCCGAGTATAGTCATGCCCCCACGCGACGTCAATTGCTCTCTGTTGGTTCTATGTGCCACAGGATGGGGAAATCCTGCTATCCGATATCGGCATCTGTGATGCGGCACCACGGGGCGTCCAAGCTTCTCTTCCACACGCTCCGGAAGCTGCTGTTTGCCGGGTGTCACTCGCTCGAATCGTGGCCTTCGCGGTGGATTCTCTCGCCGAGCTAGATGAGGCGTAAACTTGCAACAGGATAGGGATTTCGGTAATCTCTAACGTTGGTCAGATGGCGCAGCGAGCGCTCTCGAGGGGGAGGAATCTCATGGAACGGATCGAACGCACGTTCATCGAAGAGGAGATGGAACAGTCGTACATCAACTACGCGATGAGCGTCATTCGGGGTCGCGCGATTCCAGATGTACGCGACGGTCTCAAGCCTGTACAGAAACGAATTCTCTACGGTATGCGCGAACTCGGCGTCGTCGCGGGCAAGCCGCACCGTAAGTCGGCACGCATCGTCGGCGATGTCATGGGTAAGTATCACCCGCACGGCGACGGGGCGATCTACGACACGCTGGTCAACATGGCGCAGCCGTTCTCGTATCGCTACCCGCTTGTCGACGGGCAAGGAAACTTCGGGTCGATCGACGGGGATCCCGCGGCAGCCAACCGGTACACCGAGGCCCGTCTCTCTCCGATCGCCATGGAGATGCTCGAGGAGCTCGGCGAGAAGACGGTCGATTGGCTTCCCAACTTCGATGACTCGCTGGAAGAGCCGGGCGTTCTCCCCGCCAAGGTCCCGCTGCTGCTGATGAACGGCGCTTGGGGTATCTCGGTCGGGATGACGACGCAGATTCCGCCGCATCACCTTGGGGAGCTGATCGACGGCATCATTGCGCTGATGGACGATCCGTTCATTTCGGTCAAAGAACTGATGAACCACATTCCGGGGCCGGACTTCCCGACAGGCGGCATGGTGATGGGCCGCGACGGGATCGAGGAGATGTATCGCACCGGGCAAGGGAAGATGACCGTGCGAGCCAAGGCGACGATCGAGGATCAATCGATCGTCATCACGGAGATCCCTTTCCAGGTGCGCAAGTCAACGATTGTCGAATCGATCGCCGCCAAGGTGCAGAGCGAGCAGATCGATGGGGTTTCTGATCTGCGTGACGAGTCCGACCGGGAAGGGCTGAGGATCGTCGTCGACCTGAAGCGGTCGGCCAACCCGAACGTCGTGCTCAACCAGTTGTACAAATTCACCCCGCTGGAGCGGACGTTCTCGGCGATCTTCCTGGTCATCATCGACGGCAACCCGCGCACGCTCTCGCTGAAAGAGATCCTCAACTGCTTCATCGATTTCCGCCGGATCACGGTCCGGCGCCGCATCGAGCATCGCTTGCACATGGCGGAAAAGCGGGCCCACATCCTGGAGGGGTATCGGATTGCCCTCGGAAGTATCGAGCGGACGATCCAGATCATCCGGGGGGCGAGCGACACCGCTGACGCGGCCAAGCAATTGCAGGATGAGCTGGCGTTGTCCGATGAACAGGTCGATGCGATCCTCAAGATGCGGCTGTCGCAATTGACCGCGCTCGAAGGGGAGAAGATCGACAAGGAATACGACGAGAAGGTAACGGCGATCGCCGAGTACAAGCGGATCCTGGGTAGCGACATCTTGTTGGATGAGACGATCAAGCGCGAATTGCGGGAGGTCTCCGAACGGCACGCCGATGCACGGCGAACGACCCTTGCCGACGACGATGGGAACGTCGACTTCAACGAGCTCATTCCGGATTACGATCTGATGGTCACCGTGTCAAAGCGAGGGTACGTCAATGCGCCGCGGGCGCACGATTTCCGCAGCCAAGGCCGCGGCGGCAAGGGCGTGATCGGCCAGCGGACCAAGAACGATGATTACGTCTGCGTGACCAGCTTGGTCAATGCTCGCGACGAGCTGCTGTTCTTCACCGATCAGCGGAAAGTCTACCGGACGCAGGGCTACCGATTGCCGTCCATGAACCGAGATGCCGCCGGCAAGAACGTACGGAGTTTCGTCCCGATGGAGCAGGAAGAAGTGGTGCGTTCGATTCTGGCCGTTCGAAGCTTCGCCGATGTCGAAGCCGAGCTGTGCCTGATGGCGACGTCCAACGGGATCATCAACAAGAACAAGCTGGGCGACTACTCCAATGTCCATGCTGGTGGAATCATTGCGCTCAACTCCGATGACGACGATCGGCTGGTGGATGTGCGCGCCGTTGATCCGGATGGCGACGTCATCCTCGCGACCGTGCAAGGCAAGACGATCCGCTTCCGCGAAGAGGAAGTACGCCAGACCAAGCGTCCATCGCGCGGCGTCATCGGAATTCGTCTGGAAGAGAGCGACCACGTGATCGGCATGGCGAGCCTGGACCGCGACATCACCATGGAGAAGAAGCTGTTGATGGTCAGCGAACGCGGCTACGGAAAGCGGGTCTCACTGGACGACTTCCCGCTCCAAGGACGCGGCGGGAAAGGTGTTCAAGGGATCAAGCTCGACCGGGACTCGGGGGACTTGGTTGCAGTCGCCATCGTGTCCGACCAAGACGAAATCATCATCACAACGGAAATGAAGGTGATCCGGATCTTTGCCGGCGACATCAGCATCTACCGCCGGTATGCGCGCGGCGTGCGGCTGATCCAACTCGACGATGACGATCGAATCGTATCGGTCGTGGTGACCTAGGAGCGTGCGGTGAGCGAGACGATGGATAGGCTGGTAGACGAACGGCTTGGGCGCGGGATCGAGAACCTTACGCCGAGGGATGAACTGGTCGAGAAGCTGACCCGGTCGGAGAAGACGGGAGAGCCGCTGCGGATCAAGCTTGGGATCGATCCGTCGGCGCCCCATCTGACCCTGGGGCATTCCGTCCCCTTGAGGAAGATGCGCCAGTTTCAGGATCTCGGCCACACCGGGGTGCTGGTGGTTGGAGACTTCACTCGCCGGATCGGCGATCCGTCCGGGAAATCGTCCACTCGGGCGCTGATGTCGGAGGATGAGATTCTCCGCAACATGGAGACCTACCAGGATCAGGCGTTCAAGATCTTGGATCCGGAACGAACCGAAGTTCGCTACAACTCTGAATGGTTGGGCGAACTCACGTTTGCAGACGTCATCCACCTAACCGCCAAGTACACCGTCGCTCGGATGCTGGAGCGAGACGATTTTTCCAAGCGGTACGCAGGCGGACAGCCGATCAGCGTGCTGGAGTTCCTGTACCCGTTGGCGCAGGCCTACGACTCGGTGGCGATCCATGCCGATGTCGAGTTGGGCGGATCGGATCAGTTGTTCAATCTACTCGTCGGACGCGATATCCAGCGCGAGTACGGGCAGGAGCCGCAGATTGTGATGACGGTTCCGCTCCTCATCGGACTCGATGGCGAACGGGCGATGAGCCAGACCACCGGAAACTATGTGGGAATCAATGAATCTCCGGATGAGATGTACGGGAAGCTCCTTTCGATTCCGGATCGGCTGATCGAGCAGTACGGATACTTCCTCACCGACCTCGACGTCGATGCCCTTCGGGATGAGATCACGGCATCGCCTCGCGATGCCAAGCGGCACCTGGCGCGCGAGATCGTGTCGATGTATCACGATGAGGATGCGGCGAAGCAGGGCGAGGCGGAGTTCGACCGGATCCACATCCACCACGAGCGCCCGACCGAGGTTCCTCGTGTCGAGCTCGACCGCTCGCTGCTCAAGGACGATGGATCGATTTGGATCGTCGATCTTCTCGATATGTCCGGACTGGTTTCCAGCCGAGGAGAAGCCAAGCGCATGGTGAAGCAGGGAGGCGTGCGGGTGAACGATGAGCGGGTTACGGATGTCGAGGCACGGGTTTCATTTGCCGCTCCGCTGATCGTCCAGGTCGGCAAGCGCTCGTTCGCTGAACTCGTTTAGTTGCCACATTCTCCAGCAGCTGGCAGCTGCCAGCTGACAGAAGCTCTGGGAGTGCTCTACAGCCGGTTCTATTCGAAGGCCCCGGCAACGAGCGGCTTCCCATTGGCAACGAGGATCCTTCCGCGTGCAACAACGGTGTCGATGGTGAGAGACTCATCCAGGAGCAGAAAGTCGGCGTCACAGCCCGGCCGGATGCGCCCCTTTCCGACCAGACCAAGACGGGTTGCCGGGTTGACGGTCACCGGCGCCAACGCCTCTTCCAGCGTCAGACTCTCTTCTTGAACCAGCGCCTTCACCGTAGTCCAGAGGTTGGCGATCCGTCCGACGCCCATGCCGATTACGCGGCCCTTCTCATCGAACCGCGGCATCGAGCCGTTGCCGTCGGTGCTGAAGGTGACGCTGGAAAGGTCGGTCTTCCCATTCCGAAGCGTCCGTATGGATGCGGAAAACGCTTGGCTACCGCGGGCGATGTCGCTGGGTACGGTGAGGTCGATCGTTCCGCCCCGCTGCACAAACTCGATGCCTTCGAGCAGCAGATCGGCCGACCGGTTGATGTGGGTTGGAAGGAACTGCCCGATCGGGATGTCGCTCTCCGCAACGACCGTGAGCAGCGGCTCGAGCCCCTGTGAACCATCGCCGACATGCACGTGAACCAGGCCTGGTATGCCCGCGAGCATGCCACCGATCCGTGCCTCGGACGCCAGGCGGGCCAGTTCGTCTGTGGTCGGCTGCGCGCTTCGATGGTCCGAGATGGCGGTCTTGACGCCGATGACATCCTCGATCAGTGCGATGTCCTTGATGACGTTGCCCGTGATGGTGGGGGAGGGAATCCGGTAGGCGCCGGTCCAGATGAAGGCGGTGATCCCGTCTTGCTTGAATCCGCGTGCCTTGGCAAGGAGCGCCTCGGGTGTCCGCGTCAGGCTGTCGGTGCCCAGCACCCCGACCGCGGTGGTGACGCCGGCGCGTGCGAGCTGCGAGAGCTGGATCTCTGGGACCCTGCTCGCGGGGCCCGCTTCGCCGCCGCCCCCGAGCAGGTGGACGTGGGAGTCGATCAGCCCGGGAACGAGGGTCCTACCTACGGCATCGATCGTTCGACAGGGAATACCGGATGGGGCGTCGAGGTGTTTCGCAACGCCGATGATCTGATCGCCCGCGCAGAGCACATCCGCGATTCCAACTGGTTCCGGCGCGTAGACCACTGCGTCACGCATCAACAAGAGGGAGGAACTCGTATCGGTCATCATGAACTACGATCGTACCGGAGAAACTGCCGCCAAGCGACCGGCGGATCGGATCGGGCCGTGCGGCAGACAAGAGAAGCGGGTGCACCGGAGTGCGCCCGCTCCATCGAGCCCATGGTGAATTGAATCGAACCTATTCGACGATCAGGTTCTCCGAGAACCGGTCCGCATCGGCGAGCAGGAACTCGGTGGTCGTCGACAAAGCACCTACCGGGCAGACGTCAACGCACTGTGCACAGAACGTGCACCGGGCAACGTACATCCGGATCTTCTTTACCTCCGGCAGGAACTCGATCACGCTGGCCGGGCAGACACGGATGCATTGCTGACATCCGATGCACTTGTCCCGGTCGAATGCGATCTTCCCACGAAGATCTTCCGGTACAGGAACCGGAGGATGAATGGTCGCCTGGCCCGCTCCGACCTTCTTTAGCAGGCCGGTGACCGAGCGCGGCATGTGGCGAACCGGAAACGGATTCGTCGCCGGTTTGCTGAACAGCTGTTTGATCAACGTTCCAAAAATCAACGTCGCCTCCTACACGAATCGGTCAAGAGCCAGGAGGAGCAGCCCCAGCAGGGACGCCCCGGTAATCGGCAGCCAGAAGAATCTCGTTGCCTGGGCGATCTTCAACCGTGCGAACGCCACGCGAACCACGATGACCGCCACGAAGATCACGGCAAAGACCTTCACCAAGAAGAATGCAACATCGACCAGTCCGCCCCAGAATCCCGCGAGCCCGAACAGATTCGCCAGGCCGTAGGGGAAGAAGAGAGCAACGGTGAGCGATGCCATCACAACCATCTTGATCGCGTCGGCGAGATAGAACATCGCCAGGTTGCGTCCCGAGTACTCCGCGAGGAGCCCGCCGGCGATCTCCGTTTCGGCTTCGGGGATGTCGAACGGGATCTTCGCTAGCTCGGCCGGTGTGACGATCATCAGCGATGCGAACAGGAGTGCAAGGCCGATGATGCCCAATGGGCCAACCAGTCCCCAGAGAGGATTCGCTGCGAGTACCGACAGAGAGAAGACGGCAGTTCCGTCTGGAAGGATGCCCGACAGGGTCCACGCGAGCGACACCAGTGTGATCGCTAGAGGAAACTCGTAGGCCATCATCATCACCATCTCGCGCTGCGCACCGACGGTTGCATACGGCGAACCGGCGGCGAATCCGCCGATCATCATGGCAATCGACGGCACGGCAAGCAGATACAGGACGAGGATCAGATCCCCGAATCCACCGAGAAGAGGCCCGAACCCGCCCAAGGGTACGTAGAAGAGGAGCGTCCCCACAGCCACCAAAGATACGACAGGCATCAGGTTGTACAGCCAGCCGACGGCGTGCTCGGGTACGACGTTCTCTTTGACCATCAGCTTGACGACATCGTAGAACGGCTGACGGATCGGCGGACCGATGCGGCCCTGCATCTGCGCGGCCAGCTTGCGATCGAGACCCTTGTACACGAGACCGAGGAGCACACTGCCGAACAGGATCACGATTCCTTGCCAAATGGCTTGTACCAAGGATATGGTCATCCGCAGATCCTCCTTGTCTTCTCTCTTGAAAGACGGACGAGCTCTTCCTTCAGCTTCATCGAGGTGTCGCCCTGGTGATCGACGAAGTGGACCCGGTCCATGCAGCACATGCACGGATCGATCGACGCCGCAATGATCGGCACGTCGGCGATCTCATCGCCCATGAACTTCGGTACCCACGCCATGAGGTTCGAGTAGGTCGGTGCCTTGACCTTCCATACCGCCGGTGCATCCTGACCTTCCTCGAGGCGGACATAGTGAATGACCTCGCCTCGCGGCGCTTCGTGGCGGCCGATGCCCTCGCCGGACGCCTTCTTCAGAGTAGCAAGAAGGGCCGGGACTTTCGGGATCGAGGTCAGCTCTCCCTCGGGCATGTTCTCGACGCAGAACTTGATGATCTGGATCGCTTGGGCGACCTCCAACAGGCGCACGACGATGTTGTCGTAGACATCGCCCTGTGCTTCGAGTCCGTAGTCCTCCGGTGTGATCGCTTTGATCTCCATGTCGGCGTAGGCCAAGTATGGCATGTCCTGACGGACGTCCTTCTTGACACCGGATGCTCGGGCAACCGGACCTGCTGCACAAAGAGAAACAGCGTCATCATAGGTCAGTGATCCCACGCCTCGCGTACGCAACTCGACTGACTTATCGTGCAGGTACGCATCGAGCATCGTTTGAAGGAGTCCTTCGTAGTACTCGATGGCTTCGTAGGCGAGGTGAACCTTCTCCGCTGGGATGTCGCGCCGGACTCCACCAAAGATCGGAATGGCGTAGTCGACACGATTTCCGGTGAGCTGCTCCAACAGATCCATCGCCTTCTCGCGCACATTCCAGGTGAGGTACAGGAGCGTGTCGAAGCCGAGCTCATGGGCACCGACGCCAGCCCACAACAGGTGCGAGTGGATCCGTTCCAGCTCACCGATGATCGTACGGATGTACTGCGCGCGAGGCGGGACCTCGATTCCCGCGGCATTCTCCACTGCCTGGGTCAACGCCAAGGGGTGGGAGATCGAACAGATTCCGCAGATGCGCTCGGACAGGTACAGGACCTGGACCAGGTTTCGGCGCATTCCCATGAACTCGATGCCCCGGTGGGCGAAGCCCGGTTTGATATCCACGCCGACAATCCGCTCGCCTTCCAGGTTGAACGTGAAACGGATCGGTTCCTTGAGCGACGGATGAACCGGACCGACCGGAACGGTGTAGCAGGCGACATCGCTGCCGGCCTTGAGGTTGATCGATTCGTTATTCATTGCGCTCCTCCCACTTCACCGTCCGCTTGACTTCCTTGGCGGTTTCGTCCGCCAGGTCGTTTCGCCACGGATGGATCGTCATGTCCTCGGGCAAGAAGAGGTTCCTCTTGTCCGGGAGTCCGACGATATCGATCCCATAGAACTCGCGTTTTTCCCGCTCAGCGGTTTGAGCGCCGGGAAGAACATCCGTGATCGTCGGCAGACGAAGATCATCCTTGGGAACGACGGTTCGAATCGTGCACGTGGCTTCGCCGAACCGTTCTCCCCACCCCGTGGTGAAGTGATAGTTGAACGCGATCTTGCCTTCAAGATCATCGCCCGAGATCACGGAGAGGTGCGGGTTGAAGTTCGCGCAGAGGTGTGCCACCGCATCGTGGAAGCGGTCCCGCTCGACCACGAGCCACAAGTCGTACACCGGCTTCGGATCGACGGTGCCCACGAAGCGTTCGATGGTGCATTCGTCGACGAGTGCCGGGCCGAGGAAGGTACGGAAGGAGGTGAACAGCTTTTCGCGATCCATTATCCCACCCCCGCTTTCTCGAGTGTCTCGAGCTTGGTGACTGCCTTGACAACACCGTCGATGATCGCTTCCGGACGCGCCGGACAGCCGGGAACGTAGATGTCCACGGGGATCACTTCGTCGATCGGTCCGACGATGTTGTACGAGTCGTAGAATACGCCGCCGGTACAGCCGCAGCCGCCGACGACCACAACGGCCTTCGGGTCCGGCGTCTGATCGTAGACGCGCTTCAAGCGCGGAAGCATCGGTCTTGTTACCGGTCCGGTGATCAGCAAGACATCGGCATGCCGCGGCGTGCCGGTGAGCATGATGCCGAACCGTTCCACATCGTAGCGGGGTGTCAGCGCCGCCACGATTTCGATATCGCATCCATTACAGGACCCTGTGGCGATGTGAAACACCCACAGAGCCTTCTTGAATGAACGAGGTAGTGCCATACGCCTCACCCAACCAATACGAGAATTATGAATACCACCGCCAGAACTCCGACGAACCAGGTGACATAGTCGCTTAGGATGCCCGTGTGCAGCGCGCGAACGCGCCGGTAGTATCCGGCGAGGCCGTCGATCATTCCCCAATAGAGGTGATCACCACGGACATGCAGTGCGCGGGACTCGTCCGGCTCCTCGTTTCCCGAGAGGAACACCTTCGTCTGTCCCGTGCCCCGCTTGTAGTCCTTCCTTCCGAAGGATCGAACGAAGAACGCGACGACCAGGATCCCGAGGAAGAGGAGAACCCAGGCGATCGGATTCCACGCGCCAAATCCAGACGTGATTCCGTTCATCCTTAGCCTCCCAGAACCGCGTTGATGTAGAGGTCTCGGCCGAGCCACAGGGCCCTCGCCGCCGGCGTGACGATCTTGTCGACAAAGAATCCTGGGAATAGGCCGAAGACGATCACCACAAGAGCCAGTGCCATCATCGGTAGAAGCATTCCCCAAGGCGCCTCACCGATACCGTTTCCCTCAAGCGCGGGTTTCGGTCCCAGGAACGCTGCCTGGAAGACCTTCACGAACACCGCGAGGAGCAGGATGCTCGACAGGATCGCGACGATAGCCAGCACCGGGCTCAACTGGAACGATGCCTCGTAGATCAGGAACTTCGAGGCGAATCCATTGAGGGGAGGGATTCCAGCCAGAGCGAGCGCTCCGATCAGGAAGAACACACTGGTCCACTTCATGTGGTGGGCCAGGCCGCCCATCTTGTTGAGGTCACGGGTTCCGGAGGCGCGGGCTACTGCGCCGGCGGCAAAGAACAGCAGGCCGACGCACGCAGCATCGTTCAGCATGTGGAAGATGCCGCCCTTCATCGCGGTGAGCCCGTATTCGGGCTGCGCGATGCTGACGGCCAGTCCCACCCCCACGCCAAGGAGCATGTATCCGATCTGCGAGACCGCGCCGAACGCGATCAATCGCTTGATGTCGCTCTGAACCAACGCCATCGTGACGCCGACGAAGATGGTCAAGAGCGCGAGAACAATGAGAATCCAGCCGGTCGATACCACGCTGACGGTTGCCCCGAACAGGGTGAACAACACACGGAACAGTCCGTAGAGGCTGGCTTGGCTGTTGGCCACCAGAACCGCGGACATCGGGGCGGGCGCTTCGCCGTAGGCATCCGGCGCCCACATGTGAAGCGGCACCGCGCCGGCCTTCATGGCCAAGCCGGTGAGCAGCAGCCCCAGCGCGATCTTGTCCACCAGGGAGCCACTGATCAATCGAGCAAGGTAGGCGATGTTCAGTCCGCCGTGCTCGCCGTAGAGCAGTGCGATCGCGAGCAAGACGAACAGGCCGGACAGGGTGTACAGCGCCATGACTTTGAATCCGGCCTCCTGCGATTTCCGCAGCCAAACGCGGAAACCGATCAGGCCGCAGGCAGCGATCGACGTGATCTCCAGGAACACGAAGAAGTTGAACATGTCTCCGGTCAGTTCCATCCCGAAGATCCCGGCCGTGAGCAGCAGAAGTAGCGTGAAGTACATCGTTCCGCCGGAGCGTTCTCTCCAATAGGAGAAGCTAAAGAACGCACCGGTCAACGTAACGAGTGCGGTGATCAATGCCATGAAGGCGCTCATCCCATCGGGCTCCAACAGAATGCGGATTGGAAGCCGCAGTCCCGAAGGAAGCGGGATGCCGAGTGAGGTGCTTCCCAAGACGTACGTCATGGGTGCGCCGCCTTGACCGAACACGGTCGCGGCAAGAAGCCCGGCAAGCGCGGCCGTTGCGAGCGCGATCAGGCCGACAAAGACGTTCCGTACCTCCCGGCCCAGTTTGCCGATCAGCGGCACGGCGAACGCGCCGAGAAGCGGTATGGCAACGAGGAGGGCGGGAGCGTGAATGGTCAATGCGGTCATCCCTTGAGCTCCTTTATCTTTCGAACATCGAGGGTCCCGTAGTGCCGGTAGATGAATACGACAAACGACAGAAGCAGTGCCGTGGTGGCGAGACCGATGACAATACTCGTCAGGGTCAGTGCCTGCGGTGTCGGAAGGACCATTTCTCTTGCGGAAGGGGCGTAGGTATAGATCGGGGCGATGCCGTCGGCACGGTAGCCGACCATCACCAGGAAGAGATTCACACCCACCTCGACCAGCGAGATGCCGATGACCATCTTAATCAGGTTTCGCTTGAAGAGCAGCGTGTACAACCCGAGCACGACCAACGCGGCCGCGACGATATAAGGAAGGCTTCCTACGTTCATTCGGTTCCCTCCTTTCGGCTGCCCACGAGCATGATGATCACGATCGATGCAATGCCCGTCATGACTTTGAGGCCCGCGGCCCAGTTCATGAGCGGAAGGGTTCCGCCGGAGTTCAGCACCCCGGCGCTCGGGCCGAAGGGAATCGCTGTGCCAAAGATCCCACCGGAGTTTGCCATCAAGTTATAGAAGAAGGCGGTTCCGATTCCGGCAAAGCCCAATCCGAGGAAGGCGAGCGCGCCGATTTCCTCCAGGCTTTGCAGGAGGTGCGTGTTCAGCCGCTCCTTCAGTCCGGCGGTTCCGAATGCAATCAGCATCAGCGCGAAACCGCTGGCTACAACTGCTCCTCCCTGGAATCCGCCGCCGGGCGTTAGGTGCCCGTGCATGATCACGTAGAAGCCGAAGGCGATGATCAGCCCATAGACGAGTCTGGTGATCGTTCGTACGATGACAGTCATTCCGTTGTTCATCGTTCGTCCTCCCGAAGCTTGCGGAACAGGGCGAGAACGCCGACAACGGCTGCGAACAGCACGGTGGCTTCGCCCAATGTATCAAAGCCGCGGTAGTCGAACACGACGGCGGTCACGACGTTGTTGGCGCCGACCTCGGCCTGCGCATTGGCAATGAAGTGATCGTCCATCAGCGCATCCTGCGGGGCGCCGAACTCACGCATCGACGTGGCGGCAAGAACGAGAAACGCGGCGACGAACAGGAAAGCCACGAATACGACGGCCTTTCTCATTCTTCCTCCTTTCGACGGGTGCGGCGAAGGGCGATGACATAGATCGCCGTGGTCAATGCCGCGCCGATTCCGGCCTCCGCAATCGCGACATCGGGCGCCTGCAACAGGTAGAATTCCAGTGATACCAGTAGACTCGCTGCGGCAAGCGCCAGGACCGAAGCCAAGAGATCCTTGAACCATACGGCAAGCACGGCGCCGACAACGATTAGGACGAGAACAACGACGTGGATGATGGTCTGTGCAATCATGACCGGTCCTCCAGCTTGTCCACCACAGCGCCCTTCGGCTTGACGCCGCTCCGATACGCCGCCCGCGCGATGGCATGTGAGCCGGTTGGGTTGGTGATCAGAAGAGCAATCAACGCGATGATGGCGTGAATGGCCAGCGTCTGCTGTGCGGCCGTCCCGCCGGCGAAGCCATAGATGATGATGGCGACGGTGGTGAAGATCGACCCGAATGTGGTGGCCTTGGTTGCACCATGCAATCGGGTGTATACATCGGGGAATCGCAACAGGGCGACGGCTCCGAGACCGTTGAACAGGAGTCCGATGCCGAACAACACGTAGATGAATACGTGCATCACAACCCCCCTTCCAGGTATCGCGCGATGTAGAGCGTGCCGACAAACGACAGCAGGGCGTAGATGATGGCCACATCGACAAACACGACCTGCTCGAAGGCGGCGCCCAGAACGATCATCGCGGCGACAATCAGTGTGTTCATGGTGTCCAGACCGACCACACGATCAGGGACAGTCGGCCCGAGTCCGATGCGTGTCAGGCTGAGGGCCATGAACACAGCCAGACACGCCGAGACAATGAAAAAGACGGTCGGGTCAATGATCATTCCGCGATCCTCCTAGCCCATTTCGGAAACGATCCGCACACCTGTTCGCTCGATGCGTCAGGGTCGGTGACGTTGATCCAGTGCACGTACAGGTCTCCTGATCCCTCATCGACGTCCACGGACAGGGTCCCCGGTGTGAGCGTGATGGAATTCGCCAGAAGCGTGATTCCGAGATCCGTGCTCAGCCCGGGGGACAGTTTGACGATCCCCGGCCGAATCTTGCCGGTGATCACCCGATAGGCGACGTCCACGTTGGCGCGAGCCATGGCGAGAAAGAACGGCCCCACAAGGTAGACGAGGAACGTCAGCCACCGAAGCGGATTGAGCATCCGATACGGGCTGTCTCCCGTCCTGTTTGTGCGCTGTACTATCACGCGTCCGGCAATGGCGCCGACGATGAGAGAGAGGACCCCACCTGCGATCAGTTCCTCGATGCTCCAGGCTCCTACAGAGCCGCTTCCGATGGTCAGAAGCAGGTAGAAGCCGAAAGCACCGACCGCTGTGATCAGAATAGCGAGCATTCCCACCCTCCGATACGAATTCTCGACGTCCCACGCCTGCACCAGCAAACGCGGTCCGTCGAGCTGGTCCCATGGTATGGAGCCGCTACAGGTCTGTCAAGGACGCGATCTTGCATACAGCAGGTGTTTTGGAAGGAACTTCCGGCTAACGGAAGTGGATCGCCTAGTTGACGGAAATCGTTCGAGCGAGGGTGTCGCTGTGGTCGTCGTTATCGATCACGGTCAGCTGCACCTCGTAGTCTCCGGGGGCTCCGAATACGCGAATGACGATTGGGGATGTCGAATCGGTGGCCCCGTCTCCATCGAAGTCCCAAGCGTACCCGACGACCTCGCCGTCGATGTCGGTGGAGAGCATTCCATTGAATTCAATCGGTTCGCCCGCCATTGGCGAACTTGGTGAGAACGCGTATTGCGCCAGCGGCGGAAGGTGGGCTTCGCCCTCGCCGCCGAACGGTGTCGTGGCCAGCGAGACGGTGATGGACAGTACCAGCGTATCGTCGTTCCCATCGTTGTCGGTGACGGTGAGGCGAACCGCCGCTTCCCCTGCTTCGGTGAAGATATGGTCGACCTGGGCGCCGGATGCATCCACGGTTCCATCGTTGCCGAAGTCCCAGGCGTAGGCCGCGATCTCTCCATCGAAATCTGAAGACAGGCTCCCGTCGAACGCCACAGGCTCTCCCACGGTCGCTGTCCCCGGGGCGTACGAGAAATCGGCGATCGGTGGCTGGAACGACGTGCTCTGTGCCGGAGCTGCTGCGACATCGATCGATTGAACAAGCGTGTCGCTGTTTCCCACGCTATCGGTGACCGTCAGGGATACGGCGTATGTCCCGCTTGTGGTGAAAGCGCTCTCGCTGATCGGATCCGTTGCGTCGGTGGTTCCGTCACCATCGAAATCCCAGGCGAAGGCGGCAAGATCGCCGTCCGGATCGGTGGACAGCGTGCCGTTGAACGTCATCGGACTCCCGGCGGTGCCCGGTTGCGGTGCATAGGAGAAGCCGGCGATCGGCGGTTGCGACAGCGGCGACACCGTGACGCGGATCGTGATCGCATCGAACTGCCCGTCGTTGTCGGTGGTCGAGAGGGTGACGTCGTAATCTCCCGCCGCAGAGAAGCTGCGGATGGCGCTTCCGCCGGAGGCATCGATGACGGCGTCACCATCGAAGTCCCAGGCATACAGGACTACACTCCCATCAGGATCGCTGGAGACCGTGCCATCGAAGGCGACCGGCTCACCGACACGAGGCGCTGAAGGGCTGTAGGAGAATGAAGCTACCGGAGGCGCCGGCGTTTCGGATGGTATTGCGTCAGGTTGTGGAGCAGCCGCGGGGGCAGAAACGTCAACGTCGAACGACAGAGTATCCGGGTTGCCCTGGTCGTCGATCACCGTTAACGACACGGGGTAGTTCCCCGGCTTGGCATACGTGTAGGCGGTGACGGATTCCACCGCATCCACGGTTCCGTCTGCGTCGAAGTCCCACGCGTAGGCCACGATTTCTCCGTCCGGATCGATGGACGGCGTGGCGTCGAATGTGATCGGGTCCCCGGCGAGAGCAGCGTCGGGTACCGTGGAAGCCGTTGCGGTCGGGGAGACTCCGCCATCCTGAGATCCTGCGGGGTCGGCATCGTCCGGCGCCGATGGCTCCGCATCCACGACAGTGACCGGCACGGAAAGGGTGTCTCTGCTTCCGTTGTCATCGGTCACGGTGAGCGAGGCGTTGTAGGTTCCGGCGGCGGTGTATGCGTGGGAGGCGACCGGAGTCACCGCATCGATCGCCCCGTCTCCATCGAAGTCCCACTCGTACAGCACGATCTGTCCATCGAAGTCGAACGAGGAGGAGCCATCGAAGGTGATGGCCTGCCCGACGGCCGGCTGGCCAGGGGACACGGCAATGCTCGCCGTGGGCGGCTGAAACGTGACCACGACGCCTTGCGGCCGGATGAATCCCCCGATCTCCACCGGCGGCTGTGCGCGGCTGGCCACGTCCATTGCGATCTCGCTCGGGGTGGTGAACTCGAATCGGGCCGGCAGCGTGGATGTCTCGACCTGTAGGACGTGTCGCCCGGGAATGACATCGCGAATCGAGAAGTCTCCGCCATCGCCGGTGGTCGTCTCGTAGCGCGCGGCATTCTCTCCGGTCAGCACGACGCGGACGGCCGCGAATCCTCCGGTCTCGTCTTCGCTACGGCGGCCGTCACGATCGAGATCCTCGAACAAGACGCCCTGAACGACCGCGGTCGGGGTCAGTGGAATGTCGATCGATTGGGTCCTCTCCGCATACAGGATGACATCGAATGGATCGATCTGTGCCGCATCGATCGGAAGCTCTCGGACCGAGATGGAATAGGTGCCGGGAACCATTGGCGGCAGGCGGTAGTATCCGCCCGAATCGGTCGAAACCTCCGTTCCATCGATGGCAACCACGACGCCGGATGCCGGGCGGTCCGCCGGACCGAACGACCGATCCTTGTCGAGATCGACGAATACACGCCCTTCGATGCGCCCCTTGGTCACGAGGAACGGAAGGGGAATGTCGAGGGTTGCGTTCCAGGTGATCCCCCAGCCGAACGCCGGGGGCGCAAGATCGGCGCGGTCCCACACGATGGACCCGTCGAATGTGACATCCAGGGAATCCAGCAGTCGCACGAACAGTGACGCACTCAGATCGAAGTCATCGTCCGTGTTGCGCAGCGTGATCGAGGCTTCGTGTAGCGCACCGCGTGGGCGGAAGACCACCGAAAGGTCGGTGCCGCCGGAGAGCAAGAGATCCGAGGCTACATCGATCTGCTTCTCGTGCGTAAGTTCCAAGAAGAGATAGAACGAGTCAACCGACAGGCCCGCGCCCTCGGAAAACGTCATGGTGCGCAGGTGCGTGTCGTGGATCCGGTCGATCCGGTCGACGGTCTTTGCGGTGAAGTCGTACGGGAAGACGCCTTGAGTCTCCGCGAGTCCGATCGAGAGGAGTAGATTGACATCATCCTGCGTGACGATATCGCTCGATCGATCCCACGAGAACTCCACCGTGGTCGAGAGGGTTGGGCCGTCTGCCAATGGATCGGCGGACAGATTGAAGCCCAGGGCATCGGAAACCTGCGTCGAAGCCAGAGGGTCGGCGATGACGTTGTTCCAATCGTGCGAAAGGGAAAGGCTGAGCGAAAGGTCCGTCAACCGAAGCCGTTGGGAGAGACGGATGCCGGCGGAGTCGGGCCTCGAGCCCGGGAAGTACGTCCCCACGGAGAATACGTCGCCACTCAGGAAGTAGCCCGCCTTGTCGAGTTCGGTATGAAGGAAGATGGCGGAGCTGGTGAGGCCGGCATCGGTTCCCAGTGCGGCTTCGCCCCTGAGCCACCAATCGTCGAGCGGTTGGGCTTCGGCGGTTGCCCCGAGGATCGCTGCGCGACGGGTCTCGTCGCGTACGTCGGAATACACCAGGCCGAAGTTGGCGGTTTCGGGTCCGAGGGTGATAGAACCGGCGGCGCGGGTTTCGCTGTCCAGTCCCCCTCCGATGAACGAGATATCGAGATACTGTAGGTCGATTTCGACGCTGCCCCCTTGGCACGACAGGCTGACCAGATCCGTCAATCGCTTGGAGACCGTTCCCAGGGTATACACCGCCGGCTCGCGCCGGTAGAGCAGCGAATAGGAACTCAACTCCACTGGGTCCGGCCCAAAGGGATCATTGACATTGAGAAAAAGCGAGAAGTAGCCGTCGAGAACGGCGCCGGACACGGAGAATGTCAGCCGGCTGTCGAATCCGCCACTGATCACGTCTTTGTCCATAGACAAGCGGATCCTCGCCGGGAGGATCTCCATCAGCACTGTGTCCACCGCATTCGGCCCGGGAGGAAGCACCGTGGTGGCTACCGAGACCTCGGCGGCGACGCCTTCGTACAGCATGGAGGCGACCTGCACGGTCAGGACATCTCTCCCTGCATCGGCCGTCGCGGGAACATCGATTCGAACGGTGACCGATCCGCTCTCCTGTGGTGCGAGGTGGACCCGTGACGCGGAAACTGCGGGCAGGAATCCTCGCGATGAGTGGGCGACCATCCCGTAGGAATCCTGGACATTGCCACGATTCGTGATCCAGAAGACGTACTCGATGGCCCCGCCCGGCGTAACGCTGGCGGCCTGTGGCGTGGACAGGGATACCTCATTCATCGGCTCGATCCGGGTCCAAGCGCGCTCCGTATCCTGGTTGGTCGAATCTCCCTGCGCTGTGGCGGTCACGTCCAACCCGTAGTTCCCCTGTTGCGCTTCCGCGGGGATCGTGACGGTGACAAACAGCGTCTCTTGCTGGTTGGGGTTCAGTGTGATCGCGTCGGGCGCTCCAAGGATTTCCCACCCGGCTGGAACTGAGAACTCCAGTGTAAATGCAGTCTCCGCGGGATCGGGATTCGCCACCGAGAAGATGTGGGTCACGAAGGAACCCGGCTCGGCGCTCTTGCCATCGGACAACAGGACGACATCCACGGCGGCCAGGCTGCAAAAGCCAAACAGGATGACGAGCCCCACCGCACACGTGGCCGCCACTGAGGACACTCTCGATCGATCGGTCATATCGCGAATACGGTAAACGAAAGACCTGCCATGACGGAAGGACCGGTTTGGGAGGGGCGTGGGACGTTCGTCCGGAACGGTTGGGACAATGGTTTCTTGTTTCAGCCGGTCCGCCGAATGTCCCTTTGCGACCGGGCATGCGGCACCCGCCTGCGCTGGACGCTTGGCTACCGTGCCAGACGGTGTGGGATTGGATGATTTGAAGACCGATCGATAAAGGAGTTCGCGGTGCAAGAAGCCCGTGTTCAGCAGGAGATCGTGATTCGCACGCAGGATCGGATCGGTATTCTCGCCGAGGTTACCCGTTTGCTGAGCGACATGGGGATCAATGTCCAAGCCGTCCGCGTCGGAGTCGAGGAAGATCGCGCGTGCCTTCATTTGGTTACGAGTTCACAATCGTACGCGCGGGGTGCCCTGCAAGATGCCGGGTATACGGTGGAGGAACGGGATGTGGTGGTGGTTGAGCTTCCTCACCATCCAGGGTTTCTCTGCCGAATCAACGAGGCATTGGCTCGCAAGAAGCTGACGGTAGACGAGCTGTACGCGACGGTGTCGGATGATGCGTCGACCGGTGTGGTCGTCTTCTCTTGCTCGAACAACCTCCACGCGGCGCAGCTTCTGCGCGGGCGGTAAAGCTGCAGCAGGCGCCCGCCGTCCGGCGGACGCTTGCTGCATGGCTGTCTCGAAGAACGCCGGCAGTGCTACTCGGGAATCTTGAACAGCCGACCATCGGAGCGTCCGAAGACTTCGGGGAAGTAGAACTCGTATACCGAGGTCGGGAGGACCCGATACACCCCCGGCTGCACGGCGCGCAGGGTGTACTCGTAGGTGTAGGTCCCCGCAGCCAGGTAGTCGGCGAACAAGACCACCTTCTCGTCCCGGAGTTCCGATCGGCTGAACCAGTTCCACCACCAGCCGAACCACGGAAGGTCCTGGTCCCGCGTCAGGCGTGGTCCGGACTCGAGCACGCTGGTGGTTTCGAGTGACGTGTCCACTGCCTCACAGCCGGCGGGAATCGGGTCCTCCACCACCACGTAGTACAGATCGTTGGGCGCGATGATCGTGAGCCGAACCTGAACAGACTCGCCCACGCGGGCTCCGGTGAGGTCTTCGCACGTTTCATCGAACGCGCAGTCCGTGGGGACGTACTGACGCGTGATCGTGATGCCCCGATTCAGTGCCTCGACCTCCTCTACTGGCAGGTAGACCTTGAGATGTGCCGTGTAATAGAGGCGGCCGTTTCCGGCGCTGCGGGAGATCGAGAGGCGGTGGACCGGCGCCGTCGCCAGATCATCGCCGGGGATCAGGGTGACGATCGAGTCTTGCACGGTGTCCGGGGTGACCGTCCCGGATGCCAGCAACTCCTCGTCGAACCCGAGGCCGTAGCTGTAGTCGCCGCGGAGTTCTCCCGTGGACACCATCCAATCGGTCAGCGCAATCAGAGCCCACGCATTCTCCTGCGTCGTCTCCCAGATCCCCGATTCGCGAGCCACCATCAGCCAACGAACCACTTGGGGAATCAGCGGATTGCCCGGATCGAGCTTCACCAACGCATCCAGCACGATGGCCGCCGAACGCGTGTCGGTATTCATCGCCCACCAGTCGATGTGCTCTTCTTCCCAATGGGCGCCGGTTGCGCTCAGGATGGCGTCGTTGATCAGATCGGAGAGCAAGGTCTCCCACCGCGCATCCGCGTCGCCCGTTTCGCCGAGCGTCAGGGCGAGCAGCGCCTTGCCGTAGTGGCTTAGCTTCGCGCGCTCCCGGAACGAGGCGTTGATGTACTCGTCTACGGTTTGCGTTCTTCCGCCGAGGGCGAGAACGTAGAGGATCCACGCCTGTCGATTGGCCTCCCAGTTGGAGTCCAACCGGCTGGGAGAGACCAATTCGTCTTCGAGGTAGTCGAGCGCCCAGGACAGGGTGGAAGCGTCCACCGCGAACCCAACCTCTTGCACCCGCAACAGGCCATAGGCAGCGTACGCAGTGAGATAGACACTGGACCTTTCGTGCGCCCACCAGCCCCATCCGCCGTCGGGATTCTGCCTCTCGACCAGCTTCTCCACGCCTTCGGCAACCAAGGCCTCGAGTCGAGATGCGAGATCGGCGTCTTCCAATCCGAGGAGCTCGAGCGCCCGGAATGTTAGGACATTGGGCAGGAATCGGCTGACCAGTTGCTCGGTGCACTCGTACTCGAAGTGTTCGAGGTAGGTGAGGCTCTCTTTCAGCGCGGCGGCAAGCGAGGCATCGAGCCGGATCGAGAGTTCGCTCCGCGCGGGATCGAAGGTCGGTGGAAGCGCGACCGTCTCCACGCGGGTTCCTTCCTCGGTTAACTGGCCGGCAGTCCCCACGGTCTCCGGGGTGCTGTAGCGGTACACCACGATGGTTCCGTCCTCGCCGGTGGTCAACCGTGGCCGCGCTGCATCTGCAAGCTCTCCTGCTACGGCACTGAAGGCGAGATCGACTTCAGCGACTGGGAGCACTGTAACCCACCAGGAGACCTTCATCTCGCTCTGGGGGGCGATGTCCACGGTCTGAACGGCCGGGGCATCGAGGGCCAGGCCGGTGGAGGCGATCGTGACTTGTGTGCTCAGCGTCTCTTCGGTCTGGTTGCTGACCAAGGCAGCGAGTTGCACACGGTCGCCGACGACGAAGAACCTGGGCGTGACCGGACGCACGATCAACGGCTTGGTCACGAGGAGCTCCTCGGTTGACTCGCCCACCTCGGTTCTGACGGTTGCGCCGACGGCGCGTGCGACCCACGTCGTGAGGTTGTCCGGTACGCGCACCTCGATGTGCGCACGGCCGTCTTCATCGGTGATGATCCCGGCATTCCAGTACGCGGTATCGAGGAACTCCTCACGCACTTCCACGCCTGCCGGAAGCTGCGCCGCCGCAGAGGGCTCCTCCGCGCGCGCGAGCCCGTCCATGGCGGCTTCCACCGCCATCGGTGCCGCGCCCGCAGTCGTCTTGTCCAGGTCGCCGAAGGTGTCGTCTCCTAGACCCAGAACCTCGACCTGTTCCAACACCAGCCGGTTCAGTGAGAGGGTCAAGCCGGATGCAGTGGATACGGCGAGCCCGCGGCGGCCGTAGTAGGTCTCCACGATGGCGCCGGGCGTTCTCGGCTGGAGCGTGAGGATCGCCTTGTCGACCAGATCGAGCGACAAGGCTGCCTGCACCGGCAACCCGGAGGCGTCCGTGACGGTGATGTCGAAACCGACTTCGCTCGCGGGAAGGGCTTCGGCGGTCGATGGATCGATGTCGATCCGCAGGACCTTGGGCGCCGGATCCACGGTCAGGGCGACGTAGCCGACCTTTGTGCCCGCGGCGGCCGGCGCGCCCGTAGTCGCTGCCAATGCGGCAGCCCGTCCCTGAACCAGGACCACCCCCACGTAGACGTTCGGGATGTGCTCCGGCCCGATCGGGATACGGATCACGCTGGAATTCGATGGGAGGTGGACCACCTCTCGGGACAGGATGCTGTCACGCTCCACGGTGACAAGGGCCCACTGTTCATCCGGATACGGGCTCGGAATCAGGATCTCGGCCGTGTCTCCGACCTGATACGTGGTCTTGTCGCTCACCAGTGTGATCCGGTCGTCGTTGCTGCGGCGCCATGAAACCGTACCCGGCCCACTCACCCACACAAACAGACTGGAGCGGACCTCGCGATTGCCGGCATCGGTACTGCGTACGGCAATCTTGTACGAACCGGCTTCCGGAGGAATGAACGAGAGCGAAGCCTCGCCCAAGGCATCAGCCGATGCGGTCATCCGATCGATTTCCTTGTCTTCGACGCGCCACGTCCAACGTCCTCCGGTCTCATCCTCCTCAAAGGTGTTCAACCATTCGCGCCGGTAGATGGTGGCTTGGAGTTCGGTCCCGGCGACGCGCTCGCCTTCCCAATCCACCGTAACGGCATCGATGATCATCTCCTTGCCGGCCTGGCCGATGGTCGTGGCCGCGGCCAATCCGATGTAAAAGTCGCCCTGGTGAACGACGATCGGTGCCCTTCCCGACAGCTCGCGGCCGTCGCGCCCGGAGGCCGTTGCCTCGATCGTCAGACGCTGGCTCGAGAAGAACGCGGAATCTCCGAGTTCCATCACCCGTTGGGCGATATCCTGCGGAAGTTCGATCAGCAGGTTCCCCTGGCTGTCCGTGGTTCCGGTGCCTTCGAGAACCACGGAGGCCGGCGGGGTTGGGATCCACCAACACCGCCAGCACGTCCACGGGTCGTCTACGTCATCAAACGAGAAGCGGGGAAATTGCGAGGCGCCGAAGTGATACGGTTCGCTGAGGACGCGCCATGAGATCTCGGCGTCCGTCACCGGTGCGCCGAAGAAGTAGGCCGTCTTCACCAGGGTGTGAATCGCCTTTCCCTGGACGGTCTCGTCGACTTCCGGTGTGACCGTGACATCGAACTCGGGCGGGCTGTACGCCGCCACCTGAAAGCTGTGCGATGTGGTCTCTCCGGGGGTTTCGACCCGGATCTGGTAGTCTCCCAGTGAGGCCGACGCCGAAAGCTCGATCTGGCCGGAGAAGATCCCATAGTCATCGAGCGGAAGCGTTTCCTCGAGCACGAGATTCCATTCGCTATCGCGGATCAGCACGTCCACCGACTCGAACGGGGGGACGGTGTACTGGGCATCCAGTTCCGCTCGCACGACCCCGCGGAAGGAGACCGTATCGCCGGCGCGGTAGATCGGACGGTCGGTGTCGACGTATACGCGCTCGTCGCGAGCGCCTGCGCCGTAGAATCCGAACGACCACGGGGAAATGCCGTCGTTCCATTCGGTGCTCCCGAGGACGAACGGAGCGCGGCCGGCGACGGTCATGCCACGCCAGTCGACATCCGACTCGCCAGGAAGGGTTGCGAGACCGTCGCTTCCGGTGACGGCATCGTCGATACGGTCTCCGTCTCCGTCGTAGGCCCAGAGGATCATCCCCGGAACCGGTGCTCCGGATTCGAGATCGGTGACCCAGACCAGGGTTTCGCGATCGGTGGTCTTCAATGTGAGATTCAGCGGGCTGGCGATCAGGATGTGCCGGCTGTTCCATCGGCTCCACGGGACGCCGGCGGCTTCGAGATCAATGGCGTAGATGCCCGGTTCGAGACGGCCTGCGCCCTCAACCAGATCCACCGGCGTGTACGCCGTTTCGTTCAGCATCGAATCGACCGGCTGCGACCAGCTACGCGAGGTCCTGCCGGCCGGAGGCCTGAAGTCGTACCAATCGGTGATGGCGTCGAAGTAATCGTCGAGCGTCAGTTCGGTCAGTGTGATGTGGAGCGTATCGGTGTTTCGGTGGCCGACAACGATGCGTGCCGGCTCGTACGTGCTGTACGTGCCGATGTTCCCCGGCACGTGCAGCCACGCTGCGGGATCGAGCGCAGCAGTCTTGAAGTGAACGACCAAGGTCTGACCAGTCTTGTTCCCGTAAGGGTCAGCGATTTCCGGGCCGATGCTCACGGTGTACTCCGTGCTCGGTTTCGCGCCGAAGTGGATCACGTACGAGTGGTTCCAGCGGTTGTAGTAGGTGTACTCCTCTTCGGGGGCTGGCATCGGAACGATCGTGACTTGATCCATCACCGTATCCGGGTCGATTGGCGCATTGAATTCGATCTCGAAAGCGGTGTAGGGGTAGGCGGCCCGTTCGCCATCTCTCGGAGACGTGCCGATGATGCGCGGGAGCGGAACGGTGGAGAAGGACCAGGTGGTCGGATCGGACGTGCCCGCGCCACCCTCGGCGCCGGTGATGCCGGCATCCACGGTGACAACATACCGCTGATCGAATTCGAACGGCTGATCCGGTGTGAATGTCAGGAGATTCCCGTCAACCAAAACGGTCCCCGGCACGTCGCGGGAGAGCCACTCTCCCAGGAGCCCGGCCGTGCGAACGGATACCCGTCCTTCGGCGCTCGCGGCAGCGATCGGCATGTTGAACGAGGCGGTGATTTCGGACTCGATGGAAACGAGATCTTCGTCCCGGCTGGGATCGATCCACACGATGCGGGGACGCTCGACGACGAACTGCCACGTAGCATCCTCGGCGAGGATCGCGCCAGTTGCATCGGTCAATCCGGCGGGGATCGACACCGTGTAGGTCGTTCCTCCGGCAAGCGGCTTGGCGGGTGTGAACGAATAGATCGATGTGTTCAGCCACTCTCCGATTCCTTCGACCTCGGGATCGAATCGGAGCGGTTGTGGAAGCGCATTTCGAGCCGGATCCGAGACAGCAAGGAGGGGTACGACCGGACGGTTGAACATCACCAGCAGGGTGCTGTCCGCTTCCACTTCGGTGGTCCCATTGGCCGGAATCGTCTGTGTGACGTCGAGGTATCCGATGGTGCGGATGGTGAACGAGTAGGCCTCGAGGAGCTGGATTCCACCGGTATCACGGGCCTGCGGCGAGATTTCCACGGTGTAGATCGTGTCCCGGCTCCATTCGGCGGTTGGGCGGAAGATGACCGACCCTTCGTTGGTCCACGTCCAGGTGCCTTCGAGCGAGGGCTTCACATCGAACGCAGCCTCGACGCTTTGCCGATCCATTTCGCGATCGAACCAGATCTCGACAGCGCCGTCCACAGGGAGTTCCTGCCCCTTGACCGGGGTGTGCCATGTCACGGTCGGCGGCGGTAGCAGATCTTCGTTTGGTGTGCCGGTCCCCGTGGCGCAAACGGCCGCTCCGAGGAATCCCAAAAGCATTATCGCAAGCACGCGGCGTCGCCACGACCTCATTGCCTCGCTGTTCATGTCCGCCCCCTACGTCGTTTTGCTCGAGAACAAGTGATACTCCCGCAGGGTGGCGCCGATCAAGTCTCACCGCTGCGGTGCTTCACCGGAATGAACACGCGAGATCCCCCCGGGGTTTCATCCGATCCTCCCGAAACGGTCTGCCCCGTTGTCCTAAGTGAGGCGCAAAGGACTATGCATCCGCGCGTTGGGCGTTGTTGGTTTGCTTGTGCGGTGTCCACCGAAAGCACAAGGTCGCTTCACATGTCCTACACAAAGTGCCGGTAACCTTCCGCTGTACCACCTGCGAGTAGCATCTCGCACCCCCCGATACCAGCCCTCCGGGAGAGGGGCGACAGTCCCTCTCCCTTGGCCTCCTTCTCACAACGCTCTCCCCGTGGATCCGCCTTGTCTTGCGCTGCCTCTTCAAGACTTGCCCGATGGTGTGAATTGCGCCTTCCGTGGTCTCGGCCGGTTCGAGTACAATGGAAACCTGGAATTGAAATCCGAGGGGGAACCATGGTACGAGTACGATTTGCGCCGAGTCCGACCGGGGATCTTCATGTCGGCTCAACGCGGACGGCGCTTCTGAATTGGCTGTATGCCCGGCATCATCACGGAACGTTCATTCTTCGCATCGAAGACACCGACCAGGAGCGGTCGACCCAGGAATCGATCAATCAGATCTTCGAATCTCTCCGGTGGATCGGGCTGGACTGGGATGAGTACTACCGTCAGACCGAGCGGCACGCGGAGCACCTCCGCGCGGCGGAGGGGTTGATGGAACGGGGACTGGCGTACGAGAAGGACGGTGCGTGGTGGTTCCGCGTTCCGCAAGAAGGATCTACCGTCGTGCACGACGATCTCCTCGGCGATGTGGTCTACCAGAACGATCAGCTGAAGGACTTCGTGATCCGGCGTTCGGATGGGTCGTTCATCTATCACTTCGTGGTGGTGGTCGACGACGCCGACATGGAAATCACGCACGTGATCCGTGGCGACGATCACCTGAACAACGCGCCCAAGCACGTCCTGCTGTTTGATGCACTCGAGCGGCCGGTTCCACGGTTCATCCATCATCCGATGATTCTCGGTCCCGACCGGGCCAAGTTGTCGAAGCGGCACGGATCAACGTCGTTGCTCTCGTATCGTGATCGCGGCTACCTCCCGGAGACGATGGTCAACTACCTGGCGCGGATGGGCTGGTCGCATGGTGACCAAGAGGTCTTCTCGCTCGACGAACTCGTGTCGCTGTTCGATGTCGACGGGCTGGGGCTTTCCGCATCGGTGTTCGAGGAAGCCAAGCTTCGCTGGCTCAACCAGCAACACATGAAGCGCAGCGATGTCGATCGGCTGCTCCATCTGGTGGAGCCGTTCGTGCAGTCGAGAGGGCGCGTATCGGAGGCTCAATGGGCGGCGCTCGAAGCCGATCGGCTGCGGACGGGCGCGGTGCTGCTCCGCGACCGCGCGCACACCCTGGAGGATCTGGCTTGGGCGATGGAGATGCTGTTCGATGTTCCGCTCGAGCCGGAAGATACCTTCGAGATCACCGAACGGCAGGCGGTGCTGTTCCAAGCGATTGCCGATTCGGTCGAGCCGCTGGAGGCCCCGAACCACGAGGAGATCGAACAGGCCGTGCGCGAGGCGGTGGCGGCAGAGAACGCCAAGCTGAAAGACGTCGCGCTGGCGTGCCGGATTGCCGTCACGGGACGGCGCGCCGGCCCCGGCCTATTCGACATCCTTGCTCCGATCGGCGGACCCGTGGTCGCTTCCCGGCTTCGGACCCGTGCGAAAGGAGTGGGGGGATGAAGCGTGCCGCCGTCGGTTCCGTCCTGGCATGGATGCTGACATGGACGGCGGTTGCACACGGCTACGAGGCCACACTTGACTACGTCGACGACATTACGCACTTGAGTGACGAGTGCTTCATCCAGGCGATTCCGTTGAAGATCGGATCGTCGAACGAACCGTCCGGCCCGGCGACGGAACTGAGCGGTACCCCGATGGACGGCAGCCTTTCGCTTGCCGACGGACAGCACGCGGTCCGCGTGCTCCGCGGGGAGAACTCGGCCGCCCTGTGGCTCGATCTCGACGGCGCGCAGAGCCTGTCTCCTGTCGAGTGGACCGGCACGATGTTCGATGGCACGCTCCTCACCAATGTGCCATTGCATCTTTCGTACGACGAAGATGAGGCGGCGCCGTATCGCCTGTTCCTGATGTGGCATCCGTACCTGCCGACCGTTCTTACCTACTGCCGCAACACGTACCGCGTGGGAACGATCCTCCTTGAAGACGGTGACGTGAATCTGGCCGTGATCGACGCGGACTCGGACGGCCGCTACGACCGGCTGTCGATGGGCACACTTCTCCTGGACAGCGATGGAGACGGCCGGTTTCACGTGACGAACGACTCACACGAAGTGCTTGCCCTGGACGAGCCGTTCAATCTCCGAGGGATCACCTATGAAGTCACCGGTCTCTCGCCTTCCGGTTCGCACATCCGGATCGAGCGCTCGGCGGTGGGCGTACCGCCGAAACCTCCTCTGATTCCGGGATTTCCTGCCCCGGACTTCCGCGCAATCGATGGGGAGGGGCAGGTTTTTTCTCTCAGTGATCTCAAGGGCAGGATCGTGGTGCTTCACTTCTGGGCCGGGTGGTGTCCGGCCTGCGTGTCGGAGCTCCCGTACCTGAAGACCATCGCGGCCTCGTATGACGAACAAGCGGTCGTGGTGGTCGGGATCAACTCGGATCGAACGGCGGTGGCATTCGATGACGCGGTCGGGGAACACGAATTGATTCACCGGCAGGTCTTCGACGGCCCAGCGGGCGATGTGGGTGCGCTGTACCGCGTGTCCGGCATCCCGGTGAACTACGTCATCGGGACGGACGGCATGATCTTGTCGCGAGGCCTGCGCCGCGAGGCGCTTGTGTCCGCGGTCGCCGATGCCGTGGCGAGCCTTCCGCAGGAGGATGATCCATCGTGAGCCGCAGAGGGGTGGGCCTCATCCTCTTGCTGATCGTGAGCGCGGCTGTTGCCGCGAGCGCCCAGGATTCGATTCTCGAACTCTCTTTGGATGCGCAAGCCGTGACGATTCCGGCCGGCGGAACCGCAGACCTTCGGTTGGAGATCATAAACGAGTCCGTTCGCGAGGGCGACGATATCGCGCCCGAGTGGAACGGGCCTGCCGAGATTGCCATGACCGCCGACCCGCCGGTGGTCAAGGTGCTCGATCCGTTCGATCGGACCTCGATTCGTCTGACGCTCTCTGTGTCCGGCGATGCAGCTCCGGGGGTGTTCCCCGCGGCGATCGATGTGATCTATACCTACTGCATCGATGATCTCTGCTTCCAGATTGTAGAGACATTGCAGCTTGCAGTGACCGTGGAGCCTGTGGCACTCGATCGGCCGGATACGATTCCCACAACGGAGGATGTGCAGACGCCAACGCAGGTCGTCCCCACAGGGCGGACGCCGTTTCCATGGAAGTGGGTCGGGTTCGGCGGACTCGCGGTCCTGCTCGGACCGGCCTTGCTGGTGTCGAAGGCCAAACGGGTTCGCTGGCCGGTGTATGGGGTTCTGCTGGTGCTGCTCGGGGGGAGCCTGGCGTACGGCGTGTTCGAGAATCAACACGAGCAGGCACAAGGGATTGGGGCGGTTTTGTGTACCTCGTGTGTGGGAATCGAAGAGGCGCGTGAGCCGATCCCCCACTTGACCGACGAGCAAATCGAGGCGCTTCAGCGCGTCGACCAGCCGTTCGAGTGGGTTGTGTTTTACGCCACATGGTGCCATGCGTGCCCGTTTGCGGAGGCCCTGGTCGAGCTGGCGGCATCGTACAACGACCTGATCGACTACCGTTTCGTCGATGTGGAGACCGATACCACGCTCGCCGAGCACTACGGGGTGATCCGTTCGGGACGGACGATTGTTCCGGCGATTCTCCGAATGGACACCGGCCGTGTGCTGTTCGGAGTCGAGGACCTGGAATCGCGGCTGATTGCCACGCTGGAGGTGGAGGAATGAGGTGGACCGGAAGGCGGAGGATTGTCCAAGGATCGGGACTCCTGTTGGGCTTGTTCGGTGCGTTTGGCATCGGGATGACGCACCTCATCTTCCCCGGGCTGCATTGCTACGCCTGCCCATGGGCGGTCACGGTCTGCCCCGTCGGCCTGGCGCAGAACCTCATTGTCTTTGGAGCACCTCCGTTCTTCCTGCTGGGCACGTTGATTGCGTACGGGTTGCTCGCCGGTCGGGGATTCTGTGGGTGGTTCTGTCCGTTCGGCACGCTCAACGATCTGTTGTCGTTTCGCAAGGTCCCCATCCGGAAAGCGTTTTCCTACGGCAAGTTCGCGGTACTCCTGGGGACGCTGGTCGCGGCGTGGGCATTTGCCGACACGATGTTCTGCAAGTTGTGTCCTGCCGCCTCCCTCGAGGCATCCATCCCCTATCTGATCAATGGGGTGGCTGAGGTCAATCGGCCGTTTCTGATCCACATGGGGACGTTGGGGGCAACGTTGATCGGGATGGTCCTCATTGCGAGATTCTGGTGCCGCTACCTCTGCCCGATGGGAGCCATCCTGTCGCTGTTCAACCGGGTCAGTTTCCTCCATCTCCGCTATGCGCCCGATCTGTGCACGCACTGCAATCAGTGTTCCGCCGCATGCCCGATGGGAATCGATCCAATGGAGGACCACGACGACCACAACTGCATCAAGTGCGGCGCCTGTGTGGACGCCTGTTCTCTGGGATCGCTGACGCTCCGCTATGGCTCGAAAAGGGACGCGTCGTGATTCGGTATGCCCTTCTTGGCCTCGTTCAAGGCGTCACGGAATTCCTTCCGATCTCCAGCTCGGGACACCTCCTGCTGGTTGAGCGACTCCTCTCGATGGATCCGCCCGGTGTGTTGCTCGAGGCGTTTCTGCATTGGGGAACCCTTGCCGCGGTTCTGATCTCCTTTCGCGGCGATATTGCGGATCTTGCGCGGGGCTTCACTTCGAAAGGGTCGCTTGCGCATCGCAAGGAGGTCGGCCTGATCCTCGCCGGGACGGTCCCGATCGTCGTGGCGGGGATCCTTCTCCGCGACCGAATCGATGCGTTGTTCTCTTCGCTGGCGGGCGTGATCGGCGGACTGCTGGTGACCGGCGTGCTGTTGATGGTGGCGACCTTCGTGCGGCGCCGCGTCCAGCGGCAGCAGGCGAGCTTCTCCGATGCCCTGGTGGTGGGCCTGGCGCAGGCCTCCGCCCTGGTCCCGGGACTCTCCCGCAGCGGCGCAACGATCTCCGCCGGCATGCTGTCGGGGCTCATTCCTCGTCGTGCGGCCCGGTTCTCCTTTCTGTTGTCCATCCCAGCACTTCTGGGTGCCGGCATGGTCAGCTTGTGGGACGTTTGGCGGTCGGGGATCGAAGCCGAGATTGCGTGGACGGGGATCCTGATCGGCTCCGCGGTGGCGTTCCTCGTTGGCTTGATCACCATCAAGGTTCTGTTGCGGATCGTGGCGACCGGAAGACTGTGGGGATTCGGATTGTACTGCTTTGCTCTGGCCGGTCTGACCTGGGCGCTGCTGGTGTAGTCCGCTGCGTGACTAGAGCGCACCTGAACTCGAGATGAGGACCACCACCGCGGTGAGTCCGGCAACCGCAAGAAGAAGCGTGAGTACCGAAGCCCAAGGCGATCTGGACGTTGCCGGGAGCGGATTCTCTGCGATCTGATCGGCGGATCCTTGATCGCTGTCGGCCGGGGGTGCAGGGGCCACCACGTAATAGCGGTCGATGACATAGGCTCCCTTGGTGCCGCGGTCGAGGGTCGTTGAGACGCCGGTCCGCGATGACGTGTCCCAATTGATCGGATCCATGATCGCGTAGGTGTCGCCCACCTTGCCTGTGATTACGATCCAGTGGCAGTTCTCCGACTGCGACGATCCGGACCGGCAGACCGTATTCCAGTGGACTCCGGCGATCACCGGGTTTCCCTGCCTCAGGGCGTAGTCGATGACGATGGATGCGACGGGATTGAGTCCGACCTCGCTTCGGTTGACGTATTGCGTAAGCGTGACCGAGTTCGGAATGGCTTCCCACACCAGGTTGCAGCTCTCGAAGCCGTTGTGCGCGCGGAGCCAATCGTTCAGGATGCCCGGATCCATCCCCGAGCGAGCGTGCCCCGTGGATGACTGCGCGGCCGAGACGTCCACCGTCACGCCGTAGTACGCAAGGGTCGAGGCGACCGCCGTAACCAGGCAACCGCTCTCCCACACCGTATCCGGGCATGACGCCATGCCCAGGGAGCAAATGCCCCAATTGTTCGTACCGTCGGTGTAGTTCTGATTGAACGATGGAACCGGGCGCGGCAGGGAGATGCTCTCCGCAGCGGCTCCCGGCGCGAGAAGGAGGACGAACAGACCCAACAAAAGGAAACGGCTTGCGTATCGGCTTCGCGTCATCAAAGGACCTCCAACAGGTCGGTTGCGGCTTGCAGTGTGAAGTTGTGTACAGGGGGGGGCTTCGGCGGGGAAGCGCCGTTGCTACGGATCCATGCGGTGATCATACCGGCGGCATGCGCCCCAAGGATGTCCGACGGATACGAGTCCCCCACGAACAATGCGTCGCCTGGCTCCGTTTCGAGGCGATCGAGGAGAATCCGGAAGATTCGAGGATCGGGTTTGTAGATACCGGCATCTCCGGCCACAAGGAGCGCGTCGAATCGTTGCTCGATGCCCAGGGCATGGATCTTCTCCCACTGCATGTCGGACGGGCCGTTCGTCAGCAGGCCGAGGCGAACGTTGCGTCCAAGGGTCTCCAGAAGCGTTTCCACTCCGGGGAACAGACGGACACCGGATTCCTTCCGGATTTGGCTGTAGGCCTCGGCAAATCGTTCGCAGAGTGCTGGGTCGTCTGCGCCTCGTTCTCGAAAGACGATTTCCCAGACGCGTTTCCGGGTTGCCTGCGCGGAATTGGCCTGCACTTCCAGCTTCAGCCACAGGTGGTTGTAGCGGTCTACGGTGCCATTCAGGGGATCGAGAAGGGTGCGGGACTCGCCGATCCGGTCCAGCGCGTTGGCAACGACCTCGCCAACCGTGAGTACGTACGAGCAAAGTGTCGAGTCGAGATCAAAGACCACGGCCTTCCATTGTCGCGGGTTCATCGGTTGATCGGTGCCTCCCCCTCCCGTAAGCTACCTTTCGGCGATGGCTACACTGCCGATGGAAACAACATTTCGCGCGATGGAAGCCTGAAAAGAATCATAGCTAGGCAGCCGAATGGGTGCAAGGGAGGATGCGTGAGGATTATCGGCGGGTCACGGCGCGGGCGGCGGCTCGTGGATTGGGAGGAGAGCGGAATCCGGCCTGTGCGCGATTTCGTGCGCAGCGCGCTGTTCAGCATCCTCGTGGAGTTCGTGCCGGGATCCTGCTGCCTCGATCTGTTTGCCGGCACCGGAAGCCTGGGTTTGGAGGCGATCTCCCGTGGGGCACAGAAGTGCTCGTTCGTGGATCGCTCGAATGCGGCCTGCGCGCTGGTACGCAAGAATGCCGAAGCGCTGGACTTGCTAGACCGGTGCGAAGTGCTCGAACGTGATGTGATCGATGCCATCGAGATGTTTGAGCGGCGGGCTCGCTGCTACGATCTGGTGTTTCTCGACCCGCCGTATCACCAGGATCTCGTGCCGCCCGCTCTGGAGGCGCTCGCGGGCGGCCGGATCCTCTCCGCCGATCCGGTGGTGGTGGTCGCTACCCACGTACATCAAGGGGGAGCGGATCGCTATGGGGTGCTGGAACGCGTGGATGGACGCAAGTATGGCGACAACCGCCTCGATTTCTACCGTCGGGCGGAGCCGGATGGTTGACGGAGCAGGCCGAAGCGATTAGCGTGTAGCGACCATGAGCGAACATGTGATCCTGATTACGAATGACGATGGGGTCAATGCGCCGGGATTGTTGGCGTTGCGTTCCGGCCTCTGCGGACTTGGCCGCGTCGAGGTGTTCGCGCCCGAGCGCAACTGGTCGGCCGCGAGCCGGACGCGCACGTTTCACAAACCCCTCCGGGTAGACGAGGTGCAGATGCTGGACGGAAGCAGGGCCTACGTCACCAGCGGCACCCCGTCGGACTGTGTGTCTCTGGCACTGCTTGGCCTGCTCAAGGACCGCCCCTCGTTGATCGTTTCCGGGATCAATGCTGGACTGAACCTTGGACGTGATGTCTCGTATTCCGGAACCGTTGCCGCGGCGATGGAGGGTGTCCGTGGTGGAATTCCGTCGGTGGCGATCTCCTTCGACACCCTGAGCGGCGATACCGATGCGCCGGATTACACCCCGGCTGCCGTGTTTGCCGAACGCTTGGCCCGCTTCCTGCTCGCCAAGCCGGACTATCCCCAGGGAATCCTGCTCAACGTCAATGTCCCGCACCTGCCCGCCGGACGTCCGCTACGAACGCGAACCACCCGGCTCGGCGGGGACGCGTACTCCAACTACCTCGTTACCGGAAAAGATCCGCATGGGCGGAACTACTACTGGGTGACCGGGGATCCCTACCAGGGGGTTGCTTCCACGGATCAGGAGACCGACATTGCCGCGATTGCAGACGGATTCGTGTCGATGACCCCGATTCATCTCGACATGACCGAGCATTCCCTCATTGAGGAGCTGCGCGGCTGGGAGTCGGATCTTGGGGGAAGCGCCTAGTCTGTCGAGTTCGAAGGCCCGATCAATTCCCCAACGGCCGGGTCTCTCGGTGGTTACACAGCCGAAGCGATCCGTGACCAAGCGGTCATGACGGCATTTCCGGGAGAAGCGTCCTAGTGATCGCATCAAAGACCTGCGAATCCGAGAAGGAGAAGCGTCCTAGTGATCGCGCGATGACGGGACGCGATCACAATGCTCCGTAGGCAGAAGCGTTGGTCGCTTCTGCGTAAGTGATGCCATGGGCTAAGCAGGCATCACGGCAGATTCTGCGTTAGTGATGACATCGACCAGACGGTCATCACGACATTCTGTGGCAGAAGCGCTGGTAGCTTCTGCGTTAGTGATGACATCGACCAGACGGTCATCACGACATTCTCCAAGTGATTGCATCAAAGACCTGCGAATCCGAGAAGGAGAAGCGTTGGTAGCTTCTCCAAGTGATCGCATCAAAGACCTGCGAATCCGAGAAGGAGAAGCGTTGGTAGCTTCTCCAAGTGATCGCATCAAAGACCTGCGATCACTACTAGGCCTTCCAGATCGTCCAAGCGCCGACGACGATGAACAGGGCGCCTGCGACATAGTGCATGATCCGCGTGGCCGAATCGGGCAGAACGCGTGGCAGTGCGCAGCCCAGGGCAACAGCCAGGATCGTCGACAGCATCAGCGCGCTGGCCGCGCCGATAAACACTCCCCACGGAGTCTCCGACCGGCTGGCCAGTCCCAGGATCGCCAGCTGTGTCTTGTCTCCCAGCTCGGCAAGGAAGATCAGGCCAAACGTCATCAGAGCCTCTCGAAGCATGATGTCCCCTTTCCGCGGACGATGATCCCCGGATTCTAACCGTCGATTCATGCCCCGGCAATGGCCGGATGTGACTTGCTGGAAGAGTAGAGTTATCCTATCTTGAAGGATATCGGAAGACGAGCAAGGGCAAGGAGAAGAGTGAGTAGAGAGGTTTTCTCGCGGCAGGAACGAGGGCTGATTGCCCTGCTGTTCGTGGCGCTCGCAACGAGTGGAGTCATCGAGTTGGTGCCTCGGTCTGCTCGAGTGGTGGAGTCCTTTCCTGTACCGGTCGTCGTAGAGGACGTCTGCGTCGTTTCTCCGGTGTTCGTCGCTCCTGCAAGAGTCGATGTCAACAGCGCAACTGCAGAGGAACTGACGCGGCTATCGGGCATCGGTCCCGTCCTCGCGCAACGGATCGTCGCATACCGGGAAGCACATGGATTGTTTCGCTCGATCGACGCTCTGGATGCCGTTCCAGGTGTCGGCCAGGCCACCATCAAAGGATTTCGGGACGAAGCGGTGGTCGGGGACCTTGCCGATCAGTAGAAGACGCAGCGTGTTCGGTGGCGAGGGCTTGCTTTGAAGAGGGCACCCTGCCCCCGGTTCCACAGAATCATGTCGAGCCTCCGCGGGGATGTCACGATTCCACATGCCCGAAGCTCGCTCGTCAGAAGCTCCACCGCGTGGAGCGCGCATGCGCGCAGTTCGACCTCCTCGGGGGCATCGTGTGGGATCAACTCCCCGTGTTCGATGCGTTGTAGAAGCTCCGGGCGATAGCAGAGAACCCCCTCCAATCGAAGGACGTGAGGAACAAGGTTGTCGGCGAACATCGTCAGTTCATCGATGTCCTCGAATCGTCCGGGGCCTTGCCCGTGGAAGGCGAGGTGCAGATCCGAGGCCGCAATTTGCGCTCTCTTGTAGAACGGAACGATTCGATCGCCGTACGGCGATTCGTCGTGAAAGAACGGCTGCCGGCAGAGCTGCTCGATCCATCGCGCGGCTGATCCTTCCGCTGCATCAATGAAGTCAAGGAACCGCCCATTGTGATGGCGCAGGAGATCGTTTCCGAGGTCGTTCCAAGCCTGGGCAAACAGCGTCATCAGCTCGAAGGCGTCGGCGTTGGCCGGATCCTGAGCGAAGAGGCGAGCGCAATCCTCGGCGGTGACGGTGGCGAGGCGTTCGGCCGGTATCGATCCGTGCTTGCGGACGTGTTCCGTGAGGAGCGCGGCAATCGTGTTGTAGCCGGAGAGGCTCGCACGCTTGCGCAGGTGAGGAAACCAGCCCGATCCGAAGTTGATCGCATCGAGGGTCACGGCGAGTGCCGCCGTGGCCTCGCTATCGCCGGGCATACCGTCCCAAGCGTTCGCAACCGGCTGTTCTCCGGTGTCGCTCGATTCCGATCGAGTCAGCTCGGCGCAAAGGCGCTGCGCGGCATTGCGTACGCCGTCGGGATCAATCCGTACCGAACTGGCTTCTTCTGAGACCTTGCGGCACGCTGCACGGATCCGCTCGAAGATCGACAGCTTGCGATCCGGTTCGTGATTTGCCTGCATACGTACAGTGTAGCAGGGATTGGGCGGTGAGACACCCTGCTCGCAAGAAGGGGCCGTTCGCCCCTATGATGCGGTGGAATCCCCGGCTGCGGGAAAGGAGGAAACATGAACAGGTCGGCATGGATCCTGGTCGGTGTCGCGGTGGCCGTTTTCATGGCCTTTCCGGTCTTCGCTCAGCGGGAAGTCCCGCTGCTGCTGGCCACGACTTCCGAGGTTCTCCGCTTGCCGCTCGTGGGGCTTGATCTCTCAACGGCATCGGTGGAGCGCCTGTACGTCATCGCACTTCCGCAGACCGATCTGGCGGTGGTCTTGCGCCCGATTCCCGAGGAGGAATACGGGACGTATCAGGTTCAGGCGATCGCGCCGGAGATGATCGACCTTCAGATGCTGGCTGCGGCGTTCGTGCTCCCTGTGGTTACCGAGCAGGACGTTGGGGGCCTGACGGATGATGTATTGACCTTTCTCCGCCGGATGGTCAACTGGGTGAGCGGATACGATGTCTTCGACGAGGGTGTTGCCGCGTTGGCGGACGGAGATTGAAGAAACGGGGGATGAAGGCGGGTGGCGAGGAATCTGCGGCGAGGGACGGCTTTAGGGATCGGCTCGATCCTGTTGTGGTCATTGTCCGTTCCTGTGTCCCGGGTGGTTGTCGAGGATCTCGGCGTACTCCCTGGAGCGGCGCTTGTCTTCCTCTTGGGAGGTGGGTGCCTCGCAGTCTTGACAAGTGTGCGTGAACGGAGCGTGGGGTGGATTCGAGGGCTGTCGAAGCCGCACCTGCTATGGACAGGCCCGCTGTTTGTAGCGTACTTGGTGTTGCTGTACATGGCTGTCGGATGGGCGCCGAGCCGCGCGGATGCGCTGGTTGCCGGCCTGGCGAACTACATTTGGCCGTCGATGATTCTGGTGTTCTGCGTTGTGCTGCTCCGTGAGAGACCTCACGTGGTACGGCTTGTCCTCGGGGTTGCGGCGGCGCTTCTGGGGATCGCGGTGGCGTCCTCATCCAATATGGGTGGCGGATTGCAGCTGCTCCGTGCGGTAAGCTCCCCTTCCATCACCCTTGGACTTGGATTGCTTGCCGGCATCGTCTGGGCACTCTATTCGGTTGCCGCGCGGATACACCCACAGAGGAACTCGAGTGGTGCGGTGGCCATCTTCCTGCTGATTGCCGGGGGAATCGTTGCCGTGATGGCCGGCCGCTTGTGGAGTGGTCTGGTTTGGACCCCCCGCGCGACGGCCTCGTTGGTGATCATGGCACTGTTGCCGAACTCCCTTGCCTATTGGCTGTGGGACGAAGCCGTCAAGCGAGGCGACATCGCGACCTTGGGCGCGATGTCGAACCTCATTCCGATTCTGTCCGTCTCGATCGGGATTCCGCTGTTGTCCGCCCGGCCCACGGTCGAACTGATCGTGGGGGCCGGCTTGGTTGCTGCCGGGAGTTTCGTGGCCCGCTCGGCCTTCCCCTCCTCAGGACGAGCCGATGCTGCCCCGGTGGATCGCTAGGTGTCCCCAGCGTCCTCTTTCTTCTCACCAGGTCGCTCAGGCGGGAACCCTTCCGGGAAGTCGGGAGCACCGTGGGGCCGCCGAGGTCTTGGGGGGCGGTGTTGGATGCTCGGACGATGCTGTCCTCTCATCTGCTCCTGCAAGCTGTCGACGTGCATCAGCGTGATCGTGCTCGCGTTGTCCTTGTCCATCCCCGCATCCACCATGGACTTGTAGAACGCAGCGATCGATTCGCCCATCTTCTTCATCTGCTCAGCCGAATAGAGGCTGTCCTGGATGCCTCGCATGAGGTTCGGGATCCGCTCGGTCACCACATCGAGGACTTCGCGGACTTCATCGACGTCTTCGATCTCGATCTCCTCGAGCTGCTCCTCCAGTTCCTCCAGCTTCTCCTGACGTTCTTCAAGCTGCTCCTGCATCCGCTCGAGCCGTTCCTGCTCCCGCTCAAGCCGCTCCTGTTCCCGTTCGAGCTTCTCTTGCTCACGCTCGAGCCGCTCCTGTTCCCGTTCGAGCTTCTCTTGCTCGCGCTCTCTCGATTCCTGGTGATTCATCGTATCTCGGTGTTTGTCCTTGTCGAACATGATTCTCCTTTCCATGCTGTCGGATGTCCTCTCGAAGGTGTGTGCGGGGGAGTACTCCGCAAGGATCTGATCGGTCGCGTCATCGACAGAGAGCCCGGCGGTGAGGAGTTTCTGGTACGAGTCGAAGACGGCCTTGCCGGTTTGTCTCGCATTCGATGGGTCGCGAGTCCAAAGCGTGCAAGCAAGCAAGCTCGCTGTGGCGCGCGACATTCCCTCATTGTGCCACGCAGTGAGATGGTGCACGACCTCATCTGCCATCAGCCACGGGAAGCGAATGTTCGGCCCATAGGCAACGACGGTGAGTTCGCGAGCGGCGGCGGTGGACACACCGGCGTTCTCGAGGCGGCGGACGAATGCGCCGACGTCTTCCGCAAATCCCGGGGCGTCCGCGCCTCTCGATTGGCAGAGATCCCGGATCTGATCGTCACTGAAGCCGGGTGCTTGCAGAAGCCGCTCCAGCGATTGACGCTCGGTGTTCATTCGGGGGTCAGACATCGCGGGGGCTCCTTGCCGAACCACGCGAAGGTTTTCTCTTCCTGCCGATGATTCGCACGTCCTGGCCCATCAGCCGCAGTCTTGCCTCGACTGGTGATCCCCGGCGTCCTGTATTGACACCGAGTTGGAACCCCACCAGGAAGGATCCGACATCGACCTGTGCACTGTCTCCTACGCCCGTTTCGGAGGCCACGCGCCGCCAGATACGGCGGATGGCTTTTGGGGGTGATTTGGCGTTCTGAACGAAACCGTGGCGCATCCAGAGGATCTCAGTCAGCTCGTTCCTGCAGCTTTCGCATGTTTGCAGATGGATGGCAACCTGCGTGGCTTCCTGAGAATCGAGCTTGCCGGTAGCGTACCAAGGCAGAAGCTCCAGAATCGTCTTGCAGTCTGTCATGTCAGCTCCTTTGCCAAGCTCTTTCTCGCGTTGTACATCCTAGATTTGACCGTACCCTCCGGAATCCCCAGTACGTCAGCCGTTTCGCGGACGCTCATCTCCTCGTAGAACACGAGGTGAAGCACCTCGCGCTGATGCTCCGGGAGTGTCCCCAGCGCACGCTGCACCTGTTCTCTGAGTTCGATGGTCGGTGCGGGATCCGGCTCCACCAGATCGAGCTGTGGCGTACGGTCTGCGCGAGATTCGCGCCGGAGCAAGTTGTGGGCCAGGTTCCGCACGATGCCCAGGATCCACGTCGTCACCTTCGATTTCCCTCTGAATCGGTTCGCTCCATTCCACACGGCCAGCATTGCCTCCTGTAGCACCTCCTCGGCAAGCGTCGGATTCCGGACAATGGACAGCCCGAAGTGGTAGGCCCGGTCAGCGTGACGTTCGTAGAGCTCGCGAAACGCCCGGCGATCGGCCTGTGCTACGAGCTGAAGAAGTGCCTCGTCGGACTTCACGTCTTGTGTCCCATCGTCTTGCCCCTTCGGCTTCAGTTCTTTTCACCCATTGAGTGGCGAAATCGAGGGTTCGGGTTCACTCCTCTAGTAGCCGGCTTCAATATCCACGCGGTTCGGGAGAGGACTGCCGGTTGCTGCGGCGTTCAGTATCTCGGCCAGCTGGTCCATTCGCCGCTGCTCCATCTCGGTGCTTCCGAACGCGCCGCCTCGATGGGGGCTCATCACCACATTGTCGAGTTCCCAGAATGGGAACCGGGATGGAGGGGTGCCAACCCGCTCAGGTTCGGTCCGAGGATAGGCGTACCATGTGTCGATCCCGGCGGCGGCGATCCGCTTCGTGCGCAATGCATCGTATAGGGCCTGCTCATCGACGATTGCACCCCGTGCGACATTGACCAGCACAGCGTGATTCGGCATCGCAGAGAGTTCCTTGCTTCCGATCAGCCCTTCGGTCTTCGGTGTGAGCGGGGCGGCAACACACAGGACATCGGCGCCCGGTAACAGGCTTGGCAGCTTCTCCGGTGCGGCGACTCGAACGAATCCGGGGCTGGGGCGTCCCGGCCGTCGGCGAACGGCCATGACGTTCATTCCCATTGCATGGCAAATTGTCGCGACTCGGGTACCGATTGCGCCCAACCCGAGAAGCAGGAGCGTTTTCCCGTGCAGTAGCTGCATAGTGGACCCGTCATACCGGCTTCGCCAGTCGTGATGGCGAAATGCTCGATCTACCGATGTAATCGATTTGGCGGCATCCAGCATGAGTGCAACCGCGAGCTCCGCGGCGGCGGTGGCGTTGTGGTGAAGGTTGTGAAGCGAAATGTGTGGGAAGTCGCTCGTCAGCAGACGCTGTGTGGCGCTCGGAACGCCGGCGTAGGGGACGATGACCGCACGGACTTCGGGACAACGTATCAACTGCTCCTCGGTGGGCCGACCGCCGACGAGGATCTGCGTTTCAAGCGGAGGGCTTGCCGGGTTTGCCGATAGAGCAATCGATGAATCGATTTGGGGTTCGAGTTGAGCACGTGACGCAACGGTGAGTTCAAACAGAACGTGAACATAAAGAGGAACGCCATTCTCTTGACCGGCTGGCTCGTTGAGAGCGATCATCACATCTTGGAGTGTACCGCGAAATCCATCCGGAGCTATCGAGACGTCGATGGATCCGACACGCAGATGTCCTGCCCGGTTGACAGCCAACGGCAGTTGACTGGCGAGGATCGCTGTCGCGTCCGACCTTGTGGACTCGGAAGGCGCGGCTCCCCGTGATCCTAAGTCACGGGGAGCCGGCGAGTCTGAGAACCTCCTACTCAGCCGGAGCTTCGACCAACTGGATTCGCACCCTGCAACTCGTTCCATCCTTGAACACGAGTCGCACGTCGTAGGTGCCGGGAACCAGATCGGTGGTATCGATCCGGAAGTGGTAATACCCGTGATCGTGGGCGTAGCGTACTTGGGTGCTGAGAAGTAGGTCTTGTTCAACAGAACCCTCGCCAAGGTCCAGCCGGTACAGCTCGATGATCAAGTACGAGTTGCGATCGGCCTCCCCGTGCCGGTCATGGAGCTTACAGCCGCCGGTGATCGGTTCGCCGATCTCGTAGACTGCCGAGAGCGGCTGCCCTGCGATCGATGGAGGATCTTCTCCGTCTTCGAGTGGAAGGCAACGGTCGAGGAACGTGTCATCCCCGCCGGCGCCCATCGGGGCAACGATCACGGTTCCTTCCGGTGGCGTGATCGTGTCGATTCCGAATACGCTGCTGCGCCTGCTGAGGACCTGGGCGTTTCCCAACGCGTCGCGGGCTCCATCGATGTTGACATGAACGTGCAGGAGCTTCTCATCCTCGTCCAGGATCTCGTACCTTGTTCGGTAGACATCGTCTTCTACCCAGGTACCTCCGGTGAGGAGCAATGTGGAGTCCACGGCCGGCGTGAAGCCTACTGTTGGCGTCGTTGCCGTATCCATTGCTTCCGAATAGCTGATCGTGACAGTGAATACGCCTCCTATATCGTCCTGCTCGATCAGTAGATCGCTTGCTGCGACGCTTGTTACGGTGGGGTTGAGTGTATCAACCCAATTCCATGAACCCAACGTGTATGTCTCCACAGGATTGCCGGCAGAATCACGCGCATCCGTGACACGGACGGAGATGCCCGGGACGTCGACATTCTGATCCACGACATCGAAAAACGTGGCCACACGTTGATTGACAGGATCGCCCTCCCAAATGCAAGTGGGATTTTCGAGGGTGTGAATGGGGCCCGTTGTGATATCCGGGTCAAACGTCAGCGTCGGATTCGCATTCGGATCCATCTCCTCACTGAAATCAGCCGCGAGGCCGAAAACCCCTCCCGCATCGCGATCCGTAATCCGAAACATGGACGCCCCTCCGGAAACATTACAGAGAGCGAGAACTGTGGGATTGAGCATGTCGATCTCGAACTCAACCTCAGGGGCGTAGGGCAACACGTTGTTGCCTGCAAGATCGCGACCGCCATCGACATCAATCGCTACCGCGTCGACATCCTGATCCTCGTCAATGACATCGACGGTCCAACGCACGGTGTCGTTGGTCACCACCGATGACGTCCATTCATACCCATCAACATCGAGCGTTTGCGGACCCACAGTGACATCGGGCGTGAACGAGATCGTGGGGACATGATCGTGGGTTGGGTCCATCGATTCGCTGAAACGAATGGCCACCTCGAACGTTCCCTCTCCGGCATCCGCATCGCTCAGCAGCGTGTCGTTCACCGTCACGCTGGCCACGGTAGGCGGTGTCGTATCGAAGGTTACCTCGTTGTCGGTGCTCGTTGATGCGTTGTTGGTGTTTCCGACCAGATCCTCTACACCTCCTGCCGGAATGGATACGACGGCTGTGCCGTCGCTGGGGGGGTGAACCGTTACTCGGAATGTCGTGCCGTCGTTGGGCGGCAGCTCTGAGACGTTGACTACCGCACCGGGGGTGCCTCCCACTTGGACATCGCCCGCAGCAAACGTGCCATCATCGATGGACTCGCTGAATACGGCGATGAACAACAGATCAGCGCCATTGGTCGGATCGTCTTGGGATGGATCCTGATCGATGGTCACGTCGGGCTGCGCCATATCGACTGCCACCTCGTTGTCGTTGCTCGTCGAGGCCGTGTTGGTGTTCCCAGCGTAATCCTCGATGCCACCGGCAGGAATGGTGACAGTCACGGTCCCATCGCTGGTGACAGGGATTGTGAGCGAGTACGACTTCAGGTCCAGCCAGCCGATGGCCGGGTCTTCCGTATCCGCGGTGCCGCCGACCACCACGTCGCTGCCATCGAAGGTGCCGATATCGATCTCCTCGTCGAAGGTCACCGTGAAGACGACAGGAGACACGCTCGTTGGATCGCTCTGCCCTGCTGCTTGCTCGACCGTCACGTTCGGCGAGACCGTGTCGATTCGATACGGGCCGTACGTGTCGTGGGCAGCCCAGTTGCCGGCATTGTCTATGGTGGCGATGTGGTAGTACCACTCCCCATCGGGCAGGTGTGCTCCGGTATTGAGCACGATCTCCTCCATGGTCTTGACCTGCGCAGGCACCCATGTGGGAGATGTTGTCCACGCGTCCTCGTAGCCATCAACCCCCGAGCTGGCATCGGACGATGTGGGGTAATCGTAGAACTGGACGTAGTCGTTGTTAGACCAGACGCCTGCCGTATGGCTCGTACAGTCCAGCGTGGGATTGGTAGGCGCTGTCGTGTCGATCCAGAACGGCCCCAGATGCTCTGTGCTCGTCCAGTTGCCAGCCAGGTCCACGGTGCGAATGTGTAACCAGTGGCTGTTCCCGTCGCTGAGCGTCGGGCTCTCTATGGTGTGCGGGTCGGCGGTGTGGGCAAGATCCTGCGTTGTGTCCGGGACGCCGGCTGGATTGGCGCCCCACGAATACGAGTAGCCGGCCACGCCTGTGATTGCATCCGAGGCGCCGAGCCATCGAACATCGATCGTTGGATCGCTGGCCCACGTGCTCGTTGTATGACTCGTGCTTTCGACTGTCGCCGGATCGATCGGCGGTGTCGCGTCAATGTAGAGCGTTGTTTCCGCTGTGTAGCTACTCAAGTTTCCGGCGTTGTCCCGTGAATACAGCTTCCATTTGTACGTGCCTTCGGAGAGTCCGGTCGGGTTGTAGTCGGTATCCGAGACGTAATCATCTCTGGGGTTCGGCCCGGTCACGACAATCCGGTAGGTATTCGTGTCTTGCATCCCGCTACCGGTGTCGGTCGATGCACTCCAGGAAAGAAGCGGTGAAGTATCGGTCGTGTAGCTCCCATCCGCTGGGTCGAGCCCGGTGGGAACAGACGGCGGTGTGGTGTCGATCCGGAACGGACCGAACGTGGTCCCTCCTGACCAGTTCCCGGCGTTGTCGACGGTGGCGATGTGGAAGTACCAGTCACCGTCGGTAATTGCAGTGAACGTCGCGCCGGCCCAGGTCTCGTCTTGTTCCTTGGTTTCCGAAGGCATCCAAGTGTCTGACGTATCCCATTCGACCTCGAAACCATCCACGCCGCTGCCTCCGTCGGTTGCCCCTGAGATCTGGATGTCGACCGTGTTGTCGTTGTCCCAGACGTCCGCCGTGTGGCTCGAGCTTGCTGGTGTCGGATCCGTCGGCGGTGTGTTGTCGAGAAGGTAGGTCTCATCGACCGCCGGTTCTCCACTGGGAAGCGGGTTGTCCGAGAGGTCGGCGATATCCTGCCCAGCAGCGAGATCAATGCCCACCGTTCCGTCGTAGCCGGCCAAATCACCGCCGGAGACCGTCAGGTCGTAAACCGCCGGGTAGATTTCTGTGACTCCGATCAACAGAGCCGTCGTTCCCGTGACCAGGAAATCGCCGTGCGTAACGTTCTTGACGTCCTCGTCGAACGTCGCCCGGAACACGAGCGTGTCCGCGTTCGTCCAGGCTGTTGATGGGGTCAGCCGCTCGAACGAATCGAGACTGGGCGGCTCGAAATCGGGGAACGTCACATGCACGTCGTCGAGCAAGGCCCAGATGTCGTTGGCAGACATCGTCACGCGATCGACGAGCTTGGACCCGCCAGCGGGACTGTATGTGGCATACATCGCTCCGGCAGGCACATTGATTGTGAACGGCTCGTCACCCTCACCTCGGATCGTTATCGCAAGCGAATCGTTCTGGAGTCTGAGGCTGTGAAAGGTAAATGGATCACCGTTGCGTGATGTGATCACGATGGTTTCCGGTAGGCCGAACGAGTCAACGTCCATATCGGCGCCGCGCCACAAGAATAGTTGCGGAGCCGATCCTTGGTAATCCAGACCCACCTCAGGCGTTCCCGTGGTGATGTGCGCTGTGCTGTCACCCCCAGGTCTTGAGTTGAACTGATCGGTGTACTCGGTCTGCCCGCGCCCTGCGATTGACAGTGCAATGAACAGTCCCAGAGTCATGACTAGAGATCTCACAAATCGCGGTCTTGAACTTGTGTCATTGATACCAATCGTTGCCATACTAGCCTCCTTGCCGAGTTCTGCAATTCAGAGCGACAAGTCAGTCCACCCTCACATCGAAACTGTCCTGTTGCCCCTATCAGCCGTCTGACTCTTCGGCAGCCCGGCTGCCTCGAACGCAGTGCGTTGACGAACGCTGCGCGTTCTTCGAGCGAGTCCGATGGATTCGCTCTTTCCACGCATGGTGTGTGGAGGCCCGTGGCTTTGCGGCCCATTCTCGCGAATGGTGTGCCCTTTCGTTAAACCAAGAGATAAAGATAGAAGAAAACTGGGAGAAGAGTCAAATGAATGAAACGAAGTGGGGTGGCGCAGGGCTGCATAGCGTGTCCGGAGAGACTGTGAAGGCTGCAGATTTCGTCCATCAGCGCTTGCATCGGTCACGCCGTTTGGGTGCAAGAAGCAAGCGATGCACCCAGACTCAGGCTGATCGGCTTACGCCGATCAGCCAGTTGCTACCCACCCCCCACCGGCGGAAAGAGCCCGATGCGATCGTCTTCGTGGAGCAGCGTGTTGCGGTCTTCGACGACGCGGCCGTTGATCATGACCAGATGAACCAGATCGGAAGGCAGTGCAAGACGGGCTATCAGATCCGCAACGGTGGTCTCGTCCCGTACGGTGAACTCGAATGGCAAGCCGGCCTGCGTACTGGGGCGCAGGCCGGCCAGCGTGGCGAACAGGCGAACCTCAACCCTCACTTTTCGGCCTCTTTGTCGGCGGAGAGCGCGGAATCTTCACTCGGCGGCTGAGAGTCCTCGTTCGCGGCTCCTACGCCTTCTCGTGGGGAGAAGTACCATTTGTACAGCAACTGCATGTCGTCCGGGAACAATCCGAGCCGGGCACCGTCCTCAATTGGGCTGTTGAGCGCAGCGTAGCGCCCGTTCAGGAAGATGTTGCTGCCCACTTCGTCCAGAGAGATCCCGATTCGGGCAACCACGTTGCAAACCGTGTCACCGGTCTCGTGTGCTATGCGAAGCACCGTGTCAGACCGCACGTCGGATCCGGGCACAAACCGCCGCAGCTTCCCGTAGAGATGAATCTCGATCATGACCGCCTCGAATCGTCATGTACTACAGCAGGACAGGCGATGCGTCGCCCGCCCTGCTGCCGTGCCCATCAAGTGTTGGCCTAATCAGCCAAAGGCCCGATCCAATTCGCTATCCGGGATGTCCCACACGGCGTTGTGCGGCGGAAGCGGCTCGGTGGTCATGAACTCCGGCATCCGATCGTCGAGCTTGGTGAACCCGGCGCGGCGATTGAAGTCGAGCTCGAGATCCAAGACCTCCTTGCCGATTCGCGCGACATCGTCCATCGTCCACGAGGTGCCCAGCACGCCGTTGCACTCATCAACGACGCCTTCGAAGCCGCTGGCGATGTCGAGGATGGCGAATGCGATGAACAGGCAATGGCCACAAGTATCGATGAACGCGGTCGCGTACTGGAAGTTCCTTGCCAGTTCGGCCTTGTCGGGATTGAGCGGATCGAGCTTGCCGGACACACCGAGGATCTCCGGGGCGATGGTGTAGCCTGACGTATGGTCGGCACCCATCGTCGAGATGGCGTAGGTCATCCCGATCCCTTTGATGGCCCGGGGTTCGTAGGCCGGCATGCTTTGACCCTTGACGTGCGGGACACGTTGGACGCCCAATGCCTTGCCGGTGACCAACGCGCCAGCGCCCAAGATTCGTCCCAACGGGGTCGCCCGGCCGATCTCGTGCAACAGCTCGATGGCGTGGGTGCCGTCTCCGAATGCCGCGACGCCTCCTTCCATCGCAACGCCCAGTGCGCCGCCGATCTCGATGGTGTCGAGGCCGTATTCATTGCACAGTAGGTTCAGTTCGGCGATCTGATCGAGATCGTCGATCCCACAGTTCGCGCCAAGCGCCCAATCCGACTCATATTCGAGGCACGACGTGTGCTCGGAGCCCCCCGGACGGTGCCAGGTATTGGAGCAACGGATGATGCAACCCGGCGAGCAGGCATGGTTGTACAACGCACTTCCGGTGCGTTCCTTGTTGCCTTCGAAGATCGCTTCACCGGCGATCTTCGCCGCCCCCTCGAACCGGCCGTTGGAGAAGTTGCGGGTGGGTAGCGCGCCGGCTTCGTTGATGATGTTGACCAGCACCGCTGTGCCGTAGCTGTTCAGCGCCCCCTGTGGTTTGGTGATCGCATGCTCGGTGAGCGCCGCTGCGAGCTTCTTTCGACCTTGGTCGAACAGCGCTTGGTCGGCGAGCGGGATCTCCGGAGCAGCGGAGTCGTCGACAACGATCGCCTTCAACCCCTTGGATCCCATCACTGCTCCGAGCCCCCCGCGTCCGGCGTATCGGCTGGCTCGCCCCTCCATATCGCTGAAGCAGACGCCCGCTGCGGCCATCCGGTGCTCTCCGGCGACACCGATCGCACAGATGTCGACGGAGCCCTGACCATTGAAGCGGTCGAAGAGCGAGAGGTACGTGTCGGAGAGTCTCGTTCCCATCCAAGCGGTGGCCGGCTCGAACGTTGCGCCATCGGCATCGATCTTCAGCAGCCAGAAGTCATCGGACTGTCCCTCCACCACCAGCGCGCGAATGCCCAGTCGCGCCAACCGCTGTGCCCAACCGGTGCCCGCGTTGGCTTCCTTGATTCCTCCGGTCAGCGGCGACTTGCCCCCAACCGAGATTCGCGCTGAGGTGGGTGCATGGGTTCCGGTGGTGATGCCTGGAGAGAAGACGAGCTTGTTGCTCGGTCCGAGCGGGTGACACAATGGCGGGACTTCGTCGTGAACGATGCTCGAAGTAAGCCACCGCCCGGCACGGTTCTTGTACTTCTCGGGGACTGGCTCGAACGTCGCCGTCCGGTGGGTCATATCGACGCGTAGGATTCGTTCCATCGTTGCAGCCTCCTTGTTCGTGCACATGCTGAGATAGACAAGATCTCCGCCGTCCGCGATGGCGGCTTCGCAAACCACTATAGGGAGGACGGCGCGAGACTGGCAAGACGAGAGACATGCCTTGCTTCAGGGAACGACGATGGCAGCGAGGAGTCAGACCAAGGGGAGGAATCCGGCGGGTTAGTCGGGCTGGCTTCGCTCCAGGATCTGTTGTGCTACAAGCGATAGCGATTGCACGAGGCCTTCGTGTTCCCAGATGATTGAGCCGTCGCGGGCGATGAATGACGCGCAAGGGACAGTTCCTACCCCAAACAGATCGGCCAGCCGCCACGTCGGATCAAGGACCATCGAGACGTGCGGAGCAGAGGTCTCGAACGGTTCCGGATCATCGAGTTCCTCGGTGATCACAACGGTGACGTGGAACCACCTGGCGATTTCGAAGACCTCCGGAAGCATCATGTGGCAGTACGGACACTCGGCTCCGGCGAAGAACAGAAGGAGCGGCTCCTCCGCCTTGTAGAAACTGACGAGCGGGGCAAAGGGGTCTTCGGCGGTTTCCTCTTCGATGGCTATTGTGAGGTTGACAAAGGCGGAGTCGAGGTCCGCTGCGGTGAATTCCGGAGTCAGGGCGTGCACTGCTTGACCATTTCGAAGGAAGAGAATATGGGGAACAGTTCGAACGGTGTAGATCGAGGCGAGCAAGAAGCTGTTATCGACGATCACTGGCCAGGTAATGCCATAGTCCTCGATCATCGTGCGCGCTCCGGCATTGTCTTCGGGAACCGCAAGGAAGAAGGAGATCTCAGGTCTTGCCTGTGCTTCTGCCTGAAAACGGTGAATGGCCTCCGAGCAACCGCCGCACCCCGGAACTGTGAACATCAAGACCGCATCCCCCGAGAGATCGAGGTCGGAGATCGTGCCGCCTCCCACGGTCGGCAAAACGAACGGTGGCAGCGCCGGGAGCCGGTCGTCCTGCGCGCCGACGAAAACGGAGAGAATGGCTAGGAGGGCGAACAGCAGAAGAAGGCAACGATTGAACATCACGGCTCCTTTCGTGGTCACAAGACCAGGATTCTGAGTGTACACGATCTCTCTCATTCGCTATGGCAGGTCCCGTTTCGCACGGTCGGTGAGGGCCGTGTAGGATACGCAGAGAGAAGAGGCTAGGCATAAATGCGAGCGTGCCGGAACGCCGTTCGATCGCTCATGCGCAGCAAGCATTCCCGTCGTTCCTTTGAACACAGTGGTCACCTCGGTTGTCGAAGCAGCGGAAGAGGATCGGTGGGCGTGCCGATTCGCCTGGAACGGCCATGACGAACAGGTTCAGCCCTCTGCTTCAATCCGGATGGGACGCTCCTTGCCTTGGGTCACGGGAGCGGTCTCGGCAAGCTGCAAGACGACGATACACGAGCAGTGAGTCGTTTCCTGGCTCGCCGAAGTGCGATCCGTGACAGCGACTCTTACTTCCGACGAACCGGCGGTGATCACGAGGGCCGGCAACGGTATTTCCAATGTTTGAGATGAGCGCCTCGAAGAACGGCCATATGCCCCAGCTGGCGCCGATACTGACCTCTCACAGCGCGTATCGGATGTTGTTTCCGCGGAGTGAGCAGCAATGTCAGAAGGAGAGGAGAAGAACGGAGGAAGGTGAGAAAACCAAGAAAAAAAGTGAGAAGTGGACGAAATAGAGACGATGTTGTATATATCGTTGTGGTGTCCGGTAACGGAGCACAGGTCAAGCGAAGCCGAATGACATCCGTTTGGCCACAGCCACGGGTCTACGTACAGCTCTCACGCAGGACGGCGAGTCAGAGGCATTCGCCGACCGCACGCGTAGACGCGCGACAGTCGGTGCTGCATATGCCGGACAGCGCAAGGAGGCGTATGAAGACCGGGGCTGTCTGCGTGGTACTCTTGGTGTTGGTTTGCTTTGCGGTTTCTGCCGAATCCTCCCTCTCAGGCGACTGGTCGCTGTCCGTGACCGTCGATCCTGCGGCGGCATCGCCAATCTCGCTTGGTACATCGGTCGAAGCGGTCTACTCGGTGGGCGACTGGTCGTTCACGTCTTCGACGAGCCTCGGTGCGAGTGGGTGGAGTGGCCAGGACTTCGACGCCAGCGGCGCGTGGGGGCCGTTCTCCGTGTCCGCAGCACTGTCACTCGATCCATCGGCTATCGCTTTCAAGAAGTGGTCGAGTACCGCGAGCTGGGAGTACGAAGGCGTGTCGCTATCCTCCACGTTCAATCTCACGCCCAACTACGTGGCGCTGGACCTCTCGGCCGGTGGAGCAGTTGATGATCTGTCGCTGGAAATCGACATCGCGTTGAAGTCGCAAGGCGACTGTGGGTTGATGTTCGACGGGGTCGACATCTCGCTCGGTTTCCTGTATTGCTGCGCGGAGATCTCGTCGGAGTTCTCGTTCTCGTGTGACGGGTTCGAGGAGGCCACGTTTTCGGTTTCCGACATCGCGATTCCCAACCTGCCGTGGGTGACACTCGACGCTGACCTTGCTTTCGAGCTGGCAGAGAAGGCGCTGGATCTGTCTCCGTCGTTCGATCTCGGCGACTTCACTTGCTTCAAGCTGTACATCGACGTGGATGTCAACGACAACGTCAGCTGCGGCACGATCAGCGTGTACGGGATCGGGCTAACGTGCGATATCGGGGACGTCTCCTTCGAGTCGCTCTCCTATGTAGACGGCACGCACAAGCTGAACGGCTCGTATTGGGAGATGATCGCGATTTCCTTCGACAACGATGCGGCGTGTTGTGGATTGACCGCCGGAGAGGTGGCCATCTACTTCCTCGAAGGCGGTGCCAGACTGTTCGATGTGGCGTTGCTCGAAGGCACACTCTCCGCCGCGTTGAACGAACGCACCAGCATCGACCTCGGCATGACGTGGGACATCCAAGACGGTGGCTTCAAAGAGCTGACGGCTGACTTCGCAGTGGCGTGGTAGCGCGCAAGAAAAAGATTGCCGCGTGATACCTTGAGCCGTCTGCGTAGCATCAGGTGCGCCGTTCGATTGCGTAGTGCCAGAGAGTCCGCTCTCCAAGAATCTTGGCTTTCGATCGCTTGGGCAGTACCCCGGCTCTTGACCCTAAGTGGCTACCTCTTGGCGTTTGATCGGATTGTGCACTTCCGGTGAAGCTGAAACGCAAGATACGCGAAACCTGTGGATGGATCCATCTTGCTGCGACAAGCTGCAATCGCTTCGTTCTTCATTCGCGCAGCCTGCAATGGACCAAGCCGGTGCTGATCAGTGCTCGCGCTTGAGTACGCAGCTGCAACCCTCCGTTCCGTCCTCCCGGGCTTCTGTTTCCTCATCTGGGTCGTGTCCGTTGTACACGACGGGCAAGCTGACTGTCGTCTCGAATACGCGCTGATATCCCACAGCGTACAACGGCATTCGGAATGAAGAACAGAGGCCAGTTCAACAAGACCGAGAAAGGCATGATAGCAATCCGCAAGTAGGTGAAGAACGAGACTAATGAGTAAAGGACACGAAATAACTCAGATTTGACGGAAAGAAGGAAATGCTGTATACAAAGCGTGGTGTCTTAGTTCAGGGGGCTGACAAAGGCAAACCGAGGGCGACCTCGGGACGCAAAGCCACGGGCCTCTGTGTGGAATGCACAGACAACGCGAATCCTCGCGATTCGTGAAAGGAGCTGGAGGAGTTCCCGGCTGCCGGGCTGCCAGTGCCGGTGATGATCGGTTTGGCGGGGAGGCGATGGTGGCTCGGGCTGTCTGTACAGCATTTCTTGTCTTGCTTCTCGTAGGATTTCCATCCCTCGCGTTAGGCGAATCCTCCCTCTCGGGCGACTGGTTGATATCCGTGACCGTTGATCCCAGTTTGGCACCGCCAATTTCGCTTGGCACATCGCTCCAAGCGATCTACACGGTGGACGATTGGTCGTTCACGTCTTCGACGAACCTGGGTGCGAGCGGGTGGAGTGGCCAGGACTTCGACTCCGACGGAGCGTGGGGGCCGTTCTCCGTGTCCGCAGCGTTGTCGCTCGATCCGTCGGCTGCTGCTTTCAAGAAGTGGTCGGCTACCGCGAGCTGGGAGCACGAAGGCGTATCACTATCCTCCACGTTCAGTCTCACAACCAACTACGTGGCACTGGATCTATCGGCCGGTGGAGCAGTTGATGATCTGTCCCTGGGCGTCGACATCGGCCTGCGATCGCAAGGTGACTGTGGGTTGATGTTCGACGGGGTCGACATCTCGCTCGGCTTTCCGTACTGCTGTGCCGAGGTCAGTGGCGATCTGTCATTCACCTGTCAAGGGTTCGACGAGGCGTCATTTTCAGTTTCCGACATCGCCATCCCGAAGCTGCCGTGGGTGGTGCTCGATGCTGACCTTGCTTTCGAGCTGACAGACAAGACGCTGGATCTGTCTCCGTCGTTCGATTTCGGCGACTTCGCCTGCTTCAAGCTGTGCATCGACGTGGATGTTAGCGACAGCGTCAGCTTTGGCACGATCAGCGTGTACGGGATCGGGCTGACGTGCGACATCGGCGAGATCTCTTTCGAGTCACTCTCGTACCTTGACGGGACACACAAGCTCAAGGGCACCTACTGGGAGATGCTCGCGTTGTCATGGGACAGCGCGTCCGACTGCTGCGGCGTGACCTCCGGCGACGTGGCGATCTATTTCCTCCAAGGCGGGGCAATGCTGTTCGATGCCGCTTATCTCGAAAGCGTTTTCGGTGGCACTCAATGAATCACTCACATTCGATATGTCGTTGGCATGGGACATCGAGGCCGGTGTCTTCGAGGAGCTCACCCTCGGGCTGGCGGCGTCATGGTAGGAGAAGAGACTGGACACAGGTACATACACGATACAAGGGAACACGAACGTTCCTGGCAGCGGATTCCGCTTCGCTATGGCGGCAAGGAGAAGTAAGGAGGTCAGCATGCGGCTTCGGATTTCGGTTCTACTGTTTCTCGGAGTATTCGGCCTCTTTGCCTTTGGTATCAATGTCTTGGGAGAGTCTGCTGTCCGTATCCCATTCTCGTTGTTGAATCAGTCTTGGTCGGACATCACCCTCATGGGGGAGAAGCAGCTCCGACCCATCGAGCTTATCGATCAACCGTGGAATCTATCTGAGAACTGCCCATTCGGCAATCCGATTCATGTGGGGTCCTATATAGGGCTAGATGATGTCATCGAGGATGCGATGAGCACGCTGGGTCTCAGTACGCTCTACGAGATTGGGGGCGACGCGAGGCTGTCAACCCGTGGCCGGGTGGACGCCAACATCGATGTCGGAAGGGTTCGCGACATCGTCGCCGCCGTTGAGTACCCCATCAACGGGTATGTCTCTTGGAGGAGATCCGATGTTGACGACAAGCTCGTAACCTTGGACTTCCATTGCAGGCAGACCGAGGGCCAGAAGATGATTGTCGCGGAATGCAAGGTAGACGAGCCGGCAGTCGAGATTGGGATGGAGCTGTACGTCGATGCGACAGTTGAGTTCGACTACATCGTAGGCACATTCGGTCCGGAGGAGATTCCGCTTCCAGACCTATCGTACCAACGCGTGAGGGTGTCTTTGAGCGACGACCCGTTTGCCCGATTGGAGGGCGCCGTGGGCGCTGTCTTCGCGACGACGTTTGAGGAGAGTGAGTACACGTCGAATGTAGATGGCACCATCCATTCCGGTGAGGAGAGCGAAACATATGCATCGCGCACGATTGACGTCGATGAGCTGATGCTGACTGCAGGAAAGGCTGCTGCCTCCGCAATCAAGAAGAAGGATGTTGGCGGTCCGTCTGGGCTCAGCTTCAGCGCAGACTTCTACAACCTGATTGGTTTCGATGCCACCCTGGCAGATGTACAGATGGGGCCGGTCCTCAAGGCCAATCGCTCAATCCAGTTCGACCCGAATGTCGATGTGCAGTACGAGTTTGATCCAGCTGTCTACGTAGGGAACGAACTCGTATCCTCCGTCATCGTCGAGGGAGGGAGACTTGATGGATCCCTGCAAATAAGGATCCCAGACGATGTAGACGCCGAAGTGCGCGTCACCCCGACACTGATTGCGCGCCACAAAGTTGCATGCGACTTCTCCGTGGACGCCAGAATCGAGGTGGCGATCTCGGCGCTCTCGGCAGGTATCAGTCTTGGCGGAATCACTGTGTGGCGTGAGCAGACGCTCTTCGGCATCCCATACCCCTGTGGCGACTGGTGGGCACTTGGCATGAACGATTGGTGCTACTGGGATGTGACCGTCCCAGCGTTTCGCATCCCTGGCTGGTCGTCGCCTCCGCTCGGTCCCGTGTACGAAGACGCGTGGAGCGCAGATAAGCTGACCTACCGGGTCTGCGATGAGAGGTCTACACCATCGCTCGAAGAGAGAAGGACGACTCTGGCGCCGTTCACCATCAAGCCTTCCGGTCGTACTCCTGTCCGAGCGGCGATCTCAGGTTCGACCGGAGATGAAGCGATCGTCCGGCACGTGTGCGGCGGCGACCAGGTGTTGCTGGAGATTAGAGTCCTTCGTCCCCTCAGGGACCTCACGGTGCGCGCTGGCACAGGAGGGATGCTAGACACAATCGCAAATTGGGATTACCTCAGGGAGGGAGATGCCAAGCAGGCGTCGATTACGGTCAAGGGTGGCGAAGACTGGTCAGATGGGGTCTTGAAGTATGAGCTAGAGGGAATCGACGACGAGGGCGAATCCTTTGTAACCGACGTTGTGGGCGGAGCGATCTGCGTCGTAGACAACAGCGGCCCAGACACGCCCTCGCTACTCCTTCCTGCGGATAAGGAGATGGTCACGTCCAGCGCCCCTTTGCTGTCCTGGACTAGTGTTGGTGACGCGCCGGGCGGGATCGGCGTGGATCGATACGAGGTCAAAGTGACCTGTCAGCCTCTATTGAACAGCGCGTTGGATCTGGATGGAGATCCGATCCTGGATACGTTGAGCGCGGGATCTGAGAACACACTGCGATTGGATCTCAACAAGTATCTGACGTTCACCGGGCTGCTTCAGGTTGAGTGGTTTGTTTACGTGTTAGACCGGCTTGGGAATTCAGGCCCCGTGTCTGAGGTGCGGACATTCATCGTTGATTGTCGCAAGCCGAGCAAGGTCGAACTCATCGCGCCAGGGAACCATGAGAAACTGCCCGATCCGGCCAACGTCATCCTCGCATGGACTCCGTCCACCGATAGGTGGGGTGTGGATCACTACATTGTCTGGATTGAAGGTCATCCGACGCTGCTTGAGACGGGTGACACCCATCTCATCGTTCCCCGTGACATTGCCGCTGCCAGACGTTACTTGAAGTGGACCGTGCGCGCGGTTGATGTGGCAGGAAACGTGGCTGAATCGAGCGAGTATGGCTTCTTCGAGCTCACACACTTGGAAGCTCCGAATCTGTTCTCGCCGTCTAGGGATGTCCTGCCTGTCACAACGCTGCTTGCGCCATCGGATGGCTCCACCACCCGGCAGCGAGAGGGTTTTGAACTTGCCTGGGAGCTTCCCTATCAAGCCGAAGACAGTTCGCATGCGCTGGGTTCTGAGCCGGGTATCCGGAATGCGTACAGATTCTATGAGGTCAAGGTTTGCGTGTTGGGGGCCTACTACGAAGAGTTCCTGATGCCGTACAACCGGGGGGAGTTTGCTGAGAGTTTCATTCTTCCCGAGGATATCCTTCCCGAGCAAGGGGACGTCTCTTGGAAGGTTGTCATCAGCGGCGATCTCGATGACTGGGGTGATAAGAGCTTCGACAACGTTCACAGCGAAACCTGGTCTTTCGAGGTTGACTACACCGCACCGAAGGTCATGCGGGTTTTCGCGGGCGTGCCAGACATGTCAGGCCATTGGCGAATCGTTGTCGATTACTCTGAACCAATGGATGAGAGCGTCACGCCGACGTTCGGCTTCGGTGCCGGCGCTCCGTCAGGTCTTAGACCTTCGTCAGTCAAATGGACTGATTCGACGACGTGCGTTGCGGAGTTGCAGATTGGCGAAACAGATGCTCTTTCCTCAAGCGTTGACGTGACGATCGACGGAGGCCGCGATGTTGTGGGAAATCCCCAAGAACCGTTTGGCGGGGACGTTGCGGCGAGCGATGACGAGCCACCATCCGTCCCAACGCCGGTCCTTCCAAAGGAGGGAGCATATCTCAAAGGCGTACAGCCAGAGCTCTTCTGGGTCGCGGCAGCGGATGATGGCAGCGGTGTCGGGGAATACAAGGTCCGCATCGAAAGGACTACAACCGATGCCTCAGAAGTCACAACAAGCGATGTCAGAACCGTCAACGGCCTGACCGGAGTGAGCTATCTATTCGAGGAGGAACTCGCAGAGAAGGCTCGCCATGACATTGTCTGGAAGGTTTGCGCCAAAGATCGCCTTGGCCAGTGGGGCGACTGGTCAGGGACCAGCGAGTTCGTGGTGGATACGGATCGTCCAAGCGGCTTCAACTTGATCGCGCCAGGTCATGGAGCCGTCGTCGATGACGCAGAAACGGTAACCCTATACTGGGATGCGGCAGCGGACAATGTGGGCGTAGACCGATACCAGGTGCAAATCGAATGGAGATTCAGCAAGCCAAACAACGTCCATTCGACAGTCAAGTCCAAGTACTGGGTCTGCGACACTCGTCTGCCGCTCTCCGAAACAGACATCCCTTCGGACTACTATGGCGGCACTTCCTACAATTGGGAGTTCGTTTGGAGCGTTCGAGCATTCGATGTTGCAGGCAACGCCGGGCAGTGGAGCGAAGGCAGGCTTGTAACCGACCATTGCGTTCTGGAGGAAGGCGGGCCCTTTACAGCAGAGTCGAGCGTCACCGCAGAGCACATGGAGCTCAACAAGCCCGCCGTCAGCGAGTCCGTTAGCGCGGGCAGCGACGTCACGTTCCGGTGGTACTACAGGTACAAGACGATACCCGTTCCCTTGATGGCAGGCCCCCCCTACAGACCCTATATCCTGGGTGACGAGCTGAACGAGCTTTTCAAGAACTCTGGAGCAACGGCTCAAGGGACGGATCCTAATCAGTTCTGTTACGTGTTCGAGTGTTCGCTCGAGATCTTCGGTGATGACGGCTTCGTCGCCTTCCCTGTCGATCTGGAAGACGCCATGATCGAACCCCAATGCCACGTCGCTGAGTGGACCGTGCCGATCCCGGAGGATTTGAATGGGCCGTGCCAGTGGAGGGTGCGGGTGGCCGTCAACCTTCTTGATGACACGTACGACCCGTCGCGGCAAAGCATTGGTGATCGCTACAGTCTCTTCCATGTTCCGGGCTGGTACTACAGCGAATCGAGGCCGATCCACATCGACAATGCCGCTGCACCGTCCGGTGCCCCTGTTCTACAGGCAAGCGACGGAACCCGTTCCGACCGGATTGACGTCACGTGGAGTAGTGTCGATCAAGCCACCTCGTACAAGATCTATCGAGCGTCCGAGGTCGAGACGGATGGAGAGGCCGATATAGGCGCTTATGAGCTGGTGGCGAACGTTGAGGGTTCGACGACGTATCCAGACAGGGACACGGAACCAGGCGAGACGTACTGGTACCAGGCGGAGGCTTGTAACGACCATTTCTGCACCAGGGTGTCATCTCCAGCCGCTGGATCCCGCGGGCTTGCTGTACCCGTGAACGTGGAGGCGTCAGATCGCGAGTATGCTCATGAGATCCACGTGACCTGGGATGCGGTTCCCGACGCCGATGGATACAACATCCTGCGGGCGAGAAGCGCATCGGCCACGGGCGACGCGCTCGTCGATCTCAGCTGGGTATCCGATCCATCCTATGTGGATGTGAGCGCTCAACCGGACACGATTTACTGGTATAGGGTTTCCGCCACCTACGGCGAACACGCAAGCGATCCCTCTGAAGCGATAGCTGGGCAACTTGCCGCCGCGCCACCCCAGAATGTGCAGGCGAGCCATGGCACGTTCTATGCGCACGTTGAGGTCTCTTGGGATGCCGTCGACGATGCGACCTCATATACCGTTCACCGTGCCAGCAGCCCTGAGGAATCACCGATTTCGATTGACACCGTGGATGCTTCGACCTTGACCTATCAGGACACACAAGCGGTGTACGGTCACGAGTACTGGTACAGCGTGTCGGCTATGTACGGGGATACCCACGGCTTCCGCTCGAGGGCAGTCCCAGGCAGCCGAGTCCTCTCAGCGCCACGGAACGTCCAGGCGGGTGATGGAACGGCCTATGCTCACGTCGAAATCACGTGGGAGCCCGTTGACGGAGCAACTTGGTTCAAGATCTATCGCGCCGAGAGCGAAGACGGGCCGTACGAATACAAGTTCAATCCGTCGGAGTTAGACTCGTTGTTTGACTTCGCCAATCCGTCATTCCTGGACACTGAAGCGGAGTACGGGAAGACGTACTGGTACGCGGTACAGGCACGCAAGGGAGGGTTCGGCGGACCGGTGTCCACTGCCGACTCCGGTTACCGCGTGCTTGCCACTCCGGCGAACGTCCAAGCGAGCGACGGCGCGTTTCGCGATCGTGTCGAAATCACGTGGGACCCGGCGGACGGCGCGACGTGGTACAACGTATGGCGATCAGACAGCGAAGGCGGTACCTACACCCATGTGGAAGGCGCGAACATCGGAGGGGACGGCGAGTTGATCTGGAAGGACACGACAGCGGAGTACGGGAAGATTTACTGGTACAAGGTGAAATCGCGGCGTGGGGACTACCACAGTTCACTGTCTAGTGCCGATACCGGCTTATCACACCTTCCGAAAGCCAGCAACGTCGAGGCAAGCGACGGCACCTTTTATGCGCACATCAAGGTCACATGGGATCGTGCGGAGGGGGCGACGTGGTACGTCGTGGAGCGCTCGGAAACCGAGACCGGCGGCTTTGCAGTTGTCGGGAACGTTGGATCGGTCGAAGGCGTACAGCAGCAGTTCCTCGATACCACAGCGGATTACGGCAAGACCTACTGGTACCGGGTGAAGTCGCGTTGGAGCGTAAGGAACAGCGGGTACACGGTCCCTGTTTCAGGGTATCGCGTTCTGGCTGCACCTGAGAACGTCCAAGCGAGCGACGGCGCGTTTCGCGATCGTGTCGAAATCACGTGGGACCCGGCGGACGGCGCGACGTGGTACAACGTATGGCGATCAGACAGCGAAGGCGGTACCTACACCCATGTGGAAGGCGCGAACATCGGAGGGGACGGCGAGTTGATCTGGAAGGACACGACAGCGGAGTACGGGAAGATTTACTGGTACAAGGTGAAATCGCGGCGTGGGGACTACCACAGTTCACTGTCTAGTGCCGATACCGGCTTATCACACCTTCCGAAAGCCAGCAACGTCGAGGCAAGCGACGGCACCTTTTATGCGCACATCAAGGTCACATGGGATCGTGCGGAGGGGGCGACGTGGTACGTCGTGGAGCGCTCGGAAACCGAGACCGGCGGCTTTGCAGTTGTCGGGAACGTTGGATCGGTCGAAGGCGTACAGCAGCAGTTCCTCGATACCACAGCGGATTACGGCAAGACCTACTGGTACCGAGTGAAGTCGCGTTGGAGCGTAAGGAACAGCGGGTACACGGTCCCTGTTTCAGGGTATCGCGTTCTGGCTGCACCTGAGAACGTCCAAGCGAGCGACGGAACGACCTGCGACCACGTGGAGATCACGTGGGATGCTGCGCCAGGTGCGACGTGGTACAAGGTGTACCGATCGGAGAGCGAAGAAGGTCCGTACTTCGAGGACTACGATGGGGACGGTCGAGGTGATTCGGCCACTTCTGCCCTCGTGTGGAGTGACACGTACGCCGAGTACGGGAAGACGTATTGGTACAAAGTCAAGGCGCGGGCTGGCGACGATCATGGGACGTTGCAGGGGCAATCGCCCGACTCCGGCTACTTGAGTCTGGCTTCCCCGATCGCCGTCTCTCCAACGCATGTACCCGGCGAGGCGAGCAATCGTAACGAGATTGCTGTTGATGTATCTTTGCCCGAGCTTGCTCAAGGGATCCACGCCTTGCACGCGGAGTGGACACAGGTCGAGTCTTGGTCTTCGTGCGACGTCAACAGGAATGCGGATTGGACAGGCGAGGTCTTCACGGTAGCTGAAGATGGCGCGTGGTGGTTCCACATTGCCGCAGTCGACAGTGCGGCTACTTGGAGTAAGTCAGTCCATCTTGGTCCGTTCATCATTGATACCACAGAACCTGTCGATCCAGTTATCGAATGCACGGGCGTTGTCACGGGTACGCTCTGCAATACGTCAGAGATTCCGATCTCAATTGCTCAAGCAGCGCAAGATGCGGCGGGGATTGACGGCTTCGAGGTGGCGTGGAACCTGTCGGAAGCGTGGACCCCAACAGGAGCAGTCAACCGGCCCGCCGACTGGACGCGCGAGACGTTCACGGCAACGGAAGATGGCTCATGGTGGTTCCATCTGGCGACGTGTGATGTGGCGGGTAACTGGACGAACACAGTTCATCTCGGACCGTTCGTAATTGATGTGACAGCACCGATGGCCACCGTCACCTCGCCAGTTGAGAGCCCTACGGATATTGCCCCGATTTCGTTTGAGGTCGTGTTGAGCGAATCGGTGACTGAGCTAACTGCGGTGGGCCTTCGGGTTGACGGTGGGCGGATCGTGAATGTGCGTGCCGACACGGAGTGGTCATACAGCGTCGCCGTAATGCCGAGCAGACAGGGCGAAGTCAGTTTGGCGGTCGATGCGGGAGCCGTCACCGATGCAGCGGGCAATGCCAACGCAGTGTCCAATGGTGCCTCAGTCTTGTACGAGGCGCCACTGGAATTGCTCGAGGCCTCGACCGCGACATCGAATCCAACGGGTGAATACGTCAAGCCAGGCGATGAAGTGACACTGACGTTTGCGGTCAACGCGTCGTTGAGTCGAAGTCCGCAGGTCAGCCTCGGCCGTTGCGCCGAAGTGACCGCGAGCTACGGCGGCTCGAACACTTGGGATGCGGTATTTGCTGCACTCCCGGACGATTGTCACAACGGCGTGCTCGAGTTCGAGATCGAGATGGAGTCCGAGTCGGGCGCCGAACTGAAGGTCGAGACCACGGGCGATCCAGAGCTGATCCTCGATACGTCGCCGCCGGTGATCTCCGGCGGTCCGGCTGACATCGCCGTGAGCACCGATCCGGGGCTTTGCTCGGCGGTCGTCTCTTGGGATGCACCAACGGCCGATGACTACTACTCCGGCATGGCGTTGCTCACGTCTCAGCGCGCCCCAGGAGATGTGTTCCCCGTGGGAGTCACAACAGTGACTTACACCGCCACCGACCACGCGGGGAACCAGGCGACGTGTAGCTTCGATATCACAGTCATCGATGATGAAGATCCGACGAATCCGACGAGCTTCGCCAGCACGAGTCACACGGTCGGCACGTGGTCGAACGACAACACAGTCGATATCCGGTGGTCAGGTGCATCCGACAACTGTGGCTTGGATGGCTACTCGATCCTGTGGGACACCAACCCAACGTCAACGCCGGATACGACCGCGGATGTGGCGCACATAGCCGATCCACACAGCACGACCAGTCTTGCTCTCGCCGATGGAGACAGCCACTATTGCCATCTGCGCACGCGTGACGCGAACGGCAACAGGACGGCAACCCTGCATCTCGGACCGTTCTGGATCGACACCGTGCCGCCGGAGGTGGAATCAATCGACGTCAGCGACGAGCTGATCACCGATGCGGACACCTGGTCGGGTGAGTCGTTTGTCGTGACTGTGAGGTACAACGAAGCGATGGATCCGAGTGTTGATCCAACGATCATCTTCGACCCCGACGCCGCACCGACGCTGACCCGTATCGGCGGGAGCTGGACCGGAGCGGAAACCTACGAAGCCACCTACAGCATCACCGATGTGGGCGAGAACATCGGCGTGGGCAACGCCGGCGTGGAGATTCTCGATGTGGGGATCGGAGTGACGGGAGGCATGGATCCTGCCGGCAATGTGCAGGTTGCGGTCAGCGAGCCAGCGGCGTTCGACATCGATACCGAGAATCCGAACGTGACGGGGATTTCGGTCAGTGACGCATTGATCAGTGATGCGGACGTTGGCGGCTCCTTCGTCGTGACGATCGACTTCAGCGAACCGATGACGACGTCCGCCTTCAACACACCGCATCCGGGGTTCATAAGTGAGAACGTCCCGATTGACGAGAACTTCACGTTCGAATCCGGTGCGTGGGTGGACAACGACACCTACGAAGCGACATTCGCCGTCCTGGATCTGGATGTGGCGCATTCCAGCGTCGATGTGGGCGGCGGCGGCGCCAAGGATGCAGCAGGCAACATGCAGCCCGGGTTCACGGTGTTCGACCTGTTCGTGATCGATACCAAAAACCCAACGGGTACGCTAGATCTGTCTGGCGATGCTGTTTCAGACGGTATGCTGAGTGACGTCGATGCTGGCGAGACGGTGACGCTAGTTGCGACGTTCGATGAAGACATGGATCAGAGCGCTCCGCCGGTTTGGTGGTTTGCTCCGGATGTTGTCGCATCAAGAACGTTGGTCGCAGACGGCAGCGGGGCGTGGACTTCTCCGACGGTATTTGAGCAAGACTATGTCGTTGCCGATGTCAGCGAGACGGTGTTTGACGTAGATATCTACGGAGCCAGCGCAACAGATCTTGCTGGCAATGAGATGGAACCCGATCCAGCGGTGAACGCGGATGCGTTCTCGGTGGATACGGAGAATCCTACGGTTGTCCGCTACTTCAGTGATCCGGTACTAACGGATGCAGATGTGGGCTCGCACATCTCGTACACGCTTGAATTCAGCGAGCCAATGCGTGACATGAGCACACATCGCGAACCATCTGGGACCCCGATTACGTTGGACAGCAAGGGGTGGATCTCCGATACAGTGTTCGTTGCATGGTTCACTGTTGTCGACAAGAACGAAGAAACGATCTACGACGAGCTATTCGACACAGATGTGACGCGCGACCTGGCCGGCAATGTCATCGATCCGAGTTGCCAGCGCCTCGAAGCGGCGTTGACTGTGGACACCAAGAACCCGACAGTGATCCATGCATACGTCACACAGACGGACTTCCTGCTCTCCGATTCGGACGCTGGTCATGGCAGGTTTGACATAGGATTCAAGTTCGACGAACCAATGGATCCCAATGTAACCCCGACGTTCACCTTCAGCCCCGATCTCCTGACCGGTGCTGGTGCGACTCTAGGGAGTCCGGAGGCGATATGGGCTACGAGCCAGCTTCCGAGGGACACTTTCTTCGTGACGTTCGATGTCTATGATAGCGATATCGATATCGACAGCGTATCGACCAACATCACCGGAGCTCAGGATCTCGCCGGGAACCAGCAGGCACCTCACATTCCCGAACACCAGTTCGAGATTGACACCCTCAATCCAACGGGCACGTTCGAGCTGACAGGCACTGCGGTATGCGACGGCATGCTGTCTGATGCCGATGCCGGAGAGACGGTGACGCTTGTTGCCACGTTTGACGAGCCGATGGATCAGAGCGGGCAGCCGGTCTGGTGGTTTGCCCCGGACGTTGTGGCCTCAGGAACGCTGGTTCCGAGCGTTGCAGGTTCCTGGGTCTCATCGACGCGGTACGAGCAGGACTACACGGTTGCCGATGTTGGCGAGACGGTGTTTGATGTTGACATCTACGCGACTAGCGTGACCGATGTTGCGGGCAATCCGATGATGCCCGATCCGACGGTAAACGCCGATGCGTTCTCCGTCGACACGATGGAGCCTGGCGCGCAGATCGTGTTCGGCCCCGACGATCCAAGCAATGAGCCGAATTCCGGATTCCTGTTTAACTCGACTGATCCCGATCAAGATGGATCCAGCTCGGGGATCGTCAGGATGGAGTGTCGTCTGTTGGGATCCGTGATAAAGCCGTGGACCGAGTGCGCGACGGACGGAGGCCCACTGGCAGCGACGCTGTCGGAGATCTTCTCCGGTTACACGCTTCCGACCGACGGCAGCGCCGACGGGACGATCCGGTTTGAAGAGCGCGGGATCGACGGTGCGGGCAATGTCGGCGGCACGTCGGCGATCGAATGGACCTACGATACGACCCCTCCGGTTCTCACGGTTCCGCCTGACGCGACGGTGGAATGCGATGCCTCGCGCGATCCTTCTGACACGGGTCAGGCCACAGCGACCGATAACCTCGATCCGAGTCCCGTCATCACGTATTCCGACGAGAATGGCGGCTATGGGATGGAGGGCTTCATCACGCGGACGTGGACCGCAACCGACCATGTGGGGAACTCCTCGTCGGATACCCAGCGAATCACCGTCCCAACGCCTACGGTGTTGATTGCTGGATACTCCCCGGTGTGGACTTCGGATGATCCTGCGACGTTTGACGTCTCGTTCACGTGCGAGAAGTGCGCAGCCGGAGCGGCGGCACAGCTCGAACGGATTACGCCATCCACGGAGTACTACTGGGGCGATACATCACCTGTTGTCTGCGATGGCGTGACGGTGAACACGGTGACGGTCGAACTTCCGGATGGGGAGGCAGAGGGACGACTGAAGCTCCTGACGCTGATGCTCAAGACCGACGACTGGATGAATCTCCCCTACTGGACCGACGAGGAGTTCGGCGGCATCGACCGCACGGCCCCGGGAAATCCGGATGTGGCGAGCAGCTCGCACACCGAGGGCGAGCAGTCTGCAGACCCGCAGGTCGTGATTTCCATCTCCGGCGCAAGCGACAGCCTCTCCGGTATCGACGGATTCGCGGTGGTGTGGGACCAGTACGCCAGCTGGACGCCGAGCGAGACGAAGACACACGAAGAGACGTGGACTGGAGGAACGTTCACGGCGACTGCCGTTGGGGATTGGTATGCCCATGTAGCGACGGTCGACCATGCGGGCAATTGGAGTGAACCCACTCATCTGGGCCCGTTCCGGATTGACGCGGTGCCGCCGGAGGTGGAAACGGTGAGCGTCAGCGACGGGCTGATCACCGATGCCGACACCTGGTCGGGTAAGTCGTTCGTCGTGACCGTGACGTACAGAGAAGTGATGGACCCGAGTGTTGCTCCGACGATCGCTTTCGATCCCGAGGCGGCACCAACGCTGACCTTCACCGGCGGAAGCTGGACCGGAGCGGAGACCTACGAAGCCACTTACAGCATCACTGACGTCGGAGAGAACATCGGCGTTGGCAACGCCGGCGTGGAGATCCTCGATGTGGGGATCGAAGTGACGGGAGGCGAGGATCCTGCCGGCAACGTGCAGCTTGCCTTCAGCGAGCCAGCGGCGTTCGATATCGATACAGAGAACCCGACGCTCATTGACATTCAGTACATGGAATGCCCCTTTGATGGCGTCATCACCGATGCCGATGTCGGAGATGCAGAGAACAGTACCGGCGGCATCTGCTTCTGGTTCTCCGAAGCCATGACCACAGATGGAACAGCCGATCCCGACTTCACGTTTACACCGAACATCGACTCTACACTACCGCCGGAAGGTCTCTTGACTGACTGGATGTTCGATACCAAGTATGGATGGTGGGTCCACGAGCTTGACGCAAACGTCGATGTTGCTGGTGTATCAGTCCAAGTTGAGGGGGCTCGTGATGCACACGGAAACCTGATGGTTCCAGCCAACACAACCGATCTGTTCGCGATCGAAACCGAGAATCCCGCGGTCGTGTCCATCACACGCATCGATCACTCACCCACCAACGCCGACACCGTCTCCTTTCAGGTGCTGTTCAGCGAGGAAGTCACCGGCTTTGACCTTTCCGATCTGGTCTTTGGTTCCGGCGGGACCGTGGAGTTCGAACCGTTGGGCACGCCGGTCACTGGATCGGGCGACACGTACACGGTCACCGTCACCAACGTGTTGGGGGACGGCCCGCTGGAACTCAAGATCTACGGACTCACCGGCTCGGCAACCATCTACGACCTCACGGGCAACGCATGTGTGGAAGACTACACGGCAGGTGAGGTCTACGAGATCGACAACACGGCGCCAAGCATGTACCTGGAGTCCGGTGGCCCCACATTGATACGGGATGACCTTGCTGGCGATGTCTTCACACTCACAATCACCTCGTTTGAGCCGATGAATAGGGCGGTTCCTCTGACAATCGAGTTCCTGCCGGATGTATCGAGCACACTCATCGCGAAGTCGGCCGGTTGGATCGACGGTGACACGTATGAGGCGGTCTACGACATCGCGGATGCGGGAGTGGAGATTCCGGATGTCGATGTCCGCACGAGTGGTGCCCAGGATCTTGCGGGCAATACGATGTACACGGGGACATTCACCGACCTGTTTGCGATCGACACGCAGAACCCTTCGGGCACGTTCGAGCTATCGGGCGATGCCGTTTCCGACGGCATGCTGAGTGATGCCGATGCAGGCAAGACAGTGACGCTTGTAGCCACGTTTGACGAGCCGATGGACCAGAGCGGCCCACCTGTTTGGTGGTTCAACCCGGATGTCGTGGCATCAGGGACGTTGGTTGCAGACGGCAGCGGGGCGTGGACTTCTCCGACGGTATTTGAGCAAGACTATGCCGTTGCCGATGTCGGCGAGACAGCATTGGATATCGACATCTACGCGACGAGTGCGATGGATTTGGCCGGCAATTGGATGATGCCCGATCCAACCCTCGCAGCCGATGCCTTCTCGGTCGATACCGAGAATCCAACGGCAACTGCAGCTTTCAGCGATCCGATCCTGACGGACGCGGATGCCGGATCTCAGATCACCCTAACCGTCATCTTCAGCGAGCTCTTGCAGGATGGCATGCGCGTCTACTTCGATCCGTATTTCAACTCAAATCTACTAGGCGAAGGCCCCATCTGTAATCACAGCGAGACGTGGACAACACCCCTTACGTTCACCTTCACCTACGATGTCGTCGATCGAGATGAAGAGGGGTCTTGGGCAATACTCATTGATCCGTCCTGCACCAAGGATCTTGCCGGAAACGCTATCGATCCGAGTAGCCAGCGTTTCGAAGCGGCGTTGATCGTGGACACCCTCGCTCCTACCGTGACGGTGAACCAGTCCGCCGCACAAGCTGACCCAGCCTTCGGTTTGCCAATTCTGTTCACTGCCGTGTTCTCCGAGCCGGTGACCGGGTTTGAAGACGGAGACGTGATGCTTGGCGGCACCGCTGGCGCAACGACGGCCGTTGTGGCGGAAACAGCACCGAATGATGGCACGACGTTCGAAATTGCGGTCAGCGGGATGAGTAGTGTAGGAACGGTGACCACCGCGATTCCTGCCACTGCTGCACAAGATGCCGCGGGCAACAGTAACAGCGCCTCGACATCGACAGACAACGAAGTAACGCGTGAGGCTCTGGGAGTACCACAGAACTTCGACGCGAGCGATGGGACGTACCTGGACCGCGTTCATCTCACATGGGATGAGGTGGAAGGGGCGAGCGGATACGACGTCCGTGTTTGGGTCGTCTGGTGGGGTTGCTACCACACCTACTACACTACAACGGATACGAGCTTCGACATTCCGGCAGGCGACGAGTGGGGAGCGGAGGTCCAGCCTGGCTGCGAGTACAACTACACTGTCAGAGCCTACGTCAACGGTGAGCCGATCGTGAGGGGCGGTATGGCTTCGGGCAATGTGGGCTGGCTCGGCGTGCCGTCGCCAGAGAACCTTCAGGCGAGCGACGGGACAAGCACGGATCACATCCAGATCACATGGGATAGCGTAGACGGCATGGATGGCGCAGACGCATCCTATCGCGTGCGTCGAGCGGACAGCGAAGCAGGCACCTATTCCTTGATTGCAGATGTCGGCGAGGGGGTCACGTCGTACCTCGATACGTCGGCAGAAGCCGGACAGGTCTATTGGTATCGCGTGCAGGCACTGGTTCGCGAGAAGTACAGCGATCTTGATGGCCAAACGCCCGATTCCGGATACCGGCAGCTTCGTGCTCCGCAAAACGTCCGCGCCAGCGAGTTCATGGAACACCTCCACTACATCGAGATCAGTTGGGATGCCGTGGACGCCGCAACATCGTACACGATCTACCGATCTACAGATGAGGCAGGCCCCTACGAGGAGATTGGGACGTCCGCGGAGACAGCGTACCAAGATGGAGAACTGGCGGTGATCTACTGCGGATTCTTCTGGTACAAGGTGGCGGCGTGCAACGATCTTGGATGCAGCGAGCTGAGTGTGGCCGATGAAGGACGCCGATCGTACGCACCCGAAGTGCCTACTACAGGACTGGCAGCGAGTGATGGAACCTACTCGGACAAGGTAGTCGTCACCTGGGATGACCCTGCAGACGAAACCATCTACTGGAAGGTGTATCGAGGATCATCAGCTGGTGGCCCCTGGGTGCGCCAAGGGACGACTTACTCGCCAATCTGGACAGACACAACGGCACTGCCAGGTCAAACATACTGGTATTTCGTCCAGTCCTTCCGTTGGGACTGCAGTGCCACTCCATCGGATACTGACACCGGCTACCGCGCACCGTAGCGGTAGTCGACGCCAAACGCAACGCGGGCCTCTTAGCGGAGGCCCGCTTGCCGTTGTTTGCTGTGGGCCGCATCCCTATCCTCCGTGCTCCTCGAAGAACGCCCATACGCTCCGGCTGGTGTCGATCCCGACTTCGAACAGCTCCCACGGGATGATGTCGCCGAGTTTCTCGTCGGAGAGGCTGGCGTAGAGATCGTACGCATCATCGCTCAGCAGGAAGCTGGACGGGTTGCGCGCAATGACGGGCCACGTGTGATCGCCGCCGAGCAATGTAATGAGGATCACATCCGAACCGTCCCGGCATTCGGTGAAGGCCTTGATCTCTGCGTTGCGTTCGCTGGTTGTGATCGGCGAAATGCTCGCACAGCCGTTATTTTCGATCCAGAAGCTCGCGGCGTCCGCCACGGGAAGCGCGGGTTCGGTCTTGCCGCTTAAGTTCCGCAACGCGCCCCACCCGCCGTGGTACGGAAGCACGGTGTCGTTGGTGCCGTGGATGATCATCACCGGCATGGCGACGCCCGGCGGTTCCTGGGTGGCGAACATCGCCCCGGAGACCACGGCAATGGCGGCGAAACGTTCCGGCCGTTCGATGGCGAGGATGTACGTGAGCATGCCTCCGTTGGAGAATCCGGTGGCGTAGACGCGGTTGGGATCGACCGGATACTTGGCGATCAACTCATTGAGCAGCGCGTCGACAAAGGCCAGATCGTCGACGTTGCGCTCCAGGGCAACCGAGCAGCACGTCCGGGCATTCCAACTCAGCACATCGGCGGGTCCGGTCCCATTGGGATACACGGCGATGAATCGTTCCTGTTTGGCAAGGGTGCTGAATCCGGTCATTTGTTCCATGATCTCGCCGTTCAAGGCCGAGCCGTGGAAGGCAATAACCAGCGGCACGGCGGCATCGGATGGCAGCGATTCGGGCACATGAACGAGCGCCGTTCGCCCCACCCCTTCCACGACGATCTCCAGGACTTCCGTGGCGCCAAGGCCGACCCAGGCTGTGCCCGCCACAGCGGCAAGGAGCAGGCATGCGATACGGAACACGCCGGTGGAACGATGTTCGGGGCGAGCCTCTGGAGCTCTCTGGGTCTGGATCATGATGCCTCCCAGGTTACAGGAGATCGACGCGGGCTGAGACGACCAGGGCCTCCACCCAGCCGGACATTCCGCTCCCGCGGGTGAGCGATCCGGAGACCGTGAGGTCCATACGTCCGAGATCGAAGACCCACTGGAGTTCGATGGTCTCACCGACGTTGAGTGCTTCGGTCGCCTGCTGCACGCGTTGGAGGGCATACTCGGCGACCAAGCGGGTGGTGTTGCTCAAGCGGCGGTTGTAGTGGAGCGATACGGACAGCGCGTTGGCGCCGGAAACGAACAGGGGGCGTGAGAAATCGGCGTGGGCTTCGACCCGCGATGCCAGACTCAGCGGACGGGCGATATCGGTGGAAAGGGTGAAGAGGAGCAGGCGAGAGCCGCCGAAACGCCGGACGAGCTCGTAGCCGATTCCCGCTTGAAGGGCCCAACCGCACTGCTGCGCGGCGTCGGTGGAGCGGATCTGCTCGGCGATGATGAGCAGCGCACGTGTATTGAGGTCCGCTCCGCTCGCGGCTTCGATGACCGATTCGATCCGAGAGACCAGCTCGCCGATTCCCGAGAACTGTGTCTCCTGCGCGATCAGCTTCGCGATCTCCTGAATTGCCTCATCTGGTAAAGGCGTTTCCAGGACGAGGTCCTCGGTCAGCGTCTCTTGGATGCGAAGTGCCTTGGCCAACGGTGTGACGTCGGTCAGCCTTCCGTACCCGGCGCCGGCACGGAGCTCGAGCCCCGATTGGCCCGACGTGGCGGTGTAGTCTGCCTTGACCTCTGCAAAGACGTATAGCGGGTCTTCCTGTGGTAGATAGAACCTTGTGGTGAAGTAGGCATCTCCCAGCGCCCGGTCGAGCGACAGGTGGTGGAGCGTGAACTCGCTGGTCGAGCCGACGGACAGTGCGCGGTCGGGTTCGTCATGGACCCGGGCGAAGGTGAACGAGAAGCGGCCCGAGCTGACGTCCACTTGCGGTGTGTCGGGTGTATCGAGATACGTGTAGTTCATCGCGAGGAACAGCTGGGTCAGGTCGGTGGTCGGGGCGCGGAAATCGCACAATCCGACTGCCGCTGTGGAAACACCGAGGGCGAACACGGCGAACAGGATGAGGAGCATCACTTGTGCGCTTGTTCTGTTCGGCACCATTCACCTCCCAGGGTCAGTCGATGGTACACCATTCGTCATGCATGGTCGGGCTCGTACCAGCTTGTATCTTGGCAGCCGGCGATTGTGCTAGAATGGTCCCGCTACGGGCGAGGGGAGACCAATGGCTGAAGATACCCGGCGCCTTTCGGCGCTGATGATTACCGATATGGTCGGATACACCCGTCTGTCGCAGCGGGATGAAGCACTCGCTTTGCACTTGCTGTCCGAACACGATGCGCTGATCCGTGACAATGTGGAATCGCACGGGGGCCGCGAAATCAAACATACCGGCGACGGATTCCTTGTTGAGTTTCCCAGCGCATTGCAGGCGGTTTCCTGCTCGATCAGCATCCAGCGGAGATTCTACGATCGCAATGCCTCTGTTGAAGAAGAGAAGAGATTTCACGTGCGCATCGGGCTCCACGTGGGCGATGTCGTTCATCGCAACGGGGATGTGTTCGGCGACGGCGTCAACATCACCTCGCGGATCGAGCCGCTGGCGCTGCCGGACGGCGTTTGCATCTCGCAAGCCGTGCAGGCACAAGTATGGAACAAGATCGATCGTCCGCTAAGGAGCTTGGGCCCGCGGGAACTGAAGAACGTTCAGCTGCCGATGGAGGTCTTCCGCATCGTTCTGCCGTGGGAGGAAAAGGCCAAGGAGACGGCGGCGGCACGCATCCTCGACCGGACACGCTTGGCGGTGCTTCCCCTGGTCAACATCAGTCAAGATCCGGAGGACGCGTACTTCACCGACGGGATGACCGAAGAACTCATCTACACCCTGTCACGGATTCCCGGGATACGCGTGATCGCGCAGACCTCGGTTGCGGCGTACAAGGGAACCACCAAGCCGGTGCGCGAGATCGGCCGGGAGTTGAGCGTCGGGTCGCTGCTCGAAGGCAGCGTTCGAAAGTCGGGCGACCGGCTTCGCGTGACGGTTCAACTGATCGATGTCGCCACGGAGGAGAACCTGTGGGGAAGCCGTTTCGATCGTGAGCTGGCCGATGTGTTCGAGATCCAGACGGAGATTTCCCAGGAGGTCGCCTCGGGCCTGAAAAGGGTGCTGAAGGCCGCCGTGGAGGTCGGAGAAGTGAAGCAGCCGACCGGGAAGCTGGAGGCGTACACCGCCTATCTCAAGGGGCGGCACTTCTGGACTCGCCGAACCAAGGTTGGCCTGTTGAAGGCAATCAAGCAGTTTGAGACGGCGATCGCGATGGATCCGGGATTCGCCAAGGCGTATTCAGGTCTTGCGGACACCTACTCCGTGTTGGCCAATCATGGACATGAGGACGCAAAGACCGCCTACCCCAAGGCACGAGATGCCGCGAAGCGTGCGCTCGAACTCGATCCCGATCTGGCTGAGGCCCACGCCTCGCTTGGCGTCACCCTGCTGTTTCATGACCTGGACATCGAAGCAGCGAACGAGGAACTCGAACGGGCGATCGAACTGAATCCGAGCTATGCCACCGCACAGCACTGGCTGGGCCTGTCGTACCAGATGCAGCTTCAGTTCGACAAGGCCCTCGTGCACCTTCAGAAGGCGCTCGAGTTGGATCCGATGGCGCATGTGATCCATCTGGCGACGGGGCACGTGCTGCAGGAGCTCGGCCGGATCGAGGAAGCCAAGGTCCGGTTCAAGCGTGCCATCGAACTCGAGCCGGACTACGAAGGAAGCCCCGCGGCGTTGGCCGAGGCGGAATCCTCTTTGTGGAATTGGTGTGCAGCCGAATCGATCCTGAAGAAGGCGGTCAAGCGGAATCCCAACAACGGGGAGGCACTGTCCGAACTTGCTACACTCCAACTCGTCTTGGGACATCGGGACGCTGCCGAAAAGACCACCCACAAGGCGCGTGCCGTGGCGCCGGATGCGCGGAATGTGAGAAGCGGGTGGGCGAGGTACTGTTACTACACCCGTCGCTTCGACGAAGCGTTGAGCGCATTCGTGGATCTGTACAACGATCATCCGGATACCCCTTGGTTCGCCTTGATGGTCTCGATGATTCACTTGGTGAAGCGGAATACGGACGATGCCCGGTTGTGGTTGAACCAGGCTTCGAAGGCCCGCGAGAGCAAGACTCACAAGTATCACCTGGTCTTCGGCTTCGTTCGAGGGATCCTTGCGGCGATCGAAGGAGACGCGACAGAAGCCGAGCGACAGATCGAGATCATCTCGAGCGCCAGCGCTCGTACCGAGGGTGGGTTCCTATCCGCAGTCATTCGGTTCCACATGGGCGAAGAGGATGCGGCATACCGGCATCTGGACCAAGCCGTCGCGCAACACGATCCGTGGCTGATTCAGTTGCCACTGGAGCCGCTCTTGGATCCGTACCGGTCTGATCCCCGGTTCGCTCGAATCCTCGAGGTCATGGGGTTGGCCAAGGTCGCCAAGACCGCGTAGCTGTGTGGTTGTGGCGAGTTGCGGTGTCTCGTGGCGATCGAGCGTGGCTGCGTCGTGGAGAATGCCCAGCCGTTCGATACAATCGCATGTCAAGGAATTCAGAACGGAGGGATAGTATGAGTGAAGCAATTACGCGCGTTGTGGGGCGTGAGATCCTCGATTCTCGAGGGAACCCGACCGTAGAGGCGGATGTCTATACATCAAGTGGGATGTATCGTGCGGCCGTGCCATCCGGCGCATCCACCGGAACGTTCGAAGCGGTGGAGAAGCGGGATGGAGGAACGCGTTTCCACGGCAAAGGCGTCCTGCAGGCGGTTGATGCGGTCAACAACACCATCGCACCGGCGATGAAGGGATTCGACCTGACCGACCAGGCGGCCGTGGACCGGAAGCTCATCGAGTTGGATGGAACGCCAAACAAGGGCGTATTGGGCGCCAATGCGATTCTCGCGGTGTCGATGGCGGCCGCCAAGGCCGGAGCCGTTGCGCATGGCATGCCGCTCTACACCTACCTTGGGAAGCTCTCCGGCCGCAATGGGGTCACGTTGCCGATTCCTCAGATGAACGTGATCAACGGTGGAAAGCACGCTGGGGTGGACGATGACATCCAGGAACACATGTTCCTGCCTGTCGGCGCGACCTCGTTCCATGAAGCGCTTCGGATGTCGTCCGAGGTGTATCACCACATGAAGAGCATCATCAAAGGCCGTTTCGGCGCGGCCGGGATTCATCTCGGAGACGAAGGCGGATTTGCGCCGCCGATCGATGCGGTGGAGAAGCGTTTGGAGATCATCGCCGAGGCGATCGACAAGGCCGGCTATACCGGGAAAATCTTCATCGGTCTGGATTGCGCGGCCTCGGAGTTCTACCGTCACGGCAAGTACCACATCCGCGGCCGCGTGTTCTCCGCCGACGAATTGGTCGATTTCTACAGCGAACTCGTGGACAAGTACGGCGTGATCTCGATCGAAGACGGAATGCAGGAAGAGGACTGGGCAGGCTGGCAGAAGATCACATCCCGTCTGGGAGAGAAGATCCAGATTATCGGAGACGACCTGTTCGTCACCAATCCCGAACGAACCCAGCGGGGGATTGAAGAAGGTTCGGCGAACTCGCTCCTGCTCAAGGTCAACCAGATCGGAACCGTGACGGAAGCCATCGAGGCCGGGAAGCTGGCCCTCGATGCCGGGTGGAGCGTTGTGGTGTCCCACCGCAGCGGAGAGACCGAGGATCCGTTTATCGCGGATCTGGTAGTCGGGATGGCCACTGGACAGTCGAAGTTCGGTGCGCCGGCGCGATCCGACCGTAACGCCAAGTACAACCAGCTTTTGAGAATCGAAGAAGAGCTCGGCGATGCCGCGACGTACGGGGCGTTCCCGTACGCCGTTCCTGTCTAGATCTTCGTGCTTGTCAGCGGCGTACTACTGCGATGCCGATGACACCGAAATGTGAGCAGGCCTCATCGATCGGCGCCCAAGCGTGCCGGTCGATGAGGCCCTTCAAGCAGCCTGACATCACGAACTCCACGAATCCGGCGTGGTGTTCCGGCCCGGCCATCCGCTCGATCCAGCGAATGATCTGCCACGGCAGATGAAACCTGCCATGAACCGGCCGGGCGTAGTCGGCGACGACCAGCACCCCGGATTCTCGGATTACCCGTGTGGCCTCCTCGATCATACGAAGCCTCTCATCTTCTGTGTGTTCATGGAGTGCCAGAGACAGAACGGCCGCATCGAACTTTTGGTTCTCAAAGGGAAGCGCATAGGCAGAGCCTACGAGATACGTCCCGGTCGGGTCGACCCGAAGTGCGGCGTCGATCATCTCTTTTGAGAGGTCGATCCCCGTTGCATGAAGACCGCAGGCGGAGAGAACCCGACATTGTGCTCCTGTGGCGCACGCGATGTCGAGGACGTTGTGCGCGCCGTACCTTCGGCACATTCGGGCAATCCTCGGACGGAGCGGGCGAACAAGCAGATCGATCACGTACCGGTACACCCACGTTCCTCGTTTTCCGTATCGATCCCGTGCCGCCATAAGCACACCGTAGCGTCCTTGATGGAGGCAAGCCAACCCTGTCCACGGTGTGAGCTAGGTTCCTTCGTTTGAGTCGGGGCCGAGGTCAAGCCACCGTTCGAACCACTGTAACGTTTCGTCCAGGGATTGCTCCGTTTGGGTCAACGTAGCCCCGCCGTGTCCCATTCCGTGGTAGATCAGGAGACGGCACGGGACTTTATGCCGCGTAAGGTGACGGTGGAGTGCGTAGGCATTGGCCGTCGGTGCCTGCCGGTCTTGGTCGCCGTGGATGATCAATACCGGCGCGGTGGCCGAATTCACGTATGTAAGCGTGGATGCGGCGGCGTATGACTCGGCCTTGGCCTCGGGAGGGCCGTTGAAGTACTGGTGTTCCCAGTCGGGATTCTGGTTCAACCGCTCGTTGAGCGTCCAATCGCAGATTCCCGAACGCATGACGGCTGCCGCGAGAAGGTTTGGGCGGGTGGCAAGAAACGAGGCAAGGTATCCACCATGGCTTGCGCCGAGCGCAGCCACCCGCTGCGAATCTACCCGGCCCTGTTGTACCAGGTATTGAATGCCGGAAGCGATGTCATCGGCATTGACCATGCCGAGCTTGCCGACGTTCGCTGCGCGGAATTCCGCACCGTAGCCGACGCTGCCACGGTAGTTGGGAAGAAGAACATACGCGCCGCGAGACACCAACTGGGGAATTGGCCCCCAGATCCAATCGTTGTCCGCCAACGGAGCCTGTGCGGACATCGATGTCGGTCCTCCATGGAGAACCACAATGAGCGGGCGGCGTTCGCCGGTGACGCAATCCCTCGGCGGGATGAGAATGCCTTCGATCGGCGTGCCATCCGAGGTATCCCATCGGATCGTCTGCGGTGTGGGGATCCGCCACGAGTGGTAGGTGTCTTGCTCTTGTGTGATGTACGTTACATCACCACGGGCCAGGTCGAGCAGCGCGATCTCTCCGGGATGGTCGAGGTCGTAGGCGACTGACGAGAGCAGGTCTCCACTGGATGCCAGAGCGCAGCCTTCGCCGAACCACCCTTCGATCAGTGTGTAGCCTTGCGGGGTCTGCTCGAGTGCGGGGCTCAAGGCGCCGGTCTCGGGATCGATCCAGGCCGGAAGGCTGGACGGTCCGGCCACGTGGAGCGCAAGGAGTCCACGCGAAGTCCAATGAAGGAGCTGGAATTCGTCATCCACCGGTGCATGCTGAGTGAGTTCGCCATTGAGGTTCACAATCTCGAGTCGCGGGGACGCGATGAACGTTGGCTCCTGCAGACGGACGACCGCCAGCCGATCACCGTTGGGTGACCAGACTGCGCGGCGGCACCGCCCCTCGAGTAGTGCGGATGCCTCGGACGCATCCTCTTCCAAGACGATCAAGGAGCCGGTGTCCCAATCGCACGCCCGGGCGCTCCGTGCGACACAGCAGGCGACGCTGTTGCCTTCGGGATCCCACGCATAGTCGGCAATCGATCCGCGCAGGTTGCTCCAGCGTTGGACCTCTCCCGTCGCGGAATCGGCTTTCCAGAGCTCTACAGGATCGGGTGATCCCCCATCGACGGCCCAGGACTGTGATCGATCGTCTGTCTTGGCTGGCACGGGAGCCAAGAACGAGAGCGCTGCGCCATCCGGCGACCACTGGAAGGCATGGCTTCCCGGCGGAAGGGAGCACAGGATTCGGGCGCGTTCTTCAGTTCGAAGGTTCAGAACGGCGCCGTCGTCGCCGGAAGATACGAACGCGAGGGTTCTTCCATCGGGCGACCAGCGGGGAGAGACGCCGCGAAATTCATCCAGGGAGGGGGATTCCACCACCCAACCGTTCTTGCGGTGGAGAATCCTGATGCAGCGCTTCGATCGATCGGCTTCCCAGTCTGTATTCCGTACGACCACCGCGACCTTGGACCCGTCAGGGGAGAGCTGGGCGTCGGAGAGCGCGGGGAGAGACAGCAACGCACGAATCGTTGGACAACAGGTTGTCATACACGTGGCTCCTTTGCATGAGACTCACGCATACGTGGTCGTGAGCGGGCTGAAGGTTCACGAGCCTGTGTCCGGTGAGGGTTTGTCTGTCCGTGTGGGGCGAGGAGATGGCGGAGGACACCGTGCTTGCCACTTGTGAAACGGGAGGAGGATTCTCGACTGGGATAGCCGAGAGAACCAGTCCCTGAGGGTGTCGACGAGAAAGAGAAGGGGCCGGCTGAGCCGGCCCCTTGATGTGAGTTTCTTTGCTTGACTACTCTCCCGTCGGTTCGGTGATCTGGATCCGCAGCTTTAGCTGAGTTCCATCGCCGATTACGATCCAAAGGTCGTAGTAGCCTACCGGCAGTTCGACGTCTTCGGTCAACGTCTCGATGTTGAGAGCGTAGGCTCCGAGTTCCGGATCGTACGCAATCGTGGACATCTGAAGGACGGTGTATTCCTCACCATCGTTCGTGAACGCGACCTGCATGATCCAAACCGTGACGAGCGCATCGACGATCGGTTCGCCGGCGTTGTCATACAGCGGGAAGGAGATGCCGATGGTTTCTCCCTGCTCGTAGATCGCCGCCAGTTCGGTGTCGCCAGCATAGCCGGCGCCTCCGGCGACGCCCTTGTCGAGGATCTCGTTCAGCGAGCCTTCGCCATCCTCCGGAAGGATGGAGTACAGGTCGACGACCCACGTGTAGGATGCGGTGGATTCGATGTTCCCTGCCTCATCCATTGCTCGGACGCTGAAGGTATGGACACCTTCTTCGAGCGGGCCAATGACGGTAGAGATCGTGTTGGGCGCAGACCACGCAGACCACGTTCCACCGTCCAGCTTCGTCGAGTACACGAGGTCGGCCGACAGCGAGTGATCGTCCTTGCCGCCCCAGTTGAACGATGCGGATGCATTGTGATCCGGATTCGGCGGTGTGACGTTGAACGCTGTGTTCGGCTCTCCGACATCATGGACAGTGACTACGAAGGTGTCTGTTGTGGCGCCTCCGTCGTCGTCGGTGATGGTTACGGTCACCGTGTAGTCCCCGGATGGGCCGACGAAATCAGCATACGGCAATGCATACACGTGGCTGCCGTTGAACGAACCGGATGTGGGAGTCCCCACACTGCCGGCAGCGTCGATGGTTGCAGCGCCGGTGCTGTGCGCTGTCCCGTCGCCCCAATCGATGTCGTAAGTGAACGATTTGGTGTTGTCCAATGCCCCATCGGCAAACGCCGGATCGGTGAACGTACCGACGTTGGTGATCGACAGGGTCTTGCCCTCGTCAATGTGCCGATTGCTCGCAACAGCCAGAGCTGGTGCCACATTGAGCACCGTCACCGTGCAGGTTTCGGTGTCGGACAGTGCGTCATCCGTGTCGGTGACCTCGACTGTGACGGTGTAGATGCCGTTGTCGGCGTAGGTGTGGTTGAGGGTGAAGTCCTTGCCAGCCAGGGCAAGAGGCTGAATCCCCGAGCCATCGCCGTAGTCGACGGTCGCCGTCCATGCATCATCACCCGGGTCGGTGAAGGAACCGGCCTCGATGAACGGACTTCCCTCACTCACCGTCCCGCCGGAGAGGGCAGCAATCGCTGGTGCCACCGGATCGACGACCACGCTCTCCGCGCCGGCATCGACGTGGGTTCCGTCTTCGTCGGTGAGATCAACTGCGATGTCGTAGTCGCCATCATCGGCATAGACGTGGGTCTTGGCTCCGGTTTCAGTGTACGTATTGGTGTTTCCATCGCCCCAATCGACGATCCAATCGGTGACGGTGTCGTCGCCGGGATCGGTGATTGCGCCAAGCGTGAGCGTGTAGGTTGAACCCTCATCGACCGGATCGGGCGAATCGGACAAGACGATTGTCGGCGCCACGTTGCTGACGGTGATCTCGAACGTGTCGGTTCCCACGCCTTCGTCATCATCGCTGACGGTGACGGTGACGGTATAGGTCTCTCCGGGTTCCAAGGCGCTATCGTCGGCGTAGGTGTGACTGCCCAAGTCGATCGGGCTCGTCACCGCGCCGAGGTCCTCCGTCTGCCCGTCTCCCCAGTCAACCGTTGCGGTGTGGGTGTCCGCGGCTCCTGCATCCGCAAACGAAGCGGCTGCGGGAGTGATCACTGCGCCCTCAGCTCCCCCGGTGTTAGCGGGAGCGGTGACTACGGGATCGGCGTTGTTGACGGTGACGGTGCACGTCTCGGTGTCGGACAGTGCGTCGTCCGTGTCGGTGACCTCAACCGTGACGGTGTAGGAGCCGTCATCGGCGTAGGTGTGGCTGAGGTCGAAGTCCTTGCCGGTGAGCGCAAGGGCCTGAACGCCCGAGCCATCGCCGTAGTCGACGGTCGCCGTCCACGCATCGTCGCCGGGATCGGTGAACGATCCGGCTTCGGTGTAGGTGCCGCCTTCGAGGATCGTGTCACCCGAGAGAGCATCGACCGTCGGGGCGACCTTGCTGACGGTGACCGATTCCGCGCCGGCATCGGCGTGGGTTCCATCTTCGTCGGTGAGATCGACGGCGATGTCGTAGGAACCATCGTCGGCAAACTCGTGGGTCTTGGCGCCGGCTGAATCGTAGGTATTGGTGTTTCCATCGCCCCAATCGACGATCCAGCTGGTGACGGTATCGTCGCCGGGATCGGTGATCGCGCCGAGCGTGAGGGTGTAGGTCATGCCCTCATCGACCGGGTCGGGCGAATCGGTCAGCGCGATCGTCGGTGCGACGTTGTCGACAGTGATCGTGCACGTTTCGTTGCCGGAGAGTGTGTCGTCCGTGTCGGTGACCACGACCGTGACGGTGTAGGGACCGTCGTCGGCGTAGGTGTGGGTGAGGGTGAAGTCCTTGCCGGTGAGCGTCAGGGGATGAACTCCAGAGCCATCGCCGTAGTCGACGGTCGCCGTCCACGCATCGTCGCCGGGATCGGTGAACGATCCGGCTTCGGTGTACGTGCCGCCTTCGAGGATCGTGTCACCCAAGAGGGCATCGACCGTCGGGGCGACCTTGCTGACGGTGACCGATTCCGCGCCGGCATCGACGTGGGTTCCATCTTCGTCGGTGAGATCGACGGCGATGTCGTAGGAACCATCGTCGGCAAACTCGTGGGTCTTGGCGCCGGCTGAATCGTAGGTGTCGGAGTTTCCATCGCCCCAATCGACGATCCAATCGGTGACGGTATCGTCGCCGGGATCGGTGATCGCGCCGAGCGTGAGGGTGTAGGTCGTGCCCTCATCGACCGGGTCGGGCGAATCGGTCAGCGCGATCGTCGGTGCGACGTTGGTGACGGTGATGGTTACGGGGTCGGCGGATCCGGCGCCTAGGTCATCGTCGGTGACGGTGAGGGTGACGACGTAGCTGCCGTTGTCATCGGGCGTGAAGGCGAAGCCCGCCGCAGTACCGGTTCCGAAGGGATTTCCGTCTTTGGTCACGGCCCAAGCGTAGGTGAATGTGTCCGCCGTTCCGGGATCGTCGACGGTGCAGGTGAGCGGGATCTCCGTTCCCTCAGGACCGTCGACTGGTTCTCCATCGATGGTGA
>Ga0272441_10000153_pt1 | contig 154702 bp, 135 predicted proteins | sample SSMProp6N_FD_193582 | JGI IMG/M metagenome (GOLD analysis project Ga0272441, IMG submission 193582) | Marine sediment archaeal communities from Little Sippewissett salt marsh, Falmouth, MA, United States - SSM-Prop-6N | ecosystem: Environmental > Aquatic > Marine > Wetlands > Sediment ...
CAGCAGACTTCTTGCGGCCACTTGAATCCTGCGGCGCCCCTTGGAATAGATTACATCCTTTCTAAAAACCGCCCGCCGTTCAATTCCGCGAATAATGATATGATGCAAAACACCGGGGGCATCTAATCGAGCTAAACGAGGCATAACACACAAATATCATCCAACCGTGAAAGATATAACGATGGTGAAAAGTTGACGAAATTTGTGAATGAGTCATCGCCAACCATGGCAGGAAATCCCGTATTGATGCCTTGGAGACACTTAACCATATCATCGTCCGGCAAAGCAAACTTGTTTCGCACGGGCGGCATGACCCGGCCCTAAAAAGCGTTGTCAACGATGCTCTCAAATTTGTTGTAACAGTCCGTGCCTTAGGTGGAGGTGGAGATTATGGCAACTTTTCACCATCTCTAAATTCCCAAGGCACGGATCGCCAGAGCTTGATGTAATTCACTGCCAAGGCGTAGCTGGAACTTTCCAGAATATTTTTTAACTGCTGTTGGCGTTGGAAGACTGCCGTCTTTGGCGTAGATTTCAATCCATTCGTCAACAACCAGACAATCCCTATATCCGTATATATATTCTCTTGCAATTCATAAAATAAACAACTATGCTGTGATACATCCAGATAATACACGATGGAGTCGTCGTATGGAAATTGAGTGACAATTACAGCTGGCCCCTTTGCTGGCAATGAAATCATTCTTTCTTTTTGGGCCGCGTGTTACCGGCAAAACCACCCTCATCCGTCAACAACTGGCCGAAACAACTACCATCATAGATCTTCTTGATTCACGCTACTTTCTGAGGTTATCCGGCGCTCCGCATGAACTGGAATCCCTCATTGCAGCAGCCCCTGCCGACATCATCGTCATTGACGAAATCCAACGCATTCCGGAACTTCTCAATGAAATCCACCGACTCATTGAGACCCAAAACATCACGTTTTTACTCACAGGTTCAAGTGCACGAAAACTACGCAGGGGTAAAGCAAACCTCGTGGCCGGTCGTGTCTGGGATGCCAGAATGTTCCCTTTTATCTACCTGGAGCTGGCAGACTTCGATTTAAACCGGTACCTGCGATATGGTGGTCTGCCTGCCGTTTACTTGAGCGAGTATCCGGAAGAAGCACTTAATGCTTACGTCAACACCTACCTTAAGGAAGAAATACTGGCAGAAGGGCTGATAAGGCGTCTTCCGCCATTTTCACGTTTTCTGAAGACCATGGCATTGTCCAATGGCGAAATGATTAATTTTACCAAACTTGCAAATGACTGCCAGGTGCCCCCTTCGACCGTCACGGAATATGTCAGACTCTTAGAGGATACGTTGATCGGTTTTCTCCTCTCCGCCTGGATCGAATCCAAGAAGCGCAAAGCGATCAAGACCGGAAAATTCTATTTCTTTGACCCCGGCGTCACACACATGCTGGCCGGGACGGAAACCCTTGATCCCAACTCCAATCTGTACGGAAAAAGTTTTGAACAATTCATCTGCATGGAGTTACGGGCTTATCTGAGTTACACACGAAAGAGACTCCCTCTGGCTTACTGGCGGTCAAAAAACGGGCATGAGGTGGATTTCTTGTTGGGCACCAAAACAGCCGTAGAGGTAAAAGCATCCAAAAAGATCAGTAGAAACGATTTTAAAGGATTAAAGTATTTGAAAGAGGAAGGTGTTTTCGACAATCTCATCCTCGTCAGCCGGGACCCGGTAAGTAGCCTTACCGACGGCGTCCTGACCCTGCCCTGGCAAAAATTTCTCTCGCACCTGTGGGGAGACAAATTTGTATAGTCTATTGTTTTATAATAGAGCTCCTTTTTTTCGTTTGATTGTGTTGGTTGTGATGTGATCGTCTCGCATGCGCAAGCCAGTGTGTGGCACAGACGATCACGCCTACAGGCCTTTTTGTCTAATGGTATTCCCCATTTCATATTAGCAATCGAGATTCGGATTTCGGTCACGAGTATTTTGTGAGAATGAATGGGTGGGTATTTCACTCGAAGAGGTCCGCGTGACTTCCGGTTCGTACGAGGCATAACTCACTGCCTTCGATTCGGTAAATCAATAACCAGTCAGGCTCAATATGACACTCCCTGCAGTCCTTTAATGTACCCTTTAACCTGTGATCCCTGATTTTCGTCGGCAGTTTTTCGCCTTCAACCAATAACTGTATAACGGATCAACATCCTTGTTCCACTTTTTAAGTCGATTTAAATCTCTTTTGAACTGAGTATCACGCCGGATTGATCGCATCGCTCAGATTCCAAGGTCATCAAACAGATCTTGGGTAGAAGGAAAGGCTTTTCCTTTGCCTTGCCTCGAATTTTCAATGGCCTGCATTGTTTTTTGATTGGGTACCTGAAGTTCAAACGGCAATCCCCGGTGGGCGATTATCTGGCGATAGTAGAGTTCAAATGATTTTGACACGGACAGGCCTAATTCTTTAAGAATGGTTTCGGCCTCCTTTTTTATTTGTGGATCAATCAATGCTCTGGCTGAGGCTGTTTTCGATGTACCCATAAGGTTCCTCCATGTTTATAGCATATAATATGCTATAATACCCTGTGGTGTCAACCGTGAACAATCATTTTTGTCAAATAATATTCAACTGCCTCGCTTTCTCGGCCGCCTGAAGGCGATTGCCGAAGTTGAGTTTTTCATACCCCAATATGGACTTTGACGAATAATTCCTGCTTAATAAAAAATAGCCAAAGAACGCGCGGTCTTTCAGCCTCCTACATTTGCAATTCAAGCTGTTATATTTTTTACGTTCTCATAACGTAATTTTCCGAAAAGCTGCAAAGAACGCAGAGAGAATCCGGAAAAGTCGCTTGGCCCCCGATGAAAATGTATTGACATGGTACCATATGTGGAAGATGCTGATGTTATTTTTCTTAAAACCATTTTTCCAAGTCGGAAATACACCAAAATTTATCTCAGAAAGGATGAGAAATAAAATTTCATGATAAGGAAGAACTGGAATTGATGAAATCCATTGAGACCGAAGCATGGGTTTCAGTTAATAATCTGGAAGAAGGGATGCCGTATCAAACCCTGGTTTCAAGCATCATTCATAAATATCTGATGGGACGACTTCAAGAACAACGCGAACAAGAAGATGTATAGACAATTGCGCATCAGAAGAAAATCTTGGTAAACCGGTGCGTCCTTTAAAAACTCAATAATCTTAAATCGACTTAAGCCCCTTTTGTTTTGCAACCCTCTCGTTTTTAGCGACAGCATATCCAACAGCAGAGGACTTCATTTCAAACCTTCGAGCCAGACAGGCTTGTTCGCATCGCGCCCGGGCTCACCAACCGAATTTTGAGCCAAAGCCCCTGACACGAAGAGCATGGAACCCAGCAAAAATAATGCGATGCGCCCGGCTGCTACTGCGGTTTATGTTCCTGTCATGGTTTTGCTCCTTTCTTTGATCAAATCAAATATTTTTTCGTACAAAGCCTTCAAGAGAATATAATGGCAGCGAAATAATTTGATTCTTCGAATCATAAGGCGCCTGGGAAATTTTTATTCCCTGCCGCACCTGGTACTTTTCCATAAACATATGCATACTTTTTAGTCTACCTATGGAACCGGACTTCACCTCAATTGGTATTGCTTCCCCCTCTTTTTGAATTAAGTAATCCAACTCAGCATTGCTGTTCTTTGCTTCACGAGCCCAGTAATACAACAAAGGTTTGGAATATGAATTATGATACGCCAAAAGCTCCTGGCCGACAAACTGTTCAGCGACAGCACCTTTAAACAGGGTAGTGAAATCTTTTGCCTGCACTGTATCCGGATATATTCCATTTACAGCATGTAATAATCCAACATCCAAAAAAAGCACTTTAAAAAAAGCATCTTTTACTCCTGCTTCCAATGGCAGGCCGGCACCGCTTGTTCGTTTAATTTTTTTCACCACACCGGCCTTTTCAAGTAATTCCAAGGCTTCCTTTAATTCTCTGGATTTAATGGTATTATCAACATGTGCATAAACAAATTTTCGTCCTACCATTTTGGGAACAGCGTTATAAATTTTATCAAGATATCGATGCTTTAATTTCCTGGAATATTTTCCAAAATCATCCTGGTATGTATCAACTATTGCACGTTGAATTCTTTGGCAGGAGATTATATCACCGGTCTCGCAATATTCCTGCACTACAGCGGGCATACCACCGAGAATAAAATATCTGCGGATGTATTCATTAAGTTTTGCATGCAGTGACTCAGGAAGCATCTGTAATTTATTTAGGTCACAAATATAATTACGGAGCTCTTTTTCGCCTGATGCCTCAATAAATTCACCAAATGACATCGGAAACAAATAAATATATTGAATTCGTCCAACAGGCATACGAAAATTTTCCGATTCCAGACTAAATTCCACCAATGAACCGGCAGCTATGACGTGCAATGACGGCATTTCTTCATAAAAATAGCGCAGGGCCATAATTGCGGGAGGACAATCCTGAACTTCATCAAAAAATAAAAGTGTCTTTCCCGGCTCTATTCTCTTACCGCTAAACAGTACGATTTTCTCAAGTATGTCCTTAGGTTCTAATGAATCGAAAATATCTTTATATTCAGGGTTCTTTTCAAAATTAAGCGTAATCAAGGAAATAAATTCACGTCTCCCGAACTCATCCACCAGATAGGTTTTACCCACTTGCCTGGCCCCACGGACAAGTAATGGACGGCGATTTGCATCCCGTTTCCACTGACATAATATTTCGTATAGATCCCTTTTCATGATCGAAATCACATGATATAAAATTCAGCAAAAACACTTCTGGCTACTTACCAATATTAAATTGGTACCATTCTGGCTATTTTCAAATATATTGGTATCATGTTTCCGGCTATTTTCCAATGATTATATTTCGGATTCGCGTTGACGCATGAATGTGCTGGTTTCGGGTTTCAGGGAACGCTCTTTAGGGGCAAATACACGGAATCCCTTTTATGAAACTTCATTAATTGATCCCTTAAACCTTCAGCTGTGCTGGAGGTTTAAGGGATCAATTAAAAATCAAGAACTTAAAGAACGGTAATTCAGGAAAGGGCCCGCTACGCTGATTCTCTAATCGATTGCCGGGCTCGAATGAAAAGCGTTTCCGCAACGACACGTTGCAGTCATTTGCTGATTTCAGGTTGCATCATCTCGACCAGATACTCAGACGTGGCCAGGGATACGCTTATATCACCTTGAACCGGATTTTGGTAAGCGTTCACAGGGCACCGCATCTGCTTTGTTGTCGGGCACTTGAAGTACAAAAGTACGTCTGCGCACCTGACGCCTTGCATCTGCGGCACCCTGTAAACGCTTAAATTAGGTTGTTTGAAGCGCATCGGACTTTGCAACCCTGTGAACGGTTACGGATTTTGATTCCGGCGGAATTTGTGACTGGTCGCAGTTGTGAGCCGATGGCGGCACTTGACAAAAACCGTGAAATGATGTCAAGTTTCATATCTCCGATTCTTGAAACCAGGGGTGAAACCGGTGCCGGTTGGTCTTACCTCCGGTGCCGCGGCTGACCCTTTTAGGGTCACGGTAAGAAATAATTTTACAAGATTGCGCCGGATTTGGGTTCGTCAACAAGGCACATCCAGCGGCGCATATCGAGATACGTGTCGGTGGATGTAACGCAGTAGACGATCCAAAAGACAAGCAAGATGTGGAATTATTTCTTGCTGAGACCCTTAAGCCCGCGCGCATTCTTTCGGCCACTATGACAAACGACATTGGTTCGCCGGGTCCGCCATCCGATAAACTACTGAAGCTCGCCGGTCATTTGGGGATCGATCCGGAGGATGCAGAAACGTTCGCCACCGACATCATTCCGTTCCTGAACCGGCGGTTCGCGCTGCTCACCCACGCCGCAACCCCCAACGAACCAGTCGAAAATCGGATTCAAACGATCCTTCAGGAGGAGCTGCCAAGGGTTCTGTCGAACTACGCCCTCGATGACCTGAAAGCAAACAAGAGCGTCATGCTTTTTCTCGTCAAACTGTTGGCTCCGGAATTGACCGACCTGCGGGTCAAACAGCTCGTCGACCGACAGGCCGGCCAGGCCGATCAGTCCCTGGCCGATCAACTGGCCGATCACCTTGGAATCCGGACCGAACAGGTCCAGCACTTCAGAGATAAAGTGATTCCAAAACTGAAGCAATATACCAAGGCCATGTATCGCAAAAAAGTACAGAGCCGGGAACCTATCGAAGATTCAAAGGCCTTCAATCAGTTTATCATCGATAATGTCTTCATCGACGAATTCGAAAACCACCCTTACATCCGGTCGGTTACGGACAAGAACAACAAGGCCATCTTGCTGCCGGAGGCCAAGTCGGTCGCCATGCAACTCATTTCGTCCTGGATGAACGAGGTCATCGCCGAGGAAAACCGGAAGTGAAACCGGCGCGCCCGTTTACCGTCTCCCTTCTGTTTTTTCAAACCAGTCGATCAGCCGGCGGGCAATGCTCCATCGGCCGGGAACCGGCGGCAGCGCGCCGGCGGAAAACCAGTCGGCGGCTGCGATCTCCGATGGATTCAAACGGATTTCACCTCCGGCATATCGAGCGGTGAAGGCCACCATCAGTGCGTTCGGAAACGGCCACGGCTGGCTGCCGAAGTAACGGATGTCCGTGACCCGCAGACCGACTTCTTCGCATATCTCCCTGCTGACACATTCCTCCAGAGTTTCCCCCGGTTCAACGAATCCAGCAAGGACGCTGTAAAAACTGGCACCGATCCGCGTCGAACGGGCCAGAAGAATGCGGTCGTCATTAATGACCGCGACGATAATTGCCGGCGAAACCCTGGGGTAGTTGATGAGGCCGCAGGCCGGGCAAACCTTGGCACGTTCATTCTCGGCGTCCCGGGTAACGTGCCCGCAGAGGCCGCAGAACTGATGGGTCCGCGCCCAGTGAATCATCTGGTTGGCCCTTCCGGCAACGGCCGCCAACTCGTCGTCGACCGCACCCAACAATTGCCTCACCTGCTGCAATTCGGCAGCTGAAGAGACCCTTGCCTTGGATGACAACTCGGCAGCGAAGCAATCGATGTCGTTCAGACGTCCGAGATACTGACTGTGCATCAAGCCCGCTTCGACGAAGGACACATCGGTAAAAAAAGGACGGACGGACGCATCCTCACCACGTCGGACCAGGATCCGGTCGCCACGGAACAAAAACCACCACTTCGAGCGGATCGAATCGGACGCTGGGTGCAGTGCGGGATTGAAGGTCATCGCGGGTTATCTGCTGGATCGGCGGTCGGGTTCGACACGCCGGTTAAAATTCGCAAACCCCGATATAATTTTCGGGAGTGATCCCCAGGAGTTCGGATTTGACCTCATCGGCAACATCCAAGCTCTGAATAAATTCGGTTATCGCACCTTGATCAATACGGGTGTGGGTGCGGGTCAGGGCCTTCAGGGCCTCATATGGTTCGGGATACCCCTCGCGCCGCAGCACCGTCTGAATGGCTTCGGCCACTACGGCCCAATTGTTGCGCAGGTCCCTGCGGATCACTTCTTCGTTGAGAATGAGCTTATTCAGACCCCGCAGCAACGATTTCAGTGCGATCAGCGTGTGGGCCAACGGCACGCCGATGTTGCGGGTCACGGTGGAATCGGTGAGATCGCGCTGCAGTCGCGAAACCGGCAGTTTGGCGGAGAGGTGGGCAAACAGGGCGTTGGCAACCCCCAGGTTGCCTTCGGCGTTTTCAAAATCGATTGGATTGACTTTGTGCGGCATGGCCGAAGAGCCGATCTCACCGGCCTTGATCTGCTGTTTAAAATAATCGAGCGAAATATAAGACCAGGCATCCCGCGCCAGATCGATCAAAATGGTGTTGATCCGTTTCAGGGTGTCGCAAAAGGCTGCAAGGTTGTCGTAGTGTTCGATCTGGGTCGTGTTGCGGGACCGCACCAACCCCAGCTGTTCCCGCAAAAATCGGTCGGCAAAGGCAAACCAGTCGAATTCCGGATAGGCCACGGCGTGGGCGTTAAAATTGCCCGTCGCCCCTCCGAACTTGGCGGTAAACGGCACCGCATCGAGGAGTGCCAGCTGGCGGTTCAAACGCTCCACAAACACGTAAATCTCTTTGCCGGTGCGCGTGGGGGATGCCGGCTGACCATGGGTGCGGGCGAGCATCGGAATGTCTTTCCAGCGCCGGGCCTTGTCGGTTAAAGCGTCTATCACCTCGATGAGGACCGGTTTGACGACCTCCAGCCAGCCCTTTTTCAGCCCGTACGGTAAGGCGGTATTGTTGATATCCTGAGAGGTCAGCCCGAAATGGATGAACTCCTTGAATGATGCAAGCTGGAGCTGATCGAACTTTTCCTTCAGAAAATACTCGACCGCCTTGACGTCGTGGTTGGTCGTTTTTTCGATATCCTTGACCCGCCGCGCATCCGACAGGGAAAAGTCAGTATAAATTTGGCGCAGCACCGTCGCCGGAGTGCCGTTGAGCGCCGTCAGCTGCGGCAGAGGCAATTCACAGAGGGCTATAAAATACTCCACCTCAACCATGAGGCGATATTTGATCAGCACCGCTTCCGAAAAAAAGGCGCTCAACCTTTCGGTGCTTTTGCGGTAACGTCCGTCAACCGGTGAGATCGCGGTAAGGGGCGTAAGCGTTGGATCCATTAAATTGCCTCTCCGTCGTCCATTGGGTCGCGGCAAAAAAATGCAAGATTGCGCCGCTTCGTGTTAAACATTCATGGCCCTCGGACCGCCACGGTGCGTGAAAATGATGCGCCGGAGCCCGGATGAGCGGTTGTGCCCGTTGAGCCGGTTTAGCCAGTTTAGCCCGTTGAGCCGGTTATGTTAAGCTAGTGATGTAACCCAAATTCTACTTTCGTACTAAAGGCCAAAAAACAAAACGCAGGGTTCATAGCTGAACCACTGCGCTCCGTTGAACCGAATTCAGGACCGGATGGCTTTCCCCGCAAAAAAACAAAACCAAGTGCTACCGGACTATTTTGTCGATTCCGATGTCGAGCCGCTTTTCCGGGAGGCGTAGCCGTCGGCATACCATCCGCCACCTTTGAGTTCAAAAGAACACGTCGAAATGATTTTCTTGGCCTTTTTACCGCACTTAGGGCAGGTAATCGAACGGGTGTCCATCTTCGTCAGTTCCTCTGTTACCTCACCGCATCTGCATTCAAATTCATATACGGGCATGTTCGCCACCTCCTCGTACACTTTCGCGTTTAATGTACCACTTGTTTAGCTTAAACAGTATGATTTTAGACATAATTTGTGAAAAGTCAAGATGAAATGGGCGCAACAAACCTTGTGGAACCGTTGAAAGTCGTCCCGGCGTAAGCAGCGCTTTCATCGTATTGTTTTCTTTAGCTTAAAGAGGGTGACGAAACGGTAATGTCGCGGTCAGGTTACGGTAATCTTCATGGTGCCACTTTCCTCCCCGGAATATCGTCACGTACCGCTGTCAATGGGGTTGCCAGAACAAATTTGCGCTATATATTAAAATGATTTTAAGAGAAACGCACATGGTCCTTGGAGCCGTCACGGTGCATGAAAATGATGCGCTGGAGCCCGGGTGAGCGGTTGCGAAAAGTGGCTGACTGTCTGAGTCGCTTACGGGGTCTTAGACCGGACCCTATGCCAATTCCGCTTGCAGGGTAAGATATTCAAGCTGCATCAGAAATCATTATTTAAAGACGGGACTGGTCCGGGCTTAGAGCCCGTTGGCGGCGAGTTTCAGCCGTCTTTCGAAATCGTTCATCCGGGCGGAGGTGCCCACCTTGTTTTCGTATTAATTTATAAAAACGTCACACAAACACCCCTTTCGGCTGCAGCATTGACCCTAAAACTGCCGGACACGTCGGCAGGGAGTATTTAACCAGGGAGGAAAAGTATGTGTTGGTCAAGAATCAGGACGACAAGTGCCGGCGTCTTCGTTTTTCTCGTCATTTTTGCTTTTCAGGCAGTGATCCTTACGCCCGAGGTTGCAGCCGCAGATGTCCCGCGCATGGTTCCCGAAAACTTCAGCCACTTAGCCGAGGTTGCCAAACCGGCCGTGGTCAACATCAGAACCGAGAAAACAGTCCAGGGGGGCGGTAAGGTTTTTAGGCACTTTTTCGGCAACCCCTTCGGTGGCCGCGAACGCGATCCGTTCAAGGATTTTTTCGGGCCTTTTGAGGAAGGCCCCTCGAAGGAGTTCAAACAACGCAGTCTCGGATCTGGCTTTATTATCGACAAGGAAGGCTTCATCGTCACCAATAACCACGTCGTCGAGGGAGCCGATCAAATCAAAGTTCGGTTGGCAAATGACAAAGAATACGAGGCCACTGTCGTGGGTCGCGATCCGAAAACCGATCTGGCCCTGATAAAAATCGAGGGCGCCAAAGATCTGGTTCCCCTACCGATTGGCGATTCCGACGCCCAGGAAGTCGGCACTTGGGTTGTGGCGATCGGCAGCCCCTTCGGGCTGGAGCAGACGGTCACGGCCGGTATTGTCAGTGCCAAGGGACGTATCATTGGCTCCGGCCCTTATGACGATTTTGTTCAGACCGATGCTTCCATCAACCCGGGCAACAGCGGCGGTCCGCTGATCAACATGAACGGCGAGGTCATTGGTATCAACACGGCTATCGTCGCCAGCGGCCAGGGCATCGGATTTGCCATCCCGATCAACATGGCCAAGGACATCATCGCCCAACTAAGGAGCAAAGGCGAGGTGACCCGCGGCTGGATGGGCGTCGGCATCCAGGATCTGACACCCGAACTTGCCGAATACTACAAGGTCAAAGGTGAAAACGGCGTACTGGTTACCCAGATTTTTGAGGGCGACCCGGCGGATAAGGCCGGAATCAAGGCCAATGACATTATCACGGCGGTTAACGGTGAACCGGTCACCAGCAGCCGGGAGCTTTCACGCCGGATTGCCGCATTAGGAGTGGGGCAGAAGGCCGAAATCACCATCATGCGTGACGGCCGGGAAAAAACGGTCACGGTCGAAACCGCCAAACGCCAGGACGAGCAGACACTGGCCAGCAAGGAGACGGAAAGCGACGACAAGTTGGGGTTGAGCTTGCAGTCATTGGAGCCGGACATGGCCGCGCGACTCGGATATGACGAGTCCGAGAAGGGCGTTCTGGTGACCGGCGTGGAAGGCGGCAGCAAAGCCGACAAGGCCGGCGTTCAGCAAGGCGACCTGGTCAAGGAAATCAACCGCAAGCCGGTTGCCGGGATGGAAGATTTCCGCAAGCAGTTGAGCCAGGTCAAAAAAGGTGACCCGATCATGCTGTTGCTGAAGCGGGGCCAATCCGGTTTCATTGTCGCCAAAATGACCCGCTGATCAAGGAGCGCGGGTCCAACCGCTACAAAGATATACTAATAAATTTCCCTGCTGCGTTGCAGCAGGGAAATTTATTTTTGAGCGAGCCCTAAAAATCGGCGCTTGTCAAACGATCCCTGAGCCGGGTGTAGCGTCGATGTGGCTCGGCATTGCCGACGGCGATCGCGAGGGCCTTGCGGGTGCCGACCATCACCACCAGGCGGCGTCCGCGAGTGACCGCCGTGTACATCAAGTTGCGCTGCAGCAGCAGAAAGTGCTGGGTCGTCACCGGGATGATAACCGCCGGATATTCGGAACCCTGGGATTTGTGGACCGAAATCGCATAGGCCAGAATGATTTCGTCGAGTTCCGAAAAAGCATAGGTCACGGCCTGGTCTTCGAACCGGATGACGACCTCTTGGCCGCTCGGGTCGATGCGGCTGACCCGCCCGATATCTCCGTTGAAGACATCCTTGTCGTAATTGTTTTTGATCTGCATGACTTTATCGTGTAGCCGCAGTTCACGATCTCCCCGTCTGATCAGATCCCGGTCGGGGTTGAGCGTCTCCTGCAGACGCCGGTTCAGGTTGTCGGCACCGATCACACCCCGATGCATGGGCGTGAGCACCTGGATATCGTCGAAGGGATCAAGACCAAAGCGGCGCGGAATCCTCTCTTTTGCCAGTTCCAGAATAATGTCCAGAACCTTTTCGGGGTCGTCCTGCTGGATGAAATAAAAATCCGACAGCGCCGGGAAGACCGAAGAGGCTGGAGCCCACTCCGGCATCAAGCCGCTGTTGATCCGGTGGGCATTAACCACGATGCGGCTGTGCCGGGCCTGGCGGAAGATCTCACGCAGCTCCACGACCGCGGTGATCCCCGAATCGATGATGTCCTTGAGAACGTTTCCGGCACCCACCGACGGCAGCTGATTGACGTCGCCGACCAAAAGAAAGGTGGCGCCCTCCGGAACGGCCTTGAGCAGGTGATACATCAGGACGGTGTCGATCATCGAGGCCTCATCGATGACCAGCAGATCACACCTCAGAGGGTCGTTTTCGTCTCTCTGAAATCCGCCCTTGGCCAGGCTGTACTCCAGCAACCGGTGAACGGTGCGGGCCGCGTGTCCACAGGCCTCGCTCATGCGCTTGGCCGCCCGCCCGGTGGGCGCCGCCATCAGAACCCTGACACCCATCCGCGTGAAAATCTGTAGAACCGCGTTGATGATGGTGGTCTTGCCGGTTCCCGGACCGCCCGTGATCACCAGTACCTTTTCCGTCAGTGCGGCCCTGACGGCACTGACCTGTTTTTCGGCCAGCCCGATGGCCAGCCGCTTCTGCACCCATGCCAGGGCATCTTCGACCCGGACTGGACGCAGGCTCCTGGGTGCCGTCCGGAGAAATTTCAAGCGCTCGGCAAGACCGGTCTCGCATACAAAGAAATGGGTCAGATAGACCGCCGACTCTTTCTGCCCGGCGCTGCCCTTGTTTTTTTCGATATCCTCGAGGACGATCCGCCGTTCGGTAATCAACTTGTCGAGCGCCTTGAGTACGTTCTCATGGTCGATGTTCAGTACCTTGCGACACTCGGCCACGAGGTGTTCCCGGGGAGCGTAAACGTGGCCGTCGCCGGACAACAGATCGAGCACATAGAGGATCCCGGCCGCCACCCGAAGTTCGGAATCCGGCAGGAAACCGAGCTGCTGCGCGATGCGATCGGCTGTTTTGAAACCGATGCCGAAGATATCGGACGCCAGTCGGTAGGGATTCTGCTTGACCACGGCAATCGACCGGTTGCCGTAGCGCTTGAATATCTTGGTCGCGTACCCCGAACTCACGCCGTGAGACTGCAGAAAGATCATGACATCCCGGATTTCCTTCTGGTCGTCCCAGGCCGCTTTGATCATGGCGATGCGCTTTTTGCCGATCCCCTCGACTTCGGCCAGGCGCTCGATGGCCCCTTCGATGATCTCCAGGGTGTCCCGGCCGAATTTTTTGACGATCCGGCGGGCCATTACCGGTCCGAGGCCTTTGATCATACCGGATCCAAGGTAAATTCGAATACCGTCGGCGGTGGCGGGAATGCTGCTTTGATACTGCTCGACCCGGAACTGTTCGCCGTACTTGGGATGGCGCACCCATTCGCCGGTCATTCGGAGAACTTCACCGGGAGTCGGGGCCAACAGGCCACCGACAACGGTGATCGGGTCCGGCCGCCCCTCGACCTTTACCCGGGCGATCGTGTAACCGGTTTCTTCGCTGGTGTAGGTGATGTGCTCTATCTGACCGACGAGATCGACTGGCATGGCTGTGTTGTCGACGGCGATCCCCGACGGCGAAAACCCGCGCAAGGTTATTGCCAGTCGGGAACCTTGACCGGCCCCTTGTCGTCGTGGGGAAAAAAGGATTTGATGTCGATGACCGGTGAACCGTCAAGGGCATCGATTTGATCGACCAGAATGCCGTCGAGAGTGACCTCTCTGATGCGACATCGCGACAGGGCGATAGGATTCGGCCGGCGCGGCGAATGGGTCGCAAAAACGCCGGTCAGCGGATTGGCGGGATTTTTGCGCGGTTGAACCTGCAGGATGCCGCGCGCCTCAGGCGTGTCGTTGAGGTGCAGCCAATACAGCACGTAGATGTGTGAAAACTGCGCCAACCCCAGCAGCCCCGCCGTGTAAGGTGGATAGATCTCGATCCGAACCTCGTCGTCAGTGTTGTGGATCACGCCAATCGAATGAATTGTGAAGGCCTCGGCCATGATTTCGTGTTAATCCTCCTGCAGCTCCTTCAGGTTCCCGTAAAATTCGAGGACATCCGGATTGCTCAAGGCATCGCGGTTGAGCACCGGCTTGCCCTCGATCATTTTCTTCACCGCCAGCTCGACCTTTTTCATGTTGAGGGTGTAGGGGACGGCCGGAACACTGATAATCTTCTTCGGCATGTGGCGCGGCGAAGCGTTTTCGCGGATCATGCGCAGAATCTTGTTCCTGATGTCGTCGGTCAGCCGGCATCCCTGTGCCATTTTGACAAACAGGATCACCCGCACGTCATTTTTCCAGTTCTGCCCCACCACGACACTGTCCTCGACCTCTTCGATCTGCTCCACCAGGCGGTATATTTCAGCCGTACCGATCCTCACGCCGCCGGGGTTCAACGTAGCGTCCGAGCGGCCGTAGATGGTGACCCCCCCGTGATCGTTGATCATGATGAAGTCCCCGTGCCGCCATACATTGGGATACACGTCAAAATAGGCGCTGTGATATTTGGTGCCGTCCGGATCGTCCCAGAAGTAGATCGGCATGGATGGAAACGGCTTAGAGCACACCAGCTCACCCTGCTTGCCGATCACCGGACGACCGTTTTCGTCGTAGGCCTCCACTTTCATGGCCAGCCCCCGGCACTGAAGCTCGCCGGCGTAGACCGGGCCCATCGGGTTTCCCAGCGCGAAACAGCCGTTGAGATCCGTGCCGCCCGAAATCGACGCCAGCTGCAAATCGGATTTGACGTCGCTGTAGATGAAATCGAATCCTTCGATCGAGAGCGGCGAACCAGTGGAAAGCAAGGCCCTTAGGGACGTGAGGTCATAAGTTTGGCCGGGTTTGACACCGGCATTCTGCAAAGCCGCAATGTAACCGGCGCTGGTACCGAAAACCGTGAGCTTTTCGTTCTGGGCCATCTCCCACAGCGCACCGGGATGGGGGTGAAACGGGTTGCCGTCGAAGAGCACCACGGTGGCCCCAACGGCCAAAGAACTGGTCAGCCAATTCCACATCATCCACCCGCAGGTGGTGAAGTAAAAAATTCTGTCTTCTCTCTTTAAATCCGTGTGCAGCATCAGCTCCTTCAGATGATGGATCAAAATGCCGCCGGCGCACTGGACCATGCACTTGGGCAAACCGGTGGTGCCCGAAGAATACATGACGTACAATGGATGGTCGAAGGGCAGCTGTTCGAATTCGATGTCGGGATCGGGTTCCGGGGCGATGAAATCGTTGAACATCACTGCATTGGGCACGCCGCTGATATCAGGATCCACCTGCGTGTAGGGAACCACGACGACTTTCTCGATGGACGGAAGCTGTTTCAAGATGGTGCCGATCCGCTCCAGCGAGTCGAGCTGTTTGCCTTTAAAAGAATACCCGTCGGCCGTGAAGAGCACCCTGGGTCGTATCTGTCCGAAGCGGTCGAGAACTCCCTTTATGCCGAAGTCCGGCGAGCAGGAAGACCAGACGGCGCCCATGCTCGTTGCCGCCAGCATCGCAATGATCGCCTGGGGCATGTTGGGCATGAATCCCACGACCCGGTCGCCGGCTTGCACACCGGCCTGTTTGAGAGCTTTGGCCAATCGCGACACCTCGCGATAGAGTTCGGCATAGGTCAGGTAAACGGCCTCCTGAGCCTCGCTCTTGAAGACCAGGGCCAACCGGTCATCCCGATAGCGCAAGAGGTTCTCGGCGAAGTTGAGCCGGGCCTCCGTAAACCATTTGGCCCCCGGCATCTTGTTCAGATCATCGATCACCTGCTCGTAGGGTGCAGATGCGATAACGCCGGCAAAATCCCACAGGGAGGCCCAAAAATCGGGAATGTTTTCGATCGACCACCGGTAAAGGGCCTCGTATTCCATGAAATTCCGGTCATATCGCTCGTTGATCACATTCATGAAACGATACATGTTGCTGGCCTTGATTCTTTGCTCCGATGGCTGCCACAAGAGTTTGCCCATGATCTGCTCCCTTTCATCGAGGATAATCCGGCGCAATCGTTTGAAATTATTTCTTACCGTGACCCTAAAACACTCTTCGTGCACGCTTGCGTTTTCTATTACACGGTTCCGGAGCGGTTCGTCAAGGAACGCCTTGAAACCGGAAGCGATCCTAAACGGGTCTTGGAGTGAAATTTCTGTAACCGTTCACAGGGTTGCAAAGTCCGATGCGCTTCAAACCACCTATTGTAAGCGTTTACAGGGTGCCGCAGATGCAAGGCGTCGGGTGCGCAGACGTACTTTTGTACTTCAAGTGCCCGACAACAAAGCAGATGCGGTGCCCTGTGAACGCTTATAAATTTCTTGTCGGCGGGCCCGATATCATATAATGAGTAAACGTCCAGAAGCTGAAAACACGACCAAGCGAGCAGAGGAGCAGGAAATGAGCAACCGACAGGTCGACCTGAGGTCAGACACGATCACCCTGCCGACGTCATCGATGCGTCAGGCAATGGCGACGGCGGAAGTCGGAGACGATGTCTTCGGCGAAGATCCCACCGTCAGACGTCTGGAGGAACTGGCAGCCGAACGGCTCGGGAAGGAAGCCGGGCTTTTTGTGGCCAGCGGAACAATGGCCAACCTCGTCAGTCAGTTGACCCACTGCGGTCGGGGAGACGAGATGGTTTTGGGCGATCAGGCGCACATATTCTACTATGAACAAGGTGGATCGGCCGCAGTCGGGAGCATCCACCCCCGCACCGTCCCCAATCAGACCGATGGAAAAATCCTCCTGGAGGACATCGAAGCAGCCATACGACCGGACAACGTCCATTTTCCCCGAACCCGTCTGATCGTCCTCGAGAACACCCACAACCGCTGTTACGGCAGCCCCCTGGATACGGCTTACCTGCGGTCGGTCCGCCAACTGGCGAGCCGCTGCGCTCTGAAGGTGCACGTGGACGGGGCGCGGCTGTTCAACGCCGCCGCAGCACTCGGCGTTACGGCCGCAGAGCTGGCGGATCCGGCGGATTCAGTCAGCATTTGTTTGAGCAAAGGACTGGCTGCGCCGGTCGGCTCCGTGGTCTGCGGGACCCGGTCATTCATCGATAAGGCCCGCAGGGCCCGCAAAGTTCTCGGCGGCGGCATGCGCCAGGCCGGGGTGCTGGCCGCCGCCGGCATCGTGGCACTGACAGAAATGACCGTGCGGCTGCCCGAAGACCACGCCACAGCCCGGCGCCTGGCCGAGGCCCTGGCCGAATTGAGAAACATCTCCATCGATCTTGAACGCGTGAAAACAAACATCGTCTTCTTCGACAGCAAGATAGACGATCTGCCGGCCGAACGTCTATCCACAATGCTCGCCGCGGAGGGAATCCACGTCCTACCTACCGGGAAGCGCCGGATCAGGGCCGTCACCCACTACCACATCACGGCCGAGGACATCGATTACACGCTGAAGATATTCGATAAAGTGACGGGTTAGCCGAAACAGGCCTGTTCATGGTTATAATGATGACTAAAACAGGTTTACAAATGAGTGCTGTGGTCATATCAGTTATGTAAGGGCCCCGGCAAAAAATAATTCCACCTCTTGCTTGTCTTATGGCCCGTCTACTGTGTTACATCCACCCACACGTATCCCGATATGCGCAGGTGGATGTGCCTTGTAGACAAACCATAATCCGGCGCAATCGTGTGGAATTATTTCTTACCGTGACCCTAAAACAAGAACCGAACATAGATATACGGAGGTCTGTTATGCGCGCTATGATCGTTGGGACAATCGTTCTTCTGTTTTCCGCCAATCCTGCCTGGGCTGACATTGTTGCAACCTGGATACTCAGCGATGGTGCCGTTTCCAAGCTCAGTATTCGCGATAACCAACACGTTCGCATCGATACCAATGAAAAAGACACCTATATGCTGCTGACCAACCAAAAAGTATACATGGTGCGCAAGGAAAAGGGGCAATGGTCGGCTTTCGACATGGACCAGATGTCCGGTATCATGCAGAGCTTTGCGAAAGGCACCAAGTCATCGGGCGCACAAAGCGATCAGCAAAAATTCACGGATACGGGCCGTTATGAAACCATTGCCGGCTACAAGGGCAAAGTATATGAAATCGAGGCTAAGGACTCTGCGGGAAAAATACAAAAGGATGAAATCGTGTTGAGCCGCGATCCAGACATTATAAAAATTCATCAGGGCTGGATCGTGTTCGCAGCGCGCATGGCGCAGATGCTCGGTCAAGATTCCGCCCGCAGACTGGATCAATCCCTCAAGTCGGCAAAAATGGAAGATCGCGGCGGGATGTTGCGGTACGGAAAAGACATGACGCTCCAGAGCGTCGAGAAGCCTGCCTTGACCATGGCCTACTACCAGCTGCCGGCGGGTGTCAGTATGATGGAAATGCCGGCAATGGGCAAAATGCCCCCGAACCAGACCGCACAACCGGCCCAGAAAGAAAAGGATGACTTCTTGACGGACACGACGGATAAAGCCGGCGACGCGGCCAAAGATCAAACCCAGGATTCTATTGTAGAAGGTGTCCGGGAAGGGGTCAAAAGCATTTTCAAAAAAGTTTGGTAATCAACGAACCCATACCGGTCTAAAATAAGGGTAAATTTCTTACTGGTCATCTCATCCTCAGTCTATCCGGTTTATTTGCCAATTGTTGAGATCGATGATGAGCATGCCCGTTATGTCATCCAATTTGCAAGCAATTGTTTGCCAAACGGCTCTGTTTTTCATCAGAAATTCTCGCTGAAAATAAGAATTCTATTGATTACGCCGGGTAACCGGGTCCATGTACAGGAACACCGAAAACCGCTGGTTTTTCGTTTGACAATTCGATGGGTGCCAAGGTACAAAAGGACGCTCAATTACCCGATTGAAAATATCACGTGGTTGTTAACGCCGTTTCCATGGTGATTGCAAGCTTTGATTCAAAGCTGGGGTCAGCAGGAAAATATGGATCCGCCTTCGGCTTGAACGTGTTGATTTGTACTGGAACCGATTTTATTGATGCGATTTCGGAGTTGTTTTCAAAGTGAACACAAGAAGGTTGGATACTTTGGAGACTGAACAATGCAAACCGTAGGTAATTATCTCAGACAAGAGAGAGAAGCCAAAAATATCAGTTTGGGTGAAGTTGCCCAATTAACGAAGATTTCGGAATTTTATCTGGATTTCCTCGAAAAAGATGACTACGAAAAACTCCCGCAAGGGCCATACATCAAAGGGTATATATCTTCTTATGCCAGATTGATTGGAAGTAATGCGGATGAGGCCATCAAGTTGTACAATTCTCTGCAAGAGCAGATGAATCAAATCGAAGCGGCCCAGACCGAAAGGACTGAAGCTGCTGCGAGACCGGCACCGATTGATTCTTTACAGGAAAAAATAGGATCTTCAATTAAGGAGCTATCCGCATCTTTTAAAGCCAAAACCGCCTCGCTGAAGATCGGCACTTGTTCATCCGAATCCCCTGTCGCCCCATTAAGAAAATTCTCGGATTTTTTGAAAACAGCCGGCTCGGCCCTCAAAGCCGTGGTCCCCTCTTCCGAAGCAGTTGCCTCGTCATTAAAAACAGCCGGCGTTTCAATAAACAAGGTTGGCCTTTCGATATTGAAAGCCAGCTCTTCACTAAAAAAGATCGCGCCATTTTTGAAGAGGGCCGGCGGTACACTCGATATAAATCGCCGACTGTTCAATCGGCGGACATGGCTGTCTGCCTGCTTGCTTTCGGCAAGCGCCGGCATTCTGGTTTTGGCCGGTTTCGGGTTCTATCATCTGTTCATCTATCAAAAAAATCCGACTCCGGTGGCGAAAATGCAACCGCTGCAGGATGAAGGTGCCAAAACCACGCGTGCCGCAACTACTGTAAAGACCGCCGAACCGTCGCCAACACAAAATGCGGTCAAGCCATCCGACCAACTGGTAGAAATTAAGAAAAACGAGGCACTCCCTCCGCTCATAGAAGTGCCTGCCGGTCTGAAAACGCTATCACCGCCGGTCGATCCAGCCGCTGGGGTATCCCGTGATACATCGGTTTCGGAAAATACCGGTATTTTTTCCCGAAGTACTTCTATTAAAAGCGTTCAGAACTCAAAAACCGAATTGCCGGCTTCAAAAACTGCTTCCAGGAAAGCGACTACCGGTAAAGACACCACTGCAGATTCCCGTCAGAAACCGGTACCGGCCCCATCTCCGAAGCCAACCGCGACCCTGGCCAAACTGAGCGTCGCAAAAGCAATCATCTGTGAAAAGGTAAAAAACAGGATGCCGGCCGGCGAACAAAGTTCTTTTGCCTGGTCGATCCCGCGCATCTATGTCTGGAGCCTGATTAAGGCCGAGAAGTATCCATCCAAGATCCGGCATATTTATTACTTTGGCGACCAAAAAATCAGCGATGTCGCATTGAACGTCCGATCTTATTCCTGGCGGACCTGGAGTTACCAGACCATCTCAGACAAGCGCTACAAAGGCCCATGGCGGGTCGATATCGCAACAGCCGCTGGCCAAGTGCTGCGGCGTCTCTACTTTGAGGTAAAGTAACGACAGTGAAAGGAGGGTCGAATATGGCGAATTTCTTGTTCACGCTGGGCCAGGATGACAATGAAAAAGCAACCCGCTGTTTTCAGTTAGCAAAAATTGCCCATGGAAAAGGGCACACGGTGAATGTTTTCTTCATCGATGCCGGAGTGACATGGGCAGATTCCACCAGGGATTTCTCGAAAAAAACAGCTACCGGTGATTGTCCCAATGATTATCTGCAATACCTTGTCGAAAATGAAATACCAATAGGCGTTTGAATTCCCTGTGCAAAAGCTCGTCAGGTTGACGAGAATAAATTCTTCTCCAACATGATACTGGACGGTGGTCCCCATCTCATTGACCTCGCTGCTGAAGCAAAGGTATTTAACTTCTGATTCACTATCACAGCATTTTTGTAAGCGTTCACAGGGCACCGCATCTGCTTTGTTGTCGGGTACTTGAAGTACAAAAGTACGTCTGCGCGCCCGACGCCTTTCATCTGCGGCACCCTGTAAACGCTTACAATTAGGTTGTTTGAAGCGCATTGGACTTTGCAACCCCGTGAACGGTTACAACGATTCGGAAACGCTGGTGGTTGCGATATGAAATTATTTTCTCAGCAGTGGGTACTTGATTTTCCAAAATAAAGTCTCGCCGTTTTATCCGCCCCCATGTAACCTGTAGAAATCAATACTTTTCTCTTAATTTATAGTTTGGCATGACTTTTGATATAAGTGCGTCTAACCTGCCGTGCTGATGTCGCCTGATCTTCGACACACAGGCAAAGAAGAATAATGGAACCTTACAGAAGTAAAGTCGGTGTAAGCGTTCACAGGACACCGCATCTGCTTTGTTGTCGGGCACTTGAAGTACAAAAGTACGTCTGCGTGCCCGACGCCTTGCATCTGCGGCACTCTGTAAACGCTTACAATTAGGTGGTTTGAAGCGAATCGGACTTTGCAACCCTGTGAACGGTTAAAAGTCGTCAGGTTTCGGGGCGTGCAGTAAATTGACAATAAGGAGTGAAATATGAATATCAAAGGTCTTTTGTTTGTGCCGCTTGCGACCGCGATGCTGTGGACTCTCCTCGGGTCCGTCATGTATATCATCTGGCAAGCCTACAAAATTCTTTCGGCAGTGACGGGAACCGCAGCAGCTTGATTTTTTGTAAGCGTTCACAGGGCACCGCATCTGCTTTGTTGTCGGGCACTTGAAGTACAAAAGTACGTCTGCGCGCCCGACGCCTTGCATCTGCGGCACCCTGTAAACGCTTACAATTAGATGGTTTGACGCGCATCGGACTTTGCAACCCTGTGAACGGTTATGATTTTTTAAAGGCGTCATCAATGTTTGAACGAGCGCTGCCCGGTAAACACCATGGTCGCATCGACCTCGTTGCACGCCTCGATGGACTGGTAGTCGTTGGTGGAGCCGCCCGGTTGGATCACGGCTGAAACCCCTTCCCGCAGTCCGACGTCGATCCCGTCACGGAAGGGAAAGAACGCGTCGCTGACCATGGCTGCGCCGATCAGACCACCCTTCTCTCTTTCGACCCGGTAGTCGATTTCAGCCCGTTTGTCCTTACCTGTCATGTCGTTGTAAGCAATGCCGTATTTTTCGAAACAGTACCGATCGGCCAACTTGCGATAGGCCTTGTCGCGGGCTATTTCGGCCACTCCAACCCGGTCCTGCTCACCAGTGCCGATGCCAACGGTCACCTGGTCCTTGACGTAGATAACCGAATTCGAGGTAATCCCCGACTCGACCAGCCAGCCGAAAAGAAGATCGGAATATTCCGTCTCGGTCGGCGTGCGCTTCACGCGGTAGACCTCGCCCTTGACCTCGCATTCCGCCGTCTTCAGCGAATCGCGAGTGCGGGAAACAGGCACAAAAGACCACTGGGTGATGATTCCGCCGTCGATCAGGGACTTGAATTCCACCACGCGCTGACCGACAAAGGTTTCCAAGCGTCCGATGTTGCCGATCCGGATGACCCTGAGATTTTTCTTTTTGGCAAAAATATCCATCACGCCGTCTTCGAAATCGGGAGCCACCACGACCTCGGCATATTGCTGGTTGACGGCCTCTGCCGTTGCCCGATCAACCGGCCGATTCAAGGCGATGCAGCCGCCGAAAGCCGCCACCCGATCGGCCATGTTGGCCTTGAGGTAGGCTTCCTCCAGGGATTGGGACCGCGCCACCCCACAGGGGTTGTTGTGTTTGACGATCACCGCCGTCGGCTTGTCCATGAAGTATCGCAGAATGTTCAATGAATTGTCCGCATCGGTCAAGTTCGTTTTCCCCGGGTGCTTGCCGGACTGTAGCAATTCGATGTCGGAGGCCAGGTATCGTCCCGGTTGGATCGATTCTGCCGCCCCCAGAATCAGGTTTCCGTTGACCAACTTGTAAAGAGCGGCCTCCTGACCCGGATTTTCGCCGTAGCGCAATCCCTTGTTCTCTCCGTCGATGGTCCAGAGGACCTTCTCGTAAAACAGCGTCTGCCGCTCTTTTTCCTCCACGAAACTGATCTCCATCCGGGGTGGAAAATGATCGTCGACGATGGTGCGGTACATTTTTTTGAGATCTTCGGCCATGGTGGTCTCCTTTTAATGCGAAAAAAAATTGAAACTCAGTAAGCGTTCACAGGGCACCGCATCTGCTTTGTTGTCGGACACTTGAAGTACAAAAGTACGTCTGCGTGCCCGACGCCTTGCATCTGCGGCACCCTGTAAACGCTTACAATGAGGTGGTTTGAAGCGAATCGGACTTTGCAACCCCGTGAACGGTTACGAAACTCAGAACCCGCAACCCGCAACCCGCGGTGACCATAAAGTAAAATCGATGAAATCCGCCAACCGACTAACGGGCTCAACGGGCACAACCGGCCAAACCTACTTCCTGTAACACCCTCTGACATCCTCGATGCTGCGATCCGCCAGAAAATCAGCAATCGCCCGGTCGTAGACCGCCGTGTGCGCAAACGCTTTTCCGGCGAGCCGGAACCGCAAGTCCAGAGGCAGTCGACCGTCATGGGCCCGCAGTTCCGATACGATCCGGCCATAATCGGCCGGATCGACGACCGGAGCAACCCGGATGAAGTTCTTGGCAGCCGCCCGGATCATGCAGGGGCCGCCGATATCGATATTTCCTCTGGCCTGTTCCACCGTCACATCGGGCTGCGAAATCGTTTCCTTGAACGGGTATAGGTTAACCACGACCATATCGATCGGCACGCTGCCGGTCCGCTTCAAATCGGCTTGGTGGGCGTCGTTGTAAGTTTCCGTCAAAAGGCCAAGGTAAATTTTGAAATCGAGCGTCTTCACCAGGCCGCCCTGGGTTTCCGGCTGCCCCGTGTAGGCCGACACCTGGGTCAGACAGGTCTCGGCCCGGTCCCCGAGGATCTCCTTTAATCGGTTGTAGGTGCCGCCGGTGGAAAAGAATTTCAGGCCCGGGTTGATCTCCAGCAACTGCGGGACGAAGGTGTCCAGGCCGCCTTTGTCCGACACACTCACCAAGGCGTGCTTCACCGTCACAAACGCGTCGATCTTCTCAACCACATTGATACTCATGATGTCTATTCCTTTCCGTCGTATTCCTGAAGAAAGCGTTGAAAATACTCTTCCATGAACCGGTGGCGTGCTTCCGCCAACTGTCTGCCGGCGACGGTCAACATCCGGTCTCTGATCTTGCACAGCTTGACCCGGTATTCGCGATAACCGGTATCGTCTGCGGTGTAGGGCTGTGTCTCCTCGAGCCTGACGTCGGGATTGTGCAGTCGCGCTCCGACTTCACCGGCGAAAAGAAATGCGCGGGCCACGCCCACCGCGCCGATGGCATCCAACTTGTCCGCGTCGAACAGCACCCTGGCCTCCAACGTCTCCGGCGCCTGGCGGCCCCGAAACCGGTGGGCGGAAATGCAGTGTAATATGTTTTGTTTCTGCCGTTCCGTCAACGCCAGTTCCTCGACGATCGGCCCTGCCAGGCGGGCTCCTTCCTGGGCGTGACAGACGCTGCCGCTGGAGGTGTCCTGGAGTGCCCGGCCGATGTCGTGCAGCAAGGCCGCAATCCGTACCACGTCGAGATCCGCCCGTTCGGCGGACGCAATGCGGTCGCAAAGGCGATAAACCCGGCGGGTGTGGTCCCAGTCGTGGCTGCCGCGTGCACCGGCGAAAAAAGCTGCGGCTGTCGACCGCACGGCCGCGATCATATCCCCGGTTGCGCGGCAATGCCCTGCGAAATCTTTTGTGGATTCAGCCGGGATTGCCGAAGATCGATTTTCGTGCAAATCAAACATGGCGTGTTTGTAACCGTTCACAGGGTTGCAAAGTTCGATGCGCTTCAAACCAACTAATTGTAAGCGTTTACAGGGTGCCGCAGATGCAAGGCGTCGGGCACGCAGACGTACTTTTGTACTTCAAGTACCCGACAACAAATCAGATGCGGTGCCCTGTGAACGCTTACGCGTGTTTTGATAGTTTCCTGCACCAAATGATCAGACGATGACGCCCGGTCAGGGTGACGTTTTGCCGGTCATGGTATCGATCTCGACCTTGAAAACCGATATCCTGTTCACCGACGCATCGGGATAATCGAACGCCCCCTCGGCATAATGGTTCATGATGATGTCCAGCGCCTCGCGTTTGGCGGCCGTTGCCTCGACAAAAGCGGCATTTCCGAATCCGATGACACTTTTATAGCGCATGCTGAAGTCACAGGCCTTTCCCCCAGTACGCACCTCGGTGTCGCAGTCGAGTTCGAAGCAGACGCGCGGGTTTTTCCTGAGGAGGCCGAGCTTCTTGCCCTCGGCGGCGGAGTGGAAATACAGGGTGTTGTTCCTGAAACCGAAACAGAGGGGCACGATGTAGGGCCCGCCCTCGTCGACCATCGCCAATCGGCAAACCCTCGACTTTGAGATGATGGATTCGATTGCATTGCGGTCGGTGATCTCTTTGTCTTTTCTTCGCATTCGGCCCTCCTCGCCGAACTTGGCGTCACTTCCACCGGTCGGTACCTATTGACGGTTTCATTTGTACAGGGGACGGAGCCGGAATTTCAAGGACAAAATACGCTTTAAACGATTAATTTTGGCGAATGATCACCTTTTAACTGGTCGAATTTGCTAATTATCACCCACTTTGCTCCACCCACTCTCAAACTACATTAACATCCAATAATTATTTATAAAAAAATGGTTTTCATAAATTGTTTTTCTTGACAATTAACCCAAAATACCATTAAATTATATCAAAAGTGGTTTAAAGTGGATTTATTTGGAGATCTGAGACAAAATAGTGTCTTTTCGCGGCTATTCATATCACAACATCGACACAAAGGGACGCGTTATTATTCCGGCGCGTTTCAAGGAGCCTATCAAAGACGGGGAGCGCTCCGGTGTCATGGTCTCCAAGCTGGATGGCGCATTGGTTGCCTATCCGTTTGACGAGTGGGAAAAGGTCGAGCAAAAAATTCTTTATCAAACCACGAAGGACGATGATTTACGGCTGTTCCGACGGTTTTTCATCGGCGGCGCCTTCGAGTGTTTCTGCGACAGACAGGACCGCATCCTGATTCCGCCCCCGCTGAGGGAATATGCAGACCTCAATAAGGAAATCGTTCTGGCCGGCGTGGTCGATCACTTTGAAATTTGGTCCCGGGAAAACTGGGTCAATGAAGACGCCCGCTTCGAACAAAATAGAAACAAACCCGAAGTCAAAAACATAATTGCCGGTATAGGTCTTTAGTTGAATGCACTATCACCATCTCCCCGCCATGCCAAGCGAGGTGATCGACTATCTGAATTGCCGACCCGCAGGGACATATGCGGACTGCACCCTGGGCGGTGCCGGTCATGCGATCCGGATTTGCGAAAAAATAGTGCCGGGGGGAACCCTGATCGGTATCGATCAGGATCTCGACGCAATCGAAAATGCCCGCAACGTGCTGACGCGCTGCAGCGCCCATGTCCATATCGTCCATGACAACTTCGTCAATCTGCCGGAGATTCTGGCGCGGCTGGACATCCCTGCGGTTGACGGCATGCTGCTCGACCTCGGTCTTTCCCTCCATCAGATCGAGGCCAGCGGTCGCGGCTTCAGTTTCAACCGCGATGAACCGCTGGACATGCGCATGAATACCGCAGAGGGTACCACGGCCGAGGAAATTGTCAATCACGAGAGTGAAGCAAACCTGGCCAGAATACTCCAAGAGTACGGGGAAGAGCGGCGCGCCCGTTCAATCGCCCGAAAAATTGCATATGTGCGAAAAAAAGAAGCGATCCGTTCGAGCCGCCAGTTGGCCCGCATCGTGATCGAGGCCTTGCCCGCTAAGGCGCGCTATGGTCGTAAGATTCATCCTGCGACCCGGGTGTTCATGGCGCTGCGTATTGCCGTCAACCGGGAGCTCGAACGGCTCAGAGAGTTTCTCGCGGATGCCGCCGACTATTTGAACCCGGGTGGCCGGCTATGCGTGCTCTCTTTTCATTCGCTCGAAGACCGGATCGTTAAGCAACGCTTCGTCGCTTTAGCCCGCGGCTGCACCTGCCCACCGGTATTTCCGCATTGTGTCTGCGGCAATAAACCGGTGGCACGTATCGTAACCCGCAAAGTCGTGCGGCCGAGACAGGCAGAAGTCGACGCCAACCCGATGGCCCGCAGCACACGACTCAGAGTTCTGGAAAAACTGACGCCCGAAAGCGCCTGATCCCGCGGCGCAGACCAGCAACAGATAAACAGATCAGGAGCGGCGATGAACAAAAAACGCTCACAAGCCCCTTACCTGCAGCACGCCGGCATGTGGGCCCTGCTGATGGTTATTTTTATTACCGAACTGCTGCTCTACACCTGGTTCCGGGTGCAGTGTACCCAGATCGGCTATGAAACCAGCCGGGCTATGGAAACCCAACAGCGTCAGATCATGTTGCAAAACAATCTTAAAATCGAGCTGGCGCGACTGAAATCACCCGAGCGGATCGTCAAGATCGCCAAGGACCGCTTCGGCCTGGACATACCGCGGGCCGAGCAGATTATGTCACTGCCGTGACCCCAAAAGAAAAGAAATATCTTCGTTTCAGAGTCGTGACGATCGGCATTTTTTTCGGTCTGTTTTTAGGGGTGATCTGCGCCAAGGCCGCTTACCTGCAGATATATCGCGGATCGTGGCTTTCACAGCTGGCAGCGGACCAATACGAGGCTTCCGTTAAAACGTCGGGCAAGCGCGGCACCATATATGACCGCAAAATGTCGGAGCTTGCCGTGAGCATCCAGGTGACGTCGATCGCCGCCTACCCTGCGCGCCTCGGCGACCCTGTCAAGACAGCGGCAGCACTGGCCAAAACGTTGCATCTCGACCGCAGTTCACTTCAACGAAGTTTCAGATCAAAGAAAACCTTCGTGTGGGTCAAGCGCCAGGCCACTCCCCGGGAAGTCGAAAAGATAAAAGAGTTGAATCTGGGCGGCATCGGTTTTGTCCCTGAGTACAACCGTTTTTATCCCAAGAAGACCCTCGCCGCACAGGTCATCGGATTTACCGGCATCGACGGGTCCGGTCTTGAAGGACTCGAACACTTCTACGACCGGACCTTAAAAGGCGCCAAAACCGAATACACCTGCCTGCGGGACGCACTGGGCAACCGGTTCGTCTCTAACGGCGCAACCGTGCAGGATTTCAGCGGCAAGAACCTGATCTTGACGATCGACCAGACCGTCCAGTTCATTGCCGAGAGAACGCTGGAAGATACGGTCACGGAATTTGACGCCGACTCCGGCATCGCCATCGTCATGGAACCCAAAAGCGGGGCGCTTCTGGCCATCGCCCAGTATCCCTTTTTCAATCCGAATGCCTATCGCGAATTCAAATCGGCCAACTGGCGCAACCGGGCCATTGCCGATTCGATCGAACCGGGATCGACCCTGAAAATATTTAGCGCCACCTCCGCGATCGAGTCTGGAGACTCCTCGCCGAATACGATTTTCTTCTGTGAAAACGGGGCCTATCGCATCGGACGCAAGATCGTTCGCGATGTTTCGGCCCACGGTTGGCTTTCCCTGCAGCAAATCGTCAAGTATTCCAGCAACATCGGAGCGATAAAAATCAGCGAAATTGTAGGCGCCAAGCACTTGTTCAACACTCTGAAGAATTTCGGTTTTGGTGCCAAGACCGGTATCGACTGCCCCGGCGAAACCCCGGGCAGCCTGTCGAACTATCGTCATTGGACCCGGATGGATAGGAGCGCCATCTCTTTCGGACACGGTATGGCAGCCTCTCCACTCCAACTGGTCACGGCAGTTTCGGCGATCGCCAACAACGGTGTCTTGATGAAGCCCTACCTTGTGACCGCCGTAACGGATCAAAACAATCAAACCGTCCAGTCGTTTGCGCCGCACGTGGTGCGGCGCGTCGTGTCAAAGAGTACCGCCCGTAAAATCAGCACCATTCTGAAGACCGTGGTGGCCGAAGGCGGCACCGGAACCCAAGCCGCACTGCAGGGCTTTTCGGTTGGCGGAAAAACCGGGACCGCCAAGAAGATCGGGGCGGACGGGACCTATTCGGATGACGACTACATCGCTTCTTTTGTCGGCTTTACACCGGTGGACAACCCGGCCATCACCGTTCTGGTCATTATCAACGAACCCCGCAAGCAGTATTACGGCGGGGTCGTAGCCGCACCGGCATTTCGCAGAATCGCGCAGGAAACTCTGAACTATCTCAATGTCCACCCCGACATCCAAGATGGTCAGTTGGCAGCCGCCGAGGGAACAGAGGGACGCATTTGAAACTCGCACGCCTGATCGGGGAAATAGGGATATCAAGGGTCAACGGCCGTCGGGCCCGTAGACAGAGCGATGTCGTGCGCTTCCTGAAACCCGATCCGGACATCGCCTCCCTTCATTCCCGGGCTCAGAACGTCAAACCCGGCGGGCTCTTCGTGGCAATTCAGGGGTTTGCCGCCGACGGCCACGACTACATCGACCAGGCGCTCGAAAACGGGACGGTCGCCGTCGTCGCTCAGAAACCGGTACGTCTCTCCTCCGGTGTCGCTTTGATCGAAGTACAGGATACCCGAAAGGCGCTGGCCGCGCTGGCCGCGCGTTTTTATGGTCACCCTTCCGAAAAACTGGTCGTGGTCGGCATAACCGGCACCAATGGCAAGACCACCACGTCTTATCTGATCGAGCGCATTCTTCTGCAAGCCGGATACGCGCCGGGTGTCATCGGCACCGTCAACTACCGCTACGCCGGAGAAACGTACGACAACCCGGTCACCACGCCGGAATCTCTAGACCTGCAGCGGATTCTGAACCGGATGCTGGCAGCCGGTGTAACCCACGTGATCCTCGAGGTCTCCTCTCATGCTCTGGACCTGCACCGGGTGGACGGCTGCTGGGTGGATGTGGGCGTTTTCACCAACTTATCGCAGGACCACCTGGACTACCACAAGGACATGGAAACATACTGGCGCTGCAAAAAATCGCTGTTCACCGACATTCTGCGCTCCGGCCCCAAACAAAAGCGCGCCGCAGCAGTGATCAACTGCAACGATCCGAAAGGTGAAGAGCTGGTCCGGATTGACGGCTTGAAAAAAATCACGGTCGGTGACGCGCAAGAAAATACCGTACGGTCGGATATCTCCAAGCAGGATCTGTCGGGTATCGCCGGCCGCATCGACACACCCGCGGGATCGTTTGATTTCCGGTCATCTCTGGTGGGTCGCTTCAATTGCGACAACATTCTCTGCGCCGCGGGCGTCGCGGTTGCCCTCGATATTTCGCCGGCCGCCATCAAGGCCGGGATCGAAAATGCCGCCGTTATCCCCGGGCGCCTCGAGCCGATCCCCAACCAAGGACAGCGATTTGTCTATGTCGACTATGCCCACACGCCGGATGCACTGCGCGACGTTCTTGCGGCGCTGACCACCATGGCCGGCCGACGGGTCCTGTGCGTTTTCGGCTGCGGCGGTGACCGGGACAGGAGCAAGCGTCCCCAAATGGGAAAGATTGCCGCGCAGATGTGCGACCTGGCGGTCGTGACGTCTGATAACCCCCGGTCCGAACCACCGCTTGCGATCATCGATCAGATCCTGGTCGGCACCCGTCAAGTCTGTCGGAAGGAATACAGTGCGGCCGAACTGAGAAACGGCACACCGGAAAAAGGCTATACGGTGGAACCGGATCGGCGCCAGGCCATCCGTCTGGCCATCGCCGCATCCAGACCCGGCGATACGGTGCTCATTGCAGGCAAGGGCCATGAAACCTATCAGATCCTCGGCGGCGGAACCATTGCATTCGACGATCGGACCGTGGCGGCTCAAGCCCTGGCTGACGTCATGTGCGACGCATCAAAAGAGGGAAACCCGCAATGAAGCAGCCGCAAGGTCAGGGAACCACATCGCATGAGCTGCCGCCTCTGGAATGGACGGTGGCCGATTGCATCGATGCCACCGGCGGGGAGATGCTCGGTTCGGAGACCGGCATCCGATTTGGTGGAATCTGCATCGATTCACGCCGGATAGCGCCCCGGGATCTCTTCGTGGCGATCAAGGGCGAGACCCACGACGGTCACCGGTTTGCAGACGATGTCGTCCGGATGGGCGGTCGCGGTTTGCTGCTGGCGCGGGCCAGACTGCCGGAGCTGCCCTGGGCGCAATGGATCGAGAAAAAAGTGGTCTGCATCGCCGTCGATGACACCATCGAAGCCTTGGGCCTTCTGGCCGCCTATCACCGCAACCGCAACAACGTCGCGGTCGTGGCCATCACCGGGTCCAACGGCAAAACCACCACCCGGCAGATGACGGCGGCCGTCGTGTCGCAGCGCTTCCCTACGCTCTCGACCCGCAAGAACTTTAACAACAATATCGGGCTGCCCTTAACCCTACTGGAGCTGTGTCCGAATCATCGCTGGGCAGTGGTCGAACTCGGCATGAACGCCCCCGGCGAAATAGCCGCCCTGGCCGGCATCTGCAGACCGAACATCGGCGTCATCACCAATGTCGCTCCCGCACATCTGGAGGGGGTGGGGTCTATTGAAGGGGTCATGCACGCCAAAGGAGAACTGCTTGACAAGATCGAGTCTGGTGGCACGGCGGTGCTTAATGCCGACGACCCATTGGTGCTGCGTCTGGTCCAAAAGTCCAATCGCGAGGTGCTGCTTTTCGGTGTAGCCGCACAGGCCGACATCCGGGCCGAGGCGATCGATGCCAGCGCCCGCGAAAGTCGGTTCGACCTGGTGCTGCCCGGAGATCGCGTGCGGATAGTGCTGAAGATTCCCGGGGCCTTCATGCTCTCAAACGCTCTGGCTGCAGCAGCGGCTGGTGTCAAAATCGGCCTCGCGCCGGCGGAGATCAAGGCCGGTCTGGAAAACTTTGTACCGGCCGAAAGCCGGATGAACATTTTGACAACCCAAACCGGAATACATGTGATCGACGACACGTACAACGCCAATCCCGGCTCGATGGCAGCCGCACTGTCGACTCTTAAAACCCTGCGACGGCAGCAGCGTGCCTTTTTTGTCACCGGCGACATGCGGGAACTGGGGCAGCACTCGGAAGTACTTCACAGAGAGTTGGGCGCCCTCTGCACCCGTTCTGGAATCGACGGTCTTTTTGCCACCGGTGACTTTGCCGCGGTCGTGGCCCGCGGCGCCCGTGAGTCCGGAATGGACGCCCGGGCAATCGTTACGGGAACCAAGGATGAGCTGCTGCACGCGCTCCGGCGGACTCTCAAGCCCGGCGAATGGGTCCTGGTAAAAGGATCACGGGCGATGGCTATGGAAGATATCGTCTGGGGGCTCAAGAAATGGTCGGATCGATAACGCAACCGCATTCGGTTTTTAAGCAGAGTGGATGGTGGCCTGTTTACCGGACGCCAACTCGATAATCCAAAACGATAGGGAAGATCGTGCTGTACCACCTCCTCTACCCGTTGCACACCAGTATATCGGCGTTCAACGTTTTTCGGTACATCACGTTTCGGGCGATTTACGCCAGTCTGACGGCCTTTTTGATCTGCTTTGTCCTGGGCCCTTGGTTTATTCGCAAACTGCGAGAGATGCAGATCGGCCAGTACATCCGTGATGACGGACCGCAGGCGCATCTCAAAAAGGCCGGTACACCAACGATGGGCGGCACCCTGATCATCTTCGCAATTGTGGTGTCGACCCTGCTGTGGACCAACTTGACCAATTTTTATGTCTGGATACTGTTGATGGTCACCACCAGTTATGCCGGCATCGGTTTCATCGACGACTACCTGATGCAGGTCAAAAAACGCAGCAAGGGGCTCAGTGCCCGTGGCAAACTGGCCTTGCAGATCCTTGTCGCTGTCATGGCCGGTGTTCTGGTCATCACTCGGCCCGATTTCAACACCCAGGTGACGATACCTTTCTTCAAAAACATCTCGCCTCATCTGGGCTGGGGTTATGTCGTTTTTGCGACCTTCGTGATCGTCGGTACGTCGAACGCCGTTAACCTCACCGACGGTTTAGACGGGTTGGCCATTGGGCCGGTGGTGATCGCCGGTGTCACCTACATGATCTTTGCCTACGTGGCCGGGCACATAAAGATCGCCGACTACCTTCAGATCACCTATGTGGCCGGCAGCGGAGAAGCGGCCATCTTCTGCAGTGCCATGGCCGGAGCCGGGGTCGGCTTTCTTTGGTTCAATGCCTATCCGGCCCAAATGTTCATGGGCGATGTCGGTTCGCTGCCCCTGGGCGGTGCCCTGGGGACAATTGCCGTCATCACCAAACAGGAAATCCTGCTGATTCTCGTCGGAGGGCTGTTTGTGATCGAAGCCCTGTCGGTTATTTTTCAAGTCGGTTTTTTCAAGATCACGAAGGGGCGCCGCATCTTCAGGATGGCCCCGTTGCACCATCATTTCGAGCTGAAGGGATGGGCCGAACCCAAGGTGATCGTCCGCTTCTGGATCATCGCGTTGGCCTTGGCGCTGCTGGCAATGAGCACGCTGAAGTTGAGATAAAAGAGCGGGTTATAGGTAATAGGTTATGGGTAATGGGTTAAGGATAAAAATCTTTCTTAGAATGACATCATCCGCGACCTCTGACCCATTACCCCTAACCTATTACCTGTTTTTAACCATTACCTGTTTTTTTATATTTTGATTCATGCAACTGGCCGGCAGAAAAATATTGGTGGTGGGACTTGGCGCGACTGGAGTGGCCACGGCCACCTTTCTTGTGAAGCGGGGAGCGGTGGTAACGGCGACCGATTCCGCCCCCGAAGCCGAACTGAGACCTGAAGCTCTGGCCCTGCGTGAAAAGGGTGTTCGACTTGAACTGGGAGGAAACCGGCCGCGATCTTTCGAAACCGCGGATCTGGTCGTGATCAGCCCGGGAGTGCCCCATGGCGCGGCACCGCTTGACCGTTCCAGGGAACTTGGAATTCCCGTTTTGGGTGAAGTCGAACTGGCGGCACGTTTTATCGAGCAGCCGATCGTCGCCATCACCGGCACCAATGGGAAGACGACGACCACCACTCTGGTGGGAGAAATGCTCAGAAGGTCCGGAATGGACGTGTTTGTCGGCGGCAACATCGGAACGCCGTTGATCAGCTACGTCGACAGCGACCAAAAGACCGGCGGGGTCGTCGTGGCCGAAATCAGCAGTTTTCAACTCGACACCATCGAACGGTTCCGGCCGAAGGTGGCGGTATTGCTCAACATCGCCGAAGACCACCTGGACCGCTACCCGGATCTCGACGCTTATATCCGTTCGAAGGGTCGCATCTTCGAAAATCAGGGGTCCGCTGATTTTGCCGTCTTGAATGGTGCCGACAGCCGTGTGGCGGAGCTGTCGAAAAATGTTGTCAGTCAAAAATTGTTCTTCGGCAGAGCCGGTTTCATCACGCAGCAGGCCGGCGCTGAAGGGGCGGTTGTAACCGACGAGGCCATCGTCTTTAACACCCGGTTATGGCGACCCGAAGAGCATTCGGACACAGCGAAAACCAAAGACGAGGCCGAAGCAGTCGTCCCCTGTTCCGCCATCAAGCTGTTCGGGCGACACAATATCGAAAATGCCGCCGCCGCCGCCCTGGCCGCCTTGGCCGCGGGCGGCCGGCTATCAGCCGTTAGAGACACTTTACAGCAATTTGGCGGTCTGCCGCACCGCCTTGAATTTGTGGCCGCTATCGCAGGGGTCCGTTATTACGACGATTCGAAGGCCACCAACATCGATGCCGTGCTGCGGGCAATAGAGTGTTTCAGCGCGCCAGTCGTGCTTCTGTTGGGCGGCCGCAACAAGCGGGGCGAGTTCAGACTTCTGAAAGAGAGCCTCCGCCGACGCGTAAAACAGGTGGTCCTGTTCGGGGAAGCCGGTGACGAGATTGCCGCCGCCCTCGACGGCGCGGCGACCGCAAGCCACGCCGGGTCGATGGCGGAGGTCGTTGCAACCGCCAGCAGAATCGCTTCGGCCGGGGACGTCGTTCTTCTGTCCCCGGGATGCGCCAGCTTCGACATGTACGAGAATTATGCCCGCAGGGGTGAAGACTTCCGCCGCAATGTCGAGAAACTCGAAAGGGCGGAGTGAGGCAACCGGTGGGGGAAAACAAACCTAAAATATCGCTGATGGCCCACGACGTCCAGCTTCTCTTTCCGGTTTTGTTTCTGGTGGGCATCGGCGTGGTGATGGTCTATTCCGCCAGTTCTGCCATCGCCCGTGAAAGCTATGGCAACAGTTATTTGTTCTTGAAAAAACAGGCGATCTTCGCCCTGGCCGGCGCGGCAATACTAATCGTCTGCCGGTTTGTGCCCTATCGTTGGTACCGACCGTTGACATATCCGCTGCTGATTCTGGTCCTTGCCTTGCTGGCTGCAGTCCACTACCCCGGCCTCGGTTTCGAGGCGGGCGGGTCGACCCGCTGGCTGCATCTCGGCCCGGTTACCTTTCAGCCGTCGGAACTGGCGCGTCTGGTACTGATACTCTACCTGGCCTATTCCATGGACAGAAAACAGGGACAGATCAAGGCGTTTTCGATCGGTTATGTGCCGCACATGTTCGTGCTGGCGATGTTCTCGGTGCTGATTATTACGCAGCCCGATTTCGGTTCGGTCGTCATCCTGGCAACCATAACCTGGATCATGCTGTTTGTCGGCGGTGTGCGCATCATTTACCTGGTGATCACCGTCTTGATGCTTTTGCCGGCGGCTTACTACATGCTGATCCATGCCGCATACCGACTGAAACGATTGATGAGCTTCCTGGATCCCTGGCAGTACCCGACCGGCGAAGGATACCAGATTATCCACTCCATGATGGCCTTCGGTACCGGCGGCCTGTGGGGCACGGGGGTCGGCAAGGGGTATCAGAAGCTGTTTTATCTGCCCGAACCTCACACGGACTTTATTTTTTCCGTCATTGGAGAGGAACTCGGCCTGGTGGGCGTCGTTATCATCTTGGGGCTCTACGGCGTCATCCTGTGGCGCGGGATCGGTATCGCCCGCAATGCATCCGACACTTACGGGTCGTTTCTGGCCCTGGGGCTCACGGTCGGCATTCTTCTCCAGGTCTGCGTCAACACGGCCGTCGCCCTGGGCCTGCTCCCGACCAAAGGCCTGACGCTGCCCTTTTTGAGTTACGGCGGCACATCGCTGCTGGTCAACATGGCCGCCATCGGTATTCTGATGAACATCAGTTCCACCGGCCGGCGTACAATCGTCACCAAACGGAGGCGCGGTCATGCGGCCCAGTGATATCAAGCAAGCCTTTACCGGGTTGTTCTGCGCGACACCGGTGGTTTCCTCAACCGCCGGACGCCTGTTGATTGCCGGGGGCGGCACCGGCGGGCACCTGTTTCCCGGCATCGCCATCGCCCGGGAATTCATGGCCCGGAATGCCCAGAACGCGGTTCTGTTTGTCAGCACCGGCAATCCTTTTGAACGCAAGACCCTTTCGCGCGCCGGTTTTCCCCTCGAAACGGTCAGCGTCGCGGGCATCAAAGGGCGGGGCATCTGGCAGAAGCTCAAATCCCTCGCGCTCATTCCGCTGGGTATCGTTCAATCCGGCTGGATCATCAAAAGCTTTAAGCCGGATCTGGTGTTGGGTGTCGGCAGTTATGCAGCCGGTCCGGTGGTGCTGACGGCCTGGATGACCGGAATACCGGTGGTGCTGCACGAACAGAACATTCTACCGGGGATCACCAACCGGGCCCTGGCCCGTTTTGCACGGCGCATTTACGTCTCTTTCGAAAACACGGCCGGCCGGTTCGATAAGGCCAAGGTCCGGTTGACGGGCAATCCGGTCCGCCGGGAAATTCTGCAGCCGGCAGCGGTCGAAGACCGCGAATATAAAGGTCGACCGGAACAGGCGCCGATTCTGAACATCCTGATAGCCGGCGGCAGCCAGGGTGCTCATGCCATCAACATGGCGGTCGTTGCCGCCCTACGGCTCATCCGAAAAAAGGAACAGCTCAGGGTCGTGCATCAGACCGGAGCGGCAGACGAAGGCCATGTCAGGGCGGCGTATGCGGCCCAGGGCACCAATGCTGTGGTCGCGGCTTTCTTCGATGACATGGACTGCCGGTACCGGCAAGCGGATCTGATCATATGCCGGGCCGGGGCGACGACGGTGGCCGAGATCACAGCCGTTGGCAAGGCGGCGCTTTTCATTCCGTTCCCATTTGCCGCGGACGATCACCAAAGGCTCAATGCCGAAGCACTGGCGGCGCAGGGTGCGGCCGAAATGATCGAGGAGAAGCATTTGGCGGCCGCCGATCTGGCGAAAAGAATCGACCGCTTTGCAAATAATCGGACGGTTCTTGACCGCATGGCAGATCAGGCCCGAAAACTCGGCCGCCCCGAAGCCGCGCGACTAATCGTCGACGACTGTTATAAGCTTTTAGAAAAAAGGTAATTGAAGAGAAGGTAATAGGTCATAGGTAATGGGTTATAGGTCAAGGAAAAAAATCACCGAAACTGGAAACTCGAAACTAGAAACTTGTAACCCGTAACCCAGAACTCGGAACCCGACATCATGTACCGTAAAAAATATCACATCCACTTCGTTGGCATCGGTGGCATCGGAATGAGCGGCATCGCCGAGTTGTTGTTGAACCTCGGCTACACCGTATCGGGATCAGACCTTAAATCATCGGAGATCACGGAACGGTTGAAGCGCTTCGGTGGACTCATTCTCAAGGGCCATGCCGAAGACCATGTCGGTAACGCCGACGTCGTGGTCGTCTCTTCCGCCGTGGATGCAGACAACCCGGAAGTCCGGGCCGCCCGACAGGCGTCGATCCCGGTCATCCCGCGTGCCGAGATGCTGGCCGAGTTGATGCGGCTGAAGTACAGCATCGCCGTCGCCGGCGCCCATGGTAAGACGACCACAACCTCGATCGTTTCCGCCGTGCTCGACCGCGGCGGGCTCGATCCGACGGTGGTGATCGGCGGCAAACTCAAGAGCATCGGCACCAATGCCCGTCTCGGCGAAGGCGATTTTATCGTGGCCGAAGCCGATGAAAGCGACGGCTCCTTTCTGAAAATGTCCCCGACCATTGCCGTTGTCACCAACATCGATCGCGAACATCTCGATCACTATCCGGATCTGGACGCCATCAAATCCGCTTTCCTCGAATTCATCGACCGTATCCCCTTTTACGGCCTGGCGGTTCTGTGCCTCGACAACGAGTCGGTTCAGAGCCTGATCCCCGAGATCAAGAAACGCTACACGACCTACGGAATGAGCACCCAGGCCGACGTTCAGGCCCGCAACCTGATCTTTGAAGGACTGCGGAGCCGGTTCACCCTTCACCACCAAGGGGAGCCTTTGGGGGATATCCGACTTAATCTGCCCGGTATTCACAATGTTTACAATGCCATGGCCAGCGTGGCGGTGGGCTTTGAACTGGGCATACCGTTCGAGACTGTCAAGGCGGCCCTCGAAACCGTGGAGGGGGTGCAGCGACGCCTCGAAATCAAGGGCGATGTCAACGGCATCACGATCGTCGACGACTATGGCCACCATCCCACCGAAATAAAGACCACACTGCAGGCCGCCAAAGAGGCCTGGCCGGACCGGCGCATGGTGGTGGTTTTCCAACCGCACCGTTACAGCCGCACACGGGCCCTTTTTGACGAATTTACCCGTTCTTTCTACCAGTCGGATGTGCTGCTGGTCCTGCCGATATATTCGGCCGGTGAAAATGTGATCGAAGGCGTCGACAGCAGCTCCATGTGCGACGGCATTCGCCAGCACGGCCACAAGGAGGTGATCTGCAAAGACACTATCGCTGCAGCCGTGGCCGGCCTGAAGGACATCCTCGTTCCGGGGGACATCCTGCTGACGCTGGGTGCGGGCGACGTGTGGAAGGTCGGCGAGGACATTTTGCGGGAACTGGGACCGCAGGGAAGTGAAGAAATAATGGGTCATAAATGAAGGAAGTCAATTTCTAAACGAGAATGGATTCTATGCCGCTGGGCACCAAAGAGAAAAACTGGTTGACCGAACAGTTCGGCCGCCATGTCCGTTTCGACGAACCGATGACCCGGCACACCTATTTCAAGGTCGGCGGGCCGGCCGAGGCTTTCGTAACACCGCCCGATACGGCGGCCCTGGAGCAGTTGATGCGCTGGTGCAGATCGGACCGACAGCCTTGGATGGTCATCGGGGGCGGTTCGAATCTGCTGGTCAAAGACGGCGGCATCGGCGGCGTCGTCATCAGCCTGAGCCGATGCCTGAAAGATATACGGACGACGGTAGGCGGCAGCGACGTCCGGTTGACGGCCCAGGCCGGGGTCAAACTGCCATCCCTATGCCGGTACTGCATCGAGCGCGGTTTTGCGGGGTTTAACTTTGCGCTCGGCATCCCGGCAACGGTGGGGGGTGCGATCGTCATGAACGCCGGAACAGCCAGGGGGTCAATGGCGGATGTGCTGGAATCGGTCGACTGCCTGCAGCCGGACGGCCGGTGGGTTCGATTCGACCGTCGCGGACTCGATTTCTCCTACCGGTGTCTTTCCTGGAAAGGAAGCGGACCAAACGGCGAGGGCGAAATCCCGATCATTGTCGACGGCTCTTTTTCACTGAAACCGGGGGATGCGAAGAAGCTGGCAGACGAAGCCAAGGAGATCCTGAAGATGAGAACTGCCAAGCAGCCGATCGACCAACCGAGCGCAGGCTGCTTCTTTAAAAATCCGGCCCCGGATCGGTCGGCAGGCGAGTTGATCGAAAAGGCCGGCCTTAAAGGGCGACAGATCGGCGGTGCACGAGTGTCAACCCGGCACGCCAACTTCATCGTCAACGGCGGCGGCGCGACCGCCCGCGACATCCTGGCTCTCATGGAACTGGTACAAAAGCGTGTGGCCGAGAAGTTTGCGGTTGAACTCGTCCCCGAGGTGAAAATTGTTGGGCATTAGGCGCAAAAGGCAAAACCGTTTCAAACGGCAGCGGCCGAAAAGAAACCGCCATTGGGTCTCCGGTGGACTGAAAATGGCGGCCGGTGGAATCGGTGTGGTCCTGCTCAGCATCATTTTTATTTTCTGCCACGATGTGGTCACCCAATGCGATGCGTTCAAAATCAAGACGGTTGCCGTGACGGGCAACCGTCGCCTGAATCGAGAAGAGATTTGGGAAAGGGCCGGAATCCTACCCGGTTCCAATATCTTGGCGGTCAATTCGGTTGCTGCCCGCAAACGATTGCTGGCCGAGCCCTGGATCGCCGACGCGCAGATCCGACGCGAAATACCGGACGGAATTCACATCTCCATCCGGGAACATCGCGCCCTGGCCGTTATAGACCTGGGCCGCAAATTCCTGCTCGATGATGCCGGGACCATTTTCAAGGAGGTGGCGCCGCAGGAAGCCGACAATCTGCCGGTGGTCGAGGGGCTTCGTTATGCGGATATCGAACTCCAGCCGTCCACGGTCGCTACCGGCACCCCGGTGCCGCAGACAACCCGGCAATCCAACGGCGATCAGAACCCGGCTTCTCCATTTGCTGCGGTTGTCGCCGTGCTGCGGCTAGGAACGCCGGCTGACAGCGTTATCACCAACCGGCATCTTTCCCGGATCGTGGTGGACAGTGAGACCGGCATCACCTTGCAGACGCGCAAGGGCCCGAAGACCGTCAAGCTCGGCTTCCAGGATTACGCGAGAAAGTTTACCGTGCTGCGGCAGCTGCTCGCTTATCTGAAGAAGCATCGCCCCGACGGATGGCGGGAACTGGCGACGGTGGACCTGAACAACCTGGAGCGCATCGTCGTGGAGCCGGTTTACGATATTGGAAAGGCATCGGAGACCGGCCACAGAGGCCGCAAAATATCGAATAATGTGCCGGCAGCGGACGCGTCAGCGCCGTCGCCGGCCTAGCAGGAGGTTAGGAAATGCAGGGACAGGGAAAAATCGTTGTCGGTCTGGACATCGGGACGACCAAGATTTGCGCTGTGGTCGGCGAGGTCTCCGGTGACAAGCTCAACATCATCGGCATCGGCACGCACCCTTCCATCGGACTGCGCAAGGGCGTGGTCGTCAACATCGAATCGACCGTGGAATCGATCAAGAAGGCCGTCGAGGAAGCCGAACTGATGGCCGGCTGTGAGATCTCGTCCGTCTATGCCGGTATCGCCGGTGGCCATATCACGGGCTTTAACAGCCGCGGCATCGTGGCCATAAAGGGTTCGGAAATCACGGATCAGGACGTCGAGCGGGTCATCGATGCCGCGCGGGCTGTCGCCATTCCCATGGACCGGGAAGTCATCCATGTGCTGCCTCAGGAGTACATCGTCGACGATGAAGCCGGAATTCAAAACCCGGTCGGTATGGCCGGCGTGCGGCTGGAAGCCAAGATCCATATTGTAACCGGTGCTGTGACCTCGGCCCACAACATCGTAAAATGCGCCAACCGCTCGGGTCTGGACGTCGGCGACATCGTGCTCGAATCTCTGGCCTCCGGTGAAGCCGTCTTGACCGAGGAAGAAAAAGATCTCGGCACGGCGTTGATTGACATGGGAGGCGGAACCACCGACCTGGCTGTATTTTCCGGCAAGAACATCAAGCACACCTTTGTTCTGGCCCTGGGCGGCAATAACCTGACCAACGACATCGCCATTGGCATGCGGACACCCCATGCCGAAGCCGAAAGAATCAAAACCAAGTTCGGCACGTGCCTGGCGGCCAATATCCACAACGACGAAAATATCGAGATTCCCGGTATGGGTGGCCGCGGTCCCCGTAAGTTGCCCAAGCAGATTTTGGCGGAAATTCTCGAACCCCGCATGGAGGAGATTTTCGCCCTGGTCAACCGTGAAATCTACCGGGCCGGCCAGGAAAATTCAATTTCATCGGGCATGGTACTCACCGGCGGATCTTCGATGCTCGACGGCACGACCGAAATCGCCGAATCGGTTTTCGGACTGCCGACCAGATTGGGAAAGCCCCGTGGCATCAGCGGGCTGATCGACGTGGTCAACAACCCCATGTATGCCACCGGCGTGGGCTTGGTGATCTACGGAGCCAAACGGCAGAGTTCCAAAAAATTCAGAATCCGCGACAACAATATCTTCAATCGCATCATGTCCCGCATGAAGCGATGGTTTCAGGAAGTGGTGTAAAAGACGGACTGTGGCCGGTCGTTTTCCGGCTGCGTCTGAAACAGGAGTCGGAAAAAAATGTCAATCCAACGATCCAGGATAAAGGATGTCGGTCAACGGACAAAAAGGCGTGCATGGGGAAACGCCGGCGACCTCCCGAGTCCGGTTTCCTACGGCCTGGATCAACAATCACACAGGGGGTGAAACATGTTTACTTTCGTTGACAATGAAAAATCGGCAAAAATCAAGGTCATCGGTGTCGGGGGAGCCGGCGGAAACGCCATCAACAACATGATTGCCTGCAAGCTCCAAGGTGTTAAATTTATCACCGCTAATACCGATGCACAGGCCCTCGAGACCTCCAATGCCCCGGTCAAGATCCAGCTGGGTGAAAAACTCACCGAAGGTTTGGGGGCCGGCGCCAACCCCGAAGTCGGGCGTCAGGCGGCCATCGAGAGCGAAGAGGAGGTCCGCGAGCTCCTCAAGGACAGTCACATGGTGTTTATAACCGCCGGCCTGGGAGGCGGAACCGGAACCGGTGCGGCACCGGTCATCGCCCGGATCTGCAAAGACCTTGGCGCCCTCACGGTGGCCGTTGTGAGCAAGCCTTTTTCGTTCGAAGGCCGCAAACGGTCCCGACAGGCGGAGGAAGGCCTCGAGGCTCTGAAAAATATGGCCGACACCGCCATCACGATCCCCAATGACCGTCTGCGCGGCATCGCCTCCAAGAATGCCACCATGATCGAAATGTTCAGAAGGGCCGATGAGGTCCTGTTGCATTCGGTCAAGGGGATCACCGACCTGATCATGATGCCGGGATTGGTCAACCTCGATTTTGCCGACGTCAAGACAACCATGTCCAAAGCCGGAATGGCCATCATGGGCATCGGCACCGCCAACGGCGAAAACCGGGCCGTGCTGGCCGCCGAACGGGCCATCTCACATCCATTGTTGGAAGATATCTCCATTTCCGGTGCCCGCGGTGTGCTCATGAACATCACCAGCACCAGCGATCTCACCATGGAGGAGATGACCGAGGCCTCGGACCGGATCTACAGCGAGGTCGGTGAAGATGCCGATATCATTTGGGGTACGGTCATCGACGATACCCTGGGCGACGAGATCCGCGTCACCCTGATCGCCACCGGCATCGGCGGCTCTGCCGAAACAACCATCCGGGGCCGACGTGAAGATTTCAAACTGCGCGGCAAGGTGCGGGACCTCACCCCCGCGGACCTCCAGCACGCCGAGGACTTTGAGGTGCCGACCTTTATTCGCCAGAAAGAAGCCGTGGGCGAGAACAGTGGCGCGACGTATCGCGGACACCGGGGGATCGTTCTGGACAACAACGATCTGGATGTGCCGACATTTCTGAGGCGCAAGGCCGACTGATCGACCCGCGCCGGCTCGCCGGTGTTGAATCTGTTCCACCATGATCAATTGGAAAATGGGCGGGTTCTTTCGCAGAAGGTCGTTTGACAAAACCGGGGCTGTCACGTTGCCAATCGGCTTGAACGTCGCTATAGTGTCGACATGGCCTCTCACGGTCAAGAAGGGCGGCGTGCAAGCGACAGTTGATGGCAGCTTCGAAAAAAAAGAATAACCGGCAGACCTCCGGTGATCCCACCGACGCGGAGATCGGAACAATTCGTAAAAGCGGTCCCCATCGCCTACGGGTCGTTCTGGTGTATCCCAATCGCTACTCGGTCGGGATGTCGAACCTCGGATTTCAAACGGTTTACGGTCTGTTGAACCGCTTCGATGGCGTGGCCTGCGAACGGGCTTTTTTATCGGACGGCAAGACGCCTGCAGAACTTCGCATGGCTTCGGTCGAGTCCGGAAGGCCGTTGACTGAGTTCGACATCATCGCGTTTTCGGTCTCCTTTGAGAACGATTACCCGAACATGCTGGAGGTTCTTGCAACAGCAGGTCTCCCCCTGCAATCACGTGAGCGCAGAGACACCCACCCCCTGGTGATTGCAGGGGGAGTCGCCTGTTTTCTGAACCCGGAACCCCTGGCGCCCTTCATCGATTGCTTTCTGATCGGTGAAGCGGAAGCCATGCTGGAAGGGTTCTTCGCTTGTCTTCAAAACAAAGGATATCCTGAACATCGGGACCGCCGGCAACTTTTAGCCGCCTGCGCCCGGCATGTTCGGGGGGTATACGTTCCGCAATTCTACCGCCCCTTCTATGACGGAACCGGCGGCCTGGCAGCGGTTGAATTGCTGGCCGACGTCCCCGAGAGGATTGAACGAACCTACCTGGCCGACCTGTCACAGATTCCCACTTGCAGTGCCGTGGTCACCCCACACACGACTTTCGACCGAACCTTTTTGATCGAGGTCGGCCGGGGCTGCCCCCACGGATGCCGGTTCTGCAGCGCAGGGTTTATCTACCGTCCGCCCCGTTTCCGGCCGCTGTCGCTTCTGCAGGCCTGCATGCAACAAGGCGCATCCGTCACCGACCGCATCGGACTGGTCGGAGCGGCGGTTTCGGATTTGCCGGGAATAAAGGAGCTCTGTCATCGGGCAGATTCAGACGATATCCGGGTATCGTTCAGTTCACTGCGGGCCGATGCGCTCGATGACGACCTGGTGGCCGCTCTGCGCCGCAGCCACGTCAAAACCGCTACCATCGCCCCGGATGCCGGTTCCGAGAGGATGCGGCGGGTTATCAATAAGGGTATCGACGAAGACACGATTCTGCGGGCCGCCGCACTGCTGGTCACTGGCGGCATCCCGAATCTCAAGCTCTATTTCATGATCGGCCTGCCGACCGAAACCGCGGACGACGTCGAGGCCATCGTCGGGTTGTGTAAAAAAATCAAACACGTCTTTCTCAGCCGCAGCCGCGGTCAAAAACGGATCGGCGGAATGACTGTCAGCCTGAGCTCCTTCGTACCCAAGCCCGTCACCCCTTTCCAGTGGGTCGCCATGGACGATGTGGCAACCCTGAAAAAAAAGATCCGCACCGTCAAAGACGGCCTCAAGAAAGTGCCCAATGTCCGGGTGCATGCGGATGTGCCGCGCTGGGCCTATATACAGGCGCTGCTGTCACGGGGAGACCGCCGGGTCGCAGGCCTTTTGGAACTGGCGCATAAAAACAGGCAAAACTGGCCGCAATCCCTCAAGGAAACGCCGCTGAACGCCGACTTTTACGTTGTGCGGTCGCGTCCGGTGGATGAAGTTCTGCCATGGGACTTCATCGACCATGGGGTCAAAAAGAGTTTTCTGGCCCGCGAGTACCACAAGGCGCTTGCCGGGCGCCCTTCTCCCCCCTGCCCCATGGATAACTGCCGCCGCTGCGGCATCTGCCGCTAAAACCCGACCGAACAGCCTCTCCGGTTGGCATCAAGGCCTAAACCGAACTTTTCAGATTTGACGAATCCGTAAGAAGCCCGATATATGCGTTACGCTTTATTTCTCGTCACTGCGGCGTACCGTTTAATTGGAAAGGCAAACCTCCCGTAGTGTTTTGGCGCACCACCGACCTCTCTTCGCAACGGCGCTGTTTTTGCGATCCAAATCAAAAAAAATCTTGAAAGCTTATACTCATTGTGATACTCGATGGCCGTCTTTTTGCGCCCGTTCTTCATTAACACTGCCCCGCCCTTGAAAGGAATGTATATGTCACGTTCCGGAAAAGAACTGCAACTGGCATACAGACTGGCAATCACCTTGTTAATTGTGGGAGTCGCAGGCTACGCATATTCTGCCTTTTCCGCCAAGCCTCCCGACGAGCCGATCCGCGTCATGTACAAGACCACTGCCGGGAAAGTCCTCTTCGACCACAAAACCCATTCGGCCGACACCGGATACGGTGTTAGCTGTTACGATTGCCACCACCATCCACCGGAAGATGAGTCGGCGCTTAAGACCTGCAGCGAGTGCCACCCCATGGAAGCCGAGGAAGGCATCATTCCAGAAAGCTGTCTCGAATGCCATGACGCAGATGAAATCGAAGACACGGAAACGGTCAAGCGGGTCGACGCTTATCACACCCAGTGCATCGACTGCCACACGGCGGTCGGCGCGGGTCCCGTTGACTGCAATTCATGTCATGTGCTGTAAGCCGGCATTGGATAATTGCCCGACTTTTTGTTCCCCCTGATTCGTGCGCTCAAACCAAAAAGGGTGACCTATGATACGAAAATCTTTTTTCGGACTTGCAACGCCCCGCCTCGAGTATACCCTTTTGACCGGTGAACTGTCGGAACCGCAATCCATCCCTCCGCCGGAGACGGCAACCCTATTGATCGAAGCGCCTTTTGACACCCAAGACGCGGCCGGCATCAAACCGGGCGACGCGGTGAAACGCGGTCAAAAACTGACTCTTTCCGAAGCCGGTGAAGCCAGTGTGATCGCCAGTGTCAGCGGATCGGTCCAGTCCGTCGCTCCGCACATCGGTGACTTCGGCAGGATTTTCACGGCCGTGACGATTGGTGTGAACGGAACCGGGGAGATCGACGACCAGTTTGCGGAACAGTCGAAACTGCCGGCGTTGGACACCGCCCTCGACTATTTAGTGAGTGTCCCCGGTGCGCCGCCGCTGAAGAAGTTCAAGACCCCCGAAGTGCCGATCGACACGATCGTGATCTACGGCGGGGACACCGATCTTCTGGTCACGACCAATCAGTTCGTCATCAAATCGCGGCTGGACGAAGTAAAAGCCGGCATTGTCTTTTTGAAGCAGATCACCGGCGTGGAAAGAATCATCATTGCGGTTCCGGGAGAGATCATTCAGGGGTACGGTCACATAGGCGCCGAGATGAAGCGAGTTGCCGCCGAATACCCGGCCGCCCTGCCCCCGATGATCATGAAAGATGTCCTGAAACGGGTGGTCCCGGCCGGCCAGACACCGGAAGATCTCGGTGTGACGTTCATAACCGCTGAAGCGGTTGCCGCCATCGGCACGGCCTTTAAAACCGGAACCTGTCCGGTTTCAAAACTGATCACGGTCGTCGACAAGTCCGGCGACTGCAAACTGGTCTCAGCCGTCATCGGAACGCCCATCGTCAACGTCTTGAGAGCCCTCGGCATCACCCTCGCGGACCGCGACCGGCTTATCATCGGCGGTCCCATGACCGGCTCGGCCATTTATTCCGAAGATTTTCCGGTCACGCCCGACACCGGTGCCATCATGGTTCAGGACAAAGACGATATTCCGTATGTCTCCGATTATCCCTGCATCAACTGCGGCGACTGTATCCGGATCTGCCCGGTCGCTATACCGGTCAACATGCTCGTCCGCTTCCTGGAAGCCGGGCACTACGAAGATGCTGCGGATCAGTATGACCTCTACTCGTGCATCGAATGCGGACTGTGCAGCTTCGTGTGCGTTTCAAAAATACCGATATTTCAATATATCCGTTTGGCCAAATTCGAACTCGGCCGGACCAGAGCAGCGGAGGCGGCGAATGACTAATCGGAAAAAGTTCATCGTTTCACATGCGCCCTTCTGGCACTACGGCAGCAACATCACCGAGCGCAGTTACCACACCATGTTGGCCGCCCTGCCGGCCGTATTGATGGGCATTTTTTACTTCGGTGTTCCGGCTCTTTCCGTCGTGGCATTGTCGGTTTCCTCCGCCATCGGCTGGGAACTGGCCATCAACAAGGTCACCAAGCAGTCCATCACCATCGGGGACGGCAACGCCGCGCTCATCGGACTGCTGTTCGCCATGCTGGTGCCGGCCACCATGCCCTGGTGGGCAGTCCTGACAGGCACCTTCATTGTTGTCGTAATCGGCAAGCACATCTTCGGCGGCATCGGGGGCAACGTCTTCAATCCAGTGGTGCTGGCCGTGGCTATTCTGGCGATATCCTGGAAGTACCTGCTCGATTTCGACGCCGCCTTGCTCAATTACGATCCCGGTTTTATGATGGCGGCGCCTCTGGTCAAGCTCAAGGCCTTCGGTGTCAATGCGGTTAAGGACTTCTCTTATGTCAATCTGCTTTTCGGCCGTCAAGCCGGCGGGATCGGGTCCGGCTTCGGCCTGGGCTTGATCGCGGGCGGCGTCTACCTGATCCTGAAAGGATTTATCCGCTGGGAAATCGCGCTTTCTTTTCTGGCCGGAGTATTTGGGACGGCCTCTATCTTTTACATGGTCGATCCAACCCGGTTTGCCGACCCCATTTTCCATCTGCTCACCGGATACACCCTGATCGGCGCCTTTTTTCTGGCCACCGAAGACTCGGCTTCACCGGTCAACTTCATCCCGATGCTCATCTACGGCGCCGTCGGGGGCATTGTAACCGTGTTGATCCGGAACATCGGCGTCTATGCCGATGGGGTGCTCTATGCCATTCTCGTCATCAATCTGATACAACCCCTGGTCGACAAAATCCGGCCCCAAGCGGTAGGAAAGGTGGTCTAAGATGCGTGAAATGATTCAAATGGTCGTTGTTCTAACGGTCTTGAGCTTCGTTTCGGGCGGCCTGCTCGCCTACGTCAAAGACGGCACCAAAGAGAAAATCGAAGTCCAACAACTCACTTTCGTCAAAGGCCCCGCCATCAAGGAAATCCTGAAAGGCGCCACCAACGATCCGATCACGGATCGCTTCAAGCTCAAGGATGGCGATGCCGAACGAAGCTTTTTCGTGGGGGTGTTCGACGGGAAGCCCCAAGTTGTGGCCTTCGAGAGCTCCGGGAAAGGTTATGGCGGTGACATCGGTGTAATGGTCGGGGTGAACCTCGGAGAAGACAAGATCGTAGGGGTCGGGGTAACCACCCACAGCGAAACCCCCGGCCTCGGTTCGAGGGCCAAGACCGACCCGAACTTTGTCGCCCAGTTTTCCGGCATGCCGATTAAGGAGACCTTCAAGGTGAAGACCGACGGCGGTCAGGTGGATGCCCTGTCGGGTGCTACCCTCACCTCTCGGGGAGTGAGCGCTGCGTTGACCGATGCCGGTAAGATTTACGAAAACCTCAAGCCCCAAATAGCGGACAAACTTAAGTCATTTTCCAAATAGACAATGGGGGAATAAAATGGCGCGATCGATTGCTCAGGAATTTACCAAAGGCCTATGGGACGAAATACCGCCGTTTCGTCTGGTTCTGGGACTCTGTCCCGTCCTTGCGGTCACCAAAACGGTCGAAAACGGCTGGGGTATGGGACTGGCCACGACCTTCGTGCTGTTGGGATCCAACGTCCTGGTCTCGATTTTGCGAAAAGTCATCCCCGCAAAGGTCAGGATCGCCTGCTTCATCATCATCATCGCCTCGTTCGTGACGGTCGTCGAACTGGTGATGCAGGCCTTTGCCTATCCGCTGTTTCTCAAACTCGGTATCTTCATTCCGCTCATCGTCGTCAACTGCATCGTGTTGGGTCGAGCCGAGGCTTTTGCATCCAAAAACAACGTCATCCGGTCGACATTGGACGGTCTCGGCATCGGCATCGGTTTTACCCTGGGGCTGTCGGCACTGGGTGCCGTGCGGGAACTATTGGGAACCGGCGCCCTGACGATCTTTGAAACACCGATTCAAGTCTTCGGACCGTCTTTTCAACCCTTCACTTTTATGATCGAAGCCCCCGGCGCCTTTGTAGGCCTTGGATTGATGCTCTGCATCATGAACCTGCTGGGTAAAAAATAGGAGATCGTCATGGGTGACTACCTCGTTCTTGCCATCAGTTGCATCCTCATCAACAACATTCTGCTGGCCCAGTATTTGGGAAACTGTCCGTTTCTAGGGACATCCAAGAAAATGGAAACCGCCACCGGTATGGCCATGGCGGTTATCTTCGTTCTGGTCCTGGCCGGTGCCATGACCTGGGTGGTCGACACCTATGTTCTCAAAAAATTCGGCCTCGAGTATCTGCGCACGATCTCCTTCATTCTGGTGATCGCCTCCCTGGTCCAGTTCGTCGAAATGTTTTTGAAGAAGAGCATCCCCGCACTGTACGCGGGTCTGGGAATTTTTCTGCCCCTGATAACCACCAATTGCGCCGTCATGGGCGTGTGCCTGATCAACATCAACGAAGAGTACAGTTTTTTGCAGGCGCTGGTCGCCTCGTTCGCCTATGCGGCCGGCTTCGGCCTGGCGCTGATTCTCTTCGCCGGCGTACGGGAACGGATCCTTCTGGCCCGGGTTCCAAGGCCGCTCCAGGACACCTCGATCGGGTTGATCACGGCTGGACTCCTGTCGCTGACTTTTTTTGCCTTCAAAGGCTGGGTGTAAAAAATTCTTTTCGCTGTTTAACGGAGGTAACCTTGATAGAAGCCGTTTTGGTTATGTTGGGCCTGGGCGCCACCTGTGCATCGATGTTGACGATCGCCTCCAAGGTCTTCTACGTTTACGAAGATCCGCGCATCGCCGAAGTCGAAGGCCTTCTGGCCGGCGCTAATTGTGGTGGTTGCGGATACCCCGGATGCTCGGGAGCGGCGGCGGCCGTGGTCGACGGTAAAGCGTCGCCGGGTGTTTGTGTGATTGCCGGGATGGAAGCCGCCGTCCAGGTGGCGGGGGTGATGGGAATCGATCCCGGCACGGTCGAGCCGCTTAAATCCCTGAACACCTGCCAGGGGGGCGAGCGAGCGGAGGACAAGTTTATTTACGCGGGCGTCAACAGCTGCCGCGCCCTGGCAACCCTTTCGGGCGGCAAGCGCGAGTGCCGCGTGGGCTGCCTCGGCTTCGGCGATTGTATCCGTTCCTGCCGCTTCGATGCCATTCACATGGGACCGGACGGGTACCCGGTAGTAGATGAATTCAAATGCGTCGGTTGCGGAGCCTGCGAGACCGCCTGCCCGAAATCGATTCTTCAAGTCCGCACCATGTCCCAGCGGCTGCTGCATTTCAACCAGGAGGATGACGCCCTGGCCCCCTGCCAGCAAACCTGTCCGGCTGAAATCGACATTCCGCGTTACATCGCCTGCATTCGGGAAGGCGACTACGAAGGCGCCGTCAACACCATCCGCGAACGCAACCCCCTGCTGCTGGCCTGCGGCCGGGTTTGCCCGCATCCCTGTGAAGATTATTGCCGTCGCGGCATCGAGGACGAACCGGTATCGATCAACCAGTTGAAACGTTTTGCGGCCGACTACGAAATGAACAGCGGCAAGCGGCTGCCGATTGCCTGTGCTCCCGACACCGGAAAAAAGGTTGCCGTGATCGGCGGCGGACCGGCGGGATTGACCAACGCCTATTTCCTGCGGCGTCTGGGTCACGCGGTCACCATCTTCGATATGATGCCCAAGCTAGGCGGGATGATCCGCTACGGCATCCCCGAATACCGGCTTCCCAAGGAGGTCCTGGAGTGGGAAATCGAGGGAATCCTCAATCTGGGTATCGAGCATCGACCGAACGTCAAGCTCGGCCATGATTTTACCCTGGCAGATCTTGAAACCGAAGGCTTCGACGCCGTTTTCATGGGCATCGGCGCCTGGAGGGACTATAGCCTGAAGGTCGAGGGCGAGGAATTGAAGGGCTGCTACACCGGCATCGATTTTCTGACCAAATTTGCGCTGAACCAACAAGCCGACCAGCCGGCCCACAAGATCGGCATCGGTCGCAAGTGCGCGGTCATCGGCGGCGGCAACACCGCTATCGACTGCGTCCGTACCCTGGTGCGGCTGGGGGCTGAAGAGGTGTCGATCGTCTACCGCCGGACGCGCAAGGAAATGCCGGCCAATGAGGTCGAAATCGTCGCGGCCGAGCACGAGGGTGTCAAGTTTCACTTCCTGGCCGCACCGACCCGTGTCATCGGTGATGAAAGCGGCCGGGCCACCCACTTGGAATTCTTGAAGATGGAACTCGGTGAACCCGACGCCAGCGGCAGAAGGCGGCCGGTGCCGATCGAAGGCTCCGAAACCCAGATGGAAGTCGACATGGTGGTTTCTGCGATCGGTCAAGGCCCGGACGTCAGTTTCATCGAAGCGGACAACCGTTTGAAAGAGATGAGCCTCACCCGTTGGAGCACCATCGATGCCAATCCTGAAATACTGCAGTCCAATATTCCGCAAGTCTTTGCGGCCGGTGATGCCTACACCGGCGCCTCGCTGGTCGTCGAGGCCATCGGCGGCGGTCGACGGGCGGCCAGGGCCATTCATCTTTTCCTCACAGAGCAGCCGATAGAACCCGTGGCAAAATCCCTGCGCAAAAAGCACATTCCCGAGTCGCTCTTCAACGGCGTCCCCGGAATCCAACCCCGTAAACGGGCCGAAATGCCCGAACTGCCGGTCGCAGAGCGCATTAAAACCTTCGAGGAAACCGACCTGGTGCTCAGTGAGGCGGACGCGCTGGCCGAATCACGGCGCTGTCTGTCCTGTTGCCGGCTGTGCTACAATCCGGATGCATAAAAAAAGCGGTTATGGGTAATAGGTCATGGGTAATAGATTGAGGATTTCATCTATTTAATTTGTTCAGATAATCTATCGTTTGGGGTCATAACTAAATTTTTGACCACCGATAGTTATTTAAAACCTTTCACTATTTTCTTTCGAATGCGGTCTGCTCAAAGGGATATCTGGAAATCCGGCAAGTAATATCATATCATCTTGATGGTTGACATAACCCTCAAATATATACTCATTCCAATAGTGCCGGTTTAGGCCAAATTTCACCAAAAACTCATAAGCACCATTTCTATTATCAATTTTCGTTTTCCCAAGATTCCTTTCAAAAAAGAGCTCCCAACTCTTTTCACTCGAAAACACATATCGTTCATTTCGCATTTCCGAAATAATATATGGGGTTGTAAAAACGACTGAATACCCGTAGTTTAATTTGGCAAACGGCTCCGGCATTATTCTGGCAAACCATATTTCACCCTGGTTACCCATATATCCGCTTGGCACAATAACTTTAACTTGTTTCTGAGTGATTAATTCCCTTAAATGGACAAATCCTTCGGAAATTCCCTCATGAATATAAAAGCCCATTCTTGAATTTTGCATGTATTCAAAGATCTTTATCAACCCCTGGTCCACGTTTAATGATCTACATATATCGATTATAATGGTACCAAAAGATTCTTTTTTAATCCCCACACAAAGATCAAAAAAGCCCCAGCAGGAAAAATAGGAAGTGGTGAGAGGGCTCATGGGAGGTCCCGAGGGCATATAAATGTCCATGGCATCAGCATAGGCATTAGTAAGTTTTGAAAGTGCCGGTAACTCGGCAATCTGTTCAACAAGAACAGAAATTTTGTTTTGTGCATAAGCATAAACACCATGTAATGGATCTAATTCGGAAAGCGCTTTCTCGGAAATCACAGACTTTTCTAATTTTTCAGCATCGATTTTGGCATTTTTAAATTCAGAAATGTCTATCACCTTCCTGTTAATGGATTTTCGTATACCGGAAAGTACTTTTCTAGAGATAGGACTATAGCCAGAACTTTTTCGTTTTAATTTTTCCACAAAAAACAGTCTCTTTCTCTTTGCAGTGTTTTAATTTGCCGGGTGACGTTGATGCCGTTGAAATTCGGCGTGGTGATGTCCATGACAACCACATCCGGTGAAAGCTCGCGGACCCGGTCTATGGCCGTTTGGCTGTCACCTGCCTCACCAATGACCTGCATATCCTCCTCCTCTTTTAAAAGAAGGTGGCGGTCTTTTCTAAAAACGGGGTAATCATCGACTAAAACAAGGTTGTGGGCATGGGATTCCTGGGTTCTGGGCTCAGGGTTCAAAAAGAGGTATACATCCTTCAACGTTGAACCGGGTTAAACCTTGAACCTCATACGGTTTTCATCCTACATCCCGGAACTTGAACCTCTTGACCCCTTTAAAAATATCTCGGGAGTCAAAACGGTCCCGGAAAAAATATTTTTAAAATGCAAGTCATCCCAGGAAACCATTGTCGTAACGAAAGGCAAATGCTTTTTTGCAACCGAGATCATTAACGCATCGCCCAGCGAAGTCCTGTGCTTCATCAGATCGAAGATCTCTTTAATTTCAATAACTGGAAATTTTGTTTCAAAACTTGGAACAGGAAGCACGGTGACCCCGTATCTATCTTGAAAGTAAAACCACAATTCAATTAATTGTTTTTCATTGAGATTAAAAGAAAGAATTCCACAAAGTTCCAACAGATTGACAATCGTCGTAAATCCGTTTCTCTTCTCACCTATGTGATCAAGAAATGCCAAGTTGATTTTGTAATTTGTATCCCTTTTGTATCGCAGATCAATCACAAAGATATTCGTATCGACCAGCACTAAGTCCTGTTTCTGGCCCACTCGGTGGCCTCCTTCCACCCCTTGAATCCCGGTCTTGTCTTTCCAAGGGTTTTCTCAATATCTGCCCATGCCTCATCAAAGCACCGCAATTTTCCTAAGCCCTCGGTCTCATCACTAGTTGGTGGCGTCATAATGGCTACGGGCTTTCCCCGGTAAGTGATTGTCAGATGTTCGCCCGACCTCACCCTCTTGATAATTTCACCCGTCTTCTGTTTCAAATGCTTGGCTGTCACAGTTCCCATAAAATACCTCCGAAGTGAATACTTAAAAACAATAGTAGACACTTTATTTCGAAGAGTCAACAATATTCATGACTCTTTCCGATTTCAAACCTGAACTTTGGACCTTTTCGATGATGATAATGACGGACACGTTGATACCCGTGAGAGAAATTTTGAATGTGAAATTCCCGACAATTATGCTTCAAAAATAGTATGTAACGGCAGGGCTTCGTTGGCATAGGCAACTTAAAATAAATAACCGCAAAACGGAGAACGAAGGCAGGGCCTCTAACGAGGCTCTGCCATTTTTATTGAATAGAATTTTACCTGTTGCAGTCAGCTCTTCAGAATGCGATTGCACATTTTATTCTCCCTTCTTAAAATCAAATCATCCAAAGCATCCGGCGGTATCCTCCCTGGAGTTGACCTGAACCGGTCCAGTGACTTGGAGGAGGTCATGAACGCACTGTGATTACGCCAGGTTCCCGGGCTTGCAGTGGCGTGTACCGGCTTGACGGTTCTGAATTTTATCTTTTGTCTATACGGTATTCGATTGTTTACGTTCCATTTTCATAATCTCTTCGTATTAGGAGTCGAAATAGGCTTCACCACTTCGTCGCTATTCGACCACGGATATGGCGGAAATCGCTCTTCAACCCATAGTTGCATAAACAACTAATCTGGATCGGAAACGTATCAGTGCCCTTAATGAAACCGTGTATGGGCACTATCTAGAAATCGATCTGCCACTTGGCACCGGCGTAGAACAGGCTGCCCAGATCGACATCCGGCACAATTATATAGAAGGGTGTATCAATCTTTGCTTTGCCATAGTCACGGTAGCCGACTTCAGGGATGATGTAGACACCCTTGGCCAGCGTAAAAACGGCCTGCAGATAGTACTCGAGATAGTTATTTTTAATGCTGACCCCTTGATAACTGTCGGTTTCGTAGCCCACATAGCCGACACCGGCTTCGAAACCCAGCGATTCGGTCGGCTTGAAACCAAGTGCCAGCATGGCCATCAGGTTTTTGGCGTCGATGACTCCGTCACTGCCGACCAGTTGGAGGTCTGTACCAAAGCTGGAATTGAATTCATCGACAAGGCCCGACTTTGAAAACGGGAGATATACACTACCGAGCCAGTCGGCGGCGGCGCCGTTCTGATAGTAGCTCACCTGCGGCTTGACATAGAACGATCCGAAATTAAGATTGGCACCCGCGCCGAGCACCCACGAGTCGACCGAGAAGTCGTCGGTGCCGAGGCCGAATGCACCTGGGTACTTGACGTCATAGGTCTGGTAGCCACCGAAGGCGTGCGCACTCATCGCGTCTGTGAAATAGTACTGGTAGGAGGCCTCGAGCTTGGGCAGGAGCTTTTCGACCACGCCGTTTGGCGTGTTAAGCGTGTTGGTGGTCTGGTCGATGAGGGCGACTTTTAACATCCCGGGTCCAAGTTCCCCTTGAACCGCGATTTGCGCTTGGCGGCCGCCCCAGGCGTTGCCCAACCGCCACAGATTGCTGTCGTTGTCGAACACTTGATTGCTCAGGCCGAACAGGATCGGGGTGTCGTCCTTGCCGACCTTGAGCCCCCAGCCCTCGGCGAACTTCCAGGTGGCGTAAAGATAGCGGGAGGTGACATCGCCGCCAGACCCATCTGAGGTAACGCCGAACTCGAAGTTGGCTTCGAGCTTGTCGCCTTTGACGATGCCGCCGATGTGGGAGTTGGTCTGCAGATTCCACTGCAGGTCTTTTACAGTGTTTTGGTTGGCAGCGTTCCTATTGTCCACTGTAAAAAATTGGAAGGGGGGACCGGAGCCACGTCTACCAAGTTCAAAACCAACATCCTCGCTGGTGTAAAAGGTCGCCACGCGGGCGCTGCCGTACAGGCTCCACTCGTTGGCTGTTGCCTGGACGGCGAAAACAGCCGTGATCGCGACGACGAGTGCGATAGGGATAAGCTTTTTCATCTGTCGTTCCTCCTTGAAGCATGTTTCAAATGAACACTCCTCTTAAAAATCCTCTATACAATACTCATCGTCAATTTAAACCGGTTACCGTCTGACCTCCTTACCGGGTATGTGAATCCGTCAGCTCACCGCGCTGCTGCGGGAAATCGGTTTCGGTCTTTGGTATTTATTATTTGGGTGTAAACGTTCGGGTTGAAACCCAAGGCAGGCCTGCGGCCGCAACCAAACCAGTTTTCAGGTTTCAGGATTTGGTGTTTGCTTATATGAAACTCAATAACCCTATTCCCGATGAATAAAAAGGTTTCACTTCAACACTTAACAAATTCATTTTGGCAATATCAAGAATAAAAACTGAAAATAAAGAAACTGCCGCATTTCGGCAAACGTGAAAAATATCCCTTTATGAACGTAAAAAATTGGATTAAGGATAAAACAGCAGAAAGACCCGACTCACATGAAGCGTAACGGTACTATACCCAATGGAAAGGTCATCTATAGAGATACTATCCCGGGTATTGGGGTATTCAGAAATCTCAAATTCCAAGCCCCAAATTCCAATGAAATCCCAAATTTTTCAACCTGTGGAATAGTGTATCTTCCGTGATTCTTTCACATATGTTTCCCGAGAATCGTTATTCTGTTTCATTTTTTGTTTTCTTGATTATTCCACAGGGCAAGTATCCAATGACCCAAACAGGTTTGACATTTTGAATTTTGGGCATTGTGATTTGTTTGTTATTTGCAATTTGGAATTTTCACCGAAACTTAAAAGTTTCCTCTTCGATCAGAGTGGTCGCTCGCGCCCAGAGGCGCCGCTGACACCTGACGGATGTCGATTTCGGTGTAGTAGTGAGCGGCATTCGGGTCGACCGGCTGGGGAATGCCCAGGGCTTCGTAGAGGTTGTTGTAGCGGCGCGTGACCAGATCCTGGGCTGCTTTCTTGTAGGCATCTTTGGTGTCCATCAGGCAGAACAGCGACAACAGCGACATGAAGACCTGCTGCGGTGTCGAAAGCCCGGCGGTGTGGTTCAAGGCCACGGCCCGGCTGTCGGCCACGCAAGCGGTTGATCATCTTGAGCTTATCCGGCTCAAGGGTAATGCTGCTGTAGCGTTCGGCCAACTCGTCCTTGTCCGCCCGGGACAGATCCGCGAGCATGCGATCCAGCAGATTGCCTTCACAAAGAGCGATTACGCCCAGGCGCCAGCCCGTGCCCCCGAAGTACTTGGAGTAGGAATAGACGCCGATGGTGTTGTCCGGTATTGCGGCGAAAAGCGAAACGAAACCCTAAAACATAGGTCATGGCGGCCGTGCCGCCTTCGGTCGCAAACAGGTCGAAGGGCCGGTCAAAGGGCCGGCCGGCCCCGAACTCCTTGCGGATGTATGCCGCGCAAATGTTTTCGCAGTGTTTCAGCATGCGGTCGGGCACCGGGTAGTGGTTGCCGATAATGGCGTCACTGAACTCGATCAGCAAATCGGCAGATGCAATACCCAATTGCTCCTCGGCATAAGACACGGCCTTTTGCAGAAATTCGATGCCGGCAATTTCGGCGTGATCCTGGATGAATTGATCAAAGCGCGCTTTGAGGCCCTCTGCCTGGGTGTAGCCTCCGAAGTGTTCCATGTCGGTGAAAGACCGTTCGGCTTCACTTAAGGCAAACAATCCGAGTTGAAAAAACCCGTGGCGCGGAGTGGTGCTCTTTTTCGGGCATTTTGTGCTTGGGCATCACGACGGACAGGTCCGAAGATGCATACACATCATCCAGTAAGCTGTCTTTGATTTTGTCTTTTTCATGTAAAGCCATTGTTTTTCTCCTTTCTTATGAGGGTTTATAGTTTTTGGGTTCCCTTCTTTTCTGATGTTCGTGACGCGCATACCTCCAAGAAGGTCGGAAAAATTCTCACCTCCCTCGCCCTCGAACTCAATGCGGTAGGTTGCAGGTGTCCAGATTTCCAGGTGTTGTCCATCGTGATCATCTGGCATAACAGGCCTCCTATTTTTTTCTGGCCCCACCGGTGGGTTCCAATAGTGGCGGGTATTTGGGATTGAGACTACGGCGAATATATAGGCGGCACATCCCCCAAAATGGGTTATAAACGGGGGGTTTTTCATGAATAGCGGATAAAGAAGAGTCGGAGATGGGGGGTGCAAATAATGGATGAACATCCAATGTTTGTGGCAAGAAGTCTAATTAGTGTTGCATTGTTGTATCACCTTAGTTCTAACGCGAGCTACGGTTAGGTCTTTGCAGCACAGTATTTATAAAGTTCAGGCATTACAACCCCCAAAAGGGAGTACAGGGGGGTGTAACAAAGGCGTATATAAGAGAAAACTAAGAACTACCAGAGGGATACGCAATATAAAATTTGGGGGCATTTTAGATACGGGGCAAATGGTAGGTTTTTGCTGTCACTTTAACGAGATTCGTTCCTCATTGCGCATCTGCCATCGTGTTAAAAATTTCAGTTACGGAACAAACAACAACCATTTTTTATAAGGGAGGCAAAACCATGGATAGAGAATAAAGCCCAAGATTATTTCGAAGAAGACAAAGAGGGACACGTTGATACCCGCGAAAAAAATTTTGAATGTGAAAAACCCGATAAGAGCCTGGGGTGTGATATGGGCATCGACGTTCAAGGATAACCAAAAGAGTGATGCGCCAATAACGGCATCGCACATATGAACGCTTATGCACTAACCACATTTTTAAACCGCAGAACTTATTTGCATAAGCAACCAAAACGAAAATCAACCGCTATGCGGAAAAACTATATAGGCAGGGCTTCAAACGAGGCTCTGCCCTTTTTTTTAAAAATTTATCATGCTTCTCCGTGCTCTTCGTTAACATAAATGCGCGTTTTATTTTGCCTTCCTAAAATCAAACCTTCCGATGACAGGACCTATCACCTATTATTTACTTCTGACCGCGCTTTTTTTCCTTAAAACAAGCTTGGTGGCCTCGATCAGAACGAAAACCAGCAGTCCGACGGCTGACACAAGCGCCAGTTCGGCGAGGGTCGGTACGGTGATGCCGAAGGCCTCCCGCACGGCCGGGATTTGGACGAGAACGGCAACCAGGACCAGTTCCCAACCTAAAGCCATCAGAAGCCATTTGTGTGGCGGCGCCTGAAAGATGCTGAAAGTGAGCGAGCGACAATTCAAGGCGATCACGAACTCGACAACGATAAAGAGAAAAAAGATAGTGGTGCGGGCCTGGGTGAGATTAGACAAGTTGAGATAAAAGATAAGGAAAAAGAATGGGCTTTCGATCAGGACCGCTCTCAGGATGAAGGAAAGGATGTCCCAACTGAAGAAGCTTTCCTTCGGGTCCCGCGGCGGGCGCTGCATAATGTCCCTGTCCGGCGGAGACACCCCCAATGCCAGGGCCGGCAGGCCGTCGGAGGCCAGATTGATGTACAGAATGGCAGCCGGCAGCAAGGGCAGTAATTCAGGTCCGAGCACAAGGACAATGCCGCCAATGACGATCACCTCGGTGATATTGCACTGCAACAGGTACGCCAGGTATTTTTTGATGTTGTCATAGATCCAGCGTCCTCTTTCGATAGCGCTGACGATCGTGGCAAAGTTGTCATCGCTCAGAATCATGTCGGCCGCTTCCTTGGCCACGTCCGTACCGCTGATGCCCATGGCAATGCCGATGTCGGCATGCTTCAGAGCCGGCGCGTCGTTGACCCCGTCACCGGTCATGGCCACGACGTCACCCCTGGCCTTCCAGGCCTTGACAATCTTCAGTTTGTCAAGCGGGGAAACCCTGGCGTAGACGGTGACCTTGTCGACAAGGGCTTCGAACTGCACATCGGACATCTCCTCCAGTTCTTTCCCGGTCAGCACCAGATCCCCGTCACGGTATATGTCGAGTTCCCTGGCCACGGCCACGGCGGTCTGCAGGTGATCACCGGTGATCATGACCGGTTTGATTCCGACCTCATGGCACGTTCGAACGGCAGCCAATGCTTCTTCGCGCGGCGGGTCCATCATGCCGACCAGACCGTGAAAGACCATGTCGGTCTCGATCGCATGGTCCGGATCCTTGACCTCGATGAGACGCCGGGATGCGAGCCCCAACACCCGCAGGGCGTCGCCGGCCATGGCCGTGCCGTTCTGCATGATGTCGGCCCGCTTTTCGGAAGTCAGCGGGACAATTTCGCCGGCTTCGCGCATAAAGGCGCAGTGGTTCAAGACCACTTCGAGTGCCCCTTTCATGTACGCTACCGGCTGACCGCTGTCTTGGCGGTGGATCGTCGTCATGCGCTTTCTTTCAGAACTGAAAGGAAACTCTTCAATTCGCGGTTGCACCGAACGTGTTTCTTCGAGGGAGATGCCGGCCTTGACGGCCGCAGTCAGAAATGCGGCTTCGGTGGGATCACCCTTTATGGTCCAACCGTCTTCACCACTGCGAAGTTCCGAATCGTTACAAAGCACCCCGCCCGTCAGCAGGTGGTTGAGCGCGACATCATTTGTCAACGGCCGGCCGCCCGGATCCCTGAAGGCTCCTTCCGGATCATACCCCGTCCCGGTGACCTCGATCGACCGGCCCGCCGTAAACACCCTTCGGACCGTCATTTCACCGCGTGTCAAAGTCCCCGTCTTGTCGGTGCAGATGACGGTGGTGCATCCGAGGGTTTCGACGGCCGGCATTTTTTTGACCAGGGCATTCTTGCGGGCCATGGCGTGCATGCCGAGCGCGAGGGCTCCGGTGACAATCGCCGCCAGCGCTTCGGGTACCGCGGCCACGGCCAATGCAATGGCAAACATCAGCATTCTCAGAACAAAGCCCGTGTCGACCGTGCCGAACAGCAGTTCACGCACAAGGCTGATGGCGACAACCAGACCGCAAATCGAAAAACTGATCAGACCCAGCCACTTGCCGATCTCGTCGGTACGCTTCTCCAACGGGCTTTTATCCACCTCGATCGCGGCGACCTGTTCGGCGATTTTACCGAATTCGGTCTGCATGCCGGTGGCAACGACGACGCCGCGGCCACGGCCGAAGGTGATCGTCGTACCGGTGAAGGCCATGTTGGTCATATCGTGCACCGCCGTGCCCTCCGGCAGAACCGTGTCGGCCTTTTCGACGGGAACCGATTCACCGGTTAGGGCAGCCTCGTCGCAATGGATCGAATGGCTTTCGATAAGCCGGATGTCCGCCGCCAGCTTATCGCCTGCCTCCAATACCAGGATATCCCCCGGGACGATCTCCGTGGCTGCAAGGTCCGCCGTCAATCCCTTGCGAATAACCGTCACAGTCGATGACAGCATCTTCTTGAGCGCCTCGAGGGCCCTTTCGGCACGATACTCCTGAACGAATCCAAGCGCGGCGCAGAAAACGACAATGATCAATATAACAGCGGCATCGACCAGTTCGCCCACCAGTGCTGAAAGGACCACGGCGACGATCAGAATGACGATCAGAATGTTTTTGAACTGATGGATGAATATCGTTATCGGTGAAACGGCTGCCTCATGTTTGAGCTCGTTAGGCCCGACACGTTCGAGGCGCCTTACGGCTTCATCCGGCGTCAAACCGTTCAGCGGATCGGTCTCCAGTTCTTTTAAAACCGCATCACGGCTCATCGCATGCCACAAGGACCTTCGAATCATTTGTGAATCTCCTCGAAACAGATCGCAGCGTCATGGCGACGCCACTCTTGAGCTACACCAACAGGACAATTATTTCAACGAAATCGATTCCTCAATTTGTTGAGTTCGCGATTCTTAGGGTCACGGTAAGAAATAATTCCACACGATTGCGCCGGATTATGGTTTGTCTACAAGGCACATCCACCTGCGCATATCGGGATACGTGTGGGTGGATGTAACGCAGTAGACGGGCCATAAGACAAGCAAGAGGTGGAATAATTTTTTGCCGGGGCCCTCATCATTATCAGGCAGAGGCAGGACCCATCGGATCGGGGTCAACCGGAAGGCATCGAAAGGCGGCGCAGATGAACGATCAGTTGATCCATGTCTTGCGGGAGCGGGGCTTCAAAAACAACCGGTACCAGACGACTCGGGTGAGTACAGGTCAATCGCCACGCGTGCAACATTTGCCGTTTGACCTGTCGGATGAGCACAAGCGTGGCTGCCGTTGGACCCCGGTTCACCTTGCGGCCGGCGTATACCGGGTCGCCGAGGATGGCATGATTGATGGCGGCACAATGGACACGGGCCTGATGGGTTCGACCGGTTTTCAAATTCAATTCGACCAGCGTCAGGCCTTTGAACCGTTCGCGCACTTCCCAGCGGGTTTCGGCCATACGAGGTTTGCGGCTGCTGATCGACATGCGCTTGCGGTCCACCGGATGCCGGCCGATCGGAAGCTCAATCACGCCGCTGTCGCCGGCCATCTCTCCGAAGACGACGGCAAGGTAGATTTTGCGAATGCTGCGAGCGGCAAATTGACCCGCAAGATGGGCATGCGCGGCCGCGTTTTTGGCGACAACGAGTATGCCGGAGGTGTCTTTGTCCAGACGGTGAACGATGCCCGGCCGCAACTCGCCGCCGATGGGCCCGATGGTCGGACAGTGATACAGCAGGGCATTGACCAGAGTGCCGGACGCGTGGCCGGGGGCCGGGTGAACGACCACCCCGGCAGGCTTGTTGAGGACGATCAAATCGTCATCTTCGTGGAGAATATCCAGGGCCAGCGGCTCCGGTGTCACCACCGAGTCAGCCGGCGGCGGTATACGACCGGTGATCTCATCACTCGCCCGCAGCCGGTAACCGGGCTTTTTAGACAGGCCGTTGACCGTAATCTGGCCGTGCTGAATCAAGACTGCCGCCTGAGAGCGCGTCAAGGCGGATACACGCGAGGCAACCAACAGATCGAGGCGCGTCCCCGCATCGACGGGATCGACAACGATGTGAAAAACACCGGTGGAGGGCATGTTGAGTGGAAAACTTAGAGGCTGGAATCCTGGGCTTCGTCCGGCGTGAAAAACGATTCGATTTCGGAGATGATGGTCTCTTCGTCGGTCTTCCTGGCCGTTGACAGTTCTTTGACGAGCAAAACCTGAGCCGTGTCGTATAGCTTGCGCTCACCGAAAGACAGGTCCTTTGTCAATTTCAACAGCGAAAGATCCCGAAAAACCTCGGCCACATCATAAAGAGAGCCGGTTTTGATCTTGTCCATGTATTCACGGTAACGCCGGTTCCAGGTCTGGTTGTCGTTCAGGGTTTCCTTTTTGGCCTTCATCACCTCGTAGACTTTGGGAATTTCCTTTTTATCGATAATGTCTCTCAAACCAACCGAATCGACATTGCGAATGGGAATCATGATCAGCATGTTGTTTTCGAGAACCTTCATCATGTAAAAATCATGCTTTTCTCCGTTGATCACGCGACTCTCGATGGCTTCGATCTTCCCAACGCCGTGTGCCGGGTAGACGGCAAGATCGCCGACGCGAAACTCTTTTATTTTCGGTTTCTTCGATTTGGTTTTCGTCTGCGCGCTCGCTTTTTTACTGCTCATTTATACACCGATAAGAAAAATTTGTGCCCCGCCGATTAAAAATTACCCGCCTGACACCGGTTGATCCTCTTCATTAAAATAGCGGCAGCAACAAGTACCGCGCTTGCCGGACCCGGACAACACGTCAACCAGCGCCCCGACGAAACCTTCGGTTCGCACCGACCGGCCCTGGGCGCGTAATCGAACCGAACTGAGTGATATTAAATAAAATATTAGCGTTGGTTTTATAACACAGCTACGATCAGCAATCAACAAAAAAAAAGGACCGGCGCGGTGTGGTCAGGCGCCGATCCTTTTCATCCGTTAACGAGTTAAGACATCAAAAAATCCCGAGTCGCTATCATCCCATTTTAAGCAGAAGCGGAACCAGCAACAGGGCCACAACGTTCAGGATCTTGATCATCGGGTTGATGGCCGGCCCGGCGGTATCCTTGTAAGGGTCGCCGACCGTATCACCGGTCACCGCGGCTTTGTGAGCATCACTGCCCTTGCCGCCCAAGTGGCCGTCTTCGATGTACTTCTTGGCGTTGTCCCAGGCAGCGCCACCGGTCGTCATGGAAATAGCCAAGAACAGGCCGGTGACGATGCTGCCGATCAAGAGGCCGCCGAGGGCAATTTTGCCCAAAACCAGACCGACCACAACCGGTACCACAACCGGCAGCAGAGCCGGAACAATCATCTCTTTGAGGGCGAACTTGGTGACGATATCGACGCAGGCCGCGTAGTCCGGCTTCCCGGTCCCTTCCATGATGCCCGGAATGTCACGGAACTGGCGGCGCACCTCGTCCACGACCGCCCCACCGGCTTTGCCGACCGCGCGCATGGAGATGGAAGCAAACAGATACGGCAGCATCCCGCCGAGGAACAGGCCGATAATGACGTTCACGTTGCTCAGGTCGAACGAGAGTTTCTCACCGCCGCCGTGCAATACGAATTCCTGGGTGTAAGCGGCAAAGAGAACCAGCGCGGCCAGACCGGCGGAACCAATGGCATAGCCCTTGGTGACGGCCTTGGTGGTGTTTCCGACGGCATCCAGCGGGTCGGTGACGGCCCGCACGCTCTCGTCCATACCGGCCATCTCGGCGATGCCGCCCGCGTTGTCGGTGATCGGACCGTAGGCATCAATCGCGATGACCATACCGGTCATCGACAGCATCGACATGGCCGCCATGGCGATGCCGTAAAGTCCGGCAAAGTAATGGGCGAGCCCGATGCTCAGACAGATGGCCAGAACCGGCAGGGCCGTGGATTCCATGCTGACAGCCAGGCCGGCGATGATATTGGTACCGTGGCCGGTGGTGGAGGCTTCCGCCACCAGTTTAACCGGCTTGCGGATACCGGTGTAGTATTCCGTGATGATAACGATCACGACGGTTAACACCAGGCCGACCAGTGCCGAATAGAAAACCGCCATGGGGGTGATGACCCGCACGCCGGGGATTTCGAGCGTCGGCATCAGCTGTTTGCAGGCGACGACAAATGCGATCGCCGCCAGAATGGCCGCTCCGAACATCCCTTTGTAGAGAGCGCCCATGATGTATTCGTTGGCGCCCAGACGGACAAAGCCGACCGCGATGATGGAGGCCACAATGGAAATAGCGCCGAGAACCAGCGGGAATTCGGTGGCGATCAGTTGGTCGGGAAACAGAAGGTTCCCCAGCAGCATGGCGGCAACCGCCGTGACGGCATAGGTCTCGAACAGGTCGGCCGCCATGCCGGCGCAGTCGCCGACGTTGTCGCCGACGTTGTCGGCGATAACCGCCGGGTTACGGGGATCGTCTTCGGGAATCCCGGCTTCTACCTTACCCACCAGGTCGGCACCGACATCCGCACCCTTGGTAAAAATACCGCCGCCCAGACGGGCGAATATGGAGATCAGGCTGCCGCCGAACCCCAGCGCCACCAGGGCGATGACCGCCTCGCGCACCGGTGTTCCGGTAGCGATCAGGATGGTGTAGAAACCGGCGACGGCGGTCAAGGCCAAACCGGCCACGATCATACCGGTAACCGCACCCCCTTTGAACGCCATGGCCAGGCCTTGTTTCAGCCCGCCCCGCGCGGCCTCGGCCGTGCGGACATTGGCAATGACCGACACCCGCATGCCGATGTAACCGGCGATGAAAGATGCCGTCGCGCCGCAGATAAAACCGATGGCGGTCTTGATGTTCAGGAAGACGGCAATTAGAATAAATAGGATAATGGCGGCAATGCCCATGCTTTTCAGCTGCCGATTGAGGTAGGCAATTGCGCCGGTTTTAATGGCATTGGCAATCTCGTTCATCTTTTCGTTGCCCGACGGCGCTTTTTTCACGACGCTCGCGGTGATGATCGAGAAAAGCACACCCGCTATACCGACTAGCGCACAGATCAACGGTAAATTGTAGCTCATTCTTTCCTCCATCTAAAATCTGAATGTTTAAAGCGAAACCAGAAATTGTTTGTCGTTGAAACGGTTCATTCCGTCCTTCAGTCCTTTGGTCAGAACGGTCACTACCGCATCCCGCGCCCTGGCAACGATTCGGTCCAGCAAATCCGACTCTTCCATGGAATACTGCCCCAAAACGTGTCCCGTGACGTCGACCCTTTCCGCCGGACGTCCGATGCCGATGCGCAGGCGGGCAAAATCACCGCCGCCAAAGACGCTCATCAACGATTTCAACCCATTGTGTCCTCCGTGCCCTCCTTTCTCTTTGATTTTTAAGCGTCCAAAAGATAGATCTACATCGTCATGAATGACCAGCAGACCGCTGTTGGAAATCTTGAAAAAATCGGCGAGGCGTCTGACCGGAGGTCCGCTGTTGTTCATAAAGGCCAAGGGCTTGGCCAGGACCACCTCGATTCCCTCGATGCTTCCCCGCCCAAAACGCGTCTGGAACTTGTTTTTGTCGAATGCAATCTCAAAGCGACGGCTCAACTCCTCGACGACCTTGAAACCGGCGTTGTGCCGGGTATCCCGATATGCGTCTCCGGGATTGCCTAATCCAACAACCAGCCATGCGCTCGACTCAGGCATCCGGGCCGTTCAGTCCACCCGAATACCGCTTTTCCTGAAACGCCGGATCGCCAATTCCGGCCCTGCGTGAGCCCTTTGTATGAATTCTCCGGCCCCACATAGCTGTCACTCTTCTTCGCTGGATTCAGGCGCTGCTTCTTCTTCCTCGGCCGCTTCGCCTTCTTCTGCTTCTGCTTCTGCTTCTACTTCCGGCTCTTCCTCGGCCACACTGGTAATCGTCACGACGGTAAAGTTCGTTTCGGGCGAAATCTCGACGCCCTCCGGCAGCTGAATTTCATCAACGTGAATCGCGTCCCCGATGTCCAGGTTGCTGATATCGAGCGCGATCGATTCCGGAATTTCACCCGGAAGGCATAAAACCTCGAGCTCCCGACGAACAATCTGCACGATACCGCCGCGTTCTTCACCAATCGATTTTCCGTGAACCACCACCTGTACGTTCACCCATATTTTCCGGGTCATGCTGATCTCATAGAAATCAGCATGAATGAGGCTGTTCGTAACCGGATGGGCCTGGAGTTCTTTGATCATCACCGATTTAGGCGGGGCGTCGCCGTTATCTATGACCAGGTTCAACACCATCTGGTTGATGTTGTGGTTCTTCAGCACCTGCTCGAATTCGTGTATGTTCACCGATAGCAGCGTCGCATCGGTGTCGGGGCCGTAAAGCACAGCCGGTATCCGACCGTTACGGCGCAGCACACGGGCCGGTCCGTTTCCGGTGGTCTTGCGGATTGTTGCCGTTAATTGATGTTGTTCCAAATCTTGGGTTCCTCCTTATAATAACCGCAGCCTAAATGAACAGGGATGAAACCGATTCGCCGTTGTGGCTGCGGATGATGGCTTCACCGACCAACGCTGAAATGGTCAACACCCTGATTTTAGGACAGTTTGCAGCATTGGGTTTGAGCGGGATCGTGTCCGTGACGGCCAGACTTTTCAGGCATGAGGCGTCGATCCGCTCGATCGCCGGTCCTGAGAGCACCGGATGGGCACAGCTCGCGTGCACCTCTTTGGCACCGGCGTTCTTGACCGCAGTAGCAGCCTCCGTCAACGTTCCGGCGGTATCGACCATGTCATCGAGAATCACGGCCACCTTGTTGCGGACGTCGCCCACGACAGCCATCGCCTGAGCCTTGTTGGGTGCTGAGCGCCGCTTGTCGATGATGGCAAGATCGGCATCGAGGCGCTTGGCAAAGGCTCGGGCGCGTTCGACTCCGCCGGCATCCGGTGAAATAATGACGATATTGTCTTGGAAATTCGATTTGATGTATTCGATCAGGACCGGCGCCGCGAAGAGATTGTCTACCGGAATATTGAAAAATCCCTGGATTTGCCCGGCGTGCAGGTCAAGAGTGATGACTCTTTTCGTGCCGGCGACTGTCAGCAGATCCGCTACCAGTTTGGCACTGATCGGTACCCGTGGAGCGACTTTCTTATCCTGGCGGGAATACCCGTAATACGGCAAAACGGCCGTGATCCTTTTGGCCGAAGAACGGTTGCAGGCATCGATCATCAACAGCAATTCGACGAGGTTATCGTTGACCGGAGAGCAGGTGGACTGAATGATATAAACGTCTTTTAGCCGGATGTTTTCGTCGATTTCTATCTGTATCTCGCCATCGCTGAAAGTCTTCACCTTGGCACCGCCAAGCGGCTGGTCGAGATACTGGCAGACCTTTTGTGAAAGGTCGGGGTTGGAATTTCCGCTGAATATAACCAAATCTTTCATTACCGCTACCGTTTGTTTGTATTTAAGTTTTCCAGCTGAAAGGATCGCCGACACGGCGCCGTACGAAAGCGCACATCCGCATCATTAGCCGAAACGAAAGGCTTTTGGCTGGGGCGGGAGGATTCGAACCTCCGAATGCAGGAACCAAAGTCCTGTGTCTTACCGCTTGACGACGCCCCAAAAATTAAAAAAACGATGCCGCGGCTGGAATCGGAAGATCTCTCCGAAGGCTTCCGGTATCACCGTTACGGAGAACCGGCGTCCGCATCGACGATGAGCTGGGTAAGAAAAAACGACCCCTCGGTTATTCCTTCGAGGCTCTGCAACGCGCGGCGGGCCATCCCGTCGTCGGCGAAAAGCGCAAACACGGTCGAACCGCTGCCTGACATCGATACACCGAGCGCCCCGCGTCCGTCGAGGGCTTCTTTGGCTGCCTTTACCTGCGGATACCGGTTGAGCGTCACAGTTTCAAGGTCATTGCATAAATGCAATGCCGCATCAAATGGACGCTGTTTCAAAACGAAGTCTTTAAGTTTTTTTTTACAGTTTGTCAATCCTAAATCCAGATTTTTATAAACCTCCGCAGTCGATACGTTGACAACGGGATAAAACAACAAAACCCTGTATGGCGGCAATTTGCGATACGGTTCCAGTCGCTCGCCAATGCCGGTCGCCAGAGCCGGATGCCCGAAGATGAAAAAGGGGACGTCCGCACCGACTTCGCGTCCCATCTCCATTAATTCCGCCAGTTGGAAAGGGTATCCCAGCAACCGGTTCAGGCCTCGGAAGACCGCGGCCGCATCACTGCTGCCGCCGCCCAATCCGGCACCCACCGGGATCTGTTTTTCAATAGTGATCTTAACGCCGGTCAGAGGCGGATGGCGGCTTTTTGGCAGATTTCGGAAAAATATTTCGGCGGCGCGGTGGGTGGTATTGGTCGTGTCGGCGGGAACTGCCGGGTCTGTGCAGGTGACCCGGATACGCGCGCCGGTGGGATCGAGCCGGATGCGGTCGGCCAGCCCCAGCGGGCACATCAAGGTGAACAACTCGTGGTAACCGTCCGGTCGTTTACCGGTAACCTGCAGAAATAAATTTATCTTGGCCGGGGCGTTGATTTGAATCATGGGACCCGTTTTCCCTCACCACACGCCCGGCAAAGTGCGCGGCATGGACGCAGCACTTTTTAGTCGGGGACGTATCGGCCCTTTAGGCTTGTTCTCTGACGAAGGCGATTCGCAAGTCATAGAGGATATTCTTGAGCATATTTGCCTCTTCTTTCGTCAGGTTGCCGCGCGTTTTTTCCTCCAGCATGCTGAGGATATCGATCGTTTGTTTGGCCATCGGCAGGTTCTTGGACGGCCGACCGGTCTCCGGGTCTTCTATGGCGCCGAGATGCATTAGCGCAGATGCATTCAACGAGAGGATAAACGTCGGAAAGTTGACCTCCGGCAACGGCATATCTTCGAACCGATTATCATCTGCCCCGGCTGCCGGTTCCGACCGGGGCGGGGTTTCGGTTTCATTCTTGATGGCACTGTCTTCAGGTTTTACTTCCTTTTCCGGTTTTTCGCTTTCTCCGCCGGAAAACATCCGGCGGTCTTTCACGCTGAATCCTTTTTCTTCGTCCGACATATCTGACCTCCTGTAAATTTCCGGCCGAACATCGTTTCTATAGACTTTACAATAAGATGTCTTGGCCGTTCTTTCAACCTGGCACCGACATAAATGTCGCCTCAAGATATAAAAAAGTCTTGTGGCCGATCAGCGCTGTTCGGCCCTGCCATGTCGGGATTGCACGGAAAAAAGTCCGTCTATGAATCGAACGCCTGGCGTGCTTCTCCCGGGCACCGGCGCTCATCTGCTCGTCCTATCGGTCAGAACTCGAGCGGTGTCACCGTTCTGACCTGCGGCAAGGCCAGCAGTTCCGCCAGGACGTCTTCCGGAATCAGCGTGTCCGTTCTGAGAAAGATAATGTTGTTTTCGCCGTCCTGATCCTGGCCGACCTGCATGCGGCTGATGTTGATGTCGTGCCGGCCGAGGGTCGTGCCGATGCTGCCGATCGCACCCGGTTTGTCCTCATTGTAAATCAAGGCCAGATGGCCTTCCGGGACCAGTTCGAGCCCGAAGCTATCGATCTGCACGATCCGTGGGTCGCGTTTACCGTAAATCGTTCCGGCGACCGTGGTCGTCATATCGGTGGTGGAAACCCGTACCGAGATCAGATTGATAAAATGGTCCGATTCGGCACTGATGCTCTCGATGACTTTTATGCCCATCTCCTTGGCAATCACCGGTGAGTTGACGAAATTCACGGCGTCCCTGACCATAGGGGTCAGCAACCCCCTGAGTATCGCCATGGAGACCGGTGACAGGTCGAGTCCATTGAAATCACCCTCGTAGATGATCTCCACCTTTTTGACCGGTCCTCTGGAAAGCTGGGCTTGGAGCAGGCCGATGCTGTCGGCCAACGCAAGGTAGGGACCCAGTTTCTTCAGCAACTCACCGGTAATGGACGGAACATTGACCGCATTGACGATCGTACCGTCTTTCAGGTAGGCGATAATCTGCTCGGCGATTGCAACAGCAACATTCGTCTGGGCTTCCAGCGTCGACGCTCCCAGGTGCGGTGTACAAATAACCCGCTCATGGCAGAAGAGCCCGCAGACGCCCGGCGGTTCTCTCTCGAAGACATCCAGAGCGGCACCGGCGACCTTGCCGGAAGCCAGGGCTTCGTCGAGAGCCTCTTCGTCCAGGATTCCTCCGCGAGCGCAGTTGGTGATCATCACCCCTTCCTTCATCTGGGCAAATGCCGCACGACCGATCAGTTTTTCGGTGCCCTTTCCCTTGGGAACGTGCACGGTGATGTAGTCGGCTGTCCGGTAGAGTTCCTCCAGGCCGACGCTTTTATAACCGGCCTTCTCGATCTGTTCAGGTGCAACGAAAGGATCATGGACCATCACGCGCATCTTGAGTCCGCGGGCGCGATCGGCAACGATCGATCCGATCTTTCCGAAACCGATGACGCCCAGCCATTTGTTGAAAACTTCCCGGCCTTGCAAGCGTTTTTTCTCCCACTGGCCGGCTTTTAGAGTGGCAGTGCCGACCGGAATGTTACGGCTCAGAGACATGATCATGGCGATGGTGTGCTCGGCCGTCGTAATCACATTGCCGGTCGGGGTGTTCATGACGACCACGCCCCGTTTGGTGGCCGCCGGAATATCGACATTGTCCAACCCGATGCCGGCCCGACCGACGACCTTTAATCTCGTAGCCGCCGCAAGGAGATCTTCGGTTACTTTTGTGGCGCTGCGGATCACCAAGGCATCGTATTGACCGATTGTGGCCTTGATTTCTTCGGGAGACAGGCCTGTTTTGACATCCACCTCTATTCCGCCTGCTTCCCGCATCGTTTGAACACCGATTTCTCCCAGATTGTCGCTGACCAATACCTTCATACCCATTTTCCCCCGAGCTATAAAAATCTTCAGTCCGTTTTTAGTTGACCCTTACAGAGTTGTTTCACCGCTCATTCGCAATAAAGGCCCCGGTAAAAAACAAAAACCTACTCTACGCCCTCTTTAACTGCAGTGAATCTTTGGTTTATTTATCGACGAGCGCATTCCTGAATTGCACGTATCCGTCCCTTACGGCCGCGTACGGTTCGATGGCGGCCTCTTTGATGGCTTCGTATTCTCCGAGGCGCAGGGACAAATCGTTGAACCGCCTGTAGCCTCCAACGGCCGCAGAGGCCCCGAAAGGTTCCAGGTAAGAAATCGGATTGACGAAGAGGTCGCCGCCAAAACCAATGGAATCCCGAAGAGTGGACGGTCCGACGATAGGCCAAACGATGTAAAAACCGTTTCCGAGACCGTAAACGCCCAAGGTCTGCCCCAGGTCCTCGTCACTGATTTCCAGATTGAAGACTATCTTACCCGCATCGCCGAAACCGAGCACGCCCATGGTTGAGTTGACGAAAAAGCGCGCGGTTTCCGTTGCGGCAGCTTTGAATTTACCCTGCAGGATGCAGTTCACCAGACGCACGGGGGTCAACAGGTTGCTGAAAAAATTAGCGATGCACGTTCGAACATCTTCACGGAACACAACGTTATAGCCCTTAGCCACTGGCTTGAGAACCCAGAAGTAGAGCCTGTCGTTGAATTTAAAGACGGCGCGGTTAAGAGGCGCCAGGGGGTCGGAAATCCGGACCACTGCCAGTTGCGCTTGTTCCTCGGGGAAGTCGAAATCATCATCAATCGCCGGCCCGGGCACTTTTCCCTCCGGGACTTCCACAGGCCGATCCGCTGACGGCCGAACCGATTGCGGCGCGCTCGCTGCGCCGGATTTTTCATCTCCGGCGTGTGCAGCGGCGCTTGACATTAAAATGACCGCCAGCGAAAAACAAGCAGCTGAGAACATCACCCTCCGGATCTTGGGGTTCACGAAAAAATAAGTTCGCAATTTTGGGCGTCGAGGCGCCCGGCTGGCAAGGCGCAAAAACGCAGGGATATCTGGATATTCCGAGTTTTTGCAACGCCGCCGGACGGGATGTATCGGCGTCCAAAATGTGACATTATTATTGAGTGAGCCCTTACCCGCTGGTTTCATTCTGATGCTTTTGCTCCTCGATTTTCCGCTTGAGCCGGTCGATGACCTGAGCGGCCGATTCTTTATCAAACAGGCTGCGAAACTGGCTCTGATAGTTTTGTACCAGACTGACGCCTTCGACGTACACATCATAAATTTTCCATTTACCGTCCCTGAGTCTCATACTGTATTCGACGGCAACATCAGCGTTGCTCCCGGGGACTTTGGTCCTTACCTTGGCCCTTTTGCCGGAGTCGTCCAGCATTTCATCGAGATATTCGACCTTCAGACCTTTGACGGTTCCGTTTATCCGTGTCAGGTAGTTATTGCCGAGAAATTCAGCAAAAAGGTCCGTAAATTCCTGCCGCTGCTGCGCGGTAAAGCTGTTTTCCCAGTGATATCGACCAGTGGCCCGCTTGGCGATCAATTCGAAATCGAACATGGGACTCGTCAACGACCGGATCTTCTCCCGCTGGTCAGCCTTACGGGCCGGGTCCTCATACTGCGGATCTTCGAGAATTTGGATCACCTTGTCAATGGGACCTTTCAAAGCGTCAACCGGCTGTTCGGCCCTCAGCGCCGGTACAATCGCGACCAGGAGCAGGGTCAAAAACAAAAGGATTTTCTTCACAAGCGTTTCCTTCTTTCACTAAAGTTTCGCCAAAAGATAAGATGACAATTTGGGGCGTTGAGGCGACCGGCCGGCAAGGCGCGAAAACGCAGGAATATCTGGATATTCCGAGTTTTCGCAACCCAACCGGACGGAATGTATCGGCGTCCAGATTGTAACGTTATTTTTGAGCGAGCCCTTAGGCCATGGTGCCTAAGCATCAGACCTTCCCGAAAACAAATTTGCTGATCAGCTCCTCAATATCCAGTGCCGATTCGGTTTCGATTATCATGCCGCCCGGCTTGAGCGGTACATCCGACACCCCGGGGGACAGTTTGATGTATTTGTCGCCGATAAGCCCCGCGGTCTTGATCGAAGCGATGACGTCCTCGGTCAAAACGATTGATTTCATAATCTTCATCTGGACCACCGCCATCCAACGCTCCTGGTCCAGCGAAAACCCCTCGACCTGGCCGACCGGTACGCCGGCCAGTTCCACTTCGGAACCGGCCTTCAAACCCGCAATCGACTGAAAACGGGCTGAAACGGTGTAGTAATTGTCACCGATGATTTCCATTTTGCCGAGACGAATGGTCAGATACCCGATGCAGGCGATGCCGATGAGTACGAATAGACCCACCGCCACTTCAACGGACCACTTTTTCATGTTTCCTCCTGTTACGAGCAGACACGGAATTCATACATTTTTTCCTGGTCGGCTTCGGCCGCCGTCAGGATGTTCTCGATCGTACTGCCGCGCTGGACTTCGACAATACCGGCGCCGACCGTAAAACAGACGTCCGGTCCGGGCAGGAATGCCATAATCGTTTCCCCCTTGATTTCCCGGCCGAGCTTGGCGCAGAAAGCCCGGGCCTGCTCCCTGGTCGTATTGGACAGAACCAGCAGGATCTTGTTCAGTCCGTAGCGCGAACAGGTGTCGGTGATCCGGATGTGTCGCTGCAGTTGCAGGGCGAAATTCTTCAATGCCGTCTGTCCGGCCTTGCGTCCCAGGGTTTCGTTGATCTGGTCAATGTTCTGGACCGTCAAGAGAACCATTGAAAATACAATCTGGTGGCTCTGCAGCCGCATCATCTCCTCGCGGAACTTGCGGTCGCCGGCTTGCTGGGACGCCAACCCGGTGAGCTCGTCACGCTGGCTTTCGAGCCCGGTGATAAATTGCCGTATCACCGGGTCTTCCGTGTGCTGGATCTCCTCAGGCGTGCCCTCGAAGAGAATCCGGCCGTCTTCCAGCATGGCAATGCGTTGGGAGATGTAGAAGATGTCGGGAATCTCATGGCTGACGATGACCCCCGTAAATCCGAACCGTTTCTGGTAATCCGCAATCATGCCATGGACCACGCTTTTTCGAATGGGATCGAGCCCGGTCGTCGGTTCATCGAAGAGAACGATCTCCGGATCGGTGACCAGGGCCCGTGCCAAGGCCACGCGTTTCTTCATACCGCCCGAGAGCTGCGATGGATAATCGTCGTCGATCGCGTGCAGGTCGAGCTGCTCCATCTTCTGCTGCACCCGATGCCCTATTTCTTCCCGCCGCAGTGATGATTTTTCTTTGAGCGGCAGGGAAACATTCTCGAAGACGGTCATCGAATCAAAAAGAGCGTTTCCCTGGAACATGTAGCTGAATTTCTTTTTCAAGGCTTCCCGCTCCTTCTTCCTGAGTGCAACCAGCGGCTTGCCATTGAATAAAATATCCCCCGAATCCTGCCGGATAAGGCCGATCATGTGCTTCAGGAGCACACTCTTGCCGACCCCACTCTTGCCGATAATCGAGGTAATCTGCCCGGCGTAAATGCTCAAATTGATGCCGTCCAGGACCCGTTTGTCTCCAAAATGTTTGTGGACGTCTTTGAACTGAATCAGCGGTTGGTCCATAGGTTTTCTCACAGCAGAAAAGAGGTCAGCACGTAATCAGTAACCAGGATCAACACACAGGATTGGACCACGGCCGAGGTGGTTGAAAGACTGACACCTTTTGCTCCCTGACCGTCCGATCGGCGATGGGTATAGTACCCCTGATAGCAACAAATGGTGATAACCACCACGGCAAATACGATCGATTTGATGAACCCTCCGGTTACGTCCACCATGTCGACGCTCGATTCGACCCGCGAAAAATAGATCCCCGAACTGAGCCCCAGCAAAATAGAGCCCGTCAGGTAGCCGCCGAAAATGCCGATAACATCGAAAAGCGCGGTCAACAACGGAAAACTGACCAGCGCGGCGGCAATTCGCGGGCTGACAAGAAACTGGATCGGATTGATACTCATCGTCTCCAGAGCATCGATCTGCTCGGAAATCCTCATAATACCGATTTCGGCCGACATGGCAGAACCGGCCCGCGCAATGACCATGATGGCCGTCAGGACCGGGCCCATTTCACGCACCAGGGTCAAGGCCACGGCCGATCCGAGTGAACCGGTGGAGCCGTATTTGACCAGAACGTAATAGCCCTGCAGGCCCAGGACCATGCCGGTGAAGGCACCGGTCAGGCAGATAACGAAAATTGACTTCGAACCGATGAAGTATACCTGCTGAGCGGTTTTTGAAAGGATGGTCGGTAGAGAGAAAATAAGGGCAAAACCTTTTACGAAGAAAATCATGATGGAGCCCATCTCCCGCACCAGATCGATCGCGTAACGGCCGAGGGCCGCCAGCGGTGACGCAACGGTTTCTGATCGGTTCATCAATAGGATTCCTACTCATGTTTTTGGTTTACGAAAAAATACGTTCGCAATGTTGAGCACCGAGGCGCGGAGACGCCGGAATATCAGGATATTCCGATTTCTCACAACGCAGCCAGACGGGATACATCGGCACCCGAATTGTAACATAATTTTTAAGTGGCCCTCGCGAGGCGACGCGCAGCTGCCTTAGTACATAAAGAATCGGAATATATATTGATGGCTTATCTATGTCAAGAAAGCAATCGGCAAAGATTTAGGATCGTTGTGACGATCGGGTCTCGATACCGCTTATAATGTGACCTTAATTTTGAGTGAGCGCTAAAGGTTGAAGAGCAACTCGTGACGCGTTATCATGGGCGTGGTTCGTTCGGTTTGAGATCGGCAGTACCACGCCCGTAAAGGCCGGTGCACTTTATAAAACCGCGGAAGAGCACTCTATAGGTTGGTGTCCATCCACGATTTAACAATACAGCAGCACTATGATCAGCGTTGAAAATCTCTCAAAACGGTTCGGTGAACACGTCCTGTTCGAGACCGTCGCTTTTCAGCTCAATCCCCGTGAGCGCCTGGGACTCGTCGGACGCAACGGTCACGGTAAAACCACGCTTTTCCGCATCATCAGCGGCGAGGAAGAGCCCGACGAGGGTTTTATCAATATCCCTAAAAGTTACCGTATCGTTCACGTCCGGCAGGCTATCGACTTTTCTCGAGAGACCGTTTTAAAGGAAGCCGCCGCCGGTTTGCCCGCCCACGAAGGTGACCAGATTTGGCGGGCTGAAAAGATCCTGGCCGGCCTCGGCTTTTCGGAAAATGACATGGAGCGGCACCCGGAAGAGTTCTCGGGCGGTTACCAGGTGCGTCTTAATCTGGCGAAGGCGCTGGTGGCCGAACCCGACCTGATCCTGCTTGATGAACCGACCAACTACCTGGACATCACCTCCATCCGTTGGGTGGAGCGCTTCTTCCTGACATGGCCGCGCGAACTGATGCTGATCACCCATGACCGCAGTTTCATGGACAGTGTCGTCACTCACACCATGGGCATTCACCGGCAGAAACTGCGTAAGATCAGCGGCGGAACCGATAAATATTACACCCAAATCGCCCAGGATGAAGAGGTGCACGAAAAAACCAGGCTCAACGACGAGCGGCGCCGCAAGGACATCGAGCTTTTCATCACCCGTTTCCGCGCCAAGGCCCGCCTGGCAAATATGGTGCAATCGCGCATCAAGACCCTCCAAAAGATGGAAAAACACGAGAAGCTCGAAAAAATCAAGACCCTCGGTTTTTCTTTTCGCAGCCGGCCGTTTCCCGGCAGGCAGATGGTAACCGCTCAAAAACTTTCATTTGCGTACCACAGCCCAACCCCGTTGATCCGGGACTTCAGCATCACCATCGCAAAAAACGACCGGATATGCATCGTCGGGCGCAACGGCCGCGGCAAGACCACGCTTCTCAGGCTTCTGGCCGGCTCCCTCCGACCGCAGGCAGGAAGCATCGGCTATAACCCGAACGTGATGGTCGGCTCCTTCGAGCAGACCAACTTGAAAACCCTGGTGGATGCCCGCACCATTGAGGAGGAGATCCTCTATGCCAACCCGGACATCACCCGGCAATCAGCCCGCAACATCTGCGGCGCGATGATGTTCGAGGGCGACGACGCCTTGAAAAAAATCGGTGTGCTGTCCGGCGGTGAGAAAAGCCGCGTCATGCTCGGCAAACTGCTGGCCACACCGTTCAACCTCCTTCTGCTGGACGAGCCGACCAACCATCTTGACATGGAATCCTGTGACGCCCTGCTGGCCGCGCTCGACAACTTCGAGGGTGCGGTGGTCATGGTAACGCACAACGAAATGTTTCTGCACGCCCTGGCCAGGCGGCTGGTGGTGTTTCAATCGGAAGGTATCGAGATCTTCGACGGCAGCTACCAGGGCTTCCTGGAAAAAGGCGGCTGGCAGGAAGAGGCACCGGCCGATCCGGCGTCCGATGGCGGTGCCTCGGCCGAGCAGAAAACGGAAAAGGTCAACAAAAAGGAACTGCGCCGTCGCCGCTCCGAATTGCTGGCGGAACGCGCCCGCATCCTGCGACCGATCGAGCGGGAAGCCATCCGGGTCGAAAATGAGATCGACGCCAATGAAAAGCGGCTCGATGCGCTCACAAAGGACATGCAGAGCGCCAGCCAGACCGGCGACGGAACTCGAATCGCGGAGCTTTCACAGGCCATTCACGCTTGCCGGACGGCCATCGACCGCCTTTTTGAGGACCTCGAAAGGCAATCTGAAGTCCTGGACGAACAAAAACGCGCACTTGATGAAAAGATGGATGCGATTGAAGCGCAGTGGAAATGAAGAGGCGTTCTCTTTCACTTCGACTTGATCCTGGCCTGCCGGCGCGTCAGAATGACGTAAATAAGCCCCGCAAAAAGAATCGACGGCAATGAGCCGCCGAGGGCCGTCAGTTTGACGGTCAGCCAGTAGAGGGCAAAACCGCTGAACCAGGCGGCGATGGCAACCATGTTGAAGCCGCCGGTGTACCAGTAAATTCCCCCGGCGGCATAGAGGGCTTCGAGATCCAGTCGCCGGCCGCGGATCAAAAAATAATCCGTCAGAACAACGCCGAAGAGCGGCACGAACATGGACCCGATGAAGAGCAGAAAATTCTCGTATTGCTCCATCGGGAAAACCAGCGCCACCAGGATGGCAAGAACCCCGGCCCCCCACATGATGGTCGTCGCACCGACCCGCCTGGATATGTTCAACATAGAGCAGGTAGCCGAATAGACATCGGGAAAATCGGAGGTTATGCTCGAAAAGATCACCATGACCAGGGCGGGCAGCGCCAGTCCGATGCGGCCCATAACCTGCAGGATCAGGGCTGCCGGATCGCTTGCACCGGTCGCCAGCGTTGCCATCAACCCCAGCAGGTACATCCAGGAGGAGATCAGGAAGTACCCCCACCAGGTGTTCCAGAAAGCCGGGGTGGTTTTTTTGGCGAAGCGCGCGTAGTCGGCCACCAGGGGCATCCACGAGATCGGCATGGCGATCACGAGATCGAGGCCGATCATAAAAGGCATTCCCTGCGGTTTGGTGGAAAAAACCTTGTCTCCGAATTCTCCGACCGACACCCACGTCATCAGGATGATCACCAGCAGCAGGGCGATCACCGCAGCCGTTTGCATGAATTTCCAGATCGGCTTGCCGGTGTAAAGCGCCCACAACAAGGTCCCGAATCCGATCGCCACAATCCAGAAATAATCGGTGGCCAGCAGCCCGCCGGCGGACTGACCCAGCATGGCACCGGCGCGACCGCCGATGATCAGCATGATCGAGGCCCAGCCGATCAGCTGGATGATGTTCAGGACCGCCGCCAGGTTGGAACCGCGAATGCCGAAGGCCGGTCGCACCGCAACCATCGACATGATCCCGTGGTCCGAACCGATGACACCGCCAAGGGTCATAAAGGTGTTGCCGATGACGTGCCCGAGAAAGATGGCCCAAAAGCCGGCCCAGAATCCCATGGGTGCCAGGAAGCCGCCGGCCCAGATTTCAGCCAGTGATATCCCCACACCGGCCCACAGCAAAAAGTAATCGAATCCGCCAAGATTTCTATCTTCAATTTTGACCGGTTTGATGTCCATCCGCACCACTCTTTCTGCTCCCTGTTCCTATCCAGAGAAAGGCACAAAAAAAGCCGACTCGATGAAGGTCGGCTCTTATCCTGTCACTTTCCTCCACCGGCATTACCCGGATCAGGTTCGACGGTCGGCCCCTTTCGTGTTCCCTTTCAGGGTCCCTCTCAGCCCGGTTTCACCAAGCTCCCGAAGACATTCGGAATTGTCGCTATAAAAGTCTTTGCGCCCTCCTCCACTTCAAAACGCTAAAATCAATTCATGTAAATAGGTAATGGGTCTTGGGAAAAAGGATATAGGTCAAGGAAGAATCCTTTTTAAAAATGACATCATCCGCCACCTATTACCCCTCACCCATCATCTATCACCTATTCCCTTTCCCCTGAAACTGTCAAGTTTATTCTCCTACTTGCGGTGGATAAGAAAACTATGTTGATACCTCAATTTTTTCGCATTTTTCACGGCGTCAAGTTCACCCGGTGTTTCTGCCTTAAAGATCCAGTTGGATCGTTATGGCCTGGCCTATACCCTCCATCTCAATGGAGGAAATCGATCCTGCCGGATTGATTAGCCGCTTTTTGCTCACTGTAGTAAGCTGATCGGCCATAGCCTTGGCCTTTTTCCCACGAAATTTCACATATGATTCGCTTGGGTAGAGTTTACTAACACTGCTCGTCAGGGGCACGACTTGAACTCTATTGAGGTACTGGTTGGCGGCATCATTGCTTACGATCACAGCCGGTCGCTGCTTGCGGATTTCACCACCGACGGAAGGGTCGAAATTAATCCACCACACTTCACCTCTCTTCATCATTTAACTCTCCAAATGTGCCTTCGGCCCACTCAAGGGCCTCGGATTCCCTTACCTGGTCAGCAGCCATCTCTTTGTATGCAGCATACATATTTTTCCTGACAACATGCGGGCGGACTAACTCTTCGATAAAACGACTTATTTTTCGTGGTCCAATAACTGCCCGTAAACCGTTATAGACCTCCTCGTCTATGGTCACCGTCAGTTTTTTTTGCATCACAAACACCTCCTAAGTTTATACACGTACAATACACGTGTAACATATCGTAGTCAAGAGGCCAGGAAGATTTTTCAACTGCGTAGAACGCTGAAGCTGACACGCGGGAAATGCGCCAGCACTTTCCCGACGATTCTCCAGTTGCTGCGTCGACCATGTCGATGCGGGCATTTCTGTGCATGAATTAATCTTTGTCAATGGCTTAATTCATTAGTGATGTTAATATGTTAATGGAACTCATTTCTAACGGCGAAATTTTTCAACTTTCGGCCCCGACTTTGTAACCGTTCACAGGGTTGCAAAGTCCGATGCGCTTCAAACCACCTAATTGTAAGCGTTTACAGGGTGCCGCAGATGCAAGGCGTCGGGTGCGCAGACGTACTTTTGTACTTCAAGTGCCCGACAACAAAGCAGATGCGGTACCCAGTGAACGCTTACCCGACTTTTATCATCGCGGTTCACCTACGGCGGCGACATCTTTTGGAAAGCCTTCAGGGCCGCCCGTTTCACCTTTGCTTCCGGATCGGCCAGCCCGGCTTCAATGTCACTTTTGAACGCAACCAATTCCTGCGGCGTGAGACCGGCCAGTTCCGTGTAAGCCAGCTCACGGATGCGCGCATCCGCGTCCTTAAGAAACTTGCGGTAAGCCGGCAGGTGATGCTTTATCCCATCGATCATCCCGAGAAGGACCAGGGCGTCGACCCGCAGTTCGTCTTCCGCGTGATCCAATATGCGCAGGTAAACCCCGGCCACCGTCTCCCGCCGGTCCGAATACCGCCAGAGGTTGTAAAGAATGCTGCGTCTCTGCTCAAGGGAGGCATGTTTCAACCGGTCAAGCAGAAGGCCCAGTATCCGGTCATCCTGAAGATTCGACAAAGCGTTGACCGCCGCCTGCTGAACCTGCACATCCGGGTCGTACAACAGTTCGATCAAGGGGATGGCGGCTGCGGCATTGCCTCGCCACCCCAGTGCAAAGGCGGCTCCGGCCCGCAGGATCGGGTCTTTGTTTTTCAAGTTGACCACCAGTTGGTCGATAAGGGCTTGCGGATTCCTTAGAAAAGAGCCGGTCACGCTCAGTTGGATAGCGGCGTCGTGGCGCACCTCTTCGTCTTCGGCCGGGTCGGTCAGCAGCCGGTAAAGCGGCCAAACGATATCCTCTTTGGCAAATCCGCCCAACAGCAGAACGATCCGACTCTTGAGACCGCGATCAGCATGTTTGAGCGCTTTGAGCAACAGCGGCACGGCTTGCTCCCGTTCTTCAAGGAAGCGTTTCGGATCTTCGACATAAACTTGGGCTTTTTTCAGAAGGCGCGCCCGCGATTGAAATAAAATGATGTTGTTTTTTGTCATCCCGCCGCTTTTGTCTGTGTTTTTGTCTACGATAGATTCAAAAAAAAAAAGGATATCAGAATTTTATAACTTTTGAACCCCTGGCCCAGACCCGGGTTTGACAGATGTGTTGATGGAAAGCAATATCTATAAGTAATGCAAACAATTTCGAAATCACGACCCATAGCGCCAGGGCAGGCTTAAACCTTGAAGCTTGAACCGATCAGTTTTGATGTTAGTATCCGTGAAACCCGCACCCATGTCAACGTTGGCCCAAACCAGCTCTAACAGCAAAAATTGCCCTTGACCCTGTACGCCTGTAATGTAAAGCTGATACACATAATGCCATACTCTAATATGTCCGCCCCGGGAATATCCGGTGACACGCGCCACGAAACGCGTCTATTTTCACCAATATTCTGAAATAATTTCATTCTTGACACTTAAGGAGGCGCGTTCTATTTGTTTTGTTGTTGGGATGTCTTCACCTTGGACCCATTTTGCAGCGGATACCGACCGTGAGTCAGCGAAAGCGATCCGGGTGACCTCGACACTTTAAAAAAATAGTCTTTTTGGGTTTCTATAAGATGATATAGTGTCACAGTGGTATCAGAGTGTATCCGATGACCTACAATGCCGATCATTCCGCAAGCAAGATCACGGAGAATTCCTCCCGACCGGCTCAGCGCCAGATGGAGACCATAGATCTCGAAATTGACCCTGATTCAAAAACCGTTTTGCCGTTGCTCCGTAAGACCAGATCTTTTACAAAGAGCCGTGAGCTTCAGAAGCGAGGTCTCTACCCGTATTTTCGGACGATCACCTCGACCCGCGATACGGAGGTGGTCATCAACGGCGCCGAAGTTCTGATGTTCGGTTCCAACAGCTACCTCGGCCTCACGAATCATCCCGATATCAAGCAAAGTATAAATGCCGCCGTGCAAAAATACGGATCCGGCTGCGCCGGATCACGTTTCCTCAACGGCACCCTGGACATTCACCTGGAACTCGAGAACGCGCTGGCCGAACTGGTCGGCAAAGATGCCGCCATCGTTTTTTCGACCGGTTATCAGGCCAACCTCGGCGCACTCGGCACGATCGTCGGACGCGGCGAATACGTGCTGGCAGACAAAGAAGATCATGCCAGCATCGTTGACGGCTGCCGCCTGACCCTCGGAACTTTTCAGCGTTGGAACCATAACGATTTGGGCCATCTTGCCGACCGGCTGCGGAATATCGACCACGACACCGGAAAACTGATCGTGGTCGACGGGGTCTTCAGCATGTCGGGCGATATCGCACCGCTTCCGGGGATCGTCGACCTCGCTGAACAGCACAAGGCCGCCGTGATGGTAGATGATGCGCACGGTATCGGCGTCATGGGAACCGGTGGGGCCGGTTCGGCCGACCACTTCGGATTGACTGACCGTGTCCACATCATAATGGGCACCTTCAGCAAATCCCTGGCTTCGGTGGGCGGTTTCATCGCCGCCGACGCGGTGACCATCGAATACCTGAAACACACCTCCCGCAGTTTGATTTTCAGCGCCAGCATCAGCCCGGCTAACACCGCAGCCGTGTTGACCGCCGTGAAAATCATGCGCCGCGAGCCCGAGCGAATCGAGCGCCTCTGGCAAAACACGCATCACATGCGGGAAGGCCTGCAGCGGCTGGGATTCGAAACAGGCACCGGTCAAACGCCGATTATTCCAGTTTATTGTCACGACTCAGAGCCGACTCTGCTGATGGCGCTCAGGCTTCAGGCGGAGGGGATCTTCGTCAATCCGGTTCTCCCACCCGGCGTCCTTCCCAACCAGTCACTCATCCGCATCAGCTTGATGGCGACCCATACCAAAAAGCAGATCGATTACGCCCTCGAAAAGATGGCCAAGGTCGGTGCTGAGATCGGCATCATTTAACGAGATATAGGCCTGGTTTCCCAAAAACTCGAAAACGACAATCCGGATGCGCCAATGTAGTCTTGAATTCCCTTTTATTTTCAATATCGAGTACATAAACGGATCTAAATTGAAATTTTGAAGCAGACGCGTACGATAGAAACCAACCCTTGAATGCGCCGAGTCAGTGAGAGACGATGCTGTTTACGGCAAGACAAACGGTCACGGAAAATGATCTGAAAACGTTTATGCGCTTTCCGTTGGATCTGTATCGCAACGAACCCCAATTTGTGCCACACCTGTTGCGAGAGCGTAAAAAATTCTTCAGCCGTTCCAACCCCATCTTCGAATTTACCGATGTGGCCTTCTTTCTCGTCCACGACGCCCGCGGTGAAGTGGCCGGACGGGTGACGGCCCACATCAACCACCGTGCCGCCGCGACGACAACCGAGAAAAGAGGCTATTTCGGTTTTTTCGAATGCACTCCCGCCATAGAAGCAGCATCGGCACTGATGCAAGCGGCCGAAGAGTGGCTGCGCAACAGGGGCATGTCCGTCATTCAAGGACCTTTTAATTTCTCCACTAACGAAGAGTGCGGGTTTTTGGCCCACGGCTTCGACCGGTCGCCGGCGTTCATGATGCCCTACACGCTACCGTATTACCTCGATTTCATGGATCATCTCGGCTACGCACCGGCCAAGGACCTTCTGACTTACGAATACGCTCACCGCGGCCGCATACCCGAATACCTCGAGCATTACTGCCGCCGGGTGCAACAGAGGAATCAGGTAACCATTCGTGCACTAGACATGCGCCGGTTCGAGGAAGAAGTCACAGCGGCATTTCGGATCTACAATGCCGCCTGGGAAGAAAACTGGGGCTTTGTACCGATGACCGAAGCCGAATTCGACTATGCCGCCCATGAGTTTAAACCGATCATCGAACCGTCGCTCGTGCTCGTGGCCGAGAAAGAGGGTCGCATGGTCGGCTTGTCTCTCAGCCTGCCGGATTACAATGTCGTTCTGCGAAAAATGAAGGGACGGCTCTTTCCGTTCGGTTTTCTGCATTTTCTCTTCGGCCGGCGATCTATCCGTCATATCCGCGTCACCCTGATGGGGGTGCTGCGCGAGTATCGCCGCAGCGGGATCGACCTGCTGCTGATCGAAAACACCTTTCGGAATGCGATGGCGAAAGGCTACCTGAGCGCTGACCTGTCCTGGATTCTGGAGGATAACCTTTTGATGCGAAGAGCTCTGGAACGGATGGGCGCCACGGTCAGTAAAGTCCACCGCATATACGAAAAAAAGTTATGAAAGTGTGTCTCACCGGTGGCAATGGTTTTGTGGGCAGTCACATTCTGGATGGTCTGCAGAAGGCCGGCATGAAAAGTGTCCTATTGCTCCGTCGCACCGGCGATACCCGTTTCATCGCCCGCCACCTGGACCAAGTCGAGATAAGCTACGGCTCGCTTGGCGACCTTGATGCCCTTACCACCGCACTGCACGGTGCCGAGGCGGTGATCCACTGTGCGGGTAAAACCAAAGTTATAAGACATTCTGAATACGAGGAGGTCAACGACGCCGGCACGCGTCACATCGTCGCGGCCGCCAACACCCACGCCGATTCGATTCGGCACTTCATTCACATTTCCAGTCTGGCGGTCAGCGGGCCGGGAACCATAACGCAGCCGGCCCGCGAGAACGCTCCGCCACAGCCGGTTTCCGCCTATGGCCGCAGCAAATTGGCCGGCGAAACAGCTGTCAGAAAGAACTGCCGCATGGCATGGACGATACTGCGGCCTGCCGCGGTCTACGGACCACGGGACCGGGATTTCTTCAATGTGTTCAAGGCCGTCAAATTGCACCTGATGCCCCTATTCGACAGCGGTCATCAACCCCTCAGCCTGGCCTTTGCGCCGGATGTGGCCGCCGCGGTGCTCGCCTGCCTCGGCCATAGAAAGGCCTGTGGAAAAATATACCATGTAGCGGCCACCCCACCTTGCTCCAACGAAGAATTGCTGCAGGAAATCGCGACGCAGATGGGCGTTCGACCACTGCGGGTGATCCTTCCGCGCGCGGTCCTCTGCCCGCTCGGCGGACTGCAGGAGGTACTGGCGCGGCTATCCGGGCGACCCGGCATTCTAAGCCGTGACAAGGTCAGGGAAATCCAGGCTCCCGGCTGGGTCTGCGCGACCGAAAGGATCGAAAAGGACCTTGGATTCAGCGCCCCAACACCGTTGGACAAAGGCGTTGCCCGAACCCTCGAGTGGTACCGCCGGCAGGGGTGGCTGTGACCGGGAGACCCTCGCCACCGGCAACCCCCGGCCGCTTTTCGGCCGCATCGCTGCTGTCTGTTACCCGCCATTATCAATTCATCGACTATGCTACGCAGGGGTATTTGGTTGTTGTCGGAGCCCTGATTCTTTTTTTAGGCAGTGACAGTGTGACCTTCGGGGCGGTTCTATTGGCGGCGCATGCCGCAGGAATATTGGGCCTTCACGCCCTGATCACTGCCCACAGAGCCTTTCCGGATTGGCGATCGCTCGGCTTTTTGCGTCATTTTTATCCGATATTGATGTATGCCGTATTTTATCGCGAGTGTGAAGCCCTCAATCTTATGATTGTCGACCGCTATCTCGACCGAAGCTTCATCGCTCTGGAGGAACGTCTGTTCGGTCTGCAGCCGAGTGTCCGTTTCATGGAAGCATTTCCTTCCTTGGCGGTGAGCGAGTTTTTTTATGCTGCCTATTTCTCTTACTACATCATGATCGTCGGCGTCGGTGTGGCCCTTTATCTTCAGGAACGGCAGCGGTTTTTTCACTTCATCGCTGTTGTTTCCTTCGTTTTTTACGTCTGCTTCACGATCTATATTTTTCTGCCGGTCATCGGCCCACCGGTTTTTTATGTTCCCATACCGGGTTTTTCCGGTCAGGAAGAACTGCCTTTTTATCCCCTGCAGTTTCCACCGGCAGTTCGTTCCGGAATATTTTTTCGTATCATGCAGCTGATCTATCGGTATTTCGAAGGTCACGGGGCCGCTTTCCCGAGCAGCCACGTTGCCGTGGCCATCTGCACCCTTTATTTCACCTGGCGTTATTTTCCAGGTCGACGCTATTGGCATTTAGCGGCGGTTATTGCCCTTTGTTTTTCGACCGTCTATTGCCGATACCACTACGCCGTAGATGTCCTGGCGGGGGTTTTGACGGCCGCAGTTGTCATCCCGCTGGGCGAATCGCTCTACCGTCGGATACCCGGCCCATCGCCCGGCACATCGTGAATCATTGCTCAGCGAAAGACCGTGGACAGACATCGATATACTTGACGGCTCGCCCTGCCGGTTTTAACATTCACGAAATTACCCGTTGAACCCATGGTAAAATCGAAATCGTCACATGCCACTTGGCGGCTTTTATTTTTTTGGAGGATATCAAATGACCAAAATGCATCTTTTAAGGAACTTGCTTGTCTGCCTGCTGGCGCTATTCCTGGTCCCGGCATGGAGCAGCACCACGGAGGTTGTGATCGGCGACTTCACGAACGGTGCCGATAAGAACGGCGTGCCTGTGGGCTGGCAGCTCAAAGAAAAATCAGGCCGAGCCGATCTGGCAATCGTGAAAGAAAACGGTGTCAGCGCGCTGCGTTTGGCCAGTGACGACAGTTCTTTTTCGATCCAGAAAACCGTTGATGTTGATGTCAGTCGCTATCCCATAATGAGCTGGCGGTGGAAGGTGACCCGGCTGCCCAAGGGCGGGGATTTCAGGAAATCGAAAACCGACGACCAGGCGGCTCAGCTTTTCCTGGCATTTTCAAAAACAAAAGCCATCGTTTACATCTGGGATACCACTGCTCCGCAGGGATTGGCCGAAAATGCGGCGGCTCCCCCCTTTATGACCATTAAAGCGGTGGTCGTACGGTCCGGTGGGTCTGAAACCGGACAGTGGCTCACCGAAAACCGCAACGTCTATGACGATTACAAGAAGCTGTTTGGTCATGAACCGCCGCCGGTCGGTGGTATACGGATCCAGATCAACTCGCAGCACACGTCATCCGCGGCGGAAAGCTATTTTGCCGATGTCGTCTTTCGATCACTATGACATCCGCGTTTTGGAAATGGTGACCCATCCATATTTTTGGAACTATGGCCCGGGGATCTTTTCTCGCAGGATAAAATTCACACTGGAAAGAGAGAGAAAAACGGTTAAGTAACAGCGGCGTATTTTTTACTATAAAGGTAGAATCCTCAACGCCAAGGAGTGCGAGTTCCATTTCAATAGCTCTGGTTATTATTACTTAGAATATCCAGGGTTTTATCGTATATGGATGTGTCGACTTCCAGCAATCCTAAAATTGTGTGGAAAAGATAATCCTGGGAAAATATCTCTGTGGATTTTTCTTTCAGTGCCTTGTTGTCTATTTTAAAACCGTTTCCGAACCACAAGATTGCACCGACATGCTTTTGGCTATCCGGAGCCATAAAATACGGCAGGCCATGCAAGTACAAGTTATTTTCACCGATCGATTCTCCGTGGTCACTGATATACACCATAGCAGATTCAAAACTTTTTTCGTTTTGTTTGAGCAGGCTTATCACTTTTGATAAAAAGTAGTCTGTGTACAAGACGGCATTATCATACGCATTCCCGATTTCCTCACGGGAACATTCTTCCAGCTGGTTGGTCTTGCAAACCGGGGTGAATTTTTCGAACTCTTTGGGGTACCTCTTGAAATAGGCCGGGCCATGATTGCCCATTTGGTGGAGTACGATCAAAATATCTCCATATTTTGTCCTATCAATATATTCTTGTAACCCCACTAGCATTCCCTCATCTCTGCATTCGACATCACAGATTGGATTGCGGCTCGGACTTTTGTAATCTTCGTAAGGCACTCTCAGGGCGGTACCTTTTGAATCCGAATTGTTGTCTCTCCATAAAATGTTCACTCCGGCATGATGCAGGACGTCAAGTAAGTTTTCTTGTGACTTCATGTTGTTGTCACTATACTCGTCCCTGGTGAAAATCGAAAACATGCAGGGTACCGATACCGCTGTCGATGTTCCACACGAATACATCTCGGGGAAATTGATAATATCCTCCCTCTGCAAAAGTGGGGTAGTTTGCCTTGTATAACCATTGAGCGAAAGACGATCGGCTCTAACCGCCTCCCCGACGACCAATATAATTAACTCTCTATCAGCGTCGGTTGGCTCTATTGTTGCATCGGTACCAATAGGCTTCAGGACTGCTTGAGCTGTGCCATAATTGTGTTTAAGATATTTACCGCTAGCCCGCTTTTGCCGTAGCCGTGATTTTTATCCCCCCCCTTGGCTTTTGAATGACCGTCACCGTGCACCAGTGGGGCTTGCAGGCATCGAAAATGTCGCTGGCTATTCGGCCGGCCAACGCTTCACAAAAGGTCCCCTCGTTGCGGTAAGACCACAAATAGAGTTTAAGGCTCTTGCTTTCGATGCAGTATTTGTCGGGGGAAAATTCGATCACGACTGTCTCCCAATCCGGCTGTCCGGTCACCGGGCAAAGGCTGGATACCTCGTCGCTTTCCAAAACGACTTTCTCCACCCCTTCCGGCTTGGGAAATATCTCCAGCTTGCGGGAAGGCCCCGTGACTTTTTGCCCGAGAGCATCGAATTTAGTGGGATTCATTTCAGGTAACCTCCAGCCTGAATGGGTTGTAGTCGATTCCTCGATCATATGTATCCAGATCTTCCCTTTTCTTCAGCCAGCCCACTAACAGGTACGTCAGCGGCGTCACCGCGATTTCATAGCTGACTTTCCAGACGTATTGTGCCAGCATCATTTCAAATAGGACAACCGCCGGCAGCATGCCGGCAAAGGCGATCGTGATGAACAACAGGGTGTCGAGCCCTTCACCGACAAGGGTCGATCCAATCGTCCTGAACCAGAGCCAGCGCCCCCTGGTCAAAATCTTCACTTTCGACAGGACGATCGAATTGGAAAACTCACCCGCCCAATAAGCGACGAGTGAGGCCGCCACCAGTCGGGGTGTGAACCCCAGTACCGTTCGGAAGGCACCCTGTTCAGTCCAGAATGTGGGATGCGGCAGGGCGATCGTCACAGTAAACACGGCCGCCATGAGCAGGTTGGCGATGAAGCCGATCCAAATTACCAGGCGGGCCCGCCGGAACCCGTATACTTCCGTCAGGATGTCGCCGAAGACATAGGTCAGGGGAAAAAGGATAACGGCAGCGGGCAATACCATGCCGCGGATTTGAACGAGTTTGCCGGCGATGATATTGGAAATCAGCAGGCAGGTGACAAAAAGACAGGCAATAATTAAATAAAGATGGGAAATTTTTTGCTCGTTATCGAAGAACATTTATTGGGGCTCCAGTTTTTTTGAGGCGGGTTGCTGACACCGCCGTTAGCACGTTTGAGGCGACGCCCCCTTTACTCCTTAATATGCATTTTCGTCACATTAAAGTCGGCCTCTTTTATCGGACGAGCGATGCCGCGGTCAGCGGTCGACGTACGCCATCATGCGCTCGTTGTAGCGAGGGCCGGCCGTGACGCCCTGCGGCAGCGCCGCGTCGAGCCGTTCTATCTCGTCGGCACCGATCACCAGAGCGGCGGCTGCAACATTTTCTTCGAGGAAACGGCGCCGCTTCGTGCCCGGAATGGGAACAATATCGTCGCCCTTATGCAGCAGCCACGCCAGCGCAACCTGCCCAGGCGTTGCGCCCTTCTGTTCGGCCATTTCGCGAACGACGGCAGTTGCCCGCATGTTTGCATCGAAGTGTGCGCCCTGCAAACGCGGGTCGCCCCGCCGGAAATCATCCTCCGGATACTCCTCGGCGCGTATCACCATCCCGGTCAGGAAACCACGGCCAAGCGGACTAAACGGCACCAGGCCGATGCCGAGCTCCCTCAGAAGCGGTATGAGACGGGGCTCCAGATTGCGCTCCCAAAGGGAATACTCGCTCTGCAGCGCAGAAATCGGGTGGACCGCGTGCGCGCGGCGGATCGTGTCCTCCCCCGCCTCGGAAAGGCCGATGAAGCGAACCTTGCCCTCACTCACCAAATCCGCCAGCGTGCCGATGATGTCCTCGATCGGCACCGCGGGATCGACGCGGTGCTGGTAGAACAGATCGATGACATCCGTGTCGAGCCGGTGCAGGGAAGCTTCCACCACCTCTCGGATGTGTTCCGGTCGGCTGTCCAAGCCCACGATCTTCCCTTTCTCGAAAAGGAAACCGAATTTGGTTGCAATGATCACCTTATCGCGCCGTCCCTTCAGGCCGCGTCCCAACAGCTCTTCATTGGTGTAAGGGCCATAAGCCTCGGCAGTGTCGAAAAACGTGACGCCAAGATCGATGGCACGGTGGATCGTGGCAATCGATTCGCGGTCGTCGGGAACACCGTAAGACTGACTCATTCCCATGCAGCCCAATCCGAGCGCCGAGACAGTCAAGCCCTGCTCTCCCAGTTTTCTTTTTTTTAGCATGTCCACCCTTTCTCGAGCCGTCGCGGTTCCTATGCACGCTTTGATGTCAGATCGTCTATTGTCGGGTAACAAATATTGGTTTTAACTTAATACATTTGACCACGCCCAACAAGACTCCCCTCTCATAAGGATCGATCCGCCATAATGATGAATGTCGCTATCCTTATGTCAAGAGAGGTCGGGAAGGATTTTACAATGTGATTAAATCGGAACATCAGTGGAGAACAATTTGTATATGCTTTGAAAACATCTCAAAGTCTTTGTCTGTAGTATATATTGAAAGCTTGTTTCGAACAGCCACGGCGCATATCAAGAAATCAGTGTTTGAACCTTGTCTTCACTAAATGCCGCCGAGTTTTGGCATGACCGCTGCGGCGAAACTCAAAACAAAAAAGAAGCCGCACATGTCGGTGACCGTTGTCAGTAGCGGGCTGGAAACCAGGGCCGGATCCAGCTTCAACCGCTTAAGAACGAGGGGCAGCACGCCCCCGAGAAGGACGGAAACCAGCGTGTTGGCCGCCAATGCACCGCCGACCACAAATCCGAGCCACGGGTTGCCCTTCCAGGTAAAGGCGACTCCGCCAAGCAGCAAGCCCAGCACCAGACCGTTGATGATGCCGACCCTTGCTTCCTTCAACAGCACCCAGAGCAGCTCGCCCGGCCGGACCAGACCAAGGGAGAGTTCACGCATCGATACCGCCACGGCCTGGTTGCCTGAACAGCCGCTCATGTCGCTGACCATGGGCAGAAAAACCGCCAGGGTAATGGCTGCTGCCAAGGTGTCTTGATACAGGGCAATGACGCTGGCAGCGATGATATTGAGGACAATATTCATGCTCAGCCAGGACAGACGGCGTCCGGAACGGGAGAGCAGTGGCATGGTCCGGAACTCCTCTCCGCCAATGATACCACTCAACCGCAGAAAAGTTTTCGTCTTGCGTTTATTGACCGCCTCCTCGATGGCACTCGGCAGCACCACACCGACCAGTCGCCGCCCATCGTCCACTACCGGCACGCCGAACAGGTGGTGTTCCTCGAAAAACTCCTGAAGCGCTTTAAGCGAGGCCTTGTCCGACACACTGAGAGGCGATGAGAGCATAACCTGGCCGAGCGCGGTCTCCCGGTCTGGAAACAGCAGGTCGTGCATGCGAAGCACACCGGCCAACTTCTTGTCCCGATCAACAACATAAAAATATTGAACATGGTAGTCGACGTATTTACTCCGATTGGCCTGCAGGTCATCGAGCACATCCTGGATCGTATCGTCAAGTTTATAGGCGAGGAATTCTGAAATCATGAGTCCGCCGGCGCAGTCCGGTGCGTACTCCAGAAACATTCTGGCTTCTTCGGCGTCTTCCCGATCCATTTTCGCCAGAATGGCCCGACTTGCATCCTCATCCATTTCGCCCAGCATATCGACAAGATGATCGCTGGTCAGCTCTCCCATAATAGCCGCCGCCTGCTCGGATGGCATATCTTCCACCAGATCCGCGGCCTGGGTTTCCGGGATGTCTTCAATCACATCGGCGGCATCCTCGGGACTGAGAAGGCTGAGCAGACGAAGCTGTTCTTCCCCTGTCAGTCGAGAGATTGTCCTGGCCGTTTCCGGCGGACTGAGAGTATCAAGAAATTTTATCACCTCATCGCTGTTTTCCGCAGCGATCAGTTCACTGAGCATCTCCCAGGGGGAAGTTAAATCACTCATCAAAAACCTCATTCTCAATCGGGGTTTTATGAATCCTCGGGCAGCGCCAGCATGTCGACCAGATCCTGGCGGGTAAAGGTCTTCAGCAGTCCCGGGTCGTCTTCCTTTAAAACGCGCTCCATCAGGTCTTTCTTGCGGGCGATGATGGCCGCAATCTTCTCCTCGAGGGTGCCTTCAGTCACCAGTTTGAAGACCTGCACGCCCCGGCTCTGCCCGATGCGGTGGACCCGGTCAGTGGCCTGATCTTCGCGTGCGGCATTCCACCAGCGGTCGTAGTGAATCACCACCGAAGCGGCCGTCAGGTCGATACCGATGCCGCCGGCCTTTAGGCTGCCGACAAACACGCGGCACTGCGGGTCGGTGTTGAACCGGCGGATCAACGCCCCGCGATTGCGGCTGCTGCCGGTCAGAACCGCGCAATCGATGTTCTGCTGCTTCAGGTGGTCTTCAATGATCGCAATCATCTTGAGAAACTGGCTGTAGACCACGACCTTCTGACCGCTGTCGAGGCTTTCGGCCAGCAGTTCCTTGAACAGCTCCCATTTGCCGGATTCGTAGCGGTCATAATCGCTTCCGGTGTCGTCCAGCAGCGCGGGGTGGTTGCAGATCTGCTTGAGCAGGGTCAGCAGAGCGAAGATGTGTATGTACGGAATCACGGCTTCGGGGTCATACAATGGAGCGAGAGCGTCTGTTCTGCGGGAGCCAATCGTATCACGGTAGAGCTTCACCTGGTCGTCACTCAACCGGCAGGTGCGCTGGTCCTCGATTTTGGGCGGCAGTTCCGTCAGGACCGACTTTTTCAGTCGCCGCAAGGTAAACGGCGCGATCAGGCGCTCCAACTCCGGGCGTCGCGAACTATCGGGATCGGCTTCGATCAAGGCGCTGTAGCGCTCTTCGAACGCGGCATCCGATTCGAGGTAACCCGGCACCGTCAGGTCCATCAGGGCTTTCAAGTCGGAAAGGCTGTTTTCGATCGGTGTGCCGGTCAGACCGATTTTGCTAGGAGCGCGGACAGCCAGGGCGGCCTGATAGGCCTGGGTCTGGGTATTCTTGATATGTTGAACCTCGTCGAAAACCGCCAGTGCAATAGGAATTCGGGACAGCTGCTCGATGTCGCGCCGCATGATTCCGTAGGATGTCAACAGCACGTCGCTGCCCTTGAGCGCACCGGCAAGATCACGCGAACCGCCATGGTAGACCTCTGTCGAAAGCGAAGGCGCATGCATCCGAATCTTTTCCTGCCAATGACTGATCACGGTCACCGGGCAGACGACGACAAAGGGCCCCTTGTCTTCTCCGAGGTCCTTCAAAACAAGCATGAGCGCCATCACCTGGTGGGTCTTGCCGAGGCCCATGTCGTCGCACAGCAGCCCGCCAAGCCCATTACGGTTGAGGAACCACAGCCATTCCACCCCCCGCAGCTGATAGGTGCGCAGATGCGAGGTCATGCCGGATATATCCGGCAGAGGTGTGGGCGGTTGCACACTCAGGAGCTTGCGCGTGAATTCCTGCGACTCTTCCTCGCCTCCTATCGACAGCGGTACTGAACTGAGCGCCTGCAGGCGCAGCAATTCCATGCGCGAAAGCCTTATCCGGCCGAGGTCTTTGTCGGGTATAGCGTCGTCATTTGCAGCCGGAAGGCTGTCCAAGGCCGCCATACTTTCGGATTGGCAGTCGATCCAGCCGTCCAGCGTGGGGAGAAATCGGCGGCCTTCGGATCTGGCTTGCAAAATCTCCTTCAGTGAGACACGACGCGTTCCGAAGCCGTAAGTAATCGAAAGCCAGCACCAGTCATGTTCCACGGCCTCCGGAATGACCTCCATCCGATCGTAGTTTGCGAGGATGCGCAGGTTGCCGGCGGCTGCGTCGATCCTGAAGTGGTCACCGGCTAAATCGGATTCATGTGCGACGATGAAGCTCGGAATCCGCGAATGCGGAATGACGGTTTCTCCGGCCAGACTGAAATCATGGTGTTCCGTATCGATCTCCTGCATGTCTGCCAGGATGCCGAGCTCCTCGATGTAGACCAGATCGCCGTAGCGGAAACGCTGAAAATCGACGCCCTTCAACGTCCGGTACTCGCCGTTTCGCTGCAGCATCCTCAAGGTCGGACGGACCGACAGATCCGCTGACTTCGTCAACCGGACATCGAAGAGCACATCCAGCGGCACCGGTTCGATCCCCAGTCCCTCCTCATTATGCAGGTGATCGCGAAAGGTTTGTAGAAACCGCTTGACCTTCAGCCGCGGCACCGTCAGAGTGAACAGAAGGCGGTCTTCGGGGCCGTGGCATGCCACCGTGAACCGCCCGTCGGCGCTAATGATTCCCGGCAGCCACCGGACCGTCGTTTTGCCGAATTCGCGATAGACGTGATAGGCAAACCGGTACCAGAAGCTCTCCTGGAATGCCAGTCCATAGCTGCGGAACCCGCGCTCCAGCAACCGTCGTTCCGACTCGGTCAGGGTCAACAAGGCCAGCTGGCGCAAAAGGGACGCGCGCGAACAGCCGCCGGCCGGTTCCGGCACCTGGCCGCAGCGCTCGAGCAAGCGTTGTTGATCGGCCCCCTGGGAGGCATAGACCAGCAGCTCTTTGCCATTAGAACTCATTGTGCCGAGGACTGGTGCCGCATCGCTCTCGCCCTTCCGTAATTCGCAAAGGACGGCCTCGGGGGTTTCGTCGCAGTCATCTGCCAGCAATTTGGCCAGCTGGAACCAGACGCTCCCCCGGAACGTGGTATCCAAACCGGTAGCGTTATTTTTTCCTGCAAATTGGCGTGCCATCCCCGTCAGCTCCAACAGGTGTGCGCAGGTCCGGCGGCGCGCAACCTTGCAGCTGCAATACCAACTCGACTCCTCTCCGTTTTCGTCGCTCACAAGGATGGCGAGGCCAGGCGTCCGATCGGTTGGCGTCGGCAGCAGCCCGATGGCATGGCGGTGAAACTCCAAGCGGTTAGAATCCCCTCCCGCCAAAGCAGCGGCGGGTGCGGGCGCTTTCGTTTTGCGCGAAGTCGATTTTTTCTTGGGGTTTTTCATAACTGCGTCTTTAGCATGTCACCCTCATCGATTCAACGGTGACAGCGGGCTGCCGGCACGATAATTTTGGGGCAAAATCGGATTGACGGCTTCTTCGCACTTGACAATTTTGCAATTGGAGTGCAATATATCAGCATGTGGATTACAAGAAAATACGAAAAAACCCTTACCGCGCTTTCGCGTCAGTTTCCGGCCGTAGTGCTGACCGGTGCCCGCCAGGTCGGGAAAACCTCGCTGGTGCGCCGCGTGTTTCCCGACCACACTTACGTTTCGCTGGACCTGCCGGCCGCTGCCGAACAGGCGGAAAACAGCCCCCGCAGGTTTTTGGGTGAATATTCGGAACCCCTCATCATCGACGAGGTACAATACGCTCCGGCCCTCTTTCGACATCTAAAAGGTAAGATCGACGAAGACAAACGGCCGGGCCGATATGTTCTCACCGGCTCGCAAAACTTCCCCCTGATGCAGGGTATCTCCGAGAGTCTGGCAGGACGCTGCGGCGTCCTGCAGATGCTGAACCTATCATTTAGTGAACTGATGACGAGCATACCGGATGTTTCTGAAGGGGCTTATCTGTACAAAGGTGGCTGGCCGGAACTTCATGCCCGTCCCGACCTCGATCCGCACTTCTGGTATGCCGCCTACCAGAGCACCTATCTGGAGCGGGATGTACGCAACATCCTGAACGTCGGCAGCCTGAGAGACTTCGACCGTTTCCTGAGAGCGGCTGCCGCGCGCACGGGCCAGCTCCTGTCCTATTCCGATCTTGCCCGTGATGTTGGCATCGCGCCCAACACCGCCAAACAGTGGATTTCGGTGCTGCAGGCCTCCGGACAGATTGTCCTGCTGGAACCCTACTACCGGAACCTCGGCAAACGTCTGGTGAAATCTCCCAAACTGTATTTGTGTGACACCGGCTTGGCCGTATTTCTGATGGGATTCGACAGCTGGGAGGCTGCAGCACGTTCACCGCTCGCCGGGGCACTCTGGGAAACCCATGTGGTGATGCAGGTTGTCAAACACTATTCGGCAAAGGGGAGATCCGTACCGCTGTGGTTCTGGCGTACTGCAAGCGGCGCAGAAGTCGATCTTCTGATCGAACGCGGCGGCCGCTTTACGGCCATCGAGGCAAAGTTTACGGAGAGGCCGGAACAAAGCGATCTAAAGGGAATAGAAGCCCTTGAAACCTTCTACGGGCCAAACAGCCTGGTCAATGGTATCATCGCCTGCCGCGCTGCTCGGGCTTACAAAATGACCGCCGGAATTTCCGCTGTTTCTGCGAAAAAGATCGATCAACACCTTGAATAGAGCGAAGGTATCAAGGTGGCTTCAACCGGAGCGATGAAAGACAAAGCCACCGGCACAAAGAGGCTTGACCGACGCCACCGGTAACATTAAGATAACCACTTGGGGATCACTACTGCAAATCGGTTCTTTGGGGCGACACCATATCGCCGGGACTTTCATTACTGCCATTGTCAAAGGGTTTTTCTCTAAAAGATAAAGAAACGCCATCGTAGTCGTCTCCTTCCGCTGTCTTTATCATCACCGGTCTTCCGATAAGCTCCGCAAGTGGGAGAACGTCCAAACCCTTCGTATGGATCCCCTCCAGGATACGGTCGATCTCTTCGACCCACAAAGACAGCAGAGCAGCGGACCGTGGAGCGATATCGTGCAGAAGCACGATGTCGTCGGGCCGGAGGCGACGCAGGATTTTTTGCGACAGATGTCTCAGCCACCGGTTTCCGCCGTCCCGGGCCCGGCAACTGAAATTCACTGCAAACATGCCCATTGTCTGTAAAACCTCACGGAGCCTCGGGCTGGTGATACCCACCGGTGGACGAAAAGCCAGAGGCGCGATGCCGTGGCGGCGCAACACCTCCTGGACGGCCTCGATGTCGCGCATCACGGTCTGCTTGCCCCTGAAAGCCATAAACACGTCATGATTGAAAGAATGGTTGGCCACACAATGGCCGTGGTTGAGGATTTCTTCTATCAAGTGGGGGTAAAGGCCGGCCTTGCGGCCATTGACGAAGAAGGTTCCGGCAACCCGGTGCTTTTTCAATAAGCGCAGCAATTCCGGCGTGGTTTGTGGATCCGGGCCGTCGTCGAAGGTCAGGGCCACGGCCTTCCGGCCGGACGAGCCACGGCTGACAACCGGCAGGTAGAAGTTGGAACCCGGAAAAAACGGTGCCGCAAAGCACATAACCACAAACCCCGCCAGAACCATCAGAGACAGCCGGATGTCCACGAAAGCCAACAGAATGGCCATTAGAAACGACCAGCACCCGATCCGCTCTCCAGCAGAGAAAGGCCGGTGTTTCGCTCCAAATTTAATAAAAGCTTTCATCATGTCGGATCGGCCGTGAAGGTCGACGGTTCAGCACCTGGATAATCGACTCTCGACATTTCCTGTCGAGCCGCGCCTGCAACCAGCCAGACGAGTTCATCGTGGACACCGGAGGGCAGCATTTCCGTCATCTGGAAGCCGGACCGTGCGATCACTTTCTCCAACTGCTCCGCAGACCGGTAGTAAGCCGGTACGCCGGCGATGCGAAGCTTGGCGTTTTCAAGCCACCACACCCAGGGAAGACGTCGCCGTGGACGTATCGCCGCACGGACGATCAAACGGCCGCCTTCGCGCATGCGTTCCCCTACCCTTGCGAGGGTCGAAAGGAGGGCATCGTCATTGAGAAAATGGACCATGTCGAGCAACGTGGTCAGATCGGCCGGCCGGGGCACCTCCGGAACGTCCGGGGCATACCCCTGTGTGACTGTTCCTCGTGCGCCCACCGCCAATGACGCAATTCTGACCCGTTTCTTCGACGGCTCGATCCCGTAAATACGGGATTCCGGAAACCGCTCGAGAAGCCAACTCGATGGCACCCCGTATCCGCAGCCGATGTCGATGATCGTCTTGATCCCGTCACTGGATTTCAGGATTCGCTGCAATTCAACAAACATCGGATCGAAGCGCATTTTGAACCGTGCAAAGAGCCGCGGATAGGCTTCCATGTTGTGGTAGCGCTTCAGCACCCGGTCGTACAGGCTTCTGCTTTTGGGAATTTGGGCCTGGCGCTTTTTCTGAATGTGATCGAGCACCGGCGGCAGAATGAGGAAAGCCCCGATCATCGAATAGGCGATGCCCAGAAACGACGTGAGACCGGCGCTCTTGAGCAGGGAGTGATCGGCCGTACAAAGGGTGCCGAATCCGATCAGGGTGGATACCGCCGACATGAAGACCGTCATGCGGATCAGGCCGAAGGAGGGATGACTGAGCGCACCGTATCTTTGATAGGAACGGACAAAGAAAAGAGAGTAGTCGATCCCCATTCCCAGAACGACAATCGACAGCATCAGTCCCGGAATGTCCAGGGGATGCCCGATGATGGTCATGGTCCCAAGAGTGGCGATGAGGGCGAACGCAACCGGCAAGAGGCTGACAAGGGTGAGGGCCGCGTCGACAAAAAAAAAGAACAGCAGAACAGCGACGCTCAGCGCAATGATGAAAAACAATTTCAAGAAAGTGTGGAAAAGAAGTTTTCCGAGTCTTTCTGAAAAAAAACCGGGGTCGAACAGCCGGCCGGTCGATCGGTACCGTTCTTGAAACCGCTGCGCGTCATACGCCGGACCGGTGGTGAGGGTGGCCACCTGGATCCAACTCGGTCCGTCCTCAATTTTGGAAATACCCAAAAAGCTCAGATATTCGACCGGGATAACGGCACTCGCGGCCGGTTCGTTATCGGTCTGCAGCATTTTGTAAAAGGGAGCGAATGCATCGGCGGCAAATCCGATTGAAGTAGAAAGTTTGCCGATATCTCGCTTAAGGTCTTCAACTTTGCCATGTGTCCAGAATTGCTTCCAGGCGGCGAAATTCTTCTGCCGGCGGTCTTGGCCGGGAAAAATCATGGACGGCACGAAACCCGCGGACAGAAATTCGGCCTCCAGATCTTTGTCCAGTTTTTCAGCCAGAAGATCACCTTTGTGCTGAAGCTCTGCAACGCTGTCACCTGTGGTCAAAATGTAGACTTTGTCGAAGATGTCACCCCACACTTCGGACAGAAGTTGTTCGGCCGCACGGGTGTCGCTGCCGACGGTGTTCATAGCCTGCAGGCTCACGTTGAACACGGGTTTCGCGAAGAACAGCATCACTGTGGCAAAGCCAACTGCAGTCCACAGCCCCTTTCCACCGGTCATGGCCATCGCATCCGCGGCCTTCTGCAGCGGCAGCGAGCGTCGCCTTCCCGCCGGCATTTCAGGAAAGATTTTCGGGAAGACAGTGTGAACAAAAATAAATGAAATCCCAATCCCGAGCATCGTGAACTGGCCCAGCTGAACAAACACGGGAAACCCGCTGAGGCACAGGGCACCAAAGGCACCGATGCTGGTGAGCACGGCCAGCAATCCGACGTTCCAGACCTCTTCGGACGTCTCTTTACCGCTGACGGTGTGGGGCCGATCCAGAAAAAGAAGATAGGCGATGCCCTGGTCGACGGTGATCGATATGATCGCCCCCCCAAAACCGAGGACCATGATCGATATCGAATCGTGGAAGAGAGAGAAAACGAAAAAGGCCAGCATGGTTCCGGCGACGGCCGGCAGCAGGGAGAAAAGGCCGAGAACGGGCCGCGAAAAGGCGAAGACGAGCAGCACCGCGATACCGATGGTGGCCAGCGTTATGGCGACGGTGACGTCCTTTCTGATGATCTTCTCGTTGTCGAGAGCCGCACGGTAGGCACCGACCGGGGTCAGAATCACCCGTTGTCCCGCTCGTCCGAATTCGCGGTTGAGTTCGGCCGACAGCCGGTTCACCAGCTCCGTCGCCGCCCGGGCAAACACCGTGTCCGTTCCCGATGAGCGCGGAGCGGCGGTCACCAGAAGATGGCGGTTGTCGGCGGAGAGGAGAAACCCCCTGTGAATGCGGGCACCGCCCGAAGGGGCCAGCTGTGACAGCCTGGACAGAACAAGGCCTCTGAAATTCAGCGGGTCCTGCGAAATCAGTTCCGCCTGTCCGATGCTCTCGAGACCTTGCAAACTCGTCATGACCTGTTCCAACCGCCGACGTATTTCTGCAGTCTCGAGCAGCGGTTGAATGTGATCTCTCAGTTCCTCGGTCGAAAGAAGCGCCGGCAGGTTCGCCGTCACGGTATTGAGCAGGTCGGGCATCAGCTTCTGGGCGTCCTCCAGGCCGACACTCCTGAACAGTCCGCTTTGATTCAATCGCTTTTCGATCTGCCGGCCGCAGGCGATCAGGACCTCAAGATTCGTCTTCTCGAGGGCGACATCGACGATCACCTGGCTTTGCATGGGATGATGCGTGAACAGGTAGGCCGCGTCTGCTATGACCGGGTCGTTTTGGGGAAGAGAACCGACGATGTCCGTGTCGATAGTAAGCCGGTGGAGCCCGAGGACGAACAGGGCGGTCACGGCCAGTACGGTGAGCGAGAGGAAGCGCCAGTTCAATGGGGTCTTCATCAATAAAAGTATCCGGCGGTCACGAACGGGCGGCCAGCATCAGCAGGAAAACGATTATAAAAAGGTGAACCCCTATGATGGCCATTCGATTGTGATGAAACCATTCATTCATCTTCTGAATCCTTGCGAGCCCCCCCCACATCCGGCGAAACCTGTCGAGCATCAGCAGGCGCTTGTTGTCGGTCCGGGCATTGCTTTGAAAAGCAAAAGCGGGATGGGCTGCAAAGGAGTCCCTGGCAACGTGACGCAGCAGAGTATCATATGGCTTTTTCTTCCAAGGCATTGCGACCAGCATTTCGGCGAACCCGCGCTCGACGGCATAGGCATGGGCCAAACTGCGGTAGCGCACCTTCAACACGGCTCTGTTTTCCGTCTTTCGGCTGCGGTACACCAGGCATCCAAGGAAAAAAATCTTCCACGAAAGAGTTTTCGACAGAAAATCGATGCAATCGGCCAGCACTGCCGCTCTGAAACGGTCGAAAACAATATCATCTTCGAATATCATCATGGTTTGGGCATCGGCTGCGATTCCCTTTCGCATGCAAGCCATGTGAGATTCGAATATCCCCTGCTCGGCGTCGTCCGGATGCTTTTCCACGATGACGAATTCGACCCGATCCGCCAGACCGACTTTATCGAACTGACTCCGGGCCGCCCGGCGTCGGTCTTGGCGCTCATTCAATGAAATGCAATAGATATTGTCGAAATAGGCCCACAGGTCGGTCAAAGACGATTCCGTCATCTCTCTTTCCAGATCGGGCAGAGTTGTGACTCAGCTAGAGTTCATATAGGCATTAAGATAAAGGTTTTGGCAAGGCCAGAGAGAGGAGGCTGTATTGTAATACGCCGACGACTGATAACGCAGTCCAAAATCTTTATCTTAATACCTATAGCAGGTTGACAGGCGGCTTTCAACGGATACCCTTATCCCGTGGCGGCAGAATATCGTGCGCCCGTGTTCAAAATTCTTGATCGCCGGACAGCGAATCGCGTATGATCCATAACCAATGCGTGTCGTTTGATTAACCAAGGATGGACCCTAACGCGTGCAAATGAGATCGAAGTTCATCAGAAAAGTAGCGCAAACCGAATTTGCGCGTTCAGCCGTCGCCGAGAAAGCGGATCTGACCGCTTTCAAACAACGACCCTCGGTGAGGGTCGTAACGGGTGTATCTCTGATCGGCTTCAGCTACATTATCGGCTGGCCGGCCGTCGGTGCACTTTCGGCCTTGGCCGTCTACCTGCAGAAACCCTTGGTGGCGATTATCGGCGGACCCCTGACTTACGGCCTCTCTCACCTGGTTTTTCTGGCCGGCATGTATTTGGCCGGGGCAGAGTACACCCGGATTTTTCTGCGGTGGGCCACCCGGATGGCCGTAGAAAAATTTATGCATAGATAACCGAGTCTTCAGCGAGTTTCTGTAAATTGTGAAATAGAAAAACGCAACAGTCTCGTCTTGGCTGAATCCGACAAGGACCTGTTTACCGTCTTACCGCCGGTGGGATTTGAAAAAATCCCAGATGATCTTGGCGGCATCGAAATTCTTCAGCGGGTCGTCTTCGGCCAGATCGGCCGTAAAATATGGTCCGGGCCACACGTGACCCCAGCCCTTAATCAGCCAGAGAGAGACGGTGGTTTCGTTTTTACAGTTTTCCCAGGTTTTGACCAGCACGCTCTCGCCCCTCATTCTTTGAATGACCGGTTTGAGATCGCATCCGTCGCGGTCAATCCAGAATTCAACCGAATCCTCCACCGACCAATAGGTGCGGTCCCCGCCCCTGTGGCGGCTAACGCCACCCTCATAGGGTACGTCATCGTCCGCCAGACCGTGGAAGGTAATGACGGAAAGCGGCTGAACGGGCTCCGGGATACGCCATTCCGGAGCATCCGCCGCAGGTCTTCCGCCAATCGATGCGGCCAGTGGTGCAATGGCCGCCAAAAGTTCCCCCCTCTCCGCTGCAAAGCGGTATACCAGCATGCCGCCGTTGGAAAACCCGACCATATAGATTCGATCACGATCGATCTTTAATCGGACGTCTACGTCCTCGATGGCTGCGGCTACAAATCCAACATCGTCTAATTTGTCGTCGGCAGCTTTTCCGCAACAGTGTCCGGCGTTCCAGTGCTGCAGAAACCCCATAATTCCGAACCCGTTGGGATACATGGCGATAAAATTTTCAGTGTCCGCCAGTCGGCTGAAATTTGAAAATTTTTCCATCCCCTCAGCCGTGTCGAAAGCCCCGTGGATGACGACAACCAGGGGTAACGGTACTTCCGGTTTATAACCGGGAGGGATATGGACCAGGTACGTGCGGCGAAACCCGTTAATGCGGATGTCCACTGTGCCCTGATAGGTCTTCGGCCCCAAGAAATGGTTATCCTGGGGCAAAGTTGACCGGCAGCTAATTGGAAACTGAAAAACAAACAGTAGAACGATCCCGGTCAATCCCCAAATGAATTTGTTGCCTCGCACCATCTCAACCCTCTTTGTTTTAGAGTAGCACCCAGATCCCGGTCATTGCATCGCGCGTGAGCTCGGGTGCGGCCCTCCGCTGATCGAATGGAAAAACATCCTGCCGCCTTCGCAACGATATCTTTCACGGCAGGCGCACAAGCGTAAAAACATGTTGTCCCACAGCATCGTGAAATGCAAGGCCCGGGGCATCGTCATCGATTTGAAAACGGCTTTCATAAGCGCCGACGGTCGTGACCCGAACGCGCCGCCACGCATCGGCCAGGTTAATGTCCAGGGCCTTGGTCACCGCTTCCTTGATCGACCAGATTCGCACTGCAGTTTCGGCCTTGCCGAGGGGAGATGCCAGAACCAGGGCCATCTCCGATTCACTCATGTAAAGGCGGCGTGTTTTCAGAACGCGCCCGGATACCTTTTCGACGTCGATTCCCACCGGGCGGTCGCAAGCCACCGCGACGCTGAACCGGTAGTCGTGTGACACCGAGCACGCACAAACAGCACCCCCGTCTGTCCTGGGGCAGCAGGGATGCGGCCTGTCCGCACAGACGGTGCTGATGTCCCGTGGATCGGTCACTTTGTCATGGCCGGAAAGGGTCCTGGAAACCCGCTTGCATGCCAGTCGCGCCGCCAGGAAACTCTTTCGGCGACGATCGCCCATTTTGTCGAAGCGGATTTTTTCTTCCGCCGACAGCACCTTGTTCGCAAACGGCGTCACGGATTTCAGTTCGATCACCGAGATGGCGCGACAGCGTGCGGCGATCCGCTCCGCAGTCTGCTTCTGCCCTTCCCCCGCGATCCATCGTGGTGGTTTCAGCTTTCCGCCGCTCACATCGCGCATGCGCACACCGGTGGCCGTCTCGCAGAGTCGGCCGTCGCCGTCAAATAGACGCAGGTCGAAAATCAGCAGTCCCGGTTCCACCCGAACAGGGGTTACATGTCCGAAATACGTATCGCCGGGGCGGGTGTTCCTGAAAATCCTGCGCCGGTCGGCAGCCAAGGGGAACGCAACCACATTTGCAAAACGCTGCCCCCAGACGCAGGCGGCGTGAAACGCCGCATCGAGGGGAAAAGGCGAGCCGAGCTGTCTCGTCCATTCTTCATCCGCCGGGTCGGCAGGGGTCCTGATTTCCGCAATTGCCCCTCCGCCGGTGAGGTGCACCCGTGTCACGTTGCGGAACGCCGGCCCGAAGGGAATCAGTTCCCGATAGATGTCATCGGTCTCGACGGTAAAACAGGCCCCCTCCAAAGCGGATGCCAGATCGAGCGCCAGATCGGGCATCAGATCCGGCATGTCGGGTTTTCGACGGGAAAACCGCACGGCGGTATGCTCCTTGACGCGCGTCATGGCCGCCTTTTTCGATTTTGTTCGGCTCGCCAGCACGGCTTGTATGTCGCCGTTGTCGTGCAGAGCGAGATCGCAGAAGGCCGCTGTGGGCGGTGCTTCAGAATCGAGAAACAGGAATTTGTCAAACCGCAGGTCGACCATGGCGGTCACATCCGTTCCGGGCAGAAACCTCCTGGCCGCACGGGCCAGCAACTCCGCAGCTTCCACCGCCGGCAACACGGCGCGGCCGTCAACGCAATGGTCCCTCAAGTAAGGTTGTAGAGGGATTTCTAAGGGTATACTCGCCGATTCGATTATTCCGGAAAGATCTTCCATAGCTGAGCTGTCTTGTCGTCAACCGCCACCGGGATGCCCGCGGCATTGACCGCGCAGTGGCGCGTGAATCCCTTGCAGGCCATTTCGCGGGTCTCTTCTCTCGTAATGACATAATCGAAACGGAGTTTGACCCTTTCGAGAACGGACGGTCGAGTGTAGATGCACATGGCATCGTCGTAATAGACCGGGTTGTAATAGCTGACGCCGATTTCGATGATCGGGTAGATGGTCCCGCTTTCCTCGATTTCCTTGTAAGGGTAACCGGTGTCGCGCATCAGGGAGGCCCGCCCGAATTCGAAGTAGCGCAGGAAATTGGCGTGATACACCAACTGCGAGCGGTCGGTGTCGGCATAGAGAGTCCTGAGCCGACTGCAGTGCCAGACCAGCCCCTCGGTTTCGTCCCTGACATAGCGCTTGTCGCCGTCGAACACGAGCGGTACAAAGGGTTTCGGTCTCACATCACACTCCTCTGAAAATGACACAGCAGTTGGTCCCGCCAAATCCGAAGGAATTGGAGAGGAAAAACTCATACTTCTGCCGGCGCGCATTGTGCGGAACCACGTCGACATCGGCCAGTTCGGGGTCGGGCACATGATTGACGGTCGGCAGGAGCAGCCCCCGCTGCATCGCCTCGATTCCCAAGGCGGCCTCGATCGCGGCGGACGCCCCCAGAGTGTGTCCAATCTGGGATTTGTTTGAAGAAACCGGTATGGTCGCCAGTTTCGGGCCGAACACCTCTCTCAGGCATTCGACCTCGACCCTGTCGCCCTTTTGGGTCGATGTGCCGTGCGCATTGACGTATCCGATGTCGCCCGGCGTCAAGCCGGCATCATCGAGCGCCTCTTTTATGGCGTTAACGATCGTCGCGGCATTCGGCAATGTGAAGTGGTGAGCGTCGGAGGTCCAACCGATGCCCATGACCTCGGCCCGCGGGGTCAGGCCGCGAGACGATATCGCCTCCTCGGCCGCCAGGACGAGGACTCCCGCGCCTTCGGACAGGACGATCCCCTTGCGGTCGAGGCTGAAGGGTCTTGAAGCCTGCTCCGGATCGGCATAGGCGCGGTCCCGGGGTCCGACATATATGGTAGCCGTCATGTTGGCGAATCCCTGGATGATTTCGGGAATCAAGGCGGTGTCGACGCCCCCGACAAGGGCAAAATCGCAATCTCCGTCCCTTATCATCCGGGCACCGATGCCGATGGCATGGTTGCCGGAAGCGCAGGCCCCCTGAGGTGAGAATATCGGCCCGGTGAACCCCTTCAGCATGCCGGTCTTGCCGGCAGGGACGTTGGCGCACAGGTTGGGCAGCAGGTAGGGGCTGACCTTTAGCGGTCCCCGGTTCACGTAATTGTCCATGGCAACCCGGAAGGCGTCGGTGCCGTTCAAGGCCGACCCGATCAGGCAGGCGGTTCGGGGACCGGTGTCGCCGTCGATGGGCAGGCCGGCCCGGAGAAGCGCCTCGTTGCAGACGGCCATGGTCAGAAAGACATAACCGGCGTTCCAGTTATAGGCCTCCCTGGGACCAATAAAATCGAGTGCGCTCGGGTCCCAGTCCGGGATCTCTCCAACGATGGAAAAGCCCGAGTCCATCGAGAACCGGGTCAATCGTCTGAAACCCGCCTCGCCGTTGACTGCCCGTTGCCAGGTGATATCAAACGTCTTACCCAGCGGCGTTGCCGCCCCGTATCCCACGACGAAGACGCGCCTGTTAAGAGGAGCTTTCATGAGCTTTCAACCTATTCGGTGCCGCACCGGTCAGGCTTTTCTGTGCAGTACCACGCAAGCATTGCATCCGCCGAACCCGAATGAGTTCTTCAGCACGAACTCCTGGTCCAGCCGCCGTGCACCCTCAGCCACGCAATCGAGCGGTAATTCCGGATCGAGCGTGTGATTGATGGTCGGCAGGAGAGTGCCCCTGAGCATGCCTTCCATGGCAAAGATGGTCTCGATCGCGCTGGAGGCGCCCATGGCGTGACCGATCAAGGATTTATTGGCCGAGACCGGCGGAAGATGATCGCCGAAAACTGACCTGAGGGCCTGATATTCGACCCTGTCGCCCACTTTCGTGGAAGTTGCATGGGCATTTACGGAGGCGACAGCATGCAGCGATATCCCCGCCATGTCAATGCTCTCGGCCATGCACCGGGCGACGGTCTCCAGTCGGGGCGCTACGAAATGGCGGGCATCCGACGTCATTGCCCATCCGACGAGCTCGATGCCGTGCTCCAGATCGTGGGCGGCGGCAAAGTCCCGGGTGGCCAGGATGATGCATCCCGCACCCTCGGAAATCACAAATCCACGACGATCGACGGAAAAAGGCCGGCTGGCGATTGACGTCGGCTCGGGTTCGCCCGGCTTTTCCTGGTAGGCACCGTTCATGGTCGCAAAACCGGCCACAATGGGCTCGACCAGGGCGAAATCGACCGCCCCGCAGATGGCGATATCGGCCCTGCCGGTCTCCAGCAGCAGGGCACCGATGATCATCGAGGTAACCCCCGTGGCGCAGGCGGTGATGGTGGCCGTGATCGGACCGGTCGCCCCGGTCAGAATGGATACTTTGCCGCCCACCATGTTGATGCACGAGTTGGGGTTGGCATAGGGCGGCGGAAGCCTGCCCTCGGCAATCATCCGCCGGTCGGCCGCCAGGACTGCATCCTGCCCGCCGACCGCGGAGCTGAAAGTGACGGCAACCCGAGGCGACAGCGAGGGAGTGATGTCGATACCGCACTTGGCGAGGGCCCGGTGAACCACCAGCATGGCATACTTGAAAATCGGAGAAGGCCAAAGTGCCAAACTGCGGGGGCTCAGGAAGGGGTAAGGGTCGGTGTCGATTTCAGCCACTTCCCCTGAAATCCGGACCGGGAATCCCTCCGGAACAGGAAACCGGGTCAGCCGGCCGATCCCACTGTGTCCTTTGACGGCCCGGTCCCACTGGGTTTCAAGGTCGGTCCCCAATGCGGAAACGGCATCGTAGCCGACGATGACGGGATGGTTTGACGCCATAAATCACATCGTTTAAAAGGAAAATAGAAAATTGAAACTTGAAACTCAGAACCTGGAACCCTAAACCCTTGTATGAAACTTCACGGTACTATACCCAATGCAGGCCTTCGGCCGCAACCAAATCAGTGTTCAGGTTTCGGGTTTCAGGACTTGGGGTTTGCTGAAATCTGACACCTATAACCCTATTCCCGATGATTCAAGTGGTTTCACTTTAACGACCCATCTTCGCATCTTGCGGAGAAGTTACGATCTAAGACTCTAATAGAAAGGTAATCTTTAGAGATACTACCCCGGGTATTGAGGTATTCAGAAATGTCAAATTTCAAGCACCAAATTCCAATGAAATCTCAAATTTTAATATCCAATGATTCAAACAGGTTTGTCATTTTGAATTTTGATCATTGTGATTTGTTTGTTATTTGTTATTTGCGATTTGGAATTTTTCACCGAAACTCAAAAGTTTCCTCTTCAAACTGGAGGCTTACGGCCAGAGGCAGTGCTGAACCTTTGAACCCTGAACCATTACCAGGGAATAAACTGGTAGAGCTTGGCAAACATCTCGTAGACCTCGATCCAGTTTTGCAGGTCTTTGGTCGTGCGGATGTGGGCGCGTTTGTTCACCATCACCCAGCTCATGTGCGCGGCACCGTCCTTGCAGGTCGAGCAGTCCCTGGTTTCCGAGGTGCAGCAGCGGTGCATGGTCTTAAGGTCCGAAGCCCAGCGAATGAATTCGATCAGGCGTTTCGGCTGCGGCTTGCGGTGGTCCAGCGGCAGAGTGACCGACGGGCACTCGTCCCAACCGAATCGCCGGCCCAACATTTTGCCGGTCGTGATGATTTCGTGGTAGTATTTCGACGAGATGACGGCCGCCGGATAGGCATCCAGCATCGCGTCCATTTCCGTGCGGATGTCCGCGAGCTGCTGCGGGGTCCATGAAAATCCGTCGACGCCTTCATCGTTAGAGAGCAGCTGCATGTGGACCTTCAAGCCTGCGTCGCTGATTTTGCGGATGATTCTTTCCGTCTTTCCGATCTGGTTCGGGGTGATGGTGTAGAGATAGTAGACATACGGATCACCGGCGTAATTTTGGCTCGAGATGCGAAACGTGTCTTTTCCGCGCAGTGTCCTTTCGTCCTGCTCATTGCCCCACAGCGAGATCCCGATCATCATATCGGGAAACCGGTCGCGCGGCACCTTGATCAATCCATTGGTGGCGCAGAAAGTGGGCAGGCGCTTGTAGAACGCTTCGACACGGTCCAGGCACAACGTGGGTTCTCCGCCAATCAAAATGGCAAGATTCACGCCGCGGTCCTTTTCCCGGTCGATAAACGCTTCCCACTTTTTGACATCCGTTTCCTCGGGCGCCGCCTTGTGTTCGTCCGACGAAAAGAAAAAGCAGCCTTTGCAGCGCAGATTGCACCGATTGGTGACATCGTAGATCGAGCTGCGGATGTTGAGCTTCGAAATCCGTTTATAGCGCGCATACCATTCCGGATCCAGCAAGGAGCTGACGGTCTTCATAAAATATCTCCCTGATGAGGGCCCCGGCAAAAAATAATTCCAACGCTTGCTTGTCTTATGGCCCGTCTACTGCGTTACATCCACCCACACGTATCCCGATATGCGCAGGCGGATGTGCCTTGTGGACAAACCATAATCCGGCGCAATCGTGTGGAATTGTTTCTTACCGTGACCCTAACCTGCCGATAGCGGGTAAAGAATCATTATCCTTGGTTTCCGCAATCAGAAAAGTAGATGTCCGGGCGGAGCGATCAAAGCATCCGACAGATTGGCACCCTTATCATATCCCATGACCCATACGGCAAGATACGTGTCCACGTAGTCGAGCCAGGCCTTGAAAGTGCCGGGATCCGTTGCATGTCGAAACATCCGGGCCGTGACAACGGCGCTGCCGGCGGCGTAATGCCGGCAGTCTTCGCAGTCGGTGTCCGGAACACAGCAGGCTGCGTTGCGATTCCAGGTGAGGTCCGTCCGATACTGTCGGAATGACCGCCCGAGCCCGATCGCGGTGGATGGATTCATGCGGGGGTATGGGCAGCTGAATAGTTCATGCAGCCCGGACGAGTGATTGTGGACGACGGCACTGTAGCAGGAAAAAAAGACCGTGTCCGGATACCTTTCCAACAGGTCGACCATGGTGTTACGGCATTTCTCGAGTGAACCCGCCGTGTGGCGCAGGTTTCCGTTGAATCCCATCGGCGCCGAAAACATGTTGAAGGTCAGCCGGCATCCGGCGGCGGCCAGTCGATCCGCAACCGGTCGGGCCTGATCGATATTCTCGCGTGTAAACGTATAAACGAATACGGCCCGGGGATCATTGCCGTAATTGTCGAGCTGCCGCCGCAGCATGTTTTTGGCCTTGCGAATCTTCAGACTGGTTTCATCCGATCCCCACACGGAAATGTGAATCCGATATCCAATCGAGGATGGGATCGCTTTCAGCCCGTTGGTGGCAATGGCCCCGAGCGGCATTTCCTGGTAGCAGATCTCGCAGAGGTCGGGAACCAGAGCGGGTTCGGCACCGGCCAGAACGACATAGGTGATCCCTCGCTTCTTCTCCGCCTGCATCAGCCGGCGCCACGCCTCAGGATCACCGTTTTCGGGGGCAAACTGTTTATCCCCCTCGAAATAATAACACCCGTCGCAGCGAATATTACAGCGGTTGGTCATGTCATAGGTCGATTCCCGCAAAAAGAACCATTTTCTAACCTTTTGCCAGCGTTCTCTGATCAGGGGGTCGGCCAGAATATCGGAAAACTTCCATTCCGCCGCAGGTACGGGTGTCTCACCGGCGTCTGTTATTTTGTTAACAATCGCCACGGGCCTAAGCAGCGGCTCCTTCGGCCGCCTTTTCGTTTAATTTCCATTCGACATACTCAGCAATCAACTGAACATTGGTCAGTTTCGGATAGTCGTCTTCATCGATTCGGATGGCATATTCGTCGCGGATCACTAACGCGACGGTAGCCAGATCCATACTGTCGATGCCGACCTCGTCCACGAGGTCGATCTGAGGATCGAATGTTTCAGGCGTTACATCTTCGAGTTTCAGCTCCTGAATCATGATTTCGGCCACCCGGAGGATGATATTGTCTTTGCTGTTCATACTTGTGCACTCCTTGCTCTTAAATATTCACTCATTTACTTTTTTGCGAGACCTGAGCGTCATGCTGCCGCTGCAGGCGATTTCGCGGTCGACGACGATCCGAAAAGTGAAGACACCTTCTTTGTCCGCCTTTGGTGCTACCGTTATTTTCAGGCAATCCTGCGGTCGGATGATCTTTTTGAACTTGACGCGGCTGAATCCGGCAAGATTGAAGAGTCGTTTCCGTGCCCCGCAAACCGTGTCGTAGATAATTCCGAGTTGGGCGATCCCCGGCAGAATCGGGTCGCCGGGGAAATGGCCGGAAAACCATTGCGATTCCGGGGGCACCCGAACCTCGGTCGAGATTTCACCCGCTGTGGAGATGTCGATATGGTTCAACTCATGCCACATAAAAGCTAACTTTATAATCGAATTTAATAAAAAAATCAACCACTAACCCGCACAGCGAGTCCTTCATCGAATGCAGAGCTCCCAAAGGGGCCCCGAATACCCGCGTGCATGCATTTTGGAGATAATACCGGCGGTTTGTTCCCCACCGTCTCCGATAATCCAGTTCAATCGTCCGCCGGCACGCTCCTGCACCCGGTCTAAAAGCTCGCGGCCGCAGATCTCGGGCGACCGGTAAAAGAGCGGTTCCAGAAGATTGCCGGATGCCTTTATCTGCCCGTCTTTACATGCAATCTCGTAAAGATCGGTTTGGGGATAAATGCGCATCCCGCAGAAAAAGAAGAGGGCGCACTTGTCGAGCCTTTCGAGACGCTCCAGAGTTTCAACCATGGTAGAAGGGGTTTCGCCCGGCCCTCCCAGCAAAATATAGTGGGCGACATAGAGACCGGCCGCCATGGCTGCTGCGTGCGCTTCGAACACCTGTCCGACACGAAATGGTTTGCGATAGGCCTGCAGCACCGCATCGGAAAGGGATTCCGTTCCGAATTCGACATGGGTCAATCCGGCGTCGGCCAGAGTCCGGTAGTAGTCGCCAACCGGAGTGACCGGTGCAAAAAAAGCCCCCCAGGGGATAGATATCCCGGCCTTTTTAAAGGCCTGCGCCACGGCCAGACTGTGTTCCGCATTGGCGTTGAAGACCGAGTCGGTCACGAAAAAATAACGGGCCCCCGCCTCCTGCAGCCGCCGGGCGGTATCGGCGACCTCCCGCGGATCGAAAAGCCGCATCACATGCCCCTCGATGTGCGGATAGGTGCAGTAGATGCAGTTGAAACTGCACCCGCGCTTGGTCTGGAGATTCAGCATGCCGCCATTCTCGAGATAGTAGCCAAGGTGCGGCAGTTGCGGGTCGAACTTCCTGACGATGCCGTTTGACCATGGGCTCGGGAATACCACAGGGGAGTGCTGTGTGACGACGCCGGAAATCGACGCGGCATCCCGGCGGCCTTCTAAGGCCTCCAGCAGCGGGACCAACCGTTCGCCCTCGCCGATAATGCCGAAGTCGGCCCCCAGTGCGCGCATCGTCTCGCCCGGAAAGATGGTAAATCCGCTACCGCCAAGGATAATCGCCGCGGATGAGCGGACCCGCATGCCAGCGGTCAACTCTTTGTATCCCGCAAAAAAACCCTTCGGATTGGAGGCATCGGAGGTATCGACATTGCGGATGGACATACCGATGACGTCGGGTGCAAACCCGTCGATGACCGTAAAGAGAACATTCTCGTCATCTTTGGCATTCATGTCGAGGATCCGAACCTGATGACGGTCTGCAATCGCACCGGCAACATAATCGAGTCCGAGCGGATAGACCGGATAAGGTTGAGTCAAAGTATTGGCGGAGACCAGCAGTACCTTCATCGTCGCAGGACCTCGACGGCCGTGACCTGGTTACCGAACCCCAGAACCAGCGTGCCCTTGTCGGCCAACCGGGTTGAACGGCCGTTGCAGAGCGGACCGGAGATGGTGCCGGCCTGCGTGAAGGTGACCGCCATAAACAGCGCCACAGCCGACGCGGAGGCGAATTCCCCGATAAATTTTCGATAGTCGACCACCGGTAGCGCGATACCGGAGCAGGCCTGGAAAGCCTCCAATTGATCAGCGCCGGTTTGTCGCTGAGCCGCCGGAATTCCAACCAGCAGCGCGCCGAAGCGCGCCCTGATCCGCTCCGGGCCGCCCAGGCTGTTCACCAGCCTGGCCGTAACATCGGCATCCTTGCCTGCCCTGGCGTAAAACGCCGGAAAAACGGTCACTCCGGCCGCCGTCGAATCCGGATTCAACAGAAGCGCCGCACCACCGGCCGAGGGGATATCGCCCGCCCGAACAGAAGGGTCAAATAGAGCCGACAGCGGCTCGTGGTATTCGTCGGCGCCGACGACAAGGGTCGTCCCGTCCTGCCCCCGGCCGAGATATCCAGCGGCGATGAGCGCCTGTTCGAATGACGCGTCTCCGCCGGTTGTGGTCACGTTGGCACCGGTTGTCCCGAACATCATTGCCACCTGACCGGCCGGCGCGTTGTGCACCGAACCGATAAAATCGGTCGGGCTGGGAAACCTTTCCCCGGTTTCATAAAGGCCTTTGAGAAATGCATGTGTCTCGGACAGCGTTCCCCAGCCGGTTCCGAAAAAAATGGTCGCCGGCGGATCTTTGGCCACTGAACGACTCCGGGCGTCTTCAGCCAGCGCCATCACCATCCGGGGCAGGCATTTGAGCCGCCTGACCCGATGGGCCGGCAGAATGGCGGATATGTCATCCAAGCTGAGAATGCCCTTGCACGATTCGCCTGCACTCAGGCGCGTCAGAGTCCGGTCGGTTGGTCCCGCGCCGGTCATACACGCACCCGAGGTCACCAGCATCGGGCGGGGGACATCCGCATCCACCCGCTGCCGCTCCACCGCCGGGGCACCGATCACGACGGCGGCGTTGTTACCTCCGAAGCCGAATGAATTCACCAACACCGTGCCGAGGGTCGCCTGACGAGGCCTGATCACGGGAGTCAGCCTCAGTTCCGGGTCCGGGTGGTAGGCGCCGGTGTTGGCGGGTATCAGGCGGGCATCGATGCAGACCGCGGCCGTCACCGATGCCAGGGCGCCGGCTGCGGCCAGCGGATGACCGGCGGCACCCTTGAAAGATGACATCGGCGGCGGACGATCCCCAAACAACCGCTTGACGGCCCTTGCCTCGGCCAAATCGTTATCCGGCGTGCCGGTCCCGTGAAGATTGACGTAGTCGACGTCGGCCGTAGACAGTCCGGCGTCATTGATCGCCGACACCATCGCCGCGTAAGCGCCGCGCCCCTCGGGGTGCGGAGCGGTCGGATGGTAAGCGTCACAGGACAGACCGGCACCCAGAAGTTCGGCAACCGCATTGCGGGGATCGTCGGCTACCAGCATCAGCATAGCCGCTCCTTCACCCACGGACATGCCGCGCCTGTCCTTGTCAAAGGGCCGGGCGCCAAGCGGATCGATGAGCTTGAGGGCGTTAAATCCATAATAGGTCAGACGGCACAGAGAGTCGACCCCACCGGCGAGAACCCGGCGGGCCTTCCCGGTCCTCAACATTTCCAACGCCATCTTGAGCGCGACCGCCCCCGACGAGCAGGCGGTGGATACGGTCAAAACGGCACCTTTGCATCCGACCCGATCGGCAATGTCTTCGGCGACCGAGCCGGCGGCATGCCAGCGGTACGCTTCAGGATCGTCGATCCCCTCTTTCAGGAGATCCTCGGTGGTCCGCATCCCGCCGGTCGTGGTGCCCACCACCACCGCATCGGGTGCCTCGTGGCAGTTCGTCATGGCCTGGTCGGCGGCCATGCGCGCCAACTGATGCGTCCGGGGAACGGGCTGCGTATCGAGGGAAATCCGGATCAGACCGACCGGCAGAGACGTGCTATCAGGCGTCTCAAAGAGACTCAGAGGCCCGAGATGACGCCTTCCGGCGGCAAGGGCCGCAAGGGTTTCGGCAACTCCGGCTCCAAGGGGACTGACAGTTCCCACACCGGTTATGAAGATCCGCAAACCGGTCATTTAAGCGGGCCGGGAGCGTTGTCGGCGATGTAGGTCGCCATGGCGGCCAGGGTTGCAAAGACCTTTTCGCCCAGTTCGCGATTTTCGATTCGGAGGCCGTAGTCTTTTTCGATCATGATGACCATTTCCAGCACGTCGATCGAGTCGAGTTCCAGCTTGCCGCCGATGAGCGGGCTATCCGCGTCGATATCCTCCGGCTGAATGTTTGTCAGATCGAGCAGGTCGACAATTTTGACTTTGAGTTCACTGATCAGTTGTTCCATGAGGCTGGTGTCCATCAAAGATTCCCCAAAAGGGTTCTTCATCGGTTTCCCATCCAGAATTCACAACGACTCGCAAGGTCGAAAAAATCGGGGAATTGCGCGGAGGCAATCGCGGATGCACCGTGCAGGCGATTGAGCCTATCGACGCCGGAATTGCGGGAAAGAGTCATTTATGTTTGGACATACACCTGGGTCGAGTCGCTCCCTGATGATCACCCTTTAGAAGAGCGGCTCTTTCTTTACAGCACTGCCAAATTAATGTATCCTCTCGCCTTGTTTGACGCCGAGTTTGCGGAAAAAGCCGGTGATGGACGGAAAAGAATCAACAAGTCGCATGTGAGAGTATTATAATATTGAATAAACGCCTTCGTTTCAATCTTTTTTTCTCTACGAAACCGGGTCCCCGATGAACTCGCTGGATTTGAACCCCGAAAACATCCTGCCCCATCGCGATCGAATGCTGCTGGTCGACAGCATCATCGAAGTCGACGATAACGGTGCCGTTACCCGATCGGTGGTTACGGAAAAATGGCCGTTTTTCGACGGCCAAAACGTGCGGGCCCTCGTACTGATCGAGCTGGTGGCTCAAACAGCCGGGATTCACAACGGATGGATACGGGAAAGAAAATACGGTCCGACAGCCGATAAAAAAGGATGGATTGTCGGCATTCGTCAGGCCCGCCTGGCAGTGGACGCTATCCCGCTCAACACCGGTTTGATCGCGCGGACGGAAAACCGAATGGTGTTCGACGGTTTCCGCGACATTTACGGATCCGTTGAATGGGATTCAAAAATCATTGCTGAAATAATGCTGCAGCTGCTGCGTTCCGACGATCCCGCTTAGAAGCCGCCGAGAGTCGGGTGCGCTTTTAAAATCCGGGGGTCCGGAAGCACGGCCAAATTTGCTTGAGATAGATGAATTAGAGAGCGCCCATCCGCGATCTTTAAAAGACACTGTTGAGTGTCCAATTCATAAATGCGGATTTTTTTTGTTGGGCAAGGCCGCATCCCGCCGCGGCGGGATTTGCGGCGAGGCGTACTTTATGTACGCCGCAGCCGGAAACTCGCTACGACCGGCAGCCCAGCGGAAAAAAGACCGTTTATGGATGAACACTGGTAGGATCCATGACCGAGAATGCAATCAAAAGGCCGGCTATCGTGACCGGGGCGAGCAAGGGCATCGGCCGGGCCATCAGCATCGAATTGGCAAGGTGCGGCTACTATCCGATCATCAATTACCGCTCCGACAAAGCCGGTGCCATGGAAACGCTCAAAATGGTCACAGATCAGGGTGCAGACGGCGAGATCATGGCGTTCGACGTCACCGATTTCGACGCCGTGCAGTCCGCCGTCGGCCGCATCATTGCCGATCACGGAACCATCGACGCCCTGGTCAACAATGCCGGTATCACGGCCGATGAGCTTTTCGTGATGATGTCCCGTAAAAAGTGGCATTCGGTTATCGACACCGGCCTGAACGGTTTTTTCAATATTACCCGGCCGGTCCTCGAAAAGATGGTCGTGCAAAAGAAAGGGGCCGTCGTCTCCATCGCCTCTGTTTCCGCACTGATGGTCAATCGAGGCCAGGCCAACTATGCCGCCGCCAAGGCCGGTCTGATCGCCGCCACCCGAACGGTTGCAGCCGAAGTCGGCCGCCTGGGCGTGCGCGTCAACGTCGTGGCACCGGGCCTGATCGATACCGAAATGATCAAGGATTTCCCATTGAAAAACATCAAGTCCCTGATTCCGATGGCCCGGATCGGACAACCGGAGGAAATCGCACGGGTGGTTCGATTTCTTTGCTCCGATGATGCCTCCTATGTCACCGGCCAGGTCATCGCGGTCAACGGCGGCATGTGTTGACCCGAGAAACGCCGATTAAATGACAAACACTAAACTTGCCAATCTTGCACAAACCATTGCCGTCCTGGCGGCAGCCTGGCTGCTGACCGGCTGGGGATCGAGCTGGGAAGAATTAAAATCGGCCGCCGGGTCGGTGACCTCGCTCAGCGCCGATTTTGTGCAGGAAAAACACATGCAGATTCTCGCCCGCCCGCTTGTCTCCTCGGGCGTCTTCTATTTTCAATCACCGGCCTCCCTGCGTTGGGAATACCGGGCGCCCGTGCGGAACATCCTGCTGATGCACGACAACCGAACGGAACGCTATGTCGAGACCGCCAGCGGCTTGACCAGGGAAACCGGTGCCGGTCTTCAGGCCATGCAGATCGTTCTGGAACAGATCTCCCAGTGGCTCGGCGGCCGGTTCGATGAGAATCCGATGTTTGCGGCCAACCTCGAGCCCGGTCCCAAAATCGTTCTGACCCCTAAGGAAAAGGCCTTTTCCCGGATGATCCACCATATCGACCTCGTGCTTTCCGAGCGACCCGGAATCATCGACTCGGTTGTCATCTATGAAAGCAAAGACTCTTTCACGAAACTCGTGTTTAAGAACGCGGTTCTCAACCAACCCATAGACGCGGCCCTTTTCAGGAAGATGTCGTGAAGGGATGCCTCCTTGTGCTGGCAGCGGTGCTGCTGGCTTTGTCCTGCGCCCGTCTGCCGAAAATTGTGCCGGTTACCGGCGCAGACCCGTCCGGACCCACAGAAGGGTGCAGCCGGATTTTTCCGGCAGGCGAGTGGCAGCTGCTTCATTCCATCGAAGCTGACCTGCCGGGGGGGCGGCGCAGTGTCATGATGGGCCTTACGGTTTTGTCCTCCCGGCTCCGGAGCAACCGCAGCGTCATCATGAGCCTCGAAGGGTTCGTGGTGTTCGACGGTGAAGTCAATCAGGGGCTGAAGGTTCACCGGGCCCTGTCGCCGTTCGATTCCCCCGGTTTTGCCGAGGGCCTCATGGAGGATATCCGTCTGATTTTTTTCAAGCCCGAAGGACCGGCCGAATGTGGAAAACTGACGGACGACTCGACCGTTTGCCGCTACAAAAACCCCGACGGGGGTGTTGTCGATATCGTTCTTCGCAGCACCGGGTCCTGTGAGTCGCTACGTTACGACCGGGAACAGCGCCTGATCCGCATCGTCAGGGTTCCGGCTGATGCCCGTACCCGTGACGGGTTGCCGCAAACTATTGAGCTGACCGCTCGGGGAGAACAGTCCTATAAACTTGTCATGACGCTCCTGGAAGCCGTGCCGCTCGATCCTTAGCCATTGGCCAATGGCTCACAAAAAAATAAATTGGTAATCCTTCCGGGGTGGGACTGTTGTCGGCAAAGCCACTTTAAAAAACCGAAACACTCGTTTTTCAGAGAACGAAAAAGGCTCCATAAGAGCCCGTTAAAGGTGTGACCATATGAAATTCAGTTTGATTTACCCCAAGTGGCCGAAATTGGACCGGCAGACCGAATTCCACTTGCCGCCGCATGGTCCGGTGGTGTTTGCCGCTGCCCTGCCGGACAACGTTGATGTGGATTTCATCGACGAGAATGTGGAACCGATTGATTTCGACGATCCGGTGGATATTGTCGGCATCTCGATGATGCTGACGCTTCAGGTCAAACGCGGCTGGGCGATCGCCGATCGGTATCGCCGCAAAGGGATAAAAGTCATCTTCGGGGGCATAGCGACCATGCTGCATGCCGAGGAGACGATGGCCCATGCCGATGCGGTCTTTATCGGCGAAGCCGAGGGCCGGATGGAGAAGGTCTTCACCGATTTGCGCAACGGCGAACTAAAAAAGGTGTATGATTACCTGCAGGACCGGCCCCCGATCGAGTCGGTTGGACCGGCGCGGCGCGACGTTCTAAAAAGAGAGTTTTACAACTACCGGGGAGTTCAAATGGTCGATCTGGTGCATGCGTCGCGGGGGTGCCGGTATCATTGCTACCCCTGCGCCGTGGCCTATCTGGGGGGCAGAAAGTTTAGACCCCGGCCGATCGAGAAGTCGATCTCCGAAATGGCCGGCATCGACAACAACCGCCTCTTCATCGTCGACAACTCTCTATCGCAGGACACCGAGTGGGAAATGGCGCTTTTCCGGGAAATGATTCCGTTGAAAAAGAAATGGTGCAGCCACCCGATCGAAGACAAACCCAAGGTGCTCGACCTGGCGGCCCGCGCCGGTGCCTGGTACGTCTACCAGGCCGTGTTCGATACGTCGGACTACATCCGGGAGCGGATAAAACGCTATCACGATCACGGTATCGCGGTCGAAGGCACCATTCTGCTGGGGCTCGACGATCACACCGAAGACGGGATCCGGCGGCTGATCGACTTTCTCATGGAAATCGACCTTGATTTGGCCGAATTCACGGTCCTGACCCCTTTTCCACACACGCGGGCCTTTGACGACCTGAAGCGACAGAACCGGATATTCTCCTTTGACTGGGATGAGTATTCGGCCGACAAGGTCGTCTACACGCCCAAACACATGACACCCGAAAAGCTGCAGAAACTCCTGGACTACGCCTGGGACACGTTTTATGCCGACCAGCCGCAGGAAATCAAGATGTTCAACCTGTTTCAGAAGGTGGTTCGAAAAGAAATCGCCGACAACACCTACAGACCGCGCAACCGCAGGTTGGGAAAGAAAGCCTTCGGGAAAGCGATCGATCCCGACGGTCCCTGACATGGTTTCCGTTGCGGCCCGGAAGCAAACCGGCGGTCACCGGGCACACCTGTCCCAAACCGGTAAATCTCAGCGCGCAGCAGTATTCGGTATCACGTACCGCTTGCCCCTCTCCCACGTTTTCTCGAGAATTTCCAACGTTCCCGCACGAACTTCAGTCCTCAATCCATAGGCACAATTGAATTGCTCTATGTTGGCGGCCATTTCTTCCTGGGAAAGCACCGGGCTGGTAAGCAACAGGCTCCTTTCGTAAGCGGCCATGATACGCTTGGAAATCGGCTCGTCGAAACTTACGCCATGAGCTTTGTTCAAAAGATCCTGCCAGTGCCGTGAGAAGCCGGCGTTCATGAAAAAGGTGCCGGCAACCCTGCATTGCTCCTCATAATAGTTCTCGCGTCCGCCGATGATGAGTCCCACACAGTCGTCCACCGTGTGATCATCATCGATGGGCATGAAAACAGGAGCTTCGGCCTCTTTAAAAATTACTTCGTGATTTTTGAGTGCATTACCACATAAACCGTAGCCCAGCACAATTGCGTCCACATGCGGTCCCATCTCGACGACAGCGTTGATCACACTTTTCCGCAGATCCTCGATGACAGTGTGCAGACCTAGTTCCAGCACTTGGACAAGGACCTCAAGCCGCTCTGGCAGTTTTGGCAAATATTTCCCTATGTAGTCGATCAATATAGGCTTGAGCCCCTCGCTCTGTTCATACGCTCGAATGAATCCCTTGCTAAAACGGGTGTCAACAATTGTAATCCCGGCCATTTCAGGGTCATTGGCCAGTAGATGAGCAAATTCCAATTCCAAAATTTCACAAGTGATGATTCCCAGGGTAGCCATAGACTTGTCCTCCTTTGCAATGCATGTCGGACAATGCACTGCGGAAAAGCACCAGAAGCGTGTATTGATGGGCGAATCATGGCCCCCTTATGTCAGCAGGTCCATGATCGTGCCCACCGCCGTTCCGGATTCGGTCCAGAGAGCAAAGTCCCGTTGGTCGATTTTGCGGATGATCTTATCGGCGTGCTGCGTTGAGAGCACCACGAAAACGGCCCCTTGCGGTTCATCGTCATCGGTTGAATTACCCATCAACCGACGGTCGGCCGCATCGAGCCAGCCGGCCACGATCGTCTGGTAGGTGCCGGAAGACAGAAGGTCGGCGGCAACGCCGAGGGCCGTGTAGCCTCTCTGGCCCACGATGTCACCGACGGTAAATGTCGGCCCTGTCAACCGGAAATGGATGGCCGCTTCCCCGAGTACGATGCCGGGCAGGGTAAAAGAAAAGAGATTCGGACTTGCGAAGACCCCCTGGTCTTCTTTTGCGGTGGCGTAATACGCCAGGTCGGTGTCAAAACATCCGTAGCGGGTGGCAGCGATAATGCCAATGGGCCTCGGGCCATCGGCGCGGTCCAGTCCGGCGTCTTTCAAGGCCAAAGCGATCGCGGCACAGCCGATCCGTGAATAATCGTCGAACCGTCGATACCGGACCGGAGGGTGGGTGTAAATCGACTCGACCGGAGGAATCACCGGATCACCCGCAGCCAGAACCGGCCTGATTCCTTTGGTCATGCGACCATAGCTGACGGCGGTGACCCAGCCACCGCCGATGACATTAAAGACCATGATTTCTCGTCGCGCCGGCGCCGACATCAGGCCCGGCCACTCGTGAAACGGTTGAGTCCGTTGGGCCCGTTTTGCCCGTTGAGGCCGTTGAGTCGGTTCGGTTTGTTTCTAGTTTCGGACCTGTAACCTCAAATCCGGTGGAGGCGCTTGCCTGCGAGTTTCGAGTTTCGAGTTTCAAGTTTCAACTATCGACCGATTGCAGCACCAGTGCCGCGTTGATGCCCCCGAATCCGGAATTAGTAGTCAATATGGTGCGGCCGTCAAACGCCTGGGTTCGATTGGACACCCGACCGACCCCCTTCGCTTCAGGAGTTTTCAATCCCACGGTCGGGGGAACCCGCTTTTTGGCAAGGGCGTGTACACTGATCGCCGCATCGATGCCGCCGGCGGCCCCCAGAGTGTGACCGATCGCCCCCTTGATCGAAAAAATTGGGAAAAGTCGGTTGCCGTAAACCGTTTCGATGGCGGCCAGTTCCATCCCGTCATTAAAAACGGTACCGGTTCCGTGGGCACAGAAGGCCTGGACGTCATCCGGCGGCATCCCGGCCATGCCCATGGCCATTTCAGTCGCCGCCGCCAAGCCACTGCCGTCGCGGGCGGGCCCCGTGATATGGATGGCGTCGGTCGCGATACCCCAACCCAACACCTGTGCCAGTCGATCCAGCTTATAGTCGGCGGCGGTTTTCGCATCGGCCAGCAATAGGGCCGCGGCACCGTCTCCGACACACATCCCGTCCCGGGCCCTGTCAAAAGGACGGCAAGCGCTTGCAGTCAACGCCTTCAGGGCCGAAAAACCGGCGGCCGCAAAGCCGGTGACCACGTCGGCCGCACAGACGAGAACAGAGCGATATTCTTCCCGGGCAATCTTTTGGGCGCCGATCGCCAGCCCGACGGTGGACGAGGCGCAGGCCGCACTGATGTCGAGCCCCCGGCCGCCGGTGTCCAACAGCTCGGCCACCCACCGGCGATAGTGTTCCGGCAGGAAGGGGATGGCCTTTTTCCCTCCAGCCTCGATGTATTCGGCATTGCCCTTGAGGCCGGTCCAGACGATGCAGGTGTTGGGAGGAACCGGGCGTATCCGGTCGAGCACCCTGCGGGCCACCGCACACACGCGGTTCTCCCCGGCACCGGGTACCAGATCGGCTATGATCGCGGCCCTCCGGCCTCCCGATCGATTTGCATGCCGAGGGGCGACGGCCGCGATGGCACTCTCCCCTTTAATGAGCCTGTCCCAGTTCTCCTGGATGCTGCTGCCGAGCCCGGTAGCGACCGCTTGCTTGACGATGTAGACCGCTTTCATACACCACTTCCCTATCGGCTGCGTCAAACCAGCTCGAGATCGCGGAAGTGGTTGACTTCCGGCAGGCGCTTCATGTCGATCTCGTAGCGGCCCCTCCAACCGTATTTTTTGAGGCGGCGGCCCAGATAGACTTTCAGGAACGGTTTAAATCCGTAAATCCAGATCGACGTCCACATCGGTCCCCGCTGCCGCACGCGTTCCGACGGCTCCCACCAGCCCATTACCTTCTGCCGGTGATACCAGACCAGGTACTGCAGCTGCTCGGCACTCAAATGACGGGTTCTGACATTGGCCCACATGCCGTTGTAACGCGTGTAATCATGCTTGTTGGTGACCAGCCCCTCCTCGAGAAGATGTTGGCGCATGGCGGTTTTCGGGTACGGGGTCAGGATCTGGCAATAGGCGGTATCGGCCTCGATCGACTTCAAAAAGCGATAGTTTTCGATGATGTCTTCCTCGGTGTCATTCGGAAAGCCGAAAATCATGCCGCCCACCACCATGATGCCGTACTTGTGGCAGTTGGCCACGGCCTTGCGCGAGGCAGCGACGATGTCGCCCTTGCCCGCCGCCTTGAGATTTTTCTTCGAGACGTTTTCGATCCCGAGAAAGACGGTCCTGAAGCCGGCCTGCGCCATTTTGCGGACCATCTCTTCGTTCCGGGACATCGTAATGCAGTCGGCCTGCACCACGAAATTCAAGTTGCGGTACTTCCGAGCGCTGATGGCCTCACAAATCCCGATGACACGCTCGGGTTCCAGCACCAGGTTGTCGTCGGCCACGAATATCCAGCGCGTTTTGCGATTGAAGTAGATATCGTCGATATCGGCCATGACCCGGTCCACCGGAAAGGGGCGGAAGGTCCGGCCGTACATGTGGTTCATGCTGCAGAAACTGCAGGTTCGGGTGCACCCCCGGGAGGTCTCCATGACTTCGATCTTGTTGTTCATGATGTGGTAGCCCCAGGTGAGCCGCCGCTTGTCGCGGATCGGAAGCTTGAGCCGGGAGAGATCGAGGAGGTCGCCCCGCGGATTGTGAACGAAGACGCCGTTATTCTTGTGCGAAAGAGACGGGATGTCTTCGACGCGGTCTTTGCCGTCGAGGGCGTTCACCAGCCGCCTGAAGGACTCCTCGCCTTCACCCCGGACGATGAAATCGATCAGGGCCGCCTCCTCCGAGGCGGCAATTTCCTCGTACATGAGGGTCGCGTGATACCCGCCGATGACGATTTTAACGTCCGGCAGCAGGCGTTTGATGAGACAAATGAGCCGTGTGCAGGTGTCGTACTGCCAGGCCATGGCCGAAAGACCGACCACATCCGGTCGGATTTTCGGCAGGATCCCGCTCACGTATTGGCCGACCCGGCGTCGCTTGCGAATCAAGTCGACGATTGTCACGTGGTGGCCGTCGTCGACGTTGGCGCCGATACTGGCGATGCCGTTGTTCGGCATGTGAAAGGCGCTCTCGTGCATAATGACTGCCGCCACGTCGGGCATGGACATCAAGACAATCTTCATGTTTCCTCACTTGTTCTGCGATTCGAGCATCGCGCGCACCCGGCCCATCACTTGCGACAGGAAGCCGGTTTCACGGTCTGTGGCCGAATCGATTGTACCGATCAGCGCGAGGCTGATGGTATTTGGGCCGCGGGTGTCAAAGGAAAACGAGCCGGGACGAAACATTTTTTCAGTGTTGCGGACGAAAAGGACTTTGATCGGCGCCCGGCAGCTCCGGGCAATTTTGAAGGCGCCCTTGTTGAGTCGTCCGATGCGGCCGTCCTGGCTGCGGGTGCCTTCGGGAAAAATAATCAGATTGCCGCCGTCGGCCAAGAACGCCGGCATTTTTTCGATCCGCTGGATCATCATTTCGGAAAACCGCCCCTGGGAGGATGACGGTATATAGCCGGACCACTGCAGCATGCTTCCGAAGAGCGGTATGTCGAACAGCCGGCTCTTGACGATGGTGTTGTGCTTGTCATACAGCGAGATCAACAGAATCGAATCGAGATAGGACCGGTGGTTGCAGACAATGACAGCCGATCGGATGTCCCTGACCTCGGGCGGGATTTGCCAGCGGTGACCGGGCATCAGCACCCGGGCGAGCGCGAAGAACCCGCGGTAGAAGCGGCTGTTGAGCCGTTGAAACGATTTTTCCCTTTGGCCTGCAAAGAAGAAGGCCCAGAGATAAAAAGGAGAGAAGAAAAAGACGAACCCGCCTGTAAAATAGATCCACAGCACCACCGTGATGGCAAAATCGAGAGCGGGTTGAAGACCTCGGCGATCGAAGTGATCACTTGCTGGCATTCATTACCGCCCGGAGATATTTTTCAGTATGAAGCAGGTGTTCACCCCGCCGAAGGCAAAATTCTGAACCGCACCGATCCGGATCGGTTCTTTCTCCAGACCCTGGACGTGTCGAATCATTGCGCAGCGGCCATCCACTTCGACCAGGTTCAGCGTCGGTGGAACAAACCCTTCAGCCATCATGTAGAGGGTGATGATCCCCTCGATGGCGCCGCAGGAGCCCATGGTGTGACCCATGTAACTCTTCAGGCCAGTGACGAGCGGCCCTTTGCCGTAGATGCTGCCGGTCGCCTGGGCCTCGATCACATCGCCCATTTTGGTGCCTGTGGCATGCGCACTGATGAAGTCGACCGCCTCCGGAACGATGGCGGCGTCCTTCAGCGCCAGTGCGATCGTAGCGGTAATCCCCTGGGTGTTCGGTAGAATCAGGTCGCCGCCGTTGTTGTTGCAGGAAAACCCGATGATCTCACCGAGAATACCGGCGCCACGGTTTTTAGCGTGTTCGTATTCTTCGAGCAGCAAGGCCCCGGCCCCTTCGCCGACGACCAGCCCGTCACGCCGCACGTCGAAGGGGCGCGGCGTGAGGTGCGGGGTGGCGTTGAATTCCGACGAACAAGCCAGCAGGTTGTCAAAGACCGCCACGGTGGTCGTGTCGTACTCGTCGGCCCCGCCGCAAAGCATGGCGTCCTGCATGCCGTATTTGACCGACTCGTAGCCAAACCCAATCGATTGGCTGCTCGTGGTGCAGGCGGTGGACGAAGAAATAACCCGGCCGGTGATGCCGAACATTTTCGTGATGTTCACCGCCGTGGTGTGGACCATCGATTTGAGATAATCAACCGCCCCGATCGAGGCAAACTGTTGTTTCGATTCGCTGAAAAAGGTTTTGTAAATGTTCCGCTGGACCGACGGGCTGCCATGGGTTGAGCCGAAAGCGACCCCAAGTCGTCCCGAGGTAATGAAGGCCGGATCGAGTCCCGAGGCCGCAAGCGTCTCTTTCGCCACCTGGCAGGCATAAAATGAAACCGGTCCCATGGTCTTGCTGTGACTGCGTTTGAAATCGTAATCGATGGGGTAATCCACCGTGCCATAGACACCGGAATGGATGTGGTCGGTCAAAAGATCGTCGCTTCGCAGCGGTTTGACGCCAGAAATCCCCTCGACCAGATGACGGACGATCTCTGCACGGGTTCGGCCGATCGGCGTGATGGCGCTGCAGGCCGTTATGACGACGCGTCGTGCCATTATTGCCCCGTTGTCGACAGACATTCGGGACCGGCGGAATCCGTCTGGCAGCGTGCCGCTGCCAGGGCCACCGCGTAATCGACGATCTGGTTGATGGTTCTGATTTCCATCGCGTTCTTTTTCTCGGCTCTTGTCAGTTGAGTGTCGAGCATAATTTCAATCTCGTGTAAGAGCTCGATGGCGTCGATGCTGTCAAATTCGTAACCGTCCCGTAAATCTTCATCGACACCCGGCGCTTCGATTTCAAACTTTTCCGCGAAGATTTTGAGGATGGCAGATTCGATTGCATCGCGTCGCATAGAATCGTCTCGTCAGCATTGGATGGTTCGCAATTAGACAACAAACACCCTCTCCCGCGTCAGGAGAGGGTCGAAATGAGGGTAACAAAAGTGTTTATTTATACACCAAATCACCGCTGAATTCAAAACCTATCGGCGGCTCTATGTAAAGGTTCACCGAGAAACGGCTCGAAGTGATACCACTCGAAGGGATTCTCGCGAAGATTTTTTTCGAGCAGGTCCGCATACGTCTGTACGGACCGGCGGATGACCGCGGCCCTTTTTGAGCGAGCGGCCGGTTCGACATAAATCGGCGGGGATAGGGAGAAATGGTATTGCCTGTTGCCGGTCCGGCGGGAAAAGAAGACAAAGATCGGTGCACCGGACAGCATCGCGAGTAGATGCGGGGATTCCGGCAGTAAAATGTCGTGACCGAGAAACGTCGCCGAAACGACCCGTTGGCCAGTGTTCCACACCTTGTCTCCGGTCATCGAAACCAATCCGCCGGATTGGATGAACCGCAAAGCCTCCAGGAGATCGTATGTACCGCCCTGATTTTTCTCGGCGGCAATGATCCGGATGCCCTTTTTCCGGAGGTCTTCTTTTTGAATGCGTTCGATCTGGGCCTTGGCGCGTGCGCCCATGAACAAGGCCAGCCGGAGTCGCTCCAATTTCTGTCTCATCAAGTGGGCCGCAATTTCCCAGTTGCCGAGATGCGACATCAGAAGGACGCCGCCGGAGTTGCGCTCGATGGCCGCTTCGAGATGCTCCCAGCCCGAACGGGTGTAGGGTACGGCACCGTCTGCATCCAGTAGAATCCGGTCCAGATAAACCGATGTAAAATTGCGATACTGCTTCCAGGTGCACCCGAGATAATAAGCGCGCGTGCGCCGGGGGAAAAGGGCCTGGTAAAACCGCAGGCTGACCGCGACGCGACGCGGAGAAAAAACAAAATATCCGGCCGCGATCCCTCTGGCAATCAGATCGCAGCTCCACGGCCCGACCACCCGCGACAGTAAAATCAGCAACCGGTAAAACAAGGCGAGCATGGGCTTCACCTAATTGTTAATCCACAGTTTCTTTAGACGCACTTAGAAATTCCGTAAAAAGCTGCGGCTCAAAACCCGATGGGTGATCAACCGGCTGAACACACCGAAGTTGCGCAAAAAATCGAAAACGGGATGAAAATGCGAAATCCGGGTGGTGCCCGGCCGGTAGGACACACTGATTGGTGCCTCGATGACCGGGATCCGGTTCCAATTCGCCTTGGCCAGGACCTCGACTTCGAACTGGAATCGCCGGCTCTCGACACCGAGGTGCAGGCATTCGGGCAGCGGATAAATTCTGAACCCGCTCTGAGAATCCGTCAAGGCCGGCCCGCCAGCCATGCACACCCAGAAATTTGAAAATTCGCGGCCAAATCGGCTCGTCCATGGTGCTTCGGCCGCCAGCATTTCCTGACGGTTGCCGATAACGATCGGCCGTTTGTCGCGAGGAATCGCCGCAACCAAAGCCGCGGCATCCCGGGGGTCGTGCTGGCCGTCCGCATCGAGCGTTATCACCCAGTCGGATGTTTTTTCGGCCTGCCGGAAGCCGGTCATGAGGGCGGCTCCCTTCCCGCGGTTCGAACGGTGCCGCAGAATCCGGATACCGGCGATGTCTTTTATCCGGTCATAGGTGGAATCGGTCGAACCGTCGTCGACCACCACGACCGGCAAATCGAGGGCCAGCGTCCGGTGCACGACGTCGGCAACCGTTCGCTCGTGGTTGTAAACCGGAATCACGACGGAGAACCCATTTTTCAGACTGCCGGTCGTATTTTTATCGGAAAAGGGAAGCAATGCGTAAACCTAGGGTTGAGGGTATAAGTTATAGGGTATAGGGTGTAGGGTATAAGGTTCAAGGATAAAGGTGAAAGGCAAAAGGTGAAAGGGGTAAGGTGCAAGGTGTAAGGTTTAAGGCGCAGGGTACAGGGTTTAAGGTTTAAGGAAGTAAGGTCGATCTGCAACCCGCCTTGTTTCCTTTCGCCCTTCTTCGTAGGCCTTACGCCTTCTGACTTTTTCCCTAAACCATAAACCGTGTACCCTGAACCCCGATTTCATTCCGCCGTTCGCCATCCACCGTTACCCTATGCCTCCTACCATCCTCTTATCCGCAATCCTTCATCCGTCATCTACTATCCGCCGTCCGCCTTTTGCCTTTCGCCCTCTCTATCAATCATATACGCCACCCCCCAGGTTCCCGGTCCCATGTGGACCCCGGAGGTCAGAGAAAGGGGTTGCAGAACGATCTCGGCCGATGGGTACCGGTTTTCTATTTCCCGCAACACCTTGTCTTCCACCCATTGCCGGTTATCCGAATACTCGAGCAGGATAAGGGAGCCGGCATCCGGCTTCAGGTCGTTTGCCAGTTTCTCTAAAACGAATTCGAGCTGCTCGCCTTGGTTGCGGACCGTTCCCGCCTTTATGGCCCCATCGGCCGTCGGGCTGATGACCGGCTTCAGGTGGAACAAGTCGCCGAAGTATCCTTTTGTCTTGGACAAGCGGCCGCCGGCGACAAGATACTGAAGCCGGTCGAGAAAGACGTATTCGGCGCTTCTTCGAACGGCGGCCGCGGCAAATCGCACCACCTCCTCGGCACGATCGGCCCGGCCGGCATAACGGGCCGTCGCCAGGGTGACGATTCCGAGGCGCCCGGAGGCCAGACCAGTGTCGATAACCGTAAGCCGGTTGTCCGGATCGTTGTTCTCTTTCCAGGCTGCGGCCTCGTGGTAATTGCCCGTGTAGACCGAACCGACGCAAAGGTAGAGGGCCGTGCCATATCGGCTGATGATGCTTTGAAAGCGCTGATGGCGTTCGAAAGCGGAGGCCTGGGCCGTTGTCACCCTGACCCCTCTGCGCATCAAGGCGTAAATCTCCGCGGGATCGATCAAGGTTTCCGGCAGCGATTTGTCTCCAACGACGATGTAGCTGTCGAGCAGGGTCATTCCCAACCGTGCGGCATCTTGCCGGGTGATGGAGCCGGCCGCGTCGGTGACAATGTGGATCGGCGGCGGCTTGTCCGGGGCAGACCGGCTGCCGGGCGGCCGCCTCAAGTCGGTCACCGACCACTGGACCACCCGCCCCATCCCTTCGAGCTGTTTTCGGACCGCATCCTGCTGCTCGGTGTGAAGATGAATTTTGAGCCGCTCGGGTTCCCTTTGGACGATGAGGCTGTTTCCGTAGGGCACTAGCTTTTTCAGAGACGAATCACCGTTTTTGTCAATCTCGACGAGTGTGTCGACACAATAGCCATTGGCATCGCCCGTTTCGCCCTCTAATGGCGGTTGCAGTTTATGTCGAAAGGTCTCTGTTATCGGGCGAAAACCATTTTCTTCGCCTGCCAGCTGGTTGAAAAAACCTTCCATGAAAATAAAAATCCCCAAGGCGCCGGCATCGACGACACCGGCGGCTTTGAGCTCCGGAAGTATTTCGGCGGTCGAGTGGATCGATTCTTCGAGTCGATCGATCAGGGAGGGATACATGGCCGTCAACGCCTCTACAGGCGCGCTTTCAAAGGCCAGCAGCAGCGTGTCGAAAACGGTCAGGATGGTTCCCGGTTTCGGGTCGGAAATCGCCTGCCATGCCCGCTCTCTTCCGATTTTAATCGCCCGATGAAGGTCTTTGGAGGGATTTTCAGCCACGAAACCGGCGAAAAAACAGGCGGCGATGTTACCGGAATTACCGGTGGCGGACACCAGCAGCCGGCGGAGGATCGTTTCGGTGGGGGCCTCGCTCCGGTGCAGCGGAGCCAGGCTGATCATCAAGTTGCGGCCGGTGTCGGCATCTGCCACCGGAAAGACATTGATCTGATCGATAAGGTCGGACCAGGCGGAGAGCCGCTCATATCCGATGGTCAATGCGGCACGCAGCTGCGGTTCCATCAGGCATATCCCAGCGCTGCGGTGACGTCGCCAGGCACTTCAAACTGCATCTCCATTTCCGGCATTTTGACCGCCACCTGTTCGCTTTTTCCGCGCGTGCAGATTTGTCCGTTCCCAGCCAGCCGGATTTCAAAGGACATGGCGATCTTGTATACCGCTTCGGTCACCGTTGCCCTGCAGACGAACTCGTCGTCATACCGCAGTGGAACGATGTGCTTGGCGGATGACCGGGTCACCGGGAAGATGAGCTGCCGGGTTAGAGAATACTGGTAGAGATCCAATCCGGCCTGTTTGAAGAGTCCGAACCGGGCGATGTCGAAGTACTTGAGATAATTCCCGTGCCAGACAATTTGGAGGGGATCCAGGTCATGAAACGGCACTCGCCGTTTAAATTCATAAACCATCGGCATGGCACTCATTCGGTCTCTTCATCACACCAGCCCCTGATCCATCATAGCGTCCACCACTTTCAAAAAGCCGGCGATGTTGGCCCCGACTTCGTAATTTCCCGGGCTGCCGTAAAGCTCAGCCGCTTCGATGCAGGTATGGTGGATGCTCTTCATGATCATTTTCAGACGGGTGTCGACCTCCTCGCGGGTCCAGGAGAGTCGCATGCTGTTCTGGGTCATTTCCAGACCGGAGACCGACACACCGCCGGCATTGGCCGCCTTGCCCGGTCCGTAAAGCAGGCCGTGCGCCATGAAGATGTCGATCCCCTCGGGGACGGTGGGCATGTTGGCCCCCTCAGACACGAGCATGACGCCATTTTTAACCAGATTGCGGGCGTCCTGAGCGTTGATCTCGTTCTGAGTGGCACTGGGAAAAGCGCAGTCGGCCTTGTGGTCCCAGAGGGTATTGTGATCCTGGGCCGGATCGACCGGGGTGTAGACCGCTTCGGGGTATTTTTCGGCGTATTCCTTGATCCGCCCGCGCCTGATGTTCTTGAGCACCTTGGCAAAGGCCAGTTTCTTGGTGTCGATGCCGCTTTCGTCGTAGATGTGGCCGGAAGAGTCGGAGAGCGTCACGACTTTCGCACCGAGGTCGAGCAGCTTTTCGACCGTGAACTGGGCCACGTTGCCGGAGCCGGACACCAGGCAGGTCTTGCCCTCCAGGCTCTGACCGCTGGTGGCCAGCATTTCGGCCGCAAAATAAACCGACCCGTAGCCGGTCGCCTCCGGCCGGATGAGGCTGCCGCCCCAGTTGAGCCCCTTGCCGGTCAGCACCCCGGTAAATTCGTTGCGGAGTCTCTTATACATGCCGAAGAGATAACCGATTTCTCTGGCCCCCACCCCGATGTCACCGGCCGGCACGTCGGTGTTTGATCCGATGTGCCGGAAAAGCTCGCACATGAAACTCTGACAGAACCGCATGACCTCGTTGTCGGACTTGCCCTTGGGGTCGAAATCCGAGCCGCCCTTGCCGCCGCCCATCGGCAGGGTCGTCAAGGCGTTCTTGAAAACCTGCTCGAAGGCCAGGAACTTGAGGATGCCCAGGTTCACCGAGGGGTGAAACCTCAGGCCGCCCTTGTAGGGGCCGAGGGCGCTGTTCATCTCGATGCGAAAGCCCCTGTTGACCCGGGGTTGGCCCTGGTCATCCAGCCACGGGACCCGGAACATGATCACGCGCTCGGGTTCTACCAGCCTCTCGAGAATCCTGGATTGCCGGTAGATTGGGTTTTGATCCAGAACCGGTTTGACCGATTCGAGGACCTCACTCACCGCCTGGTGAAATTCTTTTTCCTGCGGGTCCTTGTTGATGACCAACTGCAACATATCATCCATGCCGACCTCCCTTGAGTTGGATCCTGAACTTCCAAAAATGTGACGTTATTTTTGAGTGAGCCCTAAGGAAAGTAACAAATTTGAACTGCCGATACAAGCGAAATGGCGGTTTCACCCGGCTGTTCAGACGCCGTTTTCGGCTCGGCCAGGCGCCGGACAACCGCACCGCACAAAAACCTCACCCAATCCTAACAATTTCCTAACAATATAACACTATATGATAGGCGTATGGAAAGCATTCACTGGAACCCTTAAACCCTGAACCTTTGAACCTTAGAACCCTTGAAGGTCCCACTATGTCCCCGACAACTCTTCTGGCGACTCTTCTGGCACTATCGTCCCTGGCCTATTTCCTGGGGCGGCGCCGGGCCCTGGCCGTCGCCGGCACCCCCGGCAAACTCAAAACGCTGCATTCGCGCCCCACTTACTACGGCGCCCTGACCGCGATCTGGTGCGGCATACCAGCCCTGATCCTTTTTGGATTCTGGCTGGCCTTCGAATCCAACATCATCACCAGTCTGGTCGTAGCCGACCTGCCCGAAAATCTCCGCAGCCTGCCACCGGATCGTTTGAATTTGATCCTCAACGACATCAAAAACCTGGTCAGCGGCAACATCGTCTCCGGCCGCATCGATCCGACCATGCAGGCGGCCGCCGATCACTACCGTCAGCTTTTGGTCATCAGCCACGCCGCCCTGGCGGTCGTGGCGATAACGCTGGCGATTGCCGCCGCTCTGATCGTGCGATTCAAGATCACGCCCAAACTGCGCGCCCGTAATCAGGTGGAGAAGATCACCACCGTCATCCTGATTTTCTGTTCGACCATTGCCATATTCACGACGATCGGCATCGTCCTGTCGGTTTTGTACGAGGCCATTCGATTTTTCCAAAAAATACCGGTGTGGGAGTTTCTGTTCGGTTTGAAGTGGAGCCCGCAGATGGCGATCCGGGCCGATCAGGTCGGCTCTTCCGGGGCTTTCGGGTCGGTTCCGGTGTTTGTCGGCACGCTTCTGATATCGGGCATCGCCATGCTGGTGGCGGTACCCATCGGCTTGATGTCGGCTATTTTTCTCTCGGAATACGCCGACCGGCGCTTTCGCTCCACCGCCAAGCCGCTGATGGAGATTCTGGCCGGAATTCCGACCGTGGTGTACGGCTTTTTCGCGGCCCTGGTGGTGGCCCCCCTGATCCGGGACGCCGGCACGTTCCTGGGCCTGGACGTCTCCTCCGAGAGCGCCCTTGCCGCCGGACTCGTCATGGGGATCATGATCATCCCCTTTGTTTCGTCGATATCAGACGATGTCATCAACGCCGTGCCCCAATCGCTGCGCGACGGGGCGTATAGCCTGGGGGCCACCAAGTCCGAAACCATCAAGCAGGTGGTGATCCCGGCGGCCCTGCCCGGGATCGTGGGCGGCATTCTCCTGGCAATTTCGCGGGCCATCGGGGAAACGATGATCGTCGTCATGGCCGCCGGTCTGGCCGCCAACCTAACGGTCAACCCCTTGAGCGCCGTTACGACGGTCACCGTTCAGATCGTCACGCTGCTGGTCGGCGACCAGGAGTTCGACAGCCCCAAGACGCTGGCCGCCTTTGCCCTCGGCTTGCTGCTGTTCGTCATCACCTTGATCCTGAACATCATCGCCCTGCATGTGGTTCGTAAATATCGGGAGCAGTATGAATAAGACATCCAAACCGGCAGCCGCGCCTGCCGCCGACTCGACCCGAACAATTGACCTCGTCAACCGCAGTCTTCCCCGGCGCTACAGAGCCGAGAAGCGGTTTCGCTTTTACGGCATCGGGGCCATCGCCCTCAGCCTGCTCTTCTTGTCCTTTCTTTTCATCAGCATAGCGGGAAAAGGGTATCCGGCCTTCCAGAAGACATTTATCGAGTTGAACATTTATTTCGATCCCGACGTGCTGAGGCAGGACGCACTGGCCACGGCCGATTATTCCAAGCTGGTCAAAACCTCCCTGAGCCAAACGTTCCCCGATGTGACAGGCCGCCGCGATAAACGGGACCTCTATGGACTGGTCAGCTCCGGGGCGGCATTCAAGCTGCGGAATATGGTCCTCAAGGACCCGGATGTCATCGGTCAGACCCTGCCGGTCTGGGTAACGGCAAACGACGACGTCGACATGCTGATCAAGGGCCATTTCGACCGCACCGCCGCCGAGGGCGAGCGCCGCATCAACGACAACCAGATTGCCTGGATCGAGCGCCTCGAAAAAGACAACCGGATCGAAAAGCGGTTCAACCGGACCTTTTTCACCGCCGGCGACTCGCGCGAACCCGAGCTTGCCGGGATCTGGGGCGCGACGGTCGGCTCCTTTCTCACCCTCATCATTACGCTGGTTCTGTCGTTTCCGATCGGTGTGGCGTCGGCCATCTACCTGGAAGAGTTCGCACCCCAAAACCGCTGGACCGATCTGATCGAGGTCAATATCAACAACCTGGCGGCCGTACCCTCGATTGTCTTCGGGCTTCTGGGCCTGGCGGTCTTTCTCAATTTCTTCGGGCTGCCCCGTTCGGCGCCGCTGGTCGGCGGACTGGTGTTGACCCTCATGACGCTGCCGACCATCATCATCGCCAGCCGGGCGTCGCTCCAGTCCGTGCCGCCGTCGATCCGGGAAGCCGCTCTGGGTGTCGGCGCCTCGAAGATGCAGACGGTGGCCCATCACGTCTTGCCGCTGGCCCTGCCGGGCATGCTGACCGGGACGATCATCGGCATGGCCAGGGCCCTCGGCGAATCCGCGCCGCTGCTCATGATCGGCATGGTGGCCTTCATCGTCGACATTCCCCGCGGGTTCACCGATCCGGCCACGGTCCTGCCGGTTCAGATTTACCTGTGGGCCGACAGCCCGGAGCGGGCGTTCGTCGAGCTCACGTCCGCCGCCACGATGGTGTTGCTGGCTTTTTTAATTGTCATGAACGCCGCCGCGGTCATCTTGCGCAGGCGATTCGAGCGCCGGTGGTAACCCGTCGCCCAACTGCTTTAATAAAAAATTAACATGGCGCTCATATACCGCTAACAGTCGGTCCGCATAGTCTCTCCGGCTTGACGAATAGCCGCTTAGAGATGCGGCCGAAATCGAACACGAACCGAATTAATCCATTACATCATCGAAAGAAAAAAGGAGGAAGACATGATCAAGAAAACTGTTCTGCTCGCCGCTTCACTTTTAATCGTCGCAGCCCTGTTCAGCGGCGAAGCCACGGCCCAGTCCGCCAGGGATTACATCAACATCGTCGGCTCCTCCACCGTTTATCCTTTCGCAACGGTGGTGGCCGAGCAGTTCGGCAAAACCACGAAATTCAAGACGCCCAAGATCGAATCGACCGGTTCGGGCGGCGGTTTCAAACTCTTCTGCGCCGGCGTCGGCACCGAGAATCCGGACATCACCAACGCCTCGCGGGCCATGAAAAAAAGTGAATTCGACACCTGCCAGTCCAACGGGGTCAAGGATATCGTCGAGGTCAAGATCGGATACGACGGCATCGTAGTGGCCAACTCCAAAAAGGCACCGGCGTTGCAGCTGACACGCAAGGACATCTTTCTGGCCCTGGCCAAGGATGTCCCGGATCCCAAGGGCGGCGAGAAGGCCGTCGCGAATCCTTACAAGACCTGGAAAGATGTGAATCCCGCCCTGCCAAACGTCAAAATCGAGGTGCTGGGGCCGCCCCCCACCTCCGGCACGCGGGATGCCTTCGTCGAACTGGTCATGGAGCCGGGGGCCGAAGAATTCGGCTGGATCAAAGCCTTGGCCAAGAGCGACAAGAAAAAATTTCAGGCCATTTCCCAGACGGTCCGTGAAGACGGCGCCTATGTCGAGGCCGGTGAAAACGACAACCTGATCGTGCAGAAACTCGAAGCCAATCCCGCCGCACTGGGAATCTTCGGATTCAGCTTCCTGGACCAGAACACGGATAAAATCCAGGGCTCCTATGTCGACGGCGTGCAGCCGACCTTTGAAAACATCGCCGACGGTAAATACCCGGTCTCCCGTCCGCTCTTCTTCTACGCCAAAAAGGCGCACGTGGACGCCATCCCGGGTATGAAGGAATACCTGGTTGAATTCACCAGTGAGAAAGCCTGGGGCGAAGACGGATATCTGGCCGAAAAAGGTCTGATTCCGATGCCCACAGACGAGCGCAAAGCATACCAGGAAGCCGTAAAGACAATGAAACCCCTCTCAATGTAGTCAACGGCAATCATGCAGGCCGGGTTCCTCCGCCCGGCCTGCACAAACCTTCGAACCGCCGTCGATCGATGGGGAAGCGGCGATTTGATCATTTGACAGAGCGCTTACAAGTGGATAAATACGGCACCGGGATTCCGGGCCTGTCGATTCAGGATCAATTGTATGAAAGTCCTCACGCCCATCAAGGGCACTCGGCCGTCGCCAAATTTAAACGAAGAACCGGCAAGAAAAAGAATAGAAGTCGACATCGAAATGACCAACAAACCGCAAACCGGTCAAAAACTGGTCAGCCGTGAAAACCGCAAGACCGTGGGTGACATCACGGTCGAGAATCCGCGCATGACCTGCCATGCGGTCAATGTCTACTACGGCGACAAGCAAGCGATTAAAAATGTCTCGCTCGACATCGGACGCAATGAGGTTGTCGCCATGATCGGCCCGTCCGGCTGCGGCAAATCGACCTTCATTCGCTGTTTGAACCGCATGAACGACACCATCGACAACTGCCGGGTCACAGGGGAGATCAAACTGGATGGGGTCGACATCTACGACAGGAACATCGACGTCGTGCCGCTGAGGGCTCAGGTCGGGATGGTGTTTCAAAAACCGAATCCCTTCCCCAAGTCGGTTTACGACAACGTCGCTTATGGACCGAAGATTCATGGTTTGGCGCCGAGCAAGACCGTTCTGGATGAAATCGTCGAGAACTCCCTCAAGAAGGCCGGCCTCTGGGAAGAAGTCAAGGACCGCTTGGACCAGCCGGGCACCGGTCTGTCGGGCGGCCAGCAGCAGCGATTGTGCATCGCGCGGACCATCGCGGTCAGTCCCGAGGTCATCCTGATGGACGAACCCTGCTCGGCCCTGGACCCGATCGCCACCTCGGTGATCGAAGACCTGATCAACGAGCTGCGGGAGCAATACTCCATCGCCATCGTCACCCATTCCATGCAGCAGGCCGCGCGGGTCTCCCAGCGCACTGCTTATTTCCACCTGGGCGATCTCATCGAGGTCGGCCCCACCAAACTTATTTTCACCAATCCCCGCCACCAGTTGACCCAGGATTACATCACCGGCCGCTTCGGTTGATACCGATCGACGAGTATCGGTTATTCAATGTATTTCATCAGGATTTGAATGGCTTGGTCTGCCCGGTGCGGATGGCATCGATAACCAGTTTTCCGGTCAATTTAATTTTCCCCAACCTGTCTTTCTTTTTTGTCATTATGATTTCATAGAGATCTTCGCGTGTTTGCGGCGGCCTCACTTCGGTAGGCTTTTTCGATAAGGCTATGGCGTCGGTCGGGCAAGTGGTGACACATACACCACACCCGAGACACCTTTCTGGAGCCACCACTGCATATTGTTTTTGTTCAGAAACGACTACCGCGCCGACTTGGCACTTCTTCTCGCAGGCACCGCAGGCTTCGCATTTGTCTGCGTCCACTGTTGCAAGAAAATTCGAGGCCCAAAAGTCCAATGGCCTGGGGAGAACTTTGTGAACCGCCAGCATCCCACAGCAGCATCCGCAGCATGAACAGATGAAATCGACTTTCTCGGTATTTGACGGTTGAAGAACCAATCCTTTTTTCTGGTTCTCCTCCAATATCGCCAGTGCCTCACCTCTGGCAATTTCTCTACCATTGCCGCTTTTCAATACCATCCGGGCCACGCCGCCGATAGCAAGACAGGTTTCTTTTCGGTCCGTTACCTTGCAGGATTGTCCCTCTATCTCTTTTTTCTTGCGGCAAATGCATTCAATGATGGCAAAGGGCTCTTCAGCCTGCTGAAGCAGCGATGTCACCTCGTCAAATGTGCTGACATGATGCTGGGGGTGAATGCTCTTAGAGACCGGGATGGTGCGCATCTGCGGGAGTTCCGTACTTAAAAATTCGATACCGAATTTTTTACTCGAGGTGTATTCATTAAAATCCTTTATGAATTCAGGGGTCAGCCGTCCAATTTGTAATTCATACATGCCGACCACAAGAGGCGCACAACAATAATGCGTTAGGCCGTTTTTTACTATTGATTCAATCCCTCCCTTTTTTTGAATACGATCGAGAAGCTTTTCCAACGCCTCAAGGGATTCGACCAGATGCCCGACCCCCCTGAAAATCGTTTGGAGCGGCTCTGGTTTATAATTCAAATATGAGGTGACCTCGGCCTCTTCCGGCGTAAAAATGTGTTTCAGAATTTTTAATTCAACCCCTGAACGGGTGGCCGGGAAACCGACGGCCTGATTGTCCAGGTGTTTTTGTAATCTGATATAAATTTGATCATCAGGGTCCACACGATGCCTCCTTTTCAAAAACGACGGATAAAAAAAGACTGAGATCTCATTAATTCATTCAACTCTGTATCAAATCAAAAGATGCTTCATCAAGAAGGGTTCAACCGTCGTTGACTATTCAAACTACTTTAATATTAAGGTGCCATCGGCTGTTACAGCTCAAATAAAAATTTGGCGAATGAAAAATACAGAAATATGCTCATGATATCGATGGCGGTGGTTACAAAAGGTCCGGTGGCAACGGCCGGGTCGATTCGAAAACGCGCAAACATCATCGGCAGCATAGAACCCACAAAGGTTGCCAGCAGCATCGTAAATACAACTGCAGTACCCACCACCACGGCGAGTCTCCACATCTGATACCCCACATGCGCCACGATTCCCAGCAAAAGGCCGTATACTGAGCCCAGGATTCCACCAATTGCGATTTCTTTCAGAATCACCCTTCCCATGTTCTGCAACTGAATACGATCCGTGGCCAGCCCGCGGACCACAATCGTTGAAGACTGGGTTCCCACATTGCCGCCCATGCCCATGATCACGGGGATAAAGGCCGCCAGAAATACCAACTGTTCCAGTGTCGATTCGAAATGTCCGATGATAAACGTTGCCAGCACACCGCCCATGCAGCTGGCGAAAAGCCATGGAAGGCGTATTTTAACGCTTCTGAAGATGGACTTGGTCTCAACGAAACTATCTCCGGCACCGGCCATTTTAAGGATGTCTTCGGTGGCCTCATCTCTGATAATGTCGATGACGTCATCAACGGTAACAATGCCCAGAAGTTTGCGATCATGGTCGATGACCGGAACCGCCAGCAGGTCGTAACGGGCGACGATCCGTGCCACCTTTTCCTGGTCACTGTCGACGTACACAAAGTGGAGGTCGGTCGTCATGAAACCGCTCAGGGGAGTTTCGGGAGCGACCGTCACCAGTTCTCTCAGGGAACAGACTCCGACCAGTTTGTCCCGGCTGTCTACGACATATAGATAAAACGTCATCTCGACATTGTGATGCTCTTTCTGGATGTAGCTGATGGCGGCCTTGGCCGTTGTTTCCTCAGGCAGGGAAATAAATTCCGGCACCATGATGCCACCTGCGGACTCGTCGTCATACTGGAGGAGTTCTCCGATTTCTTCGGAACTTTCCTTGTTCAAGCCTTCCAGAATTCGTTGCCCGATCTCCTCCGGCAGACGTCCAAGGAGATCGGCCACGTCGTCGGGAGGTATCTGTTCCAAAATCGATATGAACATTTCCTTATCCGTTGATTCGACAATGGCCTGTAGATCGTCGGTGTCTATTTTCGTGATCAGCATGCCCTGCTTTTCACGGTCATCGATGAGATTAAACAGGGTTGTCTGTTGAGCGTGGCTGAGTGAATGAAACGCACGGGCCAGGTCCGCCGGATGGGTTTTGTTGACAATCTTACGCAGACTCGCCGTAGCATTCCGGTTCAGCAATCGCCTCAGGGCATCCACCACTATGTTTTTGGATTGTGCAGTCATTCAAATAGCCCGATCCGTCATCGAAGATTCATTCGTACCGTTCGTGACTTTCGTTTCTCAGCTGTTTCCCGCATAGGCTTGTTTAGTCAATTCCAGATCCCGATTATAAAACGCTTCGGCAAAATGAATCAACGCCTCCCGGACAGCAGTGTGTTCCCGTTTCTGCTCCGATCCTTTCGTTCGTGGCGCCTTCCTTTAAATTTAAATACTTATCGTTTTTTTCCCGGCTAATCATGCCCCAGGAATGTTAAATCAACGCTAGACGGATAAAAAAAGGTCCTGTGTTTTTCCTATAGTGACATACGATCCACTGGTTGATTATTTTCGTTTTAACAAAATTACAACAATTTCCTAATAATATTCTATCATAAGCTGCCTATTCGTTCATTTTATTGATTTTTTTGAAGGCATCAGGCATCGTGATTCATACCAATGCGGGGGGCGATCAATGCTTCGCTTATTTTTCTCACTTCTTTGTTTCAGCATTCTAACCGCTTCACCGGTCGAAGCGAGAGACCGAATTCGTATCGTCGGTTCCCAGGAGGTCATGCCCTTTATGGAAACGGTGGCCCAGACGTTCAGCGCCAAATCCGCGAACACGACACCTGTTCTCGAAACGACCGGCAGCGGTAACGGGTTCCGGTGCGATCGATGCAGGATCCATAGGTTGCCTCCTCCTTAAATAAATGGTTTTTATTTTTGAGTCCGACTTATTATTGATCTATAACGATTTTTCGCCCATAAATGGCCCCTTTCCGCAATTTTTAGAACCGTCTATAGTTGGTCACTAAACGACATTGCCCAACAAAAAACGCTCCAGGGTTTCTTCGATACTGATTGGAAGTGTCTCCATAAAAGAAAAGCATCCCGGGCACAAAATAAGCCCGGTTTCTGTTTGATGAATCAACCTTTCGATGACCCTTTCTTCACAAAAATCGCAAAGGTGGTCAGAATGGCGAGAATATTTCCTTCTCAAAATGGTCGTCATATCAGCACCTCGTTTTCTTGGGTCTCCTGCAGTGTGGCCGTCGTGGTGGGTTGTAATTCACCACAGGAGTTCTTTTTTACCAATGTGTCCCAAAAAAATATGAAAGAATAATTAATATGGTTTTAGTCAAAGGGTTCCCGCAGGATAGACTCGGCGTGATGAACACCGATCGCTATGATTACCGCTTAGGATTAAGTTTTGATAAGAGATGGGTTAGAAAACGATTGGGATGGCGTTGCCCGCACGGGTGGGGAAATCAAAAAACCTGACCGGCCGTATCCTGATAGCTCGCAACAATTTCTTCATCCTTAAACTGCCGGTTGTTGTTATTCACCGGTCTGCTCGAATATTAACCTTTTCTTTAAAGCCGTCGTTCGCATTGCCGTCACTTCACTGACCGATATCCCAACGATCTTCGAAAGGTTCAACGGGATGTGAAATCGGTCTTCAATAATTGCCATGCCGGATGATCTCGCCTTCGACCATATAGATGACCTCTTCGGCGATATTGGTAGCATGGTCTGCGAGGCGCTCCAGGTGGCGGGAGATCAACAACAGGTTGATCATGTAGCCTATTTTGTCGGTATTTTCTTTCATGGCGGTCTTGATGCGGTCGTAGGCATTTCTCTGAATCTGGTCCACCTCGTCATCCAGCGTGACCACCTTGAAGGCCAGGTCCTCATCCAGATTGACCAGAGCATCCAGGCTCATCCGCAGCATGTTTTCGGCCTTCTCCGCCATGTGGGTGTAGTCGAATTCGAAATTCACGTCACGGCGCTTGGCCAACACCGCTACCCGCTGCGCTATGTTGACCGCTTGGTCGCCAATGCGCTCCAGGTCGTTGTTGATCTTGATCACGGCGATGAGGAACCGCAGATCCACAGCCACGGGCTGGTGCAGAGCCAGCACCTTCAGACAGGCTTCTTCGACCTCCACTTCCATCTCGTCGATCTCGTAATCGGTCTTGATGACACGTTGTGCGGCCTCTGCATCCTTGTTTTCCACGGCCGCAACCGCCAGCCGAACCCGCTCTTCCACCATGGCCCCAAGGGAGAGGATCATTTTTTTTATGTTGTCGAGTTCACGAATGAATATTTTCGCCATTTGAGTCCCCTCGCTTTCCATCAACTTGTGCAAAAATAAAAACCAACCATCTGATGACCGGATCAGATCAGACCGCCCATACGGTCACCATAAAACAGATTGATACTGGTATACAAATGTTAAAATCCGGTTAGGGAACGGTTAGTGTTTTGTTTCGCAGCTGCTGATCAGAAACGAAGACCGCCGCCGTCGCATGGGGCAGTCGGCACGCCTGTTCGCGGAATCATCGGCAACGGTTTGGACGACCTTCGCGGACCCGGACGGCACAAACCCATCCCAGGAGCTCACCTCCCCTGTCCGGTTGGCCGGAGGGATGTGATTTTTCCACCCGATCGGCGGCAATCCCTGCAGGCGGTGCCAGGTTCCAGGCACCGTAACCTCAATGTCTGAACATGCACGCGTACCGGCTCACCGCTCACTCTGGGGATACCTTGTAGATACATTTTATAGTGTATTTTTCTGTACCGTATGCTATATATAGTGGCAGAATGGGTGGGTGGGGCTAAAATGCCCGCCCCCGGCAACGGTTCTTTAACAATTTCGTTTCAAGAAAGGTGGGTACATGCAAAACACCAAGCACTATGTCGTGGACACGAATGTCTTGCTGGAAGACCCCAATGCACTGTTCAAGCTGCGAAACGGAAACGAAAATACCATTTACATCCCTTACCACGTTCTTCTGGAGCTCAATAAGTTCAAAAAAGACCCCCGTTTGGGTTACATCGCCAACAAGGCGATTCATCACATCTCAGAATTTCCCGAGCACTTCAAACTGCTGAAGACCGACCATGTCGCCGATTCCTTCTCAAACCAGGTGGACAATCACATCCTGGAAGAAATCCGTACCAGCGGACTTGTAGAGCCGATTCTGGTGACCAACGACAGGGTGTTTCAACTCCAGGCCGGAATTTACGGCATCCGCAGTGAAAACTACAAGGATTCGGTACCCTCTAAGTCCGAAGCCGAGCGATACACGGGATTCGCAACTGATCCGGATGACATCATCCCAAACAGTTTCAAGTGGAACGACACGGGCAAACCCGTATTCTGCGGTGCCACCGAAGAGAAGATCATCGATTATCAGCTCAAGACCTGGAACGTTCTCCCCCGCACAGTGTACCAGAATCTGGCACTCGAATTGATGAACAACCCCGATATCCCGATCGTCACCATCCAGAGCGCCGCCGGTTACGGCAAGAGTTTCCTGGCGCTGGCATCGGCCCTTTACCAGACGCTCGAGAAGAAAACCCATGAGAAAATATATGTGGTCAAGCCGATGATCGAAATCGGCCAGAAACTGGGGTATCTGCCCGGACGAATCGAAGAAAAAATGGAACCCTACACGCGTTACATGTCGGACCTGATTCTGAAACTGCACCAATTGCGTCCGGCCAACCGCATATTTGCCGATACGATCGAAATCCCGCCTAAATACAATTCGAAGCGTTTCGAACTCCTGCCCTTGGCCTTCATCCGGGGAATGAATATCGAAAACGCGGTGGTCATTATCGACGAGATGCAAAACATGTCCCGCAACGAGTGCCGGTCGCTGCTTTCTCGCATGGGAGAGTGCGTCAAGTGTATCTGTCTGGGGGATATCCACCAGGTCGACAATCCTTATTTGAATGTCGACAACAATGGTATGAACTGGGTGGTCAACAAGTTCAAGGGAAGCAAAATATACGCCCACCTCGTTCTGAAGGGTGACAAATCGCGCGGCCCGATCACGGACTTGGTGATCCGGTCCGGACTCTAGGGCTTAGTCACACATAAAGTGTCTAATCCGTTGTCGACCGCTGCTCGATATTTCAAGCTTAGGGGCATAACAATGGCCATTGGCAGTGTTGGTTTAGGTTTCAGCACTGCCTCTGGCTGCCGCCTCCATTTTGATCGAAGAGCTAACTTTGCCCTTGGCTAGTTTCATATGACGGGTAAATAAAAAATGAACGTCGAACATCGAACGTTGAACGTCCAACATCGAATAATGCATTCTGTCAATTTAAAAAAGACTGAGCAAAACGAATCTACTCTTCAAAGCTCTGCGGTTAAGTGTTCGGCGGTTCGCTTGTTATAAAATCGATAAAGCGTAGCGTCATCAATACTCAACGTTCGATGTTGAACGTTCGATGTTCGACGTTCAATCTTTTCACTGTTCCGGCCACGTGAAGTTTCATATAAAATTTCAGGGCTTGCCTGCCCGCCTAAAATACTGCCAAATACCAAAACACAAGCACCAAAATACAAATAAATTCCAAATTACAATATCCAAATCTCAAATAAGATCAAAAACAAATAGTTTGGAATTTCGAATTTTGGTCATTGTGATTTATTTGTTATTTGTCATTTGCAATTTGGAATTTTTCATCGATACTTAAAGGTAACTAAAAAAACACACAAACCTAGTAAGACCCTAATCTGGGCAGTTTACTATAGGTTCTCAACAGAAGGGGGTGACCATGAGAGCCTTGGTAAACAGCGTGACATACTGGGATGTGGCCTGCCTGAACAAAATTTTCGGCCTGGATGGGAAAAAACTGGTTTCGATCGCCGTGCCCTGGATATCCCACAGTGGAAACGGCTACTACTATCCGGCCCTGCCGCTTGTCATGTTCTTCTTCGATCCGGAGGCTGCCCTTCGGTTTCTACTGGCCGCCCTGGCGGCTTTTGCACTGGAATTGCCGCTCTACAAACTCCTAAAAAACTGCGTCCTTATTCGCGTAGCGGCTTTCTACAGGACCTGGAGGACTGCAACGGGGTGATCTGCGGAGCGGGTTTCGAGCTGGCCGGCGAAGCCCTGCAGCTCGGCAAGAAACTGTTGGTCAAACCCCTCAAGGGCCAATTTGAACAGCTTTCCAACGCGCTGGCCCTCGAGAAGCTTCAACTGGCAAGGGTCATGCAGCGCCTGGACCGCAAAGCCGTTCAGTTGTGGCTGGAACTGCCGCCGAACGCGCCGGCGGGCTACCCGGATACGGCACAGCTGATCTCCGACTGGATTGAAAAAGGGCGCTGGGAGGACATCGACAGCCTGTCAAAAGAGGCCTGGGCGCAAACGGGGCGAATCCCCCGTTGGGACGGTCGTTAGTTTTCAGCCGTCAAAGTATTTTCCCGCCAGGCGTAAGGGTCACGGCAAGAAATAATTCCACAAGATTGCGCCGGATCTGGGTTCGTCTACAAGGCACATCCAGCGGCGCATATCGAGATACGTGTCGGTGGATGTAACACAGTAGACGGACCAAAAGACCGCCAGATGTGGAATTATTTTTTGCTGGGGCCCTAATGCCATAGGCCAAAACACGCCCATCACAGAATCGATCGGAACCAGTAAAGAAAAATGAAATGATAGGCCGCAGGTACGCTGGCAAACTAAAGTTTCAATTCGAATTATCCGCCTGGAGCCGAGACGGCGTTAAGTTTTTCTACCAGATAGCTGAAACGGTTCTGGAGGTAATAACTTCGCGCCTCGCTGTTTACGATTGAACCCAGTTTGACTTTAAAATCATTATCTTTGAATCCAGTCGTTCTTTTCATAAGGCTTTGGACCTGATTAATGGATAGATCAGGCAGTTTTGTTCCCCTTCGCAGCATAAATTCGATGTCGAAGCAGTCTCTTATTTCTCCGCGGTCGAGAAGCGCATCGATTTTATTTTTCATGGTCTGATCCAGTGTGTGAGCCCTGAGCAGGACCTGCTGGGTGCTAAAATGTGAAAAGGCGATCTTGGTTTGAAAGTCGCACACATTTTGCTCCCTTCGTATTTCAATTTTCAGGCGCTTGGGATAAGTGCTGCTCCTTATTTCGACCAGCACCGTAAAGTGTTTGATCTGCGCATCGGTAATCTCGTAGTCTTCTGCGAGGGCCGACTGTAGCCTTTCGAAAAATGTAGGCTGCGGCGTTTTTCTGACAAACCAGAAATCGAGATCGACCGAGTAGCGGTTGAGTTCATGGCAAAGCCTCAGCATTGTGCCACCGCCAAAGACCAAAGGATCGAGCAGCTTTGCGCTGTTAAGTCTATCCAGGACTTCTATTTCGAAAACTTCATGTTGATGAAAGATATCCATTTTTTTCGAGTAGCCTTTTTGTCTTCAAGGGGTAATTTCGGAGCATGCGCATGATGTCAGTCCGGTTCAGTCTCTCCTTGTAAAGGGCGGCGAAGTCAAGTGCGTAACGACCTAACGACAAAAGATAGACGGCATCTAAAAATGCCTTTTCCGGGGTGGCTATGAAAAATTCGTGGTGCCTGGTAAATCCGGTATAAAGCGTTTGGCTGACTTTTGAATATCGCAGCAGGCTGCCGTCCAAAGAAATCTCCTTGGTCCGTTTCAGCGCTATCGATTCGATGATATCTCGCTGAACCTGGGTGGTAATTTCATAATAATCCATCGCCGTCATCAGCGAAATATAGGAGGGAACCTGACCCAGGTTCGCCAGTGTGAATCTCTCTTCCCGGCTGGCCGTATTCCACCGCTCCCTCAGAATATAGGTGTTGCGTTTCAGCCGCATCAGCAGTCCGTGTTTCACGTAGCGACTGGCGCTCACTCTGGCCGAAGCCGGGCTAATATCCAGCACCCGGGCGATGTCTTCGTAGCCGAAATAAAGTTTTTTTATGGAATTCAGGTCGAAGATTCTCATTAAATACATCAAATAAACATTTAAGTTAATCTACTGTATTTAATAAATTCACCGGCGTCAAGAAAAATAGACCTCATGGGCGATGCAAATGATAATCGGAAGGCTGTCGGTCATGCCTGGGGTCTTTTTTGGTGGTCGCCCTCGATCCGCACCAAACCCTGGCCGCCGTCAATGACGATCCGGGCGCCTTCCGGAATCCTGCGGGTGGCGTTGTGGACCCCCACCACGGCCGGAATGCGCAGTTCGCGGGCGACGATCGAGCAGTGATTCAGAAGCCCCCCCTCTTCGACCACCAATCCGCCCGCCAGGCTCAGTATGGGCGTCCAGCCGGGATCGGTGTTCGCGGCCACCAGGATGTCACCCGGATGGATGGTAGCCCGCGAAGGATCATGGACAATCCGGGCGTGCCCGCTAGCCTGGCCGGCACTGGTGCCGATGCCACGGATAGCGTCGACACCGGTGATGAACGTCTCGGTCGGCCGGCCGTCCACGAGAAACGAGCTCGCGGATCCGCCTTTCAAGAAGCGACAGCGCCGCGTCTCGGCCAGTTTACGCATGTCTTCCAGGACCGTTTTGCCGGTCGCGAGCTGCTCCAGCTCCTCCAACTTGAGGAACAGGACCGCATCTCCCAGGCCGGTGTGCCCACCCGCATCCAGAAGCGCCTTTCGGATCTCGAACAACGCCTCATCCAGCAGAAAGCGCAATTCCTCCCGCAGGTCCAGGAATTTGCGGGTCAACACCAGCAGGACCGAAGACAGCAAGCTGTGCCCGGAAAGACGATCGCTGCCGTCGACCACCGAGGTTCGTTCCGCAACCTCAACGGGGATGGATTGCCGCTGCGCCAGTGCCTGCAGGATGCCGATGACCTCTTGCGGGGCTTCCGCCCAGCGCTTTATGTAGAGGGTTCGGTGCCGCGACCGGCAGCCGTAAAGGGCCAGAAACCGATCCAGCTCGGTCTTGAATCGCACCGGCAACAGCCGCAAAACCGTATCGGAGTCGTGGGTCTCATCAAAGAGCTGCAACAGTTCCGGGTCGTTTCTGATTTGTCCGGCCAAATCGCGGAAGCGACGTTCGATCTCGATTGTGACGTTGTTGCCCCCCCGGCTGATGCGTGTCAGAAAAGCGGCGTGGGACGTCCCCCGGCAGTCGACCATCAGCCAGCGCAGCATCAGGGTGAAAAACGCGGCAAAACCATAGGGCCACTGGTTCCAGATCTGGATCTGAAGGAGAATCTCCAGTGCGCGGCGCACCTTGTCCAGGCACTGCCCGGCAGTGGTGCCGACCATGGTCTGCACTCCGGCAAGCCGTCGGCGGATCTTCGCCCGTCGACGCCGGGCCAACCACAGACAGAGCAGCGGATTTACCTCGGGCTGGAACACCGGCAGGAGCAGTGCACGCAACAAGGTCGCCGCCAGCTGCGACGCTCCCGGCGCGGCGATGGCGTCAACCTCGCCGTCGTGCGGAAACAGGGCCCGCACGTCTGCGGTGCGCAGCCGAAGCGGCAAACGGGCGACGGCCGATCGGAGTCCGGCGCAGTTGAGATACAGGTATCCGTTGATCACCGCCAGCATCGGGGAAACAACCGGTATGCCGAGGATCTTCAATACACGGTTCAGGTTGAAGCGGGGCTCGTTTTGCAGCATGATGTCGGCCAAAAACGGGGTCAGGCGATCGGCCCACAGGTCGTCGACGATCCGTCGGGTCCAGGTTCCCGGCGGCGCGGTCAGGGCCCCCTCCTCGATGGTGGTGATGCGTCGATACTGCAGCAGCCACAGGGCGCGGCCGCCGTCGATGGCCCACTCGATATCCAGCGGGCTCTCACCGACGCTTTTCTCGAGACGTCGCAGCAATGCGGCCACCCGGCGCCAGTCGGATTCCGCCAGAAGGCAGTCGCTGCGGCGCGCCGCGGGTCCGGCGTCCGGCGGCAGCTCGATCCGCAGGTGTCCCTCGCCGCCGACAAATGCGCGATGCGGCGAGACGTGACCGCTGACCAGGGACTCGCCCGAGCCGCTGATGCCCTCGATGACGATCTCATCGCGAGCGGGGTTCAATGGATTGCGGCCAAAGGCAACTCCGGCGGCAACGGCATGCACCATGCGCTGCAGCACCACGCCCATCAGCGGGATTTCCCCTGCTGCATCCCCCCGGTCACCGGCCTGCAGGTAACTGCGGACATTTTCCTCCTCGGCACTGAGCCAGCACATTTCGATCTTGTTCTGCAGGTCGTCGGCATGGTCCACCTGCAGAAAAGAGCGATATTGCCCGGCAAAGCTCTGCTCTTCGAGGTCTTCGCGCACGGCCGAAGAACGAATCGACAGTCCCCGGCTCAACCCCAACATGTCACCTACCGCCTTCACCTCCGCGGCCAAACCGTCAGGCCAGCAACGGTGGGAAAGGAAAAAACGATGGGCCTCGGTGGTGACGGCCGCCGCGGATGGAACCTCGAAACCCAGGCGGGAAGCCCGCGCCAGAGAAGCGAACTTCCGGCCGACGACGCCCGGATCGAGCGCACGAGCGTCGTCAAATTGAATCAGGAATTTCATAGGCCCTGCCTGGATTGCCTTGAATGGGAACAGGGGTTTGCGTCAACGGAACAAGGAATTTGGTTCCCGGTAAATCCAGAGTGAGAAACGCCTCGATATTTTTCTCGACCGCCACCCGGCCGACATACAAAAAGACCGGGCGTGGATCCGGTATAAATCCTTTGTCCCTTATACGCAAGAGATCCGTATCGACACCCCTCGACCAAAGAACGGTATGAATGACGCCTTTGTGCGCCAATTCCCGCTTCAGGGGTATTGAGGCCGTCATGACCCTGGAAAATGCCGCATGGAACCATTTTAAGAGCCTGAAGACAAACCGGCCCGGAATGAAAGACCGCATTTCGATGTATTCGTCGAAACGGGTCGTAAAAGAGGTCGTAAAGCTGAGGGACTGCCTGCGGCAGTACTGCCAGCAGCAGAGCCCGATCGGCCCCTCGGTGACGATGTGGATCGCGACGGGCTGAAAACGATGCATCATGCGGAAAATCCTTGACCAGGGATTGATGGCCAGACGGATCTGCGGGCAGGTGGGACACGGGACGGTTGAAAAATAGCCGGGATGGATGGTGAGCACCTCATGCCCCATGCGACGCAAGTGGTCAACCGTCTGGGTCAAGGTCGTGACGACACCGCTTATCTGCGGATGCCAGGCATCGGTAGCAAGAGCAATTTTCATAGGCTAGTGCCCATCCACGAATGCTTGACGGCACTGTTACGTGTTCCAAGTCTTAAATTGGAATTTGACAACAACACGGGTATGATTAGCATTTTATATAGAAATGAACGTAAACGAGAAGGAGAAGATAATGGAATTCAGCTGTTTTAAAAAAGAATGCCCCTACGATGGAAAGGGGTCATACATGCTTAAGATCCCATCGGAAGCGTGTGTCGATGAGCACAACTGCGCAACCTTTTTCTGCCCACACTGTAAAAGCGAGTTGATTAGAATGGAACCGGATGAAGACGAAAAGAGTCTACCACTTTAGCGTACTATCTTGCTGCCGCCATTAGCTCGCCTTGATAAAATTTGGGACCTGCTCTTGATGAAGTTGCAGGCTACTTTGAAGACCGCAACCGGATCCACCAAAGTTCCGATGATCTGCACGCCAATCGGCATATGTTGAGAACTCAAACCGACAAGAATGCTGATCACTGGCATCCCGTTCAACATGTTGAACGGGACGGTGTATAGCATGATCTTCACCGCAACCCCCACCCTTGGAGGGGGAGGGTCGCGGTGAAGATGTAAAAGCGGGGGTTTTCAGGCTTGGTTGTCGTCACGAACCGGGACGGCGGGATGATGCGAAGGCGCGGAATAGCTCTCGCGTTTGGCAGCGGCTACGGCCCGGTTGGCGATATCCTGAACCTTCTCGTACGCCTGTTCGTGCTTCTTGGCCAGGTCGCTAATCTGGGCCGCCTGGGACGTGACCAGGTTGTTCAATGACTCGATTCTTGCCGCCAGTACGTTCTTCTCGCCTTCGAATCGGGATTCCATGAGCGCCCTGTCGCTTTCGAAATCGCGTGTGAGCCGCTTGGTGGTCTCGGCCACTGCCGCTTGAACGGCGGCTTCGTTGCGTTTGGGGAAGCTTTCCACCTCTTTTTGCAGGGCCGCCGTCTCTTTTTCACGGCCTGCAATCGCCTCTTCACGTGCGTCGAGCTCAGTCTTGCGCTGCTGGTATTCCTTCTCGAAATCACTGCGCTTTAAAGCGATCTCCTTCTGAAGCGCCTGCAACTCGTCTTCCTGGGCATTTTTCCTCTGCGCTTGCTCCCGCGCAAAAGCATACTCATATTCTTCCTTTTCTCTCTGGCGCTGTTTTTCGTTCGCTTCCATTTCTTCCTTTATCCGCCGATCACGGTCGGCCTTTTCCCGTTGCCACTGGGCGCGTAATTCTTGCATTTCCGCTTCAAATGCGCCCTTTTGTGCCTCCATATCCCGCTCGAACTGCTCTTTTTTTGCCCGCTGGGCCTCGATCAGGGCAGCGAGGTCGGAGGCAGCGGTTTCGACTTCATAGAGGGTGTTGAGCTCTTCTTGTTTGGTCTCGATGGCGGACTGAATTTTGCGATAGGTTTCAATTTCGGTCACGAGACGTTCCGCCAGGTCACTCAATTCGCGGCTGATCGCCCCGCGCAGATCGTGAAGGCGCTGTACCGGATCCTGTGCGGCCTGAGCATCGGCCGTCGCCGTGGCCACCTGTTTTTCCAATCGTTTACGGGCTTTTTCGGCATCCAATAGATCCTTGTCCGCCATTTCAACCCGTTTTTTTGCTTCCTCGTAGGCCTCGAGTAGTTCCTTTTTGGTATTGGCCATGGATACATTGGGAAGTTCGGTTTGATCAGTCATTTTGATATCCTATCGGTATATAGTTTCGGGTATTGCCGGATCCAGCGCTCTCAATCCTGATACCGGCGACATCCGGCTTACGGTTGCGGCAGTTGCCTGAACAGGCAATCCCATCCATTGGATCCATATCGACATCCATGTGTTTTAAGGTAGAGTATACAAATGACGTACCATGGTCCAAGTCGGCCGTCAATCGGGACTTTCATCAAATTTTAATTCGCGTCTAATGCTGCGTTAACAGCCGGAGGGTATGGATTGTTGTCGGAAACAGCCAAAACATCCTGATTTCCGGGTCATGGTTTTAGGTCGGCGCCAATGAGCACGCCGCCGTTCAACCGACGCTGCAAACTGGTGCCGTGCGTGACCCGGCCGTCTTTAACCATTGCTGCAAAGGATGAAAACCATGCCGATCAACCCCTGTCGTGAATGCAAGATGATGGATCAGGACAAGAACAACGCCATCTGCCTGAAGTGTGAAAAACGCGTGCGCTACGTGGTCAGCCTCGGGGCGGCCATGAGCTACCCCTTCTCTAATGCCGAAGAAGCCGCCTTTTTGCCTCTGACCGGATTGAACCGGAGCTTATTCTCTTGAACGCTGCACGACACCTGCCGTCCGCGCGCAAATCGATTGGCATTGCGTCGAGGATCCGGTGGGTCAGCCAGTGGGTCGCCGTCTGTGTGGCCTTAGGAAGCTTAACGTCTGCGGTGGCTGATACCGGCCGGCCTGTAATCGAACGCCACTCGTATTTGGAAACCACCGGGTCGCATGCGATTCCAATAGAATACGTTGTCTTTTGTTTGGCACGGCAGCTACTGGTTCAGGAAATCCGACGCCGTCTTCCTGCAGTATGCCGGAGGGCACCTGCTGTCCGGTCCCGACGACACGGTCATCCGCATCCGGCCGGAAGTGGATCCCTGAGAAAGCACCGCCGGTCGGGTCCAATTTTAGGAAAGATGGTTGGTTTTTCTGGAAAGAGTCAGAGCTTTCTGTCCTAATTCAATGGCCTTGTGGGATTGGTCCTGAATCCAATGCTAAGAAAACAGAAATTTGAGAATATTGGCCAGTCTGTTATCATCCTTGATTTCATGCTCCAGTAATTCATCTCCGTTAACGCGTCTGGATAGAGTGGCGTGTAAGTGTGGGCAGGTATCACAGGGAACGATGCTGTATCACCCTGTTGCTACAAGCATAAATCCTAACCGAAAAATGGCATTATCTTCTCTTGCAAATAGCCTTTGGCTATTCAAATCTGTTTTGAGCGAGCCTCAATTCATATAGATAGCTATCAAAGGCAGAGCCAATGCTAACTCTGCCTTCTCAAATAGTTGATGATTATAACGAACAACCGTAATTCATTCTTTCGCCGGGGGTATTAGCGCAATAATCCTGGTTGTCTGGAACCCTGTC